>Ga0164243_10002404_pt1 | contig 30978 bp, 34 predicted proteins | sample OricompcompostOP_FD_108781 | JGI IMG/M metagenome (GOLD analysis project Ga0164243, IMG submission 108781) | Organic Plus compost microbial communities from Emeryville, California, USA - Original compost - Organic plus compost (OP) | ecosystem: Engineered > Solid waste > Mixed feedstock >... | reverse complement strand
TCCTCGATCCTGGGCGCGATCAACTTCATCACCACCATCTTCAACATGCGCGCGCCGGGCATGACCCTGCACCGCATGCCGCTGTTCGCCTGGTCGGTGCTGGTCACCGCCTTCCTGCTGCTGCTGTCGCTGCCGGTGCTGGCGGGCGCCATCACCATGCTGCTGACCGACCGCAACTTCGGCACCCACTTCTTCGACTGGACCAACGGCGGCGACCCGGTGATGTACCAGCACCTGTTCTGGTTCTTCGGGCACCCCGAGGTCTACATCCTGATCCTGCCGGGCTTCGGCATCATCAGCCACGTGGTCTCGACCTTCTCGAAGAAGCCGGTGTTCGGGTACCTGGCGATGGCCTACGCCATGGTCGCCATCGGCTTCATCGGCTTCATCGTGTGGGCGCACCACATGTACACCGTGGGCATGCCGGTGAACCTGCAGGCCTACTTCTCGGCCGCCACCATGGTCATCGCGGTGCCGACCGGCGTGAAGGTGTTCTCGTGGATCGCCACCATGTGGGGCGGCTCCATCGACTTCAAGACGCCGATGCTGTTCGCCATCGGCTTCATCTTCCTGTTCACCGTGGGCGGGGTCACGGGCGTGGTCCTGGCCAACGCCGGCGTCGACTACGCCTTCCAGGACACCTACTACGTGGTGGCGCACTTCCACTACGTGCTGAGCCTGGGCGCGGTGTTCGCCATCTTCGCGGGCTTCTACTACTGGTTCGAGAAGATGTTCGGCGTGAAGTACCGCGAGTGGATGGGCGCCCTGCACTTCTGGCTGACGTTCATCGGCGTGAACCTGGTGTTCTTCCCGATGCACTTCCTCGGCCTGCAGGGCATGCCGCGCCGCTACGTCGACTATCCGGAAGCCTTCTCCTTCTGGAACAAGGTCTCCTCGATCGGCTACGAGGTCACCCTGGTCGGCCTGGTGGTCTTCCTGGTGATGCTGGCCGAGGCCGCCCTGTTCCGCCGCAAGGCGGTGGCCAACCCCTGGGGCGAAGGCGCCACGACGCTGGAGTGGACCCTGTCCTCGCCGCCGCCGTTCCACCAGTTCAGCGAGCTGCCGGTGATCCACGCCGACCAGCAGCAGCACTGAGACACTGAGGCAAAGCGAGCCACTAGGCTCCCACCCCGGTTCGTCCTATGTGTCCGCTCGTCCCGGCGACCCGGGGCGAGCGGATTTTGTTTTTGGATCCCATGACCGACGCCACCGCCGAAGGCCACGCCCGCGACGTCCCTGCGCGGGGAAGCGACTACTTCGCCCTGCTCAAGCCGCGGGTGATGTCGCTGGTGGTGTTCACGGCCCTCACCGGCCTGATCTGCTCGGGCGCGCACGTGCACCCGCTGCTCGGCGCCGTGGCCGTGCTCTCGATCGCGGTCGGGGCCGGCGCCTCGGGCGCGCTGAACATGTGGTACGACGCCGACATCGACCGGCTGATGCGCCGCACCCGCGCCCGCCCCGTGCCGGCCGGCCGCGTGCAGTCGGCCGACGCGCTCGGCATGGGCGTGGTGCTGAGCCTGCTCTCGGTCATGCTGATGGGCGTGGCGCTGAACTGGCTGGCGGCGGGCCTGCTGGCCTTCACCATCCTGTTCTACGCGGTCGTCTACACCGCCTGGCTGAAGCGTTCGACGCCGCAGAACATCGTGATCGGCGGCGCCGCGGGCGCCCTGCCCCCGGTGATCGGCTGGGCCGCGGCGTCGGGCCAGGCGCCGCTGAACGCCTGGCTGCTGTTCCTGATCATCTTCCTGTGGACCCCGCCCCACTCCTGGGCGCTGGCGCTCTACACCACCACCGACTACGCCAAGGCCGGCGTGCCGATGATGCCTGTGGCCCGCGGGGCGGCCTCCACCCGCCGCCAGATCCTGCTCTACAGCCTGCTGTTCGTCCCCGCCGCGGTGGCCCCGGCGTTCACGGGCCTGGGCGGCCCGGTCTACCTGGCGGTGTCGGCCCTGGGCGGGGCGATGTTCCTGCTGCTGGCCGCGCGGCTGTACCTCAGCCGCTCGGGCGACATCTCCGACGCGCGCGAGGACGGACTGTACGGCGTCAAGGCCGACGCCCGGCCCGCGCGCAACCTGTTCGCCTTCTCGATCCTGTACCTGTGCCTGCTGTTCGCCGCCCTGCTGGGCGAGCGCCTGTCCGGGATCGCCCCCCTGAAGGCCCTGATCGGACTGAACGGATGAGCCATCCCGCCCATGAATCGGAAGAGGCCAGGAAGGCCCGCCAGCGGCGCAACTGGCTGCTCGCCGGCGCCCTGCTCGCCTTCGTCGTGCTGGTCTTCGTGGTCACCCTCGTGCGGCTGAAGGGCAATGTCCTCACGCACCCCTAGGGCCGGGACCCGCAGGACCGCCGCCATCCTCGCCGGGGTGGTGCTGGCCATGACCGGCGCGGCCTTCGCCGCCGTGCCCCTGTACAGGGCCTTCTGCCAGGCCACCGGCTACGGCGGGACCATCCCCAAGGCGAGCCGGGCCGCCGGCCGGGTGATCGACCGGGAGCTGGTCGTCGCCTTCGACACCAACGTCCACGACATGCCCTGGAGCTTCACGCCCGAGCAGCGGCGCCAGACCGTCAAGCTGGGCGCCACCAGCGTGGCCTATTTCCGGGTGACCAACCACGCCGACCGGCCGGTCACCGGGCGCGCCGCCTACAACGTGGACCCCGAACTGGCCGGCGCCCACGTGCGCAAGCTGCAGTGCTTCTGCTTCGACGCCCAGACCCTGCAGCCCGGCCAGACGGTGGAGTTCCCGGTGGTCTATTTCATCGAGCCGGGCTTCGCGACCGACCCGAACACCCGCGGCTACGGCGACATCACCCTGTCCTACACCTTCGTCGAGGTGAAGCCGCCCGTTGCGGCAAGGACGGCAGCCGCCCCCTCGCGGGCGCGCAACCCCGTCCGAGGCGCCTGAGGCGCGTTGTCGCTGTATCAGGCCCCCTGACGAGGGCTTGGGCGAACGGCCGCGTATCGTATATCGATGACCTGGGGACCACCTAGGAAACGCGCCAGAACATGAAAGCCTTCACTCGCCATATCGCCATGGCCGCCGCAGCCGCCGCGCTGTGCCTGCCCCTGGCCGCCGCCGCCGCCCCCAGCGGGCCGCAGGGGCGGACCTGGGCGGAGATCGCGAAGCTGCCCGACTGGGGCGGAGTCTGGGACGCGGACTGGAGCAAGCTGTTCGGGCCGGGCGGACGCACCCAGCCGGATCTGACGCCGGCCTACGCCGCCAAGTTCCAGGCCTGGAAGGACGCCCAGAAGGAGGGCGAGAACCTCCAGTCGACCTCGGCCAACTGCCTGCCCCCGGGCATGCCCGGCATCATGCAGCAGCCCTATCCGATCGAGTTCCTGTTCACCCCCGGCAAGGTCACCATCGCGATCGAGGCCTACAACCAGATGCGCCGGGTGTTCACCGACGGACGGCCGCACCCGGCCGACCCTGATCCGCTCTGGTACGGCCACTCCATCGGCCACTGGGAGAACGGCGACCTGGTCATCGACACCGTCGGCTTCGACACCGCCACCGAGATCACCGGCGGCGTCGGCCACAGCGACAAGATGCACACGGTCGAGCGCGTCCACCTGCTGGACCCGAACAGGATGGAGATCACCACCACGATCACCGACCCGGAGGCGCTGGCAAAGCCCTACGTGGTCAAGATGCAGTACGTCCGCCACCGGGACTGGGACATCAAGGAATACATCTGCGAGCAGAACAACCGCGACCACTCGGACGCCGAGGGCCGGCCCAGCATGAAGCTGAACTGATCGCCAACATCACCGAGGAAGAACGCCAGTGAAGATGAAGATTGTCGCCTCCGTCACCGCCCTGGCGGCCGCCGCCGGGGCGATCGCCCTGGCCGCGCCGGCCTTCGCCCACCATTCCACCGCCATGTTCGAGTGGGGCAAGGAGCAGAAGATCACCGGCACGGTGAAGGAGTTCCAGTGGACGAACCCGCACACCTGGACGGTGTTCAATGTGCCCGACGGCAAGGGCGGGGTCGAGGAATGGGGCCTGGAGGGGATGAGCCCCAACTACCTGGGCCGCAACGGCTGGACCAAGGCGAGCCTGAAGCCGGGGGACAAGGTGGACATGGTGATCTATCCGCTGCGCGACGGCCGCAAGGGCGGCTTCACCGTGGCGGTGACCTTCCCCGACGGCCGCACCATCCGCGAGCTGCCCTCCTCCCCGGGCAAGTAGCCGCGGCGCAAGGGCGCTCCCATCGGGAGCGCCCTTCCTCCTACTTCGGCTGGGAAACCGTCCGCAGGTAGGGCTTGTGGGTCTTGAAGCCCTGCGGGTAGAGGCCCCGGGCCTGCTCGTCCGTGACCGAGGTCGGGATGATCACGTCGTCGCCGAGCTTCCAGTTGGCGGGCGTCGCCACCGAGTGCTTGACCGTGAGCTGCAGGGCGTCGATGGCCCGCAGCACCTCGTCGAAGTTGCGCCCGACGCTCATCGGATAGACCAGGATCAGCTTGATCTTCTTGTCGGGTCCGATGACGAACACGTTGCGGACCGTCTGGTTGTCCGCCGCGGTGCGCCCCTGCGATCCGCCGCCCTCCGCCGCCGGCAGCATGCCGTAGAGCTTGGCGACGTTCAGGTCAGTGTCGCCGATCATCGGATAGTTGACCTCCGCGCCCTGGGTCTCGGCGATGTCCTTGGCCCATTCGCTGTGGCTCTCGGCCGGATCGACGCTGAGGCCGATGATCTTGACGCCGCGCCGGTCGAACTCCGGCTTCAGCCGCGCCATGGTCCCGAGCTCGGTGGTGCACACGGGCGTGAAGTCCTTGGGGTGCGAGAACAGCACCGCCCAGTGGTCGCCGATCCAGTCGTGGAAGCGGATCCGCCCCTCGGTGGTCTCGGCCTCGAAATCGGGCGCGACGTCGCCGATGCTCAGTCCCATCTTCTCCTCCTGCTCTGCTGGTGCGCCGCCGGCGGTGCGGCGGCCTGACGCAGCTATGTCATGCGGCGGGCGCCCGCAAGGCGTCAGAATTTCTAACGGCAACCCCAGCGGCGGCCCACGGGTTGTTCCGGCAGCCTGAACCGCACGGAGGACCCGGCATGCCACGCGACCCCGCCGACGAGCTCATGGATCTGGCGATCGGCGGCGGCCCCGCCGAGGAGGAAGAGGTGGTCGAGGAGGAGGTCACGACCACCACCGCCAAGGCCCCGCCCGAGGCCGACGAGCCGCCCGCCCGCGAGACGACGATCATCGTCGAAGACTGAAGGCCCGGCGCCCCGCGGCCCCGCTTACGGCCGGGCTTCGGCCCGGCTGAGCCATAAACCGCCATCCGCCCCTTGGCTCCGCGGCTTTTGCGGGGCTATAGGCAGTGCGGCTCCCGGCCGCCCCGAGGGGGGATTCGCGGCTGGCCGACGTATGAGAACCGGAGGACGGCGCCGCATGGCCCACGATGGCGTGAAGCACGACTACCACCTGGTCAACCCCAGCCCGTGGCCGCTGGTGGGCTCGATCTCCGCCCTGGTGCTGGCGATCGGCGCGGTGACCTGGATGAAGGGCCTGTTCGGCCTGCCCAAGCACACCGTCTGGATCCTGGCCGCCGGTTTCGCCGGGATCATCTACACCATGATCGGCTGGTGGACGGACGTGACCAAGGAGGCCAACCAGGGGGACCACACCCCGGTCGTCTCCATCGGCCTGCGCTACGGCATGATCATGTTCATCGCCTCGGAGGTGATGTTCTTCGTCGCCTGGTTCTGGATGTTCTTCGAGATGGCGCTGTTCCATCACGTCCGCACCGCCTCGGCGGTGGAGGAGGTGCGCCAGGCCTGGGCCAGCTGGCCGCCGAAGGGGATCGAGACCGTCTCGCCCTGGCGCCTGCCGCTGGTCAACACCCTGACCCTGCTGCTGTCGGGCACCACGGTGACCTGGGCCCACCACGCCCTGCAGCAGGGCGACCGCAAGAACGCCAAGATCGGCCTGCTGCTCACGGTCCTGCTCGGGGTGCTGTTCACCACGATCCAGGTGTACGAGTACCACCACATCCTGGCCGAGAAGCTGTTCTTCAACCCGGAATCCCAGGGCGCCCAGCTCTACGGCTCGACCTTCTTCATGGCGACCGGCTTCCACGGCTTCCACGTGGTGATCGGCACCATCTTCCTGCTGGTCTGCCTGCTGCGCCTGGTGGGCGGCGGCTTCACCAAGGAGCGCCACTTCGGCTTCGAGGCGGCCGCCTGGTACTGGCACTTCGTGGACGTGGTGTGGCTGTTCCTGTTCGCCTTCATCTACGTGATCTTCGGCCGGTGACGTCGTGGCGGGCGTGAACCCCATCCTCGCGGGTCTCGCCTGCCGGTGCCCCAACTGCGGAGAGGGGCGCCTGTTCGAGGGCTTCCTGCGGGTGAGCCCCCGCTGCGAGGCCTGTGGCTTCGACCTGAAGAAGGCCGACACCGGCGACGGGCCGGCCGTCTTCGTGATCCTGATCGGCGGCTTCTTCGTCTGCTTCCTGGCCCTGTTCACCGAGGTCGCGTTCCACCCGCCGGTATGGGTGCACCTGGTGCTCTGGCTGCCGCTGGCGGCGATCGTCTGCCTGGCGCTGCTCAGGCCGTTCAAGGGCGTGCTGATCGCCCTGCAGTTCCACCACAAGGCGTCCCAGGCCGGTGACCGCAGCTGACCCCCGCCGGCCGCGGCTGCTGACGGCGGGGCTCGTCCTCCTCGCCTTCTGCATCCTGATCGGGCTGGGCGTGTGGCAGGTCCAGCGGCTGAAGTGGAAGACCGACCTGCTGCGCCGGATCGCGGCCCTGCAGACCGCCCCCGCCGAGCCCGCCGGCCCGGTGCTGCGCCGGATCGGCGACGGACTGGACGTGAACTTCGTGCGCGTCCAGACGGCCTGCCCGGACCTGGAGCGGGCTCCCACCGTGCGGGTCTACGCCGTGGTGGAGGGGATGGCCGGCTACCGCCACGTGGCCGCCTGCCCCCTGGCCTCGGGGCCCTACTCAAGCCTGCTGGTCGACCGGGGCTTCGTCCCCCTGGAGCGCGCGGACGATCCCCTGCCCCAGGGCGGCCCCCTGCACCAGCCGGTCACGGGCGTGCTGCGCAAACCCGACCCGAAGAGCTTCGTCACCCCGAAGAACCAGCCGCAGCGGAACCTCTGGTACTGGCGCGACATCCCCGCCATGGCCGCCGCGCTGCATGCGCCGCGGCCCGCGCCGGTGACCCTGATGCTGGAGCGGCCGGTCCCGCCCGGCGGTCTGCCGAGGCCCGCGCCGGTGCCGGTGGACATCCCCAACAACCACCTCGGCTACGCGATCACCTGGTTCGGACTTGCGGCGGCCCTGGCCGGCGTCTATCTCGCCATGCTCTTCCGCAGACGGTCCAGCTCCCTCTGATGCGCTATATTTCCACCCGGGGCGGCGCCCCGGCGGCCGGTTTTCTCGACGTGGTGCTGGAGGGCCTGGCGCCCGACGGCGGCCTGTACGTCCCCGAGACCTGGCCGGCCTTCTCCCCCGCCGACCTCCAGGCCATGGCCCTCATGGACTATCCGACCCTCGCGGCGGAGATCCTGGCGCGCTTCGCCGGCGACGAGATCGACCGCCCTACCCTGCAGCGGATGTGCGAGGAGGCCTATTCGAGCTTCAGCCATGCGGCGGTCACGCCCCTGAAGCAGCTGGACCGCGGGCTGTGGCTGCTGGAGCTGTTCCACGGCCCGACCCTGGCGTTCAAGGACGTGGCCATGCAGCTGCTGGCCCGGCTCTACGACCATGCGCTGGGCGCGCGCGGCCGCACCGCCACCATCGTCGTGGCGACCTCCGGCGACACCGGCGGCGCGGCGGTGGAGGCCTTCCGCGGCCGCAAGAACGTGCAGCTGATCGTGCTCTACCCGCACGGCCGCATCTCGGAGGTGCAGCGCAGGTTCATCACCACCGCCCCCGAGGACAACGTGCGTGTCCTGGCGCTGGACGGGGTGTTCGACGACTGCCAGGCGATCGTGAAGACGATCTTCCAGGACCAGGCCCTGCACAACGCCGGCCTGTCGGGCGTGAACTCGATCAACTGGTCCCGCATCGCCGCCCAGACGGTCTACTACTTCGCCAGCGGCCTGGCGCTGGACGCGCCGGCCCGGCCGGTCTCCTACGCCGTGCCGACCGGCAACTTCGGCGACGCCTTCGCCGGCTATGTCGCCGCCCGCATGGGCCTGCCGATCGAGCGGATGATCGTGGCGACCAACGGCAACGACATCATGTCGCGCGCGGTGGAGAGCGGCCGCTACGCCCGCGGCGAGGTGCTGGCGACCCAGAGCCCGGCCATGGACATCCAGGCCGCCTCCAACTTCGAGCGGCTCTACTACGAGGGCGTCGGCCGCGACGCCGAGGAGACCGCGCAGGCGATGAAGGGCTTCGCCGAGACCGGCTCGATCGAGATCCCGACCCAGGCCCTTTCGATGATCCGCGGCCTGTTCCGCGGCGCGGCGGTGGACGAGGCCGAGACCAGCCGCACCATCGCCGAAACCCTGAAGCTGACCGGCGAGCTGATCGACCCGCACACGGCCGTGGGCGTGGCCGCGGCCCGGCGCGTTGGTCCTGCGAACCCGGCCACCCCGCTGGTGGTGCTGTCGACCGCCCACCCGGCCAAGTTCCCCGAGACGGTGCTGCAGGCGTGCGGCGTGGAGCCGCCGATGACCGCCCAGGTGCGCGCCCTGGACGGCAAGGCCGAGCGCATCCGGCGCCTGCCGGCCGACGCGGAGGCGGTCAAGGCCGTCGTGCGCGAGGCGATGGGGGTCTGACGCTTGGCCAGCGCCCGCCTGCACCGGCTGGCCAACGGCGTCACCGTCGTCTGCGACCCGGTGGACGGCCTGGAGAGCTTCGCCCTGTCCGTGGTCGCGGGCCGCGGCGCGCGGCTGGAGCCGCCCGAACGGTCCGGCTGGTCGCACCTTCTGGAGCACATGGTCTTCAAGGGCGCCGGCGGACGCTCGGCGCTGGAGATCGTCGAGGCCGTGGAGCGGCGGGGCGGGTCGATCAACGCCGCCACCGGCCATGAGCGCACCAGCTTCCAGGTGCGGGCCCTCAAAGGGGCGCTGGAGCTCGGCCTGCGGACCACGGCCGATCTGGTGCTGCGGCCGACGCTGGAATCCGGCGAGCTCGAGCGCGAGAAGCAGGTCGTCGGCCAGGAGATCGCCGAGGCCGCCGACACTCCCGACGACCATGTGTTCGAGCTGGCGCAGGCCGCCGCCTTCGCAGGCCAGCCGCTGGGCCGGCCGATCCTGGGCGAGGTCGCCACGGTCGGGGCCGCGACGTCCGAGGGCCTGGCGGGGTGGCGCGCGGGCCTCTACGCGCCCGACCGGCTGGTGGTCAGCGCCTCGGGCGCGGTGGAGGAGGACGAGCTGCTGGCGCTGGCCGAGCGGCATTTCGGGGCGGCCGAGGGCGCCCCCCTGCCCGAGCCGGAAGCGGCGAGCTTCGTGGGCGGGGCGAAGCCGCTGGCGCGGCGGCTGGAGCAGGCGCACCTGGTCTACCTCCTGCCCGCGCCCGGCGTGCGCGACCGCGACTACTTCGCCCTGAGGCTGTTCGCCGAGGCCCTCGGCGGAGGGATGTCCTCGCGCCTGTTCCAGGAGGCGCGCGAGAAGCGGGGCCTGGCCTATTCGATCGACGCCTGGGCCGACACCTACGCAGACACAGGCCTGCTCGGGGTCTACGCCGGGGCCGGCGCCGCCGACACGGCCGAGCTCGCCAGGGTCACCGCCGGCGAGATCCTGGCGCTCGCCGAGCGGATCGGGGAGGACGAGCTGGAGCGCTGCAAGGCCCAGCTGAAGGCGCACCTGTTCATGGCCCGGGAGTCGCCTCTGAACCGGGCCGAGCAGGCCGCCGGCCAGGTCCTGCTGTTCGGCCGCCTGATCGCGCCCGCCGAGCTGGCCGAGGGCATCGAGGCGGTCACGCCCGCGGACGTGGCCCGGCTCGGCGCCAGGCTGCTGGACCCGAGGACCTCCGCCGCAGCGGTCCTGGGTCCGAAATCGTCGCTGGCCGCAGCCGAAGGCTTCCGCCGCGCGTTGGGGGCCGAGGCGCGCTAGCGCCACCCCACGGCAGCCGTGTTATGGTTGATCAATGGCAGTGCTCGACTGGCGAGGTCCTGACCGCGGTCTCAACCTGACCGGAGACGGGGTCCGGCTACGGCCCCCGCGCATGAGCGATCATGCCGAATGGTCCGAGCTGAGGATCAAGTCCCGCGAGTTCCTGCAGCCGTGGGAGCCGACCTGGCCCGCGGACGACCTGTCGAAGTCGGCCTTCCGCCGGCGGCTGGCGGCCTATGCCCGGGACATCGACCTGGACCAGGCCTACCCCTTCTTCATCTTCCGCCAGAAGGACGACGCCCTGCTCGGCGGCGTCACCCTCTCGAACGTGCGGCGGGGCGTCGCCCAGATGGGCTCGGTCGGATACTGGATCGGGCTGCCCTATGTCCGCCAGGGCCACATGCTGGCGGCGGTGAGGGCCGTGGCGCCGTTCGCGTTCCAGCGGCTGGGTCTACACCGTCTGGAGGCCGCCTGTATTCCCGAGAACGTCGCTTCGCGCGAACTTCTGCTCAAAGCGGGCTTCAGGTTGGAAGGTGAAGCGCGCGCTTATCTTAAAATTAACGGCGTATGGCGAGATCATCTGCTCTTCGGGATGCTCGCCGGCGATCTGGCGCCGCGCGGCTGACCGGAAGCGGCGCGCCACGCTTCTTCATCTGTTCGGCGCAGCGGGGTTTGATGCCTGACCGGGCGCCGGATCGCTTCAGCTGGGACGTCACCGCGGCGCTCGAGGCGCTCGGCGCGGCGGACGCCGTGCTGTGGACCTGGGAGCCGCACCGCGACCGCCTGCGGCTGATGGGCGCGGCCCGGGCGCTGGGCCTGGGGCCGCTGGCGCCGGAATGCTCGGCCGCCGCGCTGATCGCCCTGGCCCTGCCGCAGGACCGCGAGATCGTCGAGGAGATGCTGCAGCCCCAGCCGCCGGGGGCGCCGATCAACGGCCGCCTGCGCATGCGCAACGCCGAGGTCTGCGTGTGGCGCGGCCTCTGGCTCGAGGACGGCGGGGCCCGTGCGGCCGGACTGATCGCGCCGGAGACCCGGCTGCTGGCCTCCGAGCGCGACGCGCTCACGGGCCTGTACGACCGGCGCAGCTTCGTGTCCCTGGCGCGCGAACGACTTCTGACCCCGGGAGCCCAGACCCTGGTGGTCGCCGACCTGGACCGGCTGCGCCGGCTGAACGAGGCGCTCGGCCACGAGCGCGCGGACCTCGTGCTGGCGGCGCTGGGATCGCGCCTGGCCTCCTCCTTCCCCCGCCACACCCTCACCGCCCGCGTCGGCGAGGACGAATTCGCCGTGCTGGCCAGCGCCGAGGTCAACGACCCGGCCGAGCAGCTGCGCAAGGCGCTGGAGCAGCCCCTGCGGGTGGCCGGCTTCGACATCTACCCCACCCTCTCGATCGGCGCGGTGGAGGCCGAGGGCGGTCCCGCGGCGCCGGAGGCGGCCGAGCTGCTGCGCCGCGCCGAGCTCGCGGTGGAAGCGGCCAAGACCGCCGGTCGCGGCGGGGCGGCGGCCTACGGCTCGGGCCTGGAGAGCGACGGCCTCACCCGGCTCGCGCTGGAGGCGGACCTCAGGGGCGCGCTGCAGCGGGGCGAGATCCAGCCCTACTTCCAGCCCGTGGTCCGCCTGTCGACCGGCGAGATCTCCGGCTTCGAGGCCCTGGTGCGCTGGCGCCATCCCCGCCGCGGCCTGGTGATGCCCGACGACTTCCTGCAGCTCTCCGCCGAGATGGGCCTGCTGCACGACATCGGCGCCCACATGCTGGAGGCCTCCGCCCGGCAGCTCGCCGAATGGCGCAAGAGCCATCCGCGGGTCCGCGACCTGACCGTCAACGTGAACCTGTCCACCGGCGAGATCGACCGCGAGGACCTGGTCGAGGACGTCGCCCGCATCCTGGCGGAGACCGGCCTGCCGGCCGGCGCCCTGAAGCTGGAGATCACCGAGAGCGACATCATGCGCGACCCCGAGCGCGCGGCGGTGACGCTGCAGCGGCTGCGCGAAGCCGGCGCGGGCCTGGCGCTGGATGACTTCGGCACCGGCTTCTCCTCGCTGTCCTACCTGACGCGCCTGCCCTTCGATACCCTCAAGATCGACCGCTACTTCGTCCGCACCATGGGGGCCAACGAGGGGTCGGCCAAGATCGTCCGCTCGGTGGTCAACCTCGGCAAGGACCTGTTCCTCGAGGTGGTGGCCGAGGGGGTCGAGAACGCCGCCATGGCCAAGCAGCTGATGGAGCTGGGCTGCCACTACGGCCAGGGCTTCGGTTACGCCCCGGCCCTGTCGGCCCCGGAGGCGGAGGTCTACCTCAACGAAAGCTACGCCGACGGCGTCGCCCCGATCCGGGCGCGGGGCTGAGGCCGATCCCCGCCTAAAGCCAGCCATTCGCGCGGGCGATGCGGCCGGCCTCGATCCGGTTGGCGGCGCCGAGCTTCTGGGCGGCCTCGGAAAGGTAATTGCGCACCGTCCCGGGCGACAGCTCCAGCACCGCCGCGATCTCCCGGTTGGGCAGGCCCTCCTCGGCCAGCCGCAGGCAGGCGCGCTCGCGCTCGGTGAGGGGATCGGGAAGGGCGTCCCACACCGCCCCGGCCAGTTCCGGCGCGATCGCCCTGCCGCCCGCGGCCACGGTGCGGATCGTCGACGCCAGGACGCTGCTCGGAGCGTCCTTCAGGAGATAGCCCCGCACGCCCGCCTCCAGCGCCCGGCGCAGGTAGCCGGGCCGGCCGAAGGTGGTGACGATCACGACCCGGACCGCCGCGCGATCGGCCTTCAGCCGCTCGGCCACGTCGATGCCGCTGAGCCCCGGCATCTCGATGTCGGAGACCAGCACGTCCGGGCCGAGCTCGCGGGCCAGCCGCAGGGCGGCCTCGCCGTCCGGCGCGCGGCCCACGACCTCGATGTCGCTCTCCAGGGCCAGGAGCGCGGCCAGAGCCCCGAGCACCAGGGCCTGGTCCTCGGCGATCAGCACACGGATCATGCCGCGGCCCTGGGGAGCCGGGCCAGGAGCCGCGTGCCCTGGGCGTTCGACGTAACCTCCAGGGCGCCGCCCGCGGCGGACAGGCGCGCGCGCATTCCCGAAAGGCCCGAACCCTCGCGGATCTCGCCGCCGCACCCGTCGTCGGCGATGGTGAGGCGCAGCGCGCCCTGTGGCTCGGCCTCCAGCCCGATGGCGCACGAGCGCGCGCCGGAGTGGCGGATGACGTTGGTGACCGCCTCGCGCAGCGCCATCGCCAGCACCGCCTCGCGCTCCGGATCCCCCGGCTCCACCGTGGCGCTCACGCTCGCGTCCACATTGGCGGCCGCCAGCACGCGCCTGGCGCGCTGGATCTCCGCCGCCAGCGTGGCCCCGCGCACGCCCGCCACCGCGGTGCGGACCTCGGCCAGGGCCTGGCGGGCCGCTTCGGCCACCTCCCGCATCTCGCGGCCGGCGGCGGCGGCGTCGCGGGAGACCAGCCTCTGCGCCAGCTCGGCCTTGACCGCGACCACGGTGAGGGTGTGGCCCAGCAGGTCATGCAGGTCGCGCGCGATGCGCTCGCGCTCGGCGGTCGCGGCGAGCGCCCGCACCTCCTCCTGGGCTTGAAGCAGCTGGCCGTTCTTGCGCGCGATGTCCGCCTGCCAGACGCTGCCGAACCCGACCATCACCCCGAAGAACAGGATCGAGCCCCAGGTCCAGACGGGCACACCCAGCACCAGGCAATAGGCCGCCACCGCGGCCTGCAGGATCACCAGGCTTCCGATCGCTGTCCGCCGGTCCGGGAGCAGGCCGGCCAGCGCCGAGGCGTAGACGTTGAACACGCCCCAGGCGCCGCCGAACGGCGAGAGCAGATAGCCGATCGCCGCGATGCCCACCACATGCGGCAGCCGCCGGGCCGGCCAGCGGAGATAGGCGTCGGCGTACAGGGCCAGGAAGGCGATCACGCCGATGGCCGAGGCGGCCAGCTCGGTCCGACCCGGCGCCTTCCCGATCCAGGGCAGGAAGTAGAGCCCGAGATAACCCAGCCAGACGAACGGGGCGGCCCTGCGCCAGCCCTGCCAGATCTCGACCCGGGCCTGGGCCCGTGTGCACGCCCGCGTCATCGCGCTCCCCCGCAGACTTGGCCACCGCGGCCGCTTCACGGTCAAGCCTCCTCCCGCCGCCACGCCGACCAGGCCCCGACCACCGCGATGATGCAGACGCCCGACAGGATCCCGAGGTGGGCGGCCACGTCCGTCGGCGGAAGCACGCCTGCGAGCCCCAGCGAGAGCTGGCCCAGGTGGAACGAAGGAAGCATCCAGGCCAGGCGCGTCATCCAGGGCGGCAGCTGACTCAGTGGAATCCACAGGCCTCCCAGCATGCCGAACGCCATGAACAGCAGGTTGGCGGCTGCGACGGCGCCCTGCGCGCTCAGCCTCAGGCCGAGGTTGAGGCCGATCAGGCCGAACGGCGCGGCGGATGCGGACCCCAGGGCCAGGACGGCCGCCCACCGCCACGCCGGCATCGACACGCCGACCGCCAGGGCCACCGCATAGATCGGCAGCAGCGCCAGGGCCGACAGGGCCATGCCGGCGGCCAGCTTGCCGGCCACGTAGGCGCCGTTCGGCATCGGCGACGCGCGCTTCAGCTCCAGCTGACCGGACTCGCGCTCGGCCGCCACCCCGGCTCCGAAGCCGAACATGCCGGGCCCAAGGGCCGCAAACACGGCGTAGGTGGCCAGCAGCCAGTGCGCAGGCTCGGCGCGGCCCCTGGCGAAGGCGACGCCGAACAGGGCGTAGAACATCACCGGCAGGATCAGGGTGGGCAGCAGGAACTGCGGCTGGCGCATGGTCGCGAGCAGCTGGGCGCGCGCCTCGCGGGCGTAGATCGACAGGGTCCGGGTGCAGGCGGTCATGCGGCGGGCTCCAGAGGCTGGTCGCGGCCTTCCACGCCGACCAGCCGCCCGAGGGCGTCCTCGAGCGTGGCGGTCGACACGGAGAGGTCCTGCAGCGTCTGGTCGCGGACCAGCAGCTCGCGCACGGTCTGCTGCGGCGCGCTGGTGAGCAGGACGGCGCGGCCGCCCTCGCGGGTGACGGCGGTGACGCCCGTCAGGGCCGCGAGCTCGGCGTCCGCGAGGCCGGTTCGGCAGCGAACGGCTCCGGCGGCGACACTGGCCTTGATGGCGTGCGGCGGCGCGTCGGCGATGATGCGCCCCCGGTCGATCACCACCACCCGGTCCGCCAGGGCTTCGGCCTCGTCCAGATGATGGGTGGTGAGCAGCACCGCCGCGCCACGCGCCGCCTCCGAGCGCACCGCCGTCCAGAGCGCCCGGCGGGCGTCCGCATCCATCCCGGTCGTGGGCTCGTCCAGGATCAGCAGGTCAGGCCGTCCGCAGAGGGCCAGAGCGAATTGCACGCGGCGCTGCTGGCCTCCGGAGAGGGCCTGGCAGCGCCTCCGCTCCAGGCCCTCCAGCCCGGCGAGCGCGACCACCTCGCCGCGCGGGCGCGGACCGGGGTAGTAGCCGCGGAACAGATCGACGATCTCGGCGACCGCCAGGCCGCGCGGCGCGCCGGCCTGCTGCAGCATGACCCCGAGCGTCTCGCGCGCGGCCGGATCGCGGGGATCACGGCCCATCAGGCGCGCCAGCCCGCGATCCGGCGCCAGCCGGCCGATCAGGAGCCCCACCGCCGTGCTCTTGCCCGCGCCGTTGGGACCCAGGAGCGCAGTGACCTTGCCGGGCGCCAGGGCCAGGCTGATCCCGGCCAGCGCCAGGACGGCCCCCCTGCGCTTGAAGACCCCCGCCAGCTCCGCCGCGGGTTCGACCGATCCAGACATCGCAATCCCCTGCCAGACGATGGGGACAGCATGGGCCGGCGCCAGATCGGGCGGCAGTGGCGAAGGTCAGGTCAGGGGGGTGACAATCGTCACGCCGGCGCCCGCCGGTCAGGCCCAGCCGGCCTGGGAGGAGAGCTGGTCGGCGCGGACGCCGATCTTGCCCAGGGCCCGCGTCCACTTCTCCTCGTGGTCCTCGCCGAACAGCAGGGCCTCGTCGGGCTCGCAGCTCAGCCATACGCCGTCGCGGATCTCCTGTTCCAGCTGGCCGGCGGTCCAGCCGGCGTAGCCGAGCGCCAGCAGGAAGCGCCGCGGGCGGCGGGCGCGGTCGCCGAGCGCGTCCAGCACCTCGCGGGTGTCGGTCAGGCCCACGCCGGGCGCGACCTTCAGGGTCGAGGCCGGGCTCCAGTAGTCCTCGGTGTGCAGCACATAGCCCCGGTCGCGGCCGCAGGGGCCGCCCAGAATCACCGGCAGGTCGGGCGTCTCGGCCGAGGCGACGCCCAGCCGCCGCAGCAGCGACGGCACGCGCAGGCCGTTCATCGGGCGGTTCAGGCCGATCGCCATGGCCTGCTCCTCGTCGTGGATGCAGACCAGCAGCACCGCGCGCTCGAAGCGCGGATCGCCGATGCCGGGCATGGCGATCAGCACCCGGCCGTCCAGAAAGGGGCCGACGGTCAGGCTGGAGTCGGGTGCGAGCCCCTCCGGGCGGGAGCGGCCGCCCGCGCTGGGCCGTTCCTTGTCCATGCCGGCATGATCCTCGCTCCCTCCGCCCCTGGCAAGCTTGGGAACGGAGGCGCGTTCGCGAGCCTTGGCGCGACAAAGTCACGCGGGTTATGGGTGCCGCCGACGGGCGCGGCCCGAGCTGGAGGAAAGAGAGCCATGACCATCAAAGTCGGCGACAAGCTGCCCAACGCGACCTTCACCACCTGGGGCAAGGACGGCCCGCAGCCGATGACCACCGACCAGGTGTTCAAGGGCAAGACCGTGGCGCTGTTCGCCGTGCCCGGCGCCTTCACCCCCACCTGCTCGGCCCGCCACCTGCCCGGGTTCAAGGACAACGCGGCCGAACTGAAGAAGAAGGGCGTCGACACCATCGCCTGCGTGGCGGTGAACGACATCTTCGTGATGAACGCCTGGGGCCAGCACCACAACGCCGGCGAGGAGATCCTCATGCTGGCCGACGGCAACGCCGAGTTCACCAAGGCGATCGGCCTGGAGCTGGACGCCAGCAAGTTCGGCATGGGGCAGCGCTCGCAGCGCTACTCTATGATCGTCGAGGACGGGGTGGTGAAGTCCCTGAACGTGGAGCAGGGCGGCGAATTCAAGGTCAGCTCCGCCGAGTTCATGCTGGCGATGATGTAGCCGGCCGCCGGGCCGGCTCAGGCGAGGGCCGGCCCCGCCGCCTCGAGGTCGGAGGCGCCCATCCCGACCGCCGCCAGGCGCGCCGGCGCCAGGGCCAGCACCTGCTCGCCATAGACCCGGGCCAGAAGCGCGCGGGCGGGACCGCCGGGTCCGCCCGCGGCGGCCATGCGGGCCAGCAGCGCGCCGCCGAGCACGTCGCCCGCCAGGGTCAGGAAGGCCGAGGCGCCGGCCAGGGCGTCGGCGCCGCCGGCCGACAGCCGCCGCCCGCCCTCCTCCACCGCGTCGGCCCCGGCGGAGATCCGGGCGGCGACCGGCTCCAGGCCGGAGACGGCCTGCGCCGCGGAGGCGGCGGCGCGAAGGTCGGCCAGGAACTCGGCGAAGGCCATTCCCTCCGCCAGGGCCAGCTTGCGGCCGACCAGGTCGATCGCCTGGATGCCGTTGGTCCCCTCGTAGATCGGGGCGATCCTGGCGTCCCGGAGGAACTGGGCCGCGCCGGTCTCCTCGACGTAGCCCATGCCCCCGTGCGCCTGCACGCCCATGGAGGCGACCTCGACCCCGACGTCGGTGGACCAGGCCTTGGCGATGGGGGTGAGCAGCTCCGCCCGGCGGCCGGCCGCCGCCCGCTCGGCCGGGTCCGACGACAGCCGCGCCAGATCCGCCGCCGCCCCCGCCGAGAGGCAGATCGCGCGGGCCGCCTGGGTTCTCGCCTTCATCAGGAGCAGCATGCGGCGCACGTCCGGATGGTCGATGATGGCCGCGGGAGCGGCCTCTGACCACGGCGAGCGGCCCTGACGGCGCTCGCGCGCATAGGCCAGGGCCTTCTGGAACGCCGCCTCGGCCACCCCCACCCCCTGCACGCCCACCGCCACGCGCGCGGCGTTCATCATGGTGAACATGTGCGGCAGGCCCTGGTGCAGCTCGCCCACCAGCTCGGCCCGGGCGCCCTCGTAGAGCATCACGCAGGTCGGCGAGGCGTGGATGCCGAGCTTGCGCTCCAGCCCCGCGACCCGGAGCGCGTTGCGGGCCCCCAGGGCGCCGCCCTCGTCCACCAGCCGGCTCGAGGCCAGGAACAGCGACAGGCCGCGCACGCCCTCGGGCGCGTCGGGGGTGCGGGCCAGGATCAGGTGGACGATGTTGTCCGTCAGGTCGTGGTCGCCCCAGGTGATGAAGATCTTCTGCCCGTCGAGCCGCCAGCTCCCGTCGCCGGCCGGCGTGGCGGTGGTGCGGATCTGGGCGAGGTCGGAGCCCGCCTGCGGCTCGGTCAGGTGCATGGTTCCCGGCCATTCGCCGGACACCAGCCGCGGCAGGTAGAGCGCCTTCTGGCGGGCCGTGCCGTGGACCTGCAGCGCCTCGATCGCCGCCTGGGTCAGCGTCGGGCACAGGGCGAAGGCCATGTTGGCGCTGTTGACCATCTCGAAGACGGCCAGCTCCAGGGCCTTGGGCAGCCCCTGGCCGCCGTGCTCGGGCAGGGCCGAGAGGCTGTTCCAGCCGCCCTCGACGAAGGCGCGGTAGGCGTCCGGGAAGCCGTCCGGCGAGACCACCCGCCCGTCCTGGAGCCGCGAGCCCTGCAGGTCGCCAGGGCGGTTCAGCGGGGCGAGCACTCCCGCCGCCAGCGCGCCGGCGGCCTCGAGCACCGCGCCCGCCATGGCGCGGTCCAGGCCCGGCGCATGCGGCTCCAGCCGGTCCAGCCCCGCCGCCGCATAGAGGGCGATGACGAGATCCTCGACCGGCGGCCGATAGGTCATGTCGGGTCTCCGAAGGGTCCGGGCGGCTCAGCGCCCGGACCGATCGTAGCAGACGGGACGCCGGTTGCGTCCAGGCCGGCCTCAGGCGCGGCCGCGGCCCTTGCGGTTCTGGGCGGCGCGCTGGCGGGCCTGCTGGCCCCGCTGGCCGAGGCCCAGCTGCTTGGCCATCTGGGAGCGGGCGGCGCTGTAGTTGGGCGCCACCATCGGATAGTCGCGCGGCAGGCCCCACTTGTCGCGGTACTGCTCGGGCGTGAGGCCATGGGTGGCCAGGTGCCGCCGCAGGGTCTTGTAGGGCTTGTTGTCTTCAAAGCTGATCAGCGCGTCCGGCGTCACCGAGCGGCGGATCTGGGCCGGCGTGAGCCGGGTCTGCTTGGCGGCGGGCTGTTCCTCCGACGACTCCGCGCCCGATCCTTCGCCGACGCCCTTCAGACTGGCGGCGATCTGACCAATGACGTTCGGAATCTCTGTCGGCGCCACATGCGAGTTGGCGAAGTAGGCGGCCGCAACCTCCGCAACCAGCTCACGAAGCTGATCCCCGGCGGCCCCTGTGTTTCGTTCTTCTGACACCGACGATCCTCCTTGTTCGCGCCGGTAATGACGGACGAAATGGCTAGAACAGAGGAACAGCCGAATTCAAGGGAAAAATTGAAAAAGACAACAAATGATGGGCAGAACTTCGCACGTTAATGTTAAGCTGGCCGCTGCTTCACGGGCGTCATTTGCCAATCCAGGGCTGTTCGGCGACGAAACCTGGACGAAGCATTGGCCTCCCACACAATCGACGGGCGAGCCCCCCGCGGGCTTCACCGTACTTCCCCACCCTCCGGAAGACGGCTAGTGTCCGCGACCGCCACACATTCGAACAATAATCCGGAGGACTCCCATGCACCGTCGCGCCCTCGTGGCCGCCCTCGCCCTGACCCTCGCCGGTGGAGCGTTCAGCGCGGCCGTCGGCCAGCCGGCCGGCCCGTCGCAGGATCCCGCCGCCGCCCCGGCCGGCGAGTACGTGCTGGACAAGAACCACGCCAGCGTCATCGCCCGGGTGAAGCACCTGGGCCTGTCGAACTTCACCATCCGCTTCGACAACCTGGACGCCAGCTACACCTTCGACCCGAAGAACCCGGCGGCCTCCAAGGTCCAGGCGACGGTCGACGCCAACAGCTATGACGTCGGCACCCAGCAGTACCAGGGCATGACGCTGAACGAGCACTTCATCAAGCAGCGCGACATCCTGGGCAATTCGAAGAACCCGACCGTCACCTTCGTCTCGACCTCGATCCAGCCGACCAGCGGGAACAAGGGCGTGATGAACGGCAACCTGACCATGAACGGCATCACCAAGCCGGTCAGCTTCGACGTCACCTTCAACGGCACCGCGCCCGGCATGGGCGGCGGCCCGCAGCGGATGGGCTTCTCGGCCGAGGGCGTGATCAAGCGCACCGACTTCGACGTGCTGAAGATCATGCCGGTCCCGATGATCGGCGACGACGTCACCATCCACATCGAGGCCGAGTTCACCAAGAAGTAGGCCCGACGGCCTGACAGCCAGGAGCCCTTCCCCCCGAGCGGGGGAAGGGCTTTTTTGCGCCCATGACGCCCACGCCCGCCGAGATCGACGCCGCCGCCCGGGCCCTGCGGGCGGGCGGGCTGGTGATCCTGCCGACCGAGACCGTGTACGGCCTGGCCTGCGACGCGGCCAATCCCGAGGCCGTGGCCAGGGTGTTCCAGGCCAAGGGCCGCCCCCGCTTCAACCCGCTGATCGCCCACGTGCCGGACGCGGCGGCGGCCGAAGGGATCGCCGTGTTCGACGCGCGCGCCCGGCGGCTGGCCGAGGCGTTCTGGCCGGGCCCCCTGACCCTCGTGGCGCCCGTGCGCGAGCCGGCCAGGGTCTGCGAGCTGGCGCGCGCGGGCCTGGACACGGTGGCGGTGCGCGCGCCCGACCACCCGGTCGCCCAGGCGGTGCTGCGCGCCTTCGGCGGGCCGGTGGCGGCCCCCTCCGCCAACCGCTCCGGCCGGCCGAGCCCGACGCGCTTCGAGGACGCCCTGGAGGAGACCGGCCCGTCCGCGGCCGCGGCCCTGGACGGCGGCCCCTGCCGGGTGGGGCTGGAGTCCACCGTGGTGGGCGTGTTCGGCCCCGACCTCGTCCTGCTCCGGCCCGGAGGCATCACGCGCGGCCAGATCGAGACGGTCGCCGGGCCCCTCTCGGACCAGCCGGCGGACGCGGGCCGCTCGCCGGGGCGACTGGCCCGGCACTACGCTCCCGACGCGCCGGTACGCCTGGACGTCGCCCGCCCCGAGCCCGGGCGCGCCTACCTCGCGTTCGGGCCGGACGCGCCGAGCGGCCCGATGGTCTGGAACCTGAGCCCCACGGGCGACCTGGTCGAGGCGGCGGCCCGGCTGTTCGCCTGCCTGAGGGCCGCCGACCGGGCCCGTCCCGCCGGGATCGACGTGGCCCCCCTGCCCCGCGAGGGCCTGGGCGAGGCGATCGACGACCGGCTGCGCCGCGCGGCCGGCAAGATCGGCTGAGCCGCCCCTGGCGGGGGCGCGCCCGCGGTCCTAGGTTGCGCGCCATGAACGCCCCGGTCGCAGCCTCCATAGCTCCCGACGTCCTGTCCCGATTGAAGACCGTGGTCGGACCCGACGGCTGGAGCGAGGACCCGGCGCGCCTGGCGCCCAAGCTGGTGGAATGGCGCGACCGCTGGCAGGGCTCGACCCCGCTGCTGCTGCTGCCCGCGAGCACCGACGAGGTCGCGGCGGTGATCGGCGTCTGCGCCGAGACCCGCACGCCGGTGGTCCCGCAGGGCGGCAATACCGGTCTGGTGGCCGGCCAGACGCCGCAGGGCGAGGTGCTGCTGTCGCTGGAGCGGATGCGGCGCGTGCGCGAGGTCGAGCCGCTGGACGACGTGATCGTGGCCGAGGCGGGCGTTCCCCTGGCGGTGGTGCACGAGGCGGCCGAGGCCGTGGGCCGGCGCTTCCCCCTCTCCCTGGCCTCGGAAGGCTCGGCCACCATCGGCGGGCTGGTCTCCACCAACGCCGGCGGGGTGGCGGTGCTGCGCTACGGGCCCATGCGCGAGCTGGTGCTCGGCCTGGAGGCGGTGCTGCCGAACGGCGAGGTGTTCCACGGCCTGAAGCGGCTGCGGAAGGACAACACCGGCTATGACCTCAAGCAGCTCCTGATCGGCGCCGAGGGCACGCTTGGCGTCGTCACCGCCGCGAGCCTGAAACTGTTCCCGCTCCTGGCCTCCCGCGCGACAGCCTTTGTGGGCCTGGACACCCCGGCCGACGCGGTGAGCCTGCTCAAGCGGGCCAAGGAGGAGAGCGGCGGGACTGTCGAGAGCTTCGAGCTGATGGCCCGCGTGGGCGTCGACCTGGCCCTGCGCCATATCCCCGGGACGCGCGACCCGCTGCAGGACCGCCATCCCTGGTACGTGCTGATCGAGCTGGCCTCGGCCGAGGAAGGCGCGGTGCAGGCGGCGCTCGACCGCCTGCTCGGCGCCGCGCTGGAGGACGGCCTGGTCCGCGACGCCGCCGTCGCCCAGAGCCGGGCGCAGGCGGCGGACTTCTGGCGCCTGCGCGAGGAGCAGTCCGCCGCCCAGAAGCCGGAGGGGGCCGGCTGGAAGCACGACGTCTCCGTGCCGATCTCCAAGGTCGCCGAGTTCCTGCAGACCGCCGCGGCGGCGATGGAGCGCCTGGCGCCGGGCTGCCGGGTGATGGCGTTCGGCCACGTCGGGGACGGCAACATCCACTTCAACGTGGTGCGGCCCGAGGGCGGCGACCTGCAGGCCTTCGCGGCCCTGCGGGACCAGGCCGCCCGCGTCGTGCACGACATCACCGCCTCGCTCGGCGGCTCGATCTCCGCCGAGCACGGCCTCGGGGCGATGAAGACGGCCGAGGCGCTGCGCTACAAGAGCCCCGTCGAGGTCGAGGCCATGCGGGCGGTGCGCCGGGCGCTGGACCCCCATCGCATCATGAACCCGCGCGTGCTGTTCTGAGCGCATGATTCTCGTCATCTCGCCGGCCAAGAGCCTGGACTTCACGCCCGTTCAGGACGCGCCCGCGAGCAGCCGCCAGTTCCGCACCGAGACCGCCGCCCTGGCCCGCATCGCCCGCAGGCTGACGCACGCCGACCTGCGCCGGCTGATGGACATCTCCGAGTCCCTGGCGGAGCTGAACGTGCGGCGCTTCCGCGCCTTCGATCCCGCGAGCGAGGACGGCGTGCAGGCGGCCTTCGCCTTCGACGGCGACGTCTACGACGGGCTGGACGCGCGCAGCCTGGACGAGGCGGGCCTGAGATGGGCGCAGGACCACCTGCGGATCCTGTCGGGGCTGTACGGCGTGCTGCGGCCGCTGGACCGCATCCAGCCCTATCGCCTGGAGATGGGCGTCAGGCTGCGCAATCCGAGGGGCGAGAGCCTCTACGACTTCTGGGGCGACAAGATCGCCCGGGCCCTGGACGCCGCCGCCGAGGGCCACGCCGAACCGGTGATCGTGAACCTGGCCAGCCAGGAGTACTTCGGGGCCGTGCGCCCCAAGGTCCTCAAGCGGCCGGTGATCGCCTGCCGCTTCCTGGAGGAGAAGGACGGGCAGGCGAAGATCATCTCCTTCTACGCCAAGAAGGCGCGGGGGCTGATGGCCCGCTGGGCGATCGACCGTCGCGCCGACCGCGCCGAGGCGCTGAAGGACTTCGACGTCGACGGCTACCGCTTCCGCCCCGACCTGTCCTCGCCGTCCGAATGGACGTTCCTGAGGCGCCGCCCGTGAGCCGGCCGCCCCGCTACCCGCAGCCCGGCGCGGGCGTGGTCTGCCTGAGGGCCGGGGAGGTGCTGCTGATCCGCCGCGGCAAGCCCCCGCGGGAGGGCGAATGGAGCCTGCCGGGGGGGCGCATCGAATGGGGCGAGTCCCCGCAGGCCGCCGCGCTTCGCGAGCTGCGCGAGGAGACGGGGGTGGAGGCCGAGATCCTGGGCCTCCTGGACGTGGTGGACGGCGCCTTCAAGGGGCCCGACGGCGCCCTGCAGGCCCACTACGTCCTGATCGACTATGCGGCGCGCTGGCGCCGGGGCGAGCCGGCCGCGGGCGACGATGCGGCCGAGGCGCGCTTCTGGCCCGCCGAGCAGGCCGTCGGGCTGGTGCAGTGGAGCGAAACGCGGCGGATCATCGCCCTGGCGGTGGAGCGCTACGGCCCCGCCTGACGCGGCCCGATGTGCTATAGTGCGCCCGGACGAGGAGAGACCTCATGGCCCGTGGTGTCTGCGCCGCCGCGGCGGCGGGTCTGGCGATGGGGGCCCTGGCCTGGGCGGGGCCCGCCGCCGCCAATGTGACGGTGGTCGGCGGAGGCTTCGCCGCGGACTGCTCCCGCTCCGCCAAGGCCGTGTCCGAGCGGCACACGCCGCACGCCGAGGCCATCCACGAGTGCGATCTGGCCCTGGACACCGAGGTCCTCTCCACCCACGAGGTCGCCGCCACCCACGTGAACCGCGGCGTGCTCTACCTGGCCGGCCAGAAATACCTCCAGGCGCGCCAGGACTTCGACCGCGCGGCGGCGCTGGAGCCGCAGCTGGGAGAGGCCTACGTCAACCGCGGCGCGGCCCTGATCGGCCTCGGCCGTCCGGCCGAGGCGGTCGCCGAGATCGACCGCGGCCTGGCCCTGGGCGCGGAGGAGCCGGAGAAAGCCTACTTCAACCGCGCCATCGCCAAGGAGCGCCTGCACGACGTGAAGGGCGCCTACCTGGACTACCTCAAGGCCGCCGAGCTGAAGCCGGACTGGGACATGCCCAGGACCGAGCTCGAGCGCTTCCAGGTGACGCGAAAATAGCCGCCGCCCGCCCCCTCCTCGCCGCGCTCGCCGCCCTGGCGGCGGCCTCCGCCGCGGCCGCGGCGCCGGCTGCAGGACCGCCGCGCGCGCCCCAGGACCGGCAGAGGCTGAGCGACCTGGCCTATGTGCTGGGCGAGAGCCACGCCCTGCGGCAGGCCTGCCGCGGGCCCCTGGACCAGTACTGGCGCGACCGCATGGTGGCCCTGCTCCGGACCGAGCCCCTGGACGCCGCCTTCCGGGCCCGGATCAGCCGCGCCTTCAACGCGGGATTCCAGGCCGGCCGGACCGCACACCCCGCCTGCACCGGCGCCGCGCGCGCGGACGCGGCCGAGGTCGCCGCGCGCGGCGAGGCGCTCGCCCGGGCCCTGGCGTGGCCGGCGCCGTAAGGCTAAGCTCGCCTCTAGGTTCAGGGAGCCCGCCATGACATTCGCCGTCGCCGTCGTCTTCCTGGTGCTCGCGGCGGCCATCCTGCTCGGATCGGTCAAGATCGTGCCCCAGGGCTACGAGTACACGGTCCAGCGCTTCGGCCGGTACACCCGCACCATCCGCCCCGGCATCACCATCCTGACGCCCTTCGTCGAGGGCGTCGGGCGCAAGATCAACATGATGGAGCAGGTCCTGGACGTGCCGAGCCAGGAGGTGATCACCAAGGACAACGTCGGGGTGAAGGTCGACGCCATCGTGTTCATCCAGGTGATGGACGCCGCGGCCGCCGCCTACCGGGTCGCCAACCTCGGCCAGGCGATCACCCAGCTGTCCATGACCAACCTGCGCACGGTGGTCGGGGCCATGGACCTCGACGAGGTCCTCTCCCAGCGCGACGCCATCAACTCGCGCCTGCTGCAGGTGATCGACGAGGCCACCGGCCCCTGGGGCGTGAAGGTGGCGCGCATCGAGATCAAGGACCTGCAGCCGCCGCCCGACATCACCAACGCCATGGCCCGCCAGATGAAGGCCGAGCGCGAGCGGCGGGCCGTGATCACCGAGGCCGAAGGCGACCGTCAGGCCCAGGTCACCCGGGCGGAGGGCTCCAAGCAGGCCGCCATCCTGGAGGCGGAGGGCCGCCGCGAGGCCGCCTTCCGCGACGCCGAGGCGCGCGAGCGCTCGGCCGAGGCGGAGGCCAAGGCCACCCGCGTCGTTTCCGAGGCCGTGGAGGCCGGCAGCGTCAACGCCCTGAACTACTTCGTCGCCCAGAAATACGTGGAGGCCTTCGGCAAGCTGGCGGCCTCGCCGCAGCAGAAGACCGTCATCGTGCCGGCGGAGATGTCGGCCCTCGTCGGGGCCCTGGGCGGCATCCAGGAGCTGGTCGCCGGCGCCCAGGCGGGGAAGGCCCCGCCGCCCCCGCCCGCGCGGCGCCCCGGCCCTTCGGTCCCGCGCACGGAGTGAGGCCATGGACCTCCTGAGCGGCTTCTACGCCGCCCACCCGTTCTGGACCTGGATCTGCATCGCGGCCCTGCTGCTCGCGGCGGAGGTGGCGACAGGATCGGGCTACCTGCTGTGGCCGGCGGCCTCGGCGGCGGTGACGGGCCTGCTGGCGGGCCTGGGGCTCGGGCTTCCCGCCGAGCTTCTGGCGTTCGCGGTCCTGACCATCGCGAGCACCCTGCTCTCGCGCCGCTACCTGCCCCGGCCGCTGAAGCCGCACGGCCCGGACATCAACGACCCGCACGGGCGCATCGTCGGCCATCGCGGCCAGGCGACCTCGGCCTTCCGCCAGGGGCGCGGCCGGGTGCTGGTGGACGGCAAGGAATGGGCGGCCGAGCTGGAGGGGGCGGGCGAGCTGGCCGAGGGCGCGGACGTGCAGGTCACCCGCGTCCTCAGCGGCGCGCGGCTGAAGGTCCGCGCCGGCTGAAGCACGTTAGGCGAAAGCGTGTGCGGTTCCGCCGCCCGGACGCCGCTCTGCGCCGTCCCTAGGAGCCCATCACCCGGCGCAGGAACTTCTGCGTCTGCTCCTGGCCCGCGTCATAGGCCTGCTGGCCGGCGGGATCGGCGATCCTGGCCCAGTTGTCGCGCACGGCCTCGGCCGACAGCTGGTCGCCGAGATAGGCGCCTTCCGTCTCGTAGATGCGGGCGACGGCGAAGGCGCCGGCGGCGGCGGTGAGGATCACGCCCGAGGGCGCGTCCTCCGACAGCAGATAGACCACGCCCGGCGTGACGAACTCCGGCTTCAGGCGCTCGGCGATCGGCGGGGGCAACAGGTGCTCGGTCATGCGCGTGGCGGCCACCGGCGAGATCGCATTGATGCGGATGTTGTCCCGCTCGCCCTCGATGCGGAGGGTGTTCATCAGCCCGACCAGCGACAGCTTGGCCGCCCCGTAGTTGGCCTGGCCGAAGTTGCCGTAGAGGCCGGTGGAGGAGGTGGTGACGACGATGCGGCCGTACTGCTGCTCGCGCATCACGGGCCAGGCGGCGCGCAGCGGCTTGACCGTGCCCATCAGATGCACGTCGACCACCGCCTCGAAGTCGGCGACCTCCATCTTGGCGAACGACTTGTCGCGCAGGATGCCGGCGTTGGCGACGAGGATGTCCAGCCGCCCGAAGGCGTCCATGGCCCGCGCCACCAGGTTGGCCGCACCCGCGTCGTCGGAGACCGAGCCGCCGTCGGCGATCGCCTCCCCGCCCGCCGCCTTGATCTCGGCGACCACCTGATCGGCCGCCGCGGAGGACCCGCCCGATCCGTCGAGCGCCGCCCCGAGGTCGTTGACCACCACCTTGGCGCCCCGCCGGGCGAGCTCCAGGGCGTGCTGGCGCCCCAGCCCCCCGCCGGCCCCGGTGACGATGGCGACCTTGCCGTCGAAGCGGATGTCCGCCATGGCGCGCTCCTTACAACCCGCGGGGAGTTGAGGGGCGGCGGGCCGGAGCGTCAAGCGCCGGCCGCGACCGTTGGGTCTGCAATTATTTAACCTTCCTCCGGGAGAACGGCGCTATCGGGAAGCGAACGATCGGGGCCGGTGCACACCTATCAGTTGAGCTCTACCCTGGATTCCATGGCGCAGTCGGCCGAGCGGTCGGCGGCGCCCATGGCGCTGTTCGACGGCCAGGGGCGACTGGTCGCGGCCAGCCCGGCGTGGCGCCGGCTCACAGGGCGCGAGGGCCGCCGCGACGTCGGCGTGAGCTTCAAGGAGCTGTTCGCGGACGGGCCGGCGGCGCGGCTGGAGCTGCATCGCAAGGCCATGGCCGGCGAGCACCTGGTCAACGAGGCCGAGGTCTACCGCGACCCCGACGGCGGCCCCCGCTGGCTGTCGTGCGAATACCGGCCCGTCAGGACGCCGGACGGCAGCGTGGGCGCCTATTTCGTCCACGGGCACGACATCACCCCGCTGATGAGCGCCCGCGCCGAGGCGCAGGCCTACGCCGAGCGCCTGAAGCTGGCGCTCCGGGCGGCGCGCGCGGGCGTGTGCGAGCTGGACCTGACCGCGCGCACCATCTGGTGCTCGCCGGAGTTCGACCAGATCGTCGGGGCGGAGGTGACCGATTTCCACCGCTTCGCCCGCGACCCCTGGTGGATGGCCCATCCGGACGACAAGCCCCTGATCCAGAGGGTGGTCGCCGAGTGGACGGGCGCGCGTCACGAGCCCACCGACTTCCGCATCCTGCTGCCCTCGGGCGAGACCCGCTGGGTGCAGATCCACGGCGAGCAGCAGGTCAACGAGCAGGGCCGGCGCACCAAGATCGTCGGGCTGATCCTCGACATCGACGCCCGCAAGCGCCAGGAGCTGGCGCTGGTGGAGGCCGAGCGGGCCGCCCAGGCGGCGGCCGAGGCCAAGTCCCAGTTCCTGGCCAACATGAGCCACGAGATCCGCACCCCGATGAACGGGGTGCTGGGGGTGCTGCACCTGCTGAAGGACGAGCAGCTGTCCGAGCAGGGCCGCAGGCTGCTGGCGGAGGCCGCCAACTGCGGGCGCATGCTGTCCCAGCTGCTGGATGACGTCATCGACCTGTCCCGTATCGAGGCAGGCCGTCTCGAACTGGCGCCGGAGCCGACCGATCCGGTCGCGCTTCTGGAGGGCGTGGCGGGGCTGCTGCGTCCCAACGCCGAGGCCAAGGGGCTGGAGCTGCGCGTGCGGGCCGAGGGCGCGCCCGGCCTGGTCATGGCCGACCCGGTGCGCCTGCGCCAGGCGCTGTTCAACCTGATCGGCAACGCTGTGAAGTTCACCGCGTCCGGGCATGTGGAGGCGCGGCTGAAGGCCAGCCGCGGCGGCCAGCGCTGCCGGCTGCGCTTCGAGGTCGAGGACACCGGCGTCGGCATCCCGGAGGGGGCGCAGGCCACCCTGTTCCGGCGCTTCCAGCAGGCGGACGGCTCCACCTCGCGCCGCTTCGGCGGCTCGGGCCTGGGGCTCGCGATCACGCGCCGGCTCGTGCAGCTGATGGACGGTCAGGTCGGCTTCGACAGCCGCGAGGGCTCGGGCTCAACCTTCTGGCTGGAGATCAACCCGCCGCGCGCGCCCCGGCGGCGCAGGGTCCGCGAGGACGCCGGGCCGCCGGCCCTGGCCGGACTGAAGGTCCTGCTGGTCGAGGACAATCCCACCAACCGCCTGGTCGGCTCCAAGATCCTGGAGGCCCTGCAGATGCGGGTGGAGATGGCCGAGGACGGCGCCGAAGGCGTGGAGGCCGCCCGCGCCGGGGGCTACGACCTGATCCTGATGGACGTGCAGATGCCGGTGATGGACGGGGTCGAGGCCACGCGCCGCATCCGCAAGATGGCAGGAGACACCGGCCGCACCCCGATCATCGGCCTCACCGCAAACGCCATGTCGCACCAGCGCGACCAGTACCTGCGGGCCGGCATGGACGGGGTGGCCGCCAAGCCGATATCGCCCTCGGCCCTGGTGGAGGAGATCGGCCGCGTGCTGGCCTCGGGCCGCCCCGGCGGGGGCGTGGACGCCGGGGCCGCCGCCTGAGGCTAGAGCGTCAGGCGATTCCGCCTGACCCCATCGTGCTTTAGTGGCCCTCGGTGGCCTTGCCGGCCACGGCGCCGGCCGCGCCGCCGACCGCCGCGCCCACGGGGCCCGCGACCAGGGCGCCGCCGATGGCGCCGGTCGCCGCCTTCTGTTCCGTTGTATGGCCGCACGCCGCAAGGGTCCCGGCGAGGGCCAGGACGGCGGCCAGGCTGCAGATCGCACGCATCGGCTGTCTCCCTAAGGTTTTCGCAGGTTCAAAGCGTGTTCGCGCGGACGCGGTTCCGCCCCTCATTTGCTGCATTGCAGCATACGGGTTGCGACTCAGCCAAGTTGGCGCCATACTTGCTGGGCATCAGTTGTGTTCGGCCAAATCGTGAACCGGCCGAACCTCCGTCCAAGGGATCTTCGTGGCCTGGCCACGCCCGAGGGCGTCGACGTCGGGGGGCGTACCGCCCTCGCCGAATAGGACACGAAAGTTTTGTTGAAGAAAATCGGGCCGCGCGCGGATTCGCGTGCGTTGCTCGGCGCTGTCGCCATCGGCTCTGCGATGGGACTGGTGCTGGGCGCTTCATACCTGGCCGGCGGCGCGGCGCGCGCAGCCATGAACCACGCCCGCACCGAACGGCTCGCGGACGCGGCCGGGAAGGGATTCTCCGACGAGGCCCTCCTGGCGGAAGCCTCGTCCATGACCCCCGGCGCGCTCGCCGTGGCCCGCCGTCACGACCCCTTCACCGCGCCGGGCTGGGCCCAGCGCGACTGGGAGACCACCCTGCTCGCCGCCCGCCTGGAGCAGCGCGCCCGCCCCGAGCCGGCCGCGCCCGTCCTGCGGGCCAGGCTCGAGCAGCCGTCCAACCCGGCCGACGCCAGCGCCCTGTCGAGCTCGCGCGAACTCGATTGCCTGAGCGCGGCGGTCTACTACGAGGCCCGCGGCGAGAGCGCCTCGGGCCAGGCGGCGGTGGCCCAGGTCGTTCTTAACCGCGTGCGCAGCCCGAAGTTCCCGAAGACCGTCTGCGGCGTGGTGTTCCAGGGCGCGCACACCCGGGTGTGCCAGTTCAGCTTCGCCTGCGACGGCTCCATGCGCCGGACCCGCGACCCTGTGGCCTGGCGGCGGGCCCGCGCGGTGGCCGCGCGCGCCCTCGGCGGCTTCGTCATGCAGGAGGTCGGCAACGCCACCCACTTCCACGTCGCCAGCCTCGGCGGCGTCTGGGGGGCTGGCCTGATGCGCGTGGCCCAGATCGGCGCCCACGTGTTCTACAAGTTCTCCGGCCGCAACTCGGCGCACCCCGCCGCGCCCAAGCTGCCGGCCCCGGACGGCCTGGTCGGCAGTCCCGAGCTGGCGGACAAGCCGATCTACGCCAACGACGAGCCCGCCGCCGACGGGGCCG
>Ga0164243_10002403_pt1 | contig 30978 bp, 25 predicted proteins | sample OricompcompostOP_FD_108781 | JGI IMG/M metagenome (GOLD analysis project Ga0164243, IMG submission 108781) | Organic Plus compost microbial communities from Emeryville, California, USA - Original compost - Organic plus compost (OP) | ecosystem: Engineered > Solid waste > Mixed feedstock >... | reverse complement strand
TGCCAGAGCCGGACGGCCCGATAACGGTGACGAACTCGCCCTCACCCAACGAAAATGACAGACCGCGGAGCACCCAACGCGCGCAATTGCCGTTGCGGTCGTGAAACGCTTTTCCGAGAGCATTGACCTCAAGTAGCGGCGGCTGGAGCATGTCAGTGAGCCCCCATCGCATGGGCATTGTTCTGCGGCCGGTGCGACAGCAATCGTCTTTCGACTGCCGAGACCAGGAGGTTGGTCGCGACGACGATGGCAGTCAGCGCTACAACCGCCGCAAGCGCTCCGGTGATTTCGAAATTTCCAGCGGAAAACTGGATCAGAAAGCCCAGCCCGCGGTTAGACGACACCAATTCCGCAATCGCAGCGCCACCGATGGAGAGCGGCAACGCAATCTGAACCGCCTGCATGATGAATGGAATGGCGGACGGCATCACGATCGTTCGGAGAATCTGATATTCGGATGCGCCAACCACCCGCGCCGTCCGGATCAGACGCGGCTCCACGGCGCGAACGCCCTCCGCCGTGCTGAACAGCACCAGAAAGAAGCTGACGCTGGCGACCAGCGCGACCTTGCTCCAGATGCCAATGCCGAACCACACGATAAAGAGTGGAATCAGCGCCACCTTCGGAAGCCCGTAGCCAATGACGATAAACGGATCGAGCACGGCCGCAAGGAAGGGTCGCTTTCGCAACAGCAGCGGCAGCAGCAAACCGGGTACGGCGCCAATGACAAAGCCGAGACTGGCCTCAAGGATTGTATAGCCGATATTGCTGATCAGAACCCCATTCGAGATCCACACGCCAAGCTGCTGCAGCACAAGCCACGGCGAACTGACGAATTCAGGGCCTGCCCACAAACTTCCAACTTCCCAGAGCGCGAGAAGCGCTCCAGCCAGAATGGCTCGATCCCACATGGCGCTCACCGTGTGAAGGTCAGGTCATACATCTCCGCGACCGGCGGCAGTTTGGCGTCTTCAGGTATGATGCCGCTCACCTTGTTGTAGGCCGCAACATTCTTGTACATCTGTTCGGACAGCGCGATGTCGCTTTGCGCATATTTCGCAAAGATCTCGTAGGATTGCTTCAGGATCTGCGGATCCATCTTGTCGAAGGTTTTTGCCAGCGACGCCACACTCGCGGACGGATCGGTCTTCATCAGTGCGACCGCCTGTTTGAGCGATGTGACCACAGCACGGCAGATCGCTGCATTGGATTGGCAATAATCCGGCCGCGTCAAAACGACATTATAGGGGTGAGAGCGAAGTTCCGGCATATCGACTTCCGGGCCAGTGACCCACAGCACGCCGCCATCGCTGACGGCCGTCAATGAGAAGGGCGGAGAGAACGCCATTGCGTCGATCGTTCCGCTCTTCATGGCGGCCACCATCGCCTGCGGCTGCAATGCCGTGATGGTGAAATCCGTCTCGGGATTCATGCCGGCCTTTTTCGCAAGGAAGCGCAGGAAGCTATGCGGAAGGCCATTGATGGCATCGACGCCGATCGTCAGGCCCTTCAGCGCCCTGACCTTCGCTACGGCGTCAGGAAATGACGTCTGGCCGATCTTCTCGGCGACAGGACGCCGCACCACGATATCAGTTGTGAAATGATCTTGCGTGTTGGCGATCGCCACGAGCTTCTGGTTTCGCACCGCCGCAGCAAGGTGGATGCCGCCGGCGATCACCGCAAATTCGGCGCTTCGCCCCAGCACCGCCGGCACCACAGCCGGACCGGAGGCGTAAATGATCTTGGCATCCAGGCCGTTTTCGCGAAACTTGCCCTGTTCCTGAGCGATATAAACCGGAGCGAAAAGCAGCGACGGCGCCGGCAAAGCAATGGTGATATTGGTTTGCGCCGACACTGGCGCATGGGTGGCTGCGGTCCCGACAGTTGCAAGCAAGAGCGCAGCAGCAAGCTTCAAGCCTTCACGCTTTGAGATCATATCATCCTCCCTGTGTGTGCGCCGTTCTTTTGTTTTTAGGCGGCGCTTTTATTTGACGACTTCCACTCCTGTTTCTTCAGAATGGCATTCATGATCGCTTCGATGCGGTCCGGCGGCGGCACATCCGGCGTTTTGCTACGGTAACCGACATGGCCGTCCGGTCTCACAAGAACCACGCCTCCCCTTTCGATCCCATAGGCGCGTGAGAACTCGCCATCAGGGTCCGTCAGATCTCCCGCGTCACCGACCGCCCAGGCCTTTCCCGCAAGTCCGTTTGCTGTGATCCACTTTTCGAACTCGTTGCACCAATCGCGATGACCGAGCGTCGCAAAGAGATGAAAGCCGCCAAAGTCAATCAGGTCAATCGTGGAGACTCTGTCGTTGTTGCGTCGCAACCAGACATGCGGCGCGCGATGGCCAGGTCGCGCGGTCGGCTCATAATCGATGATGGAGAAGACAGGTGCCGGCGAACCATCCGGAATCAAAGCGCCATTGATGTAGTGGTGGCCGAATGTCTGCCCCACATAATCGAAATGCTCACGAAGCCGCGGCGCAACATTCCGAACATGAGCTTCGGCCGCCTCAGGATCTGGTCCATCCAGCTCTGTCGCAATATCACTGTGAGCGGTGGCGATCCCCGACAAGCCAAGCTCGGCCATCTTGATCGCGTTCTCAACGCTTTGATCGATATTGATCCTGGCGACCGGCCGCCGCTCCGTATCATAGGAATCCAGCAAGCTGTCGGGCGCGTTGCCGCGCAGAACCAGCGCCAGCTTCCATGTGAGGTTATGAACGTCGCAGATGCCGGTATTCATGCCCTGTCCGCCGGTTGGCGGCAACGGATGCGCGGCATCGCCGGCGAGGAAGACAGGCCCGGCTCGCAAGCTATCCGCCAAACGGGCTTGCATCTGCCAAGGCAGGATTGATCGAATCCTGATGTCAACATTCTTCGAGCCAAGAACAGACCGGATAATGTCCTCGCAACGTTCAGGCGTGTAATCAGCCGCGCTTTCTTGGCCGGGATCGAAGGCGAAATTATATGTCCAGCGATGACGGCCATCGAGTGCGATCAGGACACCGCAGGTGCTGGCGTTGTAAATCCACCAGAGCAGATACGGCCGGTCTTTTATGAAAGACCACAAATCAGCTTCGAAATAGATGCCAATCTGGCGGCCGATCCGTCCCTTGCCGCTCATGGTTATGCCGCACTGCTCCCGCACGAGACTGCGAGCTCCGTCCGCACCGATCAGATAGCGCGAAGAGATGCGGATCTCGCCGTCCGGCGCTGCACATGTGGCCGTGACTCCGTCCGCCGAGACATCGAAAGAACGCAGTTCGGTCGAAAACATCACCGTGATTTTAGGGTCCCGCTGTGCCGCAGCCAGCAACACCGGTTCGAGCCGATCCTGAGGACAGGACAGCTTCAAGCTGGGACTGGCCATACGGTGCGCGTCGTCCCGCTCCTGCACACCCCGGGTTCGGATCACCGCGATTTCCGGCTCCGATAACCGTCGCAAGAAAGCCACGCCCTGATTACGTTCGGCAGACAGTCCTTCCGCGCGAACCTGATCTTCAAGCCCGAGGGACCGAAAAATCTCCATCGTCCGCGCGTTGACAACGTGTCCTCGCGGATGAACAGAGGTCGAAGCGTTGCGCTCGACAACAAGCGCTGAAATTCCAAGGCGACCAAGCAACAGGGCCGCGGTCAAGCCCACCGGCCCGGCACCGACGATCATCACTTCGGCTTGCAGCGAAGACTTCTGCAAAGACATATCGTCACTCACAGCCGAATGAACCACAGCATTCCTCCCGCGATTTTTGGTCGCGCTGCAGCCGCAGGCGCCCGATCAACAGGTCCTGGATGACAGACGACGATTCCTGCCGCCCGCGTCGATATTCGATGAGGAAGGCATCTCGGCGCCTTCAGACCGTCCCTAGACAACCATTCTTGTTGTTGACCGAAAGTCAATCACGCGATTGACCGTCAGTCAAGCCTATAGAAACTCGCTTTTTAGCGGCGCGGATCGAGATCGTCCGCGAGCTTCAATATATTGTTGCTTTGCATTGTCAGGCGGGCGGCGTCAGCCTGCCGTCACCTTTTTCAAAAAGTCTTTCGAGAGACTTGGGGCGTCTTTGGCGCCAAGCAGGGACGCGTTGTTGATGACGCTCGGAAATTGCCGCAGCGTCATATCGACGATCGCCTGTCTGTTTTTGAGCCGTCCTTGCACCCAAGCGAGCACCAACTCGTCGAAAAAACCGAGCCAGGCGCGCAACGCGATGATCAGATTGGCTGACGGTTCCTTGACACCGAAGGACGCAAGAATGAGCAGGATGGCGTTGCGGCGGGATTCTTCCCAGATTTCCTGGATAGTCGCCGTGCCGCCGCCGCGCGAATGGAAGACGTAATCCGCGCGACGACGCCACACCTCATCCATGTGTGACGTAAGGAAGGAGCGCAGCTTGTCAGCCGCATCGCCGTCATGCATTGCGGATACATGGATCTGATGCATCCGGTTCGAAGCAATCCGCGAGACCTCCTCATAAAGCTTGGTTTTCGATCCGAAATAATGAAAGGTCAGGCCATGCGCCACGCCGGCCGCCTTGGCGATGTCAGCCGCAGCGATGTCGTGAAACGGATTTTCGGTAAAGAGCTTGGTTGCCGCCTGCAGGATTCGCGTGCGCGCGGAAGCAACTTCAGCACGCGGTCTTGCTGATTTTTGCGCGCGGGCCAATTGCCCCTCCTCGCACCGATTCTCGCCGACTGGATCGGGGCAGCCCGCCCCGATCCGACAAATTTCATCTATCGGTGATCCGGGGCAGTTGCAACTATACGGCAGGGAGCTCGTCTCAATACCGAAAGCCGGCATCTGCGCCTATACCGATTCCTCGCCGTGTCGGCATCGCCGGCACGGATCCATTGCCTGAGTTCTTGGACAGAGCGACGTCGTCGGGAGCCGGCCGTGCGGCACCGACAGCCCCCGAATAACATGACAGCCCGCCTCATTCACGCCGTCACTTGCGCTCCGGCACATAAATCATGCGCCCGTCAGGAAGCCGATACGTTACCCCGGCGCGGATGCCTTTTCCTTCCCCGATTTCACCGCTGGTCTGATATTTCGTCATTTCCTTCCCGTCCTTGACGGTGATTTGCATGTCCGCCTCGCCCGGGTTTTCGACCACAACAACATTCTTTGTGCTGAATGGGTTGAGCGGATTTTTGACAATGACGATCATCAGGACTGCCACGATGATCAGAAAGACATCGATCAGATTGACGACGGAGAGGATCGGATCGTCGGCATCGCAGTCTTCAAGAAAGCGCATCAGCGCACCGCCTTGGTACGTTCGATCGCGCGAAGCTCCTGTAGCAGCCAGCGGCGGCGGATGGTCAGCAGGACGAAGGTGATTGACGCGCTCACCAGCGCCAGAATGACAGCGGAAAACGCAACGACCAGATTTTCGCCGACCGATTTGGCATCGTTATTGGCAAGCGACAGAAGCGCCGGCCCCATCGGGATCATGGTGGCGACGAGGCCGAGCATCGGCGCTGTGCGTGAGACGATCCGCAGCCATTCCAGCCGTTTCATGATCCATAATTCGAGGTCGTCACTGCCGACGGCGTGAGCTGCGTGATAGGCCGCGAGCGGCGAGCGATAGGTCGCACGCGAGCGTTGCCAGTATTCAACGGCAAAAGCACCAAGCGCGATAAAAGCATAGGCCAGCGCCAGGGTGATGAGCACCAGAATCGGCACCAAAAATAATTTCGAGAGCTCGAACAGCCCCGACTCCAGAACATTCATGCGAACTCATCCCCACCAATTCTAAAATTGCCACGGGCTTGCATCAGTCTACCTGTCAACACGCATAATGTCAGAAGCGCGAGACCGAGCCACATCGGCCATAACGGCTGCGCGGCAGCGGTCTCACCCGGCGCCACCGCCTGCAACACTGCGCCACGGACCTGTTCACCATTTTGCGCAACCGCGTCCGCATCTGACGTGGCCGGCGCTTCGCTGGCTGGCTGCAGGCCGAAGCCGGCCGCCATCTGTGTCACGAAATTCTTCGTAGCCTCTTCGCCGATATTGACGCTGTGTTGCTCGGCGAGTTCGCGCCAGCGCTCGAGAAGTTCACGGCGGGTCTGTTCAGCCGCGTCCCAGTAGCCTTTGCGGATCGCCTCGATCATCCGCTCGACAATCTGCGCCTGCGCCGTCGGATTATGCTGCGCGAACCAGTCCTTGATTCCGAGCTGACGAATATCGCGGATGAAGGTTTCGTGCACCGCCTGCCATTGATCGGCGCGCACGCTGCCGGGATCGGTGACCTGCCAGCCGAACAGATTGTTGACGGCGTTCAAAAGCTCCAGCGTCCCGGCATAGCCCTCGCGTTGCATGCCGGCGATCCAGTGCGGGTTGAGAACGCGCGTTCGCATCTCGTCGGAGAGGAACCGCGCGGCCGACGTCACGCGCGAGCTCTGCTCGCGCAGATCTGAAATGTAGAGCGCAGGGCTTTTGGCGTCGAGATGGCGGACGGCGAGCGAGAGGCCGCCCAGATATTCAAACGGATGATCGGTAGAAAGGAGGCCGTGCAGTTTCGAGGAGCGGGACAGGACGGCGCCTTGCGTCCCCTTCAGTTGCTCGGCGAACAGATTGCCGGCCTCGGCGCGCGTGCCCCAGTCTTTGCTGCCATAGGCATATTGAAGCCGCTCGAGATAGGCTTGCGCCAGCGGCGTTTCCTTATCCCAAGTGGTCGATTGCAGCACCGAGCCCGGCAGGCTGGTGCCATAATCACCCGGCGCGTTGCTGAAGATGCGCAAGGCCGCAAGCTCGGCGGCACGCGGCGCTCCAATGCCCTGCCCTTCAAGTCGCTGCGCCACCATGCGGGCATTGGACGCTATCACGTTGTCTGGCTCGTCCTGTTCAGCGAGCCGCGCAATGGCATCCGCCAGCAACCGCATGAAACCGTCGAATTGATCGCGATAGACGCTTGTCACCTGCACGACCGCATCGATGCGCGGGCGGCCGAGTTCTGCTGTCGGAATGATGTTCAGCGCCCGCACCTTGCCGCCGTCATCCCATACCGGTCTCAGGCCCAGCGCGTGCAGGATCTGGCTTTCGACAATACCGAGATGCCGCATGGTCTCGCCTGACCATAAGCTGAAAGCGAGCTTGGTCGGCGCCTCACCGTTGTGATCGGCCCGATAGGCATCAACGAGTTGCTGCAGTGCTTTGCCGCCGGCGTCATAGGCGGCCTTGGTCGGGATTTTATCCGGCTCGAAGGCAAACAGGTTGCGGCCGCTCGGAACATCCGGGTTGCGGATCGGATCACCGCCGGAGCCTGGCGCGACGAAGCCACCGGCAAGCCCTGTGAGCAAAGCTTCGATCTCGCCGGTCTCAGCGAGGTGCTGGTCAAGCCGCATCGCCCGCTCAACCATCTCGCGGAGTGTCGCATCATTAATCTCAGAAAGCGGAACGTCCTCGCGCAGGTGCCGTTGCAGCAGATGGTAGGGCGGGCTGGCCTCGATCGCTTTGAAGTCATCGGCGAAAAATTCATCCGGCTCTGCGCCGAGCAGACGGTAGAACGGCTCGCCGAGCTGCTGCATGACGGTGACCAGCCGGTGCTCGGGCGATGCCGCCTCACCAAAGGTGTGCAAGCCGAGCGGCATGGCATGACGCGCGAGTTCATGCACATGGTCATGCAAAACCGTTAGAAACGCTGGAAACTCCGCTTCTATCCTTGCTTCATCCCACCCGATATCGCGATGCATATTCGCGCGAATCGCAATCTCGCGGATCTGCGTCGCTGTCTTGTCGCGAACAGCGCCATCATCGAGCTGGATATATTCATGGATGCGCGCATGCAGGTCGCGCAATTCGTCATAAAGCCCCGCTGGTGCAAAGGGCGGCGTTTGATGGCTGACGATGACCGCGCGACCGCGGCGCTTGGCTTGCAACGCTTCAGCGATATTGTCCTGAATATAGGGGTAGAAAACCGGCAGATCGCCTAACGCGAGATAGGGATAGTCGTAGGCCGACAATCCACGATCCTTGCCGGGCGTCCATTCCTGGGTGCCGTGCGTGCCAAAATGGATGATGGCATCTGTGCCGGCAGTTTCGCGCAAGTAAAGGTAGGCCGCGAGATAAGCGTGCGATGGCGGCTGTTGGGTGTCGTGATAATCGGCGCCGGGCGTGCCGCTTCTTGGAAGCTGCGGCATGACGAGCAACTTGCCAAGCTGGAGACGCGGGATAACAAAGCGCTTCTCGCCGTCGATTTCTACAACAACAGGCTGGTCCTCCGGCGCGCCCCATCGCGTCAGCAATTCATGTCGCGTGGAAGCCGGCAATCCGTCGAGCCAGGCGCGGTATCGCGCGACCGGCAAGGTGTCAGCAAGGCCGCCTGCCAGCAAGGTCTTCAGCTTTTCGGGATGATACAGCGCCCCCTGCATCGCCTGAGCCGCCGCGATCAACTCCGTCTCGGCGGCCGGTGTGATGTCATAACCGACGCTCGACAGCGCTTTTGTCAATGCCGCAAGGCTTTTCGGAACGTTGAGATTGGAGGCCGACACGTTCTTCTCACCCGGCGGATAATTCCAGAACATGACAGCAAGATGTTTATCCGCCGGCGCCTTTCGGCGAAGCGCCGCAAGTCGCGCGGCTTTGTCGAGAAGTGCGTTGACCTGCGGCATGATCGGCACCGGCGCGCCATTGCGAATAGCGTCAATGACGATGGGATCGCTCGCGCCCCATCCTTCCGGTGCGGCGAGGAATGGTGCCACAATCTGCTGGGAGATGCCGCTCGTTGCCTTTGCCCAGTCTTCCGGACTGCCGTCGCGGTAGCTGATCGCCTGCAAGACCGGAATGCCGAGCTTGAGGAATTCGGCTTTGCGCGCTGGACCGTTTTGCAGATGCGTGGCGATGACAAGAATATCGGCTTTTGCCGGCACCAATAGTTTCTGCAGCGCCTCGGGATCAGCGGCATCAAACCAGAAGGCGAGCGGCACCAATCCCCTCGCCTCACTTTGCGCAATCAGCGCATCGATCACCTGCGTCTCCATGCCGGAGATCAGGCCAGCATGGACGGCAAAAGCAATCCTCGGCGCATCGCCCTGCCAGCGATCCTGCCCCCATGTGAGATAGCTGTCCAAGCTGTCGAATGCTGTGGGCGCCGCGGGATGATAAAATCCAATCTTGGGCAGTGAGACCGGCGGCGCAACGGCATTGGTGTCGCCACCATCGCGCAAGGCGCGGATGTAAGCGAACATCGTCCGAAGATTCTGCTCGCCACCGGCCGCATAGTAACCGATAAGGCTGCGCGCATGCTGCGGCGGAATATTGCCGAAAGCCGGCGGACCGCCACCGACACGGATCCATGGCGTGCGTGTGTCCGACAATGCAGGCGCGACTTTCTGTTGCAGCTTTGCCAGGTCCATCGGTCGCGGCGTGTCGAAAATGACGAGCCCGGCATCGTTGAACCAGCCTGCAGGATCGCCTGGCGCGGTTTCGATATAGAGATGGTCGAGCTCCATCCCGGCGTCCCGCGCGAGCGTGCTGATTTTCTCCAGCTTGCCGGGCAGCACGAAATCCACGGTGACGATGCGAATGCGCTCACCCTTGGACAAGCTGGCCGGCGCTTGCGCGTGGATTGGCAAGACAGCCGCGATCCATGCCGCAAAGGCCAAAGCAAGCATCAGCACCGGACGTCGGAGTGAGCGCAATGGTATCGTCTCCTTCGATGCCGCGGTTCAGAACCGGACGGAAATCCCCGCATAGACCGCACGTCCTTCGCCTGGCTTCACCAGCGGTGAGCGGGATGGCGTATAGGTGAATGGTGGCCGGCCGGGATTTTGCGTGACAGGGACACTAGGGCTCGGCGCAAAGTCCGTCGCATAGACGACGTCGGTGAGATTGCGTCCTTCCATGAAGACCGACCAGGATTTATCCGGGGATTGCCAGCCGATCTTCGCGCCGAGCAGCGTGTATGCCGGCACGATGAAAGCGTCTCCGCCCGACCCGTCATAGGTCGTGCGCCGCTCGCTCAGGTGGCGCACATTGACGGAGCCGAAAAAGCCGGCGGGATGACGGTATCCCAGTTCGCCGTAAAGCTGATGCTCGGGAATGACCGGCAGCTGGTTGTTGCCGAAAATCGGATCGTTATCGAACCGGAAGTCGGTGTAGTTCCAAACGCCATTCGCATAAATCGCGTCACCATTCGTCAGCACATCGACGAAGGGCAATGTTTGAATGCCGAGTTCGATACCGTCGTGAATGGTACGGTCGGCATTGAACGCGACCGTATTTGATGACGTACAGCCGGCACTGATCTCGGTCGCACAGCGGGTCAGGATCTCGTTGTGCAGCTTCATGTGATAGAAGGTCACATCGTATTTGAAGCGCTCCCAACCGCCGCGGAAGCCTGCCTCCCATGTCCATGCCGATTGCGCCTCGAGTTGCGGTACGAGGCCCCGTCCGGTGTCGACCGCAAACACGTTGGCGAAATCCGCGCCGCTCGGCACTTCGTAACTACGCGTGACATTCGCGAACAGGAAATGGTTGCGGGAATATTCCCAGTTGACGCCGAATTTCGGATTGAGCGCACGGAAATCACGATCATATTCCAAGAGAGCATCGGCGCGGCCGGGCTGCGGAATTGCGGCCGGGCTGGTGGGTGGGACGACCGCGAGCGCTCCACCGCGATAATCGTCGACGAGATCGCGGGTCGTGAACACGCCTTGCAGCCCACCGAACAGACGCACATGCGGAAGGATCTCGACCGCGCCCTCGGCATAGCTCTCGACCAGCCATGACGAGAAATTCCAGTCGTAAATCTGCGCACCCTTTGCGGTGCCGTTGTTGAGATGCCGGAAGCGGTCGAAATCGCCGTCGGTATAGCCGGCGCGGATACCGGCGACGAGTTCGGTCGGCAGCCCCGCGATCGCCGTCTTGTGCTCCACGCGGCCGGACAAGCCCATGTCGCGCCAGCCGTAATCGATAATGCCGGCCATCGGCACCGGCAGATGATCAAGGCCGGTGTTCAGAAAATAGCCGCCAAGTTCGTACGTGGTGTTGCCATCGCGGATCGTGGTCCGATTAGCGATGCGCTGGTAATCAAAATCGAGGCGCGCGTTGAACCGCGTGCCCCAGCCGATCGTGCCGCGACGCTGCTGCTCCAGCTGATCGAGCGGAACGGAATCGCCCATATCCATCCGCGTCTTGCCGATCGCAATGAATGTGCGGCTTTCGATATTGGGCGTGATCTGCCAGCCGACATTGCCGCTAAAGCGCGCATTCTCCTGACCGGTATGGATTTGATAGCCGTCGCTCTTGAAGTAATTGCCCTGCAGATACCAATCATAGGGCCCATTCACACCGCCATTCTCGACCTGCGTCTGCAGCGTGCCGAAGCTGCCACCGAATACGCTGAGGCCGGTGCCGGGCCTCGATCGTCCGGTCTTGGAAACGAAATTGAGGGCACCGCCTGTTGCGATCGCGCCGTAACGCAAACTGTTGCCGCCGCGATAGACCTCGACATAGTCGGTGGCGAGCGGATCGATCAGCGCGTTGGTGAAGCCGGATTCCGTGCGACCGAGCGGAAAGCCATCGAGATTGGCGCGAATGCCGCGGCCGTTGCGCGAGCCGTCATTGGCGATGTCACTGCCGCGCATCGAAATGAATGAACCGCCTTCGGCAATGAAGACGCCGGGCGTCTCTTTGAAAATATCGCCGAGATCGGTGAGCTTGCCGGGATCGCGTTCGGTGACGGATACGACGGTCTCGGCACCGGGTCGGCGCTCAAAACGCTGCTGTTGTGCCGCGAAGGATGGCGGGTTGCTGCTCGGCTCTGCGGCAGGTTCTGCAGGAGCAGCCGCAGGCGCGGACGCGCCGAAGACAGGCCGCCGATCCCGCGGATTTGTGACGGTGATGGTCTCCAGGAGAACGGGCTCGCCATGTGCCTCAGCGGCAGGCTCCTGACTCTCCGCAGTACCGATGGCCAGGATCATGGCCGCACCAGACAGCAGTCCGAGGCGTAGCGACCTCACATCTCGTTGTTTGTGTTGATCTTTTAGGAAACCTTCCCAATCCATGGCAGCCAAGCGAGGGCGCCGAACTCCTACTCTTTTCGCAACCATAACCAACAACACGCCCCACCAATAGTAATATTATAACATTACTTTGTTAACGTTAGGGTTGCTGCGGTGTCAAGCTGCCGTCGCTGCTTTGCCGATCAGGGAGATGGTCGAGCGTCTGGAAAGCCAGCCATGCGATTACTATGCGAACAGCGACGCAGCCGGGATTGCGCGCGTGCTGCTCGACGAACTCGCGAACATGCCGCAAGAGCACTTGAATCTTCCGATTTCAAATCATCCAAAAGCAGGACCGATTGTCATGGCCTGACCGCCGATCCCTCAGACCGCAGCCTTTGAATGAGTGGGCGAAGCGGGTCACGATGAGCGAGAGATCATTAGCCCGTCTGGTCATCCATGAAACAGGGCTCTCGTTTGGACGCTGGCGACAGCAATTCGATCTCATCGTCGCGCTCCGCGAACTGGCGAGTGGAGAGACGTTCGGAATGTTGCAGCTGCGCTGAGTTACGAGTTGGTCAACCTATTCATCACGATGTTCAAGAAGGCGCTGGGCAGCACTGCCGCGCAATGCTTCCCCGGACGTAGGGAAGACGCTTAACCACCACCCGATGGAGGCTTGATCAGAATCGGCGTTCTGGATCGCTCTTGATCCTCCTACGTGACCGGCTAACCTGATTGTCAACCGCGATTAAACGGCCCGAAGCTTCGCCAACCATCGGATCGAGCACTGCCGCCGCTGAGTACGAGACTAGAATGATCAACGAAACAAAACTCTCACCAGGAGTCAGTTCAGGCGATAGTAAAGGATCATTCGGCGAAGGAGACTTGCACAACTGGACAATCCGCCGTTATCCCAGTTTGGGAGATCCGGTCTGCGGTAAGCAATCTAATAGCTGGCGATCTTCACGTGTCGCATGATCTGTGGTGCACGCCGGAAAGTCCGTCCGTCGGGTTAATGCGTGATGATGATCTTGAGTCTGCGCAGACGGTACCCCTGGCTTTACGACGGACCAAAACACTCGTGGGACAAAGGACGAGCACCACCCGTGCGCAGTTCACGGCCTCTCTCACTCACCAGAAACAATCTGTTGGTGATTACAACGCCTTAGAGCGCAGTTGGCAGGGAGGGAGGGACTGTCCTCACAAATCTTCTTATAAAGCAAAATCAGACACTTAGCGGCGCCGAGATCCACCCTGCGTACCACCGACCTGGTCCGAAAGTAATTTCGGAAGCTGTGCAATTCATCTCACCCAAACCGCAAACTTCCGCGCCTTCGTCACCGTGGTCGTATTCATCACCGAATAGGTGCTCGGTCTTCGACCGATACTCAATCCCAGGAGTCGATTCATGGGTATCCTCGTCACTGGGCAGTGCTGTTTTGCGAGCGGCGACTGATACCCGGGCGCGGCGATAAGAAGGGAGATATGCACGCGCTGCCGCGCGAGAGCACGCCCTTTTGATGCTGGCGGGCTGCAGAACGTCGATGCCCAAGGCTGTCGCGCATTGCTCATGAGCTAGTCTCCTGCTTCTCGACAACCAAAACCTCCGATCATGCAACTACGGTTGGAGCGACTCCGCCCGCCGACCACGGGTGGGCTCCCCGTCCTTTGTCGTGGGCGCGAGGGTGCTCACAGGGTCTAGCCGCTGGAGCTGTGTCGCGCAGAGTTCGACGGCGAGCGCTCCCAAATTGCTGAAAAAGCTGCGGCAGGGAGCGCGGGCCGATGATCGGGACCGCACCAATGGGTGCCGCCCCAAGCGACAGCGGCCCGATCGAGCCTGACATCGATATTGCCGGCGGTGGCGCGAACGGCATCGAGAACTGCGGTGCGCTGTTCGCTGTTCTCCGGCTGGGAAACCCGGGTGCCAAAGCCCTCGGCGCGACCTTTTCTCCTTGCCAGTACTTGCCCCTCAACATGCCGCCTCGGAGCGGCGACTAGGCCATGTTGGTGAGGCCCACACATAAGAGCCCCGAGAGGCGACGCCGCAGGTCACGGTATGACGCCTTTCGGCAAATCAAGACAATAATCGGCAATCGCCCCGGCGTCGGTGAACCAAACTTTCTCCCCGGCATTCCGCACGCAGTGCTGCAAGGCGCGCCGCAGGGCCCGGAGCCTGAACGGCTGTCCGCAAACAAATGGATGCAGCGCAATCGACATGACTAGCGGATGCCTCTCCGACTGCTCGAGCATCTCGTCAAACTGATCGATGATCATCCGCTCGAAATGCTCGCCGGTATGGTCGCGTAAGACGTTTGTACCGATGTCGTTCAGCTCCATCGGGTAGGGCACTGCCAGGATCGGACCCGACCGGGTCGAAAGATAAACAGGTTGGTCGTCGAGCGGCCAGCCCAGCGTGTGCGTGTATCCGGCTTCCACCAACAAATCGGGAGTCACTCGCGACTCCGCCGCTGCCGGTCCCATCCATCCGGTCGGACGCTTGCCGAAACACGCAGTGATAGCTTCAGTGGTTTCCGCGATGACACGACTCTCATCGTGTTCCCACAGGGTATTGAGCAGCTCGGCATTTGTCCGGCCATGAGCGCAAATCGAATCGTTCCGCTCCTTGATGCGGTCGGTCACCTGCGGATAATGCGCGCAAACGAGACTGTTCAGCAGAATGGATGCCGGAAGCTGCAGCTCATCAAACAGATCAAACAGCTTCCAGATGCCGACGCGAAGGCCGTAATCGCGCCAAGCGAAGTTGCGCTGCGTCTGCGGCCCCGCAGTGCGTGTGAACGGGTCGTTGCCGATCCCCGCCAAGAATGCAAAATGTTCGACATTCAGGCCGATATAGAAAGCAAGCCGCTTGCCGCCCGGCCAATCGTAAACCGGGCGCCCTTCAATCGGTGAAAAGGCGTAGCGGCCGTGCGTTGGTAACTTCAACATGGCGTGCCCTTCCCCAGCTCAATGATTCTATCGCTTTGCTTCCTGACCCAGGCCGTCGAAATATTTCAGGCACATATCGAGAGTGACAACATCACCGTATTTTTGGTCAATATCGAACAGGTTTGCCTCCATGACGGTCTCACTACGATCGGCGACGCCTTCGCGAACGATCATGCAACGAATGTCGCGCATGAAGGCGTCTACCGCAGTGGCGCGCACGCAACCACTCATGCTGGTGCCGCACAAAATGAGCGTATCAATGCGCTGGGTACCGAGAAATACTTCCAGGTCGGTGCGGAAGAACACGCTAGGCCGCCATTTCCGGATCAGACGATCGCCTGACTCCGGCTTCAATTCGTCGATGATTTCGGCACCCCGGCTACCTTCGATCTGCACGCTTCCCAACTCATGATATTTCGTCTTCAAACGCCAGAGGCCGGCGCTCGACCCATCCGCAGCCACGAGACCCTGCGAATAGATGACAGGGACCTTGCGCTTGCGTGCTGCGGCCGACAGCTTTTTGATGGGCTCGTAGGTCGACAGGATTGAAGGGTAAAGCGTCGTCGGAGCATCCTTGTCACAAAAATCATTCTGCATGTCGATGAGCAACAGAGCAGGCCGCTCACCAAACCCGATCCGTTGACCCATGCCTTGCCGGGCGTAAACCTCGTTAGATGCCTGATCGGATGTTTTAACGCTGGTGGCGTTCGCGGATGCAGATGTGCTCATGTTATCACTCCTGTTCTTATTGTCGTTCCAGCCGATCAGCAGGCATACTCACCGACCGATGGGTTGGTCGCCTGTTTGAGAAGGTCTTCGATCGCGCGCCGGCAATCATTGAATTCGTGATCGGTCGGATCCCGCGGGCGAGCGAAGGAAACAGGAACATCGGCGAAAATCCTGCCAGGGCGCGCTGTCATCACCAAGACACGATCGCCGAGGAGCACCGCTTCCTCCACGCTATGGGTGATGAACAACACCGTGAGATTCATCGCCTCGGAAAGACGGCTTAGCTCCCGCTGCAGCGATAGCCGCGTCTGAGCGTCGAGCGCAGCGAACGGCTCGTCCATCAGCAGGATTTTCGGCTCGTTAACCAGAACGCGCGCCAGCGCCGCGCGCTGCCTCATGCCGGCTGAGAGTTCGTGCGGGTAACGCATCGCAGCCGCCTCCAGGCCCACAGTGCGCAGCATCCCGTCGACCGAAACTTGCATTTCGGCCTGAGGAACGCGGCGCTCGCGCGGCCCGTACTCAATATTCCGGCGTAAATTGAGCCAGGGAAACAACGCATATTCCTGAAAGACGACCGCCCGATCGGAGCCAGGCCCCTTGATGCCCTTGCCATCGACCAACATATCGCCGGAGGTCTTGGTTTCAAACCCGGCCAACATGTACAGCAACGATGTTTTGCCGCAGCCACTCGGCCCAATCAGCGTAACAAACTCACCGCGTTGGATCTGCAGCGAGATGTCATGAAACGCAACCACCTGCTCACCGCGGATACCCCGATAGACCTTCGAAAGGCTCTTGCATTCAATTGGGGGAAACTCATTCATTGGCCAACAAGACCCCGTTGCCAGCGAAGCGACAGGCCAGCCAGACGCACAAGCAACCAATCCGACATCAGTCCGAAGATGCCAACGCTGATGATGGCAGCCAGGATCAGATCAAGTCGGTTGACTTGATAAGCAGACCATAGCGCGTAGCCAAGGCCGCCTTGAACGGCCAGCATTTCGGCGACGATGACCAGCACCCAAGACAGGCCAAGCCCGATCCTGAGACCGGCAAAAACCGCCGGCAAGGTCGAGGGTAAAACAACGCGCCATAACAGCTTTCGTGATGGAGTTCCCAACATCCGGGCAGCGCGAACCAGCGTGCGGGGTGTCTGTCGCGCAGCTGCAGCAATGGTCGTTGCAATTGGGAAGAATGCACCGAATGCGATCAGCGTAATGGCCGCGGTCTCGTGGATGCCGAAGAAGAAGACGATGAAGGGCATCCAAGCCGTGGTCGGTATCGCTCGCAGAAAATTGACAACGTTTTCAAACAGGTCGTTGATGAGCGCGTACCAGCCAAGCAACAAGCCGGATAAGGTGCCCGCAGCAGCCGCGATGGCGAAGCCGGTCGCCACCCGCCGCAAGCTCAACAGCGTATAATTCAGCCACGTTCCTGAATACCAGGCGAGTGGTGTGATCGGTCCGGCGATCCATTCATACCACCCCTCCGCCACCGCCGCCGGCGATGGAATGGACGAAGACGGCGCCCATCCCATGCTTGCAGACAGCTGCCACAACGCAAGCAGCAGAAAAGGAACCACAAGCCCGCGGAGAAAACGATTGGCGCAAAGCCAGTCTAGCCTGGGCATCACCGCGTCGCGGTTAAATGAAACGTCGGCCCGAGGAACGGCTGAACCATCCGACTTGGTCATGCTCATCGGCGAATAATCGCCAGCGCCTCTTTCGGCGGACCGATGAGATCAGCGCGGCTCTTTCCTGTCGCTTCTATCAGAGGACCAAAGTCGATCAGGGACTCGACCTTGCCCGAAGCATCTGTCTTGGTGAAACCGAACTCTCGTCCCAGTTTCGCCGCACCCACAATCGCGTTAACGTCAATCTTTTCGCTAAATACCATGTTGTGGAACGCCAGCGCAGCTACCTCTGATGTCACGCCGGTCACGCTCACCACAAGCCTTTTGAAATACTCCTCGTCACGCACCTGCTCCATGCTTGCGAGATATGCCTTGGCAAAATTGGTCGCCAGGGCTTTGTCAGCGAGGAGATCGGCGCTAGCAAGCACTCCCGAATTCGCATTACCAAGTGAGCAGGCGCCGATATCAAGCTTCGGCGGATAGTGACCGATGCCGGACACAACAAGCTGGTCCGACTGCGGCGAGAAAAGCACGACGCCATCGACATCGCCGCGCCGAAGCGTCTCCGTTGCGGTCGCGCCAACCGACACATTAACGAGCTTAATTCTTCCGATGTCCGCTCCGCCCTCTTTCGCAGCGATCAGAAACTGCACGCGGGCCCAAGTGCCTGGAACAACACCGATGCTCTTGCCTTCGAGGTCCGACCATTTTGAAACCTCGACCCCGCTCCGCATCACCAGATTTTGCGCACCATATTGGTTCGCAAAAATGTAGCGCAGATTGCTGATATTCTGATCGGCGATTGTTGCCATTGTATCGATGCCGCAGGTCGCGGCATTGGTATTACCGGTATTGGCCGCCCGCGCCTGCTCGGCATAGGTGAATAATATAGACATCTCGACATTGAAGCCGAAACGCGGCGCCACCGTCCCTAAATTCCAGACTGGAGCAGCGGCGTTTCGCGATGCGGCGATCTTGATAACCGGCGTCGTCGATCCATAGACGACGTCGGCTACGGCCACTCCGGCAATGCCTGCGAGAGATGATGCGATGAAAGCACGGCGGCTGGGTGATTTTCCCGAAAGCATCGAACGATCCTTTGCCTAGATCCGGCTCGCACTACAGTGCCGCTTTTGGCTAAAGCGTCATTTCATGAATTATTACCAATTTTTTTACGAAGTCAAATAGCTACATTCTGCACATTTCCTCAGCGCTGGCAGCTTAAAGCGCAGGCGTCAAGCTGTGTCTTACGGCAGATTCCTAAGTCACTGCTCGGGCAGCACAGACTTGCTTCTGCGGATGAGATGTCAGCGCCGCCTTAGCAACGTCAGGTTTTTCAAAGCCGCGAGTGGGTGGTCATTCCCGCATCGCCTCCTCGCGCTTCCTTCTCACCACAGGCGCGGCCAGGATCACCAGCATGATCGCGGCAACAACGAGGAATATCAGACTGATCTTTTCGGTAAGGAAGATCGAAAATTCGCCGCGTGACATGAGCAAGGTACGGCGGAGGTTTTCTTCCATCATCGGGCCAAGAACAAAACCCAGGATCAACGGCGCGGGTTCGCATTCCAGCTTAAGGCACAGATAGCCAAAGACCGCGAAGAAGGCCATGACGTAAACATCGAAGAGGTTGCGGTTCACCGTATAAGTGCCGATGCAACAGAAGACGACGATGGCAGGAAACAGATACTGATACGGGATGCGGAGCAGCCGAACCCATAAGCCAACCAGCGGCAGATTGAGAACCACCAACATGAGATTGCCGATCCACATGCTGGCGACGATTCCCCAGAACATGGCCGGCCGCTCGGTCATGACTGTCGGACCGGGAGAAATGCCATGGATCATCAGCGCGCCAATCATCATCGCCATGGTCGGATTGGCGGGAATGCCGAGTGTGAGCATCGGAATGAAGGACGTCTGGGCGCCAGCATTGTTAGCGGCCTCTGGCGCCGCGACACCGCGAATATCACCCTGACCAAAATGGCGCGGCCGCTTGGCTACTTTCTTTTCAAGCGTATACGCGGCAAAGGCCGCCAGCAGCGCGCCGCCGCCGGGCAACACGCCCAGTATCGATCCCAACGCTGTCCCGCGCAGAATGGATGGCGTACTGAATTTCAGGTCGGCGAGACTTGGCCACACCGAGCCGATCTTCTGAACCCGGTCAGCCGCCTGCTCTTTCTTCTGAAGATTGTAAGCCACCTCGGCGAGGCCATAGATGCCCATCGAAAGCGCAACGAATTCGACGCCATCGGCGAGTCCGCGCATATCGAAGGTGAACCTGCGGATGCCAGAATTAATATCCGTTCCCGCCAGTCCTAAGGTCAGCCCGATCAGGACCATCGCCACCGCCTTGGTGACGGAGCCATGCGCCAGAACAATCGCTGCGACCAACCCACACACCATCAGCGAAAAGTATTCCGCAGGACCGAATTGCAATGCGAGCGCCGCGAGCGGCGGCGCGGCGAAACTCACCAGCAATGTCGATACACAACCGGCAAAAAAAGAGCCGATTGCGGCAATGCCGAGCGCTGGTCCCGCGCGTCCCATGACAGCCATCTTGTGGCCGTCGATGGTGGTGACAACTGACGATGCCTCGCCCGGTATGTTGACGAGTATGGCGGTTGTGGATCCACCATATTGGGCACCGTAATAGATACCGGCAAGCAGGATCAGCGCGGATTCCGGCGGCAGCGTGAAGGAAATTGGCAGCAGCATCGCGACGGTCGTGACGGGACCGATGCCCGGCAATACGCCGACTGCGGTCCCAAGTAACACGCCAAGAAAACAATATGCGACGTTTTGAACGCCGAGCGCGACTTGAAAGCCCAGGTTCAGATTAGACAGGATATCCATGTCAGAGCGCCGGCCAGACCTTCAGGGGGAGTTGCAACGCATAAGCAAAAACGATCACTGAGAATGCAATCAGCGATCCGGCGAGCCCAATGAATCCCAACCAACTGATGCTGCGGAAGGAGATGGCGAGAACGGCAGTGACGATCAGGATCGCGATGACGAGACCCAAACGTTCAATGGAAAGGCCGAAAAGCACTACAGAGGCAACAATTGCCAGCAATGGCCATAAGTTGAGCGGCTCAAGCAGCGGTCCCTCAACCAAAAGCGATTTTACGACAGTGATCGCTCCCAGCCCGGCCAGCAAAATTCCCAATGCGAGCGGGAAATAGCCGGGCCCCATGCGCCCGACGGAGCCAAGCGAATATCCCCGCGCTGTGGCGACAGCTACCCCCGCAAAGACCAGGAACATGATTCCCGACCAAAACTCTTTCTCAGCCCTAATCTTCATCATCGCCCCCGCATTCAGCCCTCACGCATTTGCGCGTGAAGGCCTCTACACTCACGTAGAGTCGCGCTACTCACCGGATTTGATGTTGCCGTCCGCGATCACCCTTTTCCACTTTTCAAACTCGCTCTTGATCGTGCTATTTGCCTCATCGGGCGTGCTGCCAAGCGGCTCAGCGCCTACTTTGGCAAAGGCCGCTTTGATCTCAGGTTCCTTAAGTGTTTCGGCGATCGCGCTGGCCAGCTTGGCCTTCACGGCGGCGGGAATGCCCTTTGGCGCGAATATTCCGAGCCACAGATCGACCTCAAAACCCGGCAAACCGCTTTCGGACACGGTCGGCAAATCGGGATAGACCGTTGTCGTGCGCTTGGCGCCCGTCGTCGCGATTGCCGTAACGCGCTTGTCGGATGTGAAAGGAACTGCGCCGGCGATGCTGCTGAAAGAGAACTGGATCTTGCCGCTCATCAGATCGGTATAGGACAGCGCGATTCCCTTATAAGGAATGTGGGTCGCCTCTGTATTGGTTCGCTGTTTGAACAGTTCGCCTGACAAATGCGGCGTGGTGCCGATGCCGGCCGAGGAGAAATTGAGTTTTCCCGGATTAGCTTTGGCATAACTGATCAGGTCAGCAAAGGTTTTCACCGGCAACCCTGGCGTCACCACCAGAACCAGGGGCGATGAACTGACGATCGAGACAGGCTCAAGATCCTTGAAAAGATCATACGGCATGCTCGGCTGAAGCGTCGGATTGATCACGATCGCCGGATCCATGATCACGAGCGAATATCCATCAGGAGCCGAGCGCGCCACCGTGTCGGTGCCGACGATGCCACCTGCGCCGGGCCGATTTTCCGCTACCACGGGTTGGCCTAACGGCTTGTTTAAATGCTGGGCAAGAACGCGGCCGATATAATCCACCACTCCGCCGGGATTGTAAGGGATGACCAGCCGGACCGGCTTGTCCGGATATGCCTGCGCCGCTGCGGATGGTGCATAGATAGCAGCTGCAAAACAAGTCAGTAGAGCAAAGACACTGAAAGCTCTCGTCATCCTAATCCCCTCTCTCAAAAGTGACTACGACCTCCGCATCAGAGCTTCTTCATGATGCACTGATCGGCGTACTGACGCTGAACTGATACTTGTCGCCATGGAACAACACGGCCCCGTAGAGAACCGGCCGCCCGGACGACAAGCGGTAGACGTGTTCGCTGGACAACAAAGGTGAGCCGCGTTTCACCTTCAGGATGTCGGCATATTTCGCGGTCGCAGCGATACTTCGGATCGTAAGCGAAAATCGTGCCGGAGCCTCGCCGCAGAACTCCTCAATCAGCGAATAAATGGCTTTGCTCTTCAACGCCTGCTGCGTGAGCCGTCCAGCGAGAGCCAGCGGAATATATCGCTCCTCATATCCAAAAACCTCGCCCTCCAGCAGCCGAATGCGTTTGATGCTTTCGACCTCTTCGCCCGGAGCGATGGCCAGCGCCTCCGCGACTTTCTTCGGCGCAACGATGATCCTTCGTTCGAGCACCTCGAATTTGACCGCCCGCTGCGCCGCCCGCATTTCATCTTCAAATGCACGGCTCAGGTCATGATCGACGCGCTGAGGCGCGATAAAGGTGCCGCGCCCCCGACCTCGCGTGATCAGGCCTTGCGACAGAAGCTGCGCCATGGCCTGCCGCACGGTGGGACGGCTGACCTTGAAATATTCCATGCATTCCGCCTCGGACGGCAACACCGCGCCGACAAGCTGAGAATGCGACCGCCTGATCGCTTCAATGAAATGGTTAGCGAGTTGCATATAAAGCGGAACCGAGCTTTCCGGCTTCAGCCTTGGCAGGGCCTTGATATCAAATGCCGAAACATGCGCCATCAGCGCCCCTCCTTCGACATCGGACGATCCGGCACGCCAGTTGCTGTCGTCATTGGCGTGCTTTTCTTTCCATGCGCAGAGACGGCCGTGTTGCTCAGGATTGCGTCATGAAGGCGCGCCGGCGTTACGGGCAGCGCCCTGATCGTCCCTGGCGCGTGCAAGGCATCGTCGATCGCCGATGCAATTGCAGCGCCGACGCCATTGACGCCACCTTCTCCCGCGCCCTTGATCCCCAGCGGATTTCGCGGGCTTGGCGCGTCTTCTGTTAGTAGGATGTCGACGAAAGGAATTTCATACGCAGTCGGAATGAGATAATCAGCAAATGTCACGGACAGCGGCTCGCCGCGCGCATCATAAAGAAACTCTTCGTACAGCGCACCGCCTAACCCCTGCGCAAATCCGCCAACCAGCTGGCCCTCGATCAACATCGGATTCACGGCACGGCCGACATCGTAGGCAATGAAATACTTTTCGACGCAAACTGCGTAAGACAAAGGATCAATCCGAACCTGGGCGATATGCACGCCATAGGGATAGTTCATATGTTCGGTATGAAACCAACCCTCCGCGCTGACTCCAGCCGAGGCGTGATCGGCCTCCGATGCAAACCGCGAAGCGATCTCCGCAAGAGCAAGCGTTGGCCCCTTGGGTTCGTTCCCACGCATTACGAGGCCATTTAAAATGGTCAGCTGCTCCCGATCGGTCTGCAGCAAACGCGACGCGATGTCCAAAACCTTCTCACGCAGAATAAGGGCAGCTTCACGCGTTGCCGAACCGGTCATCACCGTCGCGCGGGTCGCATGTGCGCCGATGCCGTGCTCAATCCGGCTTGTCTGGCCGTGGACCACCTTGATGCGATGATATTCGCACCCTAACGTGCCAGCGCAAATCTGGGCGATCACGGTCTCAAAGCCCTGTCCCAGTGATGCCCCACCAGTCACGACCTCGATCGCCCCGTCCGGATTGATGGTGATGACAACGCCGTCCTTCGGGCCAAGGCCGCTCTTTTCAACGAACATGGAAAATCCGAGGCCGACCATCTGGCCAGCGCGGCGTTGATCGCCAACATCCTTCTGCAATTTCGCCCAACCCGCACGATCAAGCGCCTTATGCAAGAGGCCATCATAATCGCCTGAATCAAGCACAACCTCATCACCGAGCGCCTTCAATTCGCGCGCATACGGCATGGCGGTCTTGGGAATGAGATTGCGGCGCCGAATGTCTACGCGATCGATCGATAAGGCGGCCGCGATGGCATCCATCAGGCGCTCGCGGACGAATGTCCCTTCATACCGTCCCGGCGACCGATAGGTCGCGGCCGGCGTTTTGTTGGTGAGCCGATAATGGCCCGCGACGCGATAGGCTGGCACGTTATAGGGGCCGAGCAGCATGCCCGACACCATCTCCAACACGCGCGCGCCATGCGTCCTGACATATGCGCCCTGATCGTGAAAGAATACGTCATCGACTGCCAGAATTCTACCGGCCTCGTCGACGGCCGCCTTGATCAGGTGACGTTGCTCGCGCGAATGGTTAGTAGCAATCAGATGCTCCCGCCGATCCTCAATCCACTTGATCGGTCGTTCGAAGCGAAGCGCCGCCACACAAACCAGAACGTCCTCTGGATAGAGCTCACCGCGGACACCAAAGCCACCGCCGACATGGCTTTCAAACAGGTGAATAGCCGAAAGCGACCTGTTCAGCATCCGCGCCAGCTGCTCGCGATTGCGGTGCGGCACCTTGGCCGCCCCATGCAGCTCCAGGATGTCGTTATGCTTGTCATAGCGGGCGATGGCTCCTCGTGTCTCAAGCGGCACACCGGAATGACGCCCGACATAAAGATCAAGCTCAATAACTCGGTGCGCGTTGGCGAGAGCAGCATCGACGTCGCCGTAGCTCTGTCGAACAACCATCGGCTCCGTCGTCCGGCCTTCCGAAAACTCACCCACGTCATCCGCCGACATAAGCACTTCAAGCTCGTCGATCTCGACGATAACCCTGTCGGCGGCATCTTCGGCGAGATAGGGATCATTCGCGAACACAACAGCGACAGGCTCGCCTACATAGCGAACGCGGTCGCGGGCAAGCACCGGCTGCCGGTACGGCACGAGCGACTCGACGCGTGTATCGCGAAAATCAATCGGCGGTATGTCGGCAATATCCGCCGCCGTCCACACCGCGCTCACGCCCGGACATGCCAGCGCGTCTCCAATCGAGATGCCGATAAGGCGCCCGTGTGGCACCGGCGAGCGTACCACGCGCATATAAAGCTGACCGGGGAACGAAATATCGTCCGCAAATCGGCCCTCGCCGCGGACCAATGGCGGATCTTCCAGCCGCTGGACCGGCCGTCCGATGATTGTCGCGCTGTCTTGGTTCGCGATCAGCATGGTGAAATCAGGTCTCGTGAGGCTCAGGACACGCTACCTGTCGCATCTCATCGGCCGCTGCACGTGCAGCCTTGATAATATTTTGATAGCCCGTACAGCGACAAAGATTGGACGACAGCACGTCTCGTAATTCTTCGTCGCTCAAATTCGCATCCTTTTCCAGCGCGCCCGTCAGCAACATTAGAAAGCCGGGCGTACAAAAACCGCATTGCAGGGCGTGATGTTTGATGAACGCAGATTGGAGCGGATGAAGATCATCGCCAGTTGACAGCGACTCGACCGTTCTGATCGCCATGCCTTCAGCTTGAACGGCGAAAACAAGGCATGCCCGGACTGGTTCACCGTCGAGAAGAATCGTGCAAGCGCCACACACGCCGTGCTCGCACCCGACATGCGTTCCCGTCAGGCCGCATTGCGAGCGGATGACATCCGCCAGCGTATAGCGCGGCTCAACCTGAACGACGTAAATGGCGTCGTTAATATTCAAAGTGACGGATTGCAGCGTGTCGGTCATGACAAAGCCTTCCGCAAAGCCGACAGCACCCCGTTCTTTACAAGATGTGCGCGATAGGATGCCGGCGCATGAATATCTTCCATCGGCGACACCGAGGCGGCAGCCGCCTCTCCTGCGGCAACCAACAGCGCATCCGATATGACCTCGCCGGCAAGAACGGCCTCTGCCGCCTCGTTTCTTGCAGGCCGATCCTCTACGCCTCCGAGCCCTATCCTGGGATCGATGATGCGGCCATTTTCCACCCGCAGAACGACGAGCGCCATTGTCAGGCCGAAATCTCCAGCCCTCCGACTGAACTCGAAAAACCCGAACCGCGCATCATCGGCCAGCAGAGGCAGACGCACCGCCGCGAGCAACTCGTTCTCTTGCAAGGCCGTCATCATGACCCCCTCGAAGAAATCGGCCGCCGCAATCCGGATTGCTCAGGCTGCGGGCGCTGACATGGCCGAATGCGTCCAGCACCAATTGATCGGCCAAAATCCTGTTGGCATCCGCGACTTCAGACCTGATGCAGGAGGCGAATTGGGACATGCAATCGGTCCTCTCAACGCGGCTCGGGAACAAGGACAAGGCGGCTCTGGGCCTTCCGGTCACGGATCATATTCATTGCTTGTGCGAAGCCGTCCAGCGGCAGCGTCTCCGAAGCAGGCGCCTTGAGAGCGCCCTTCTCGTACAAAGCAAAAATCTCATCGAAACACTCACGCATTAACTCGGGGGTGCGCTTTCGGTAGTCGCTGACCTGCAAGCCGCTCAATTCGATGTTTCTCAGCATCAGATAATTGGTCTTCACGCTCGCGATCTCACCCGCCGCAAAGCCAACAATCACATGCCGGCCTCGCCAGGCAATCGCCCGCAGCGCTGCAGGCAGAAACTTGTCACCCAGCGAGTCGATAACGATGTCGACGCCTTTGCCATCTGTCTGCGCGTAGACCTGCTCGCGGAGCGCATCATGTATGTTATCGACGCCCAGATTGACGACACCGTCCGCACCGGCAGCCATCACAATCGGCGCCTTCTGCAGGCTTGATATGCCAGCCAGCACTTTGGCCCCGAAAGCCTTGGCCAGTTGGACTGCCGCAATGCCGACAGCACCAGACGCGCCAAGGACCAGAACGCTCTCGCCTTTGCGCAGGCGTCCGCGCTCGCGCAAAGCAAACCAGGCCGTATCAAAGGCGAGCGCAATCGACGCCGCTTCCACAAACGACATGTTGTCCGGGATCTTGTAGCTTTGCGAGGCAAGCGCTGTAGCCTGTTCGGCGTATCCGCCATGCTCAGCCGTTGTCAGCACACGGTCGCCCGGCTTGAAGTCTGTGACATTGCTGCCAACTTTCGTCACCACACCGGCCGGCAACTTTCCAGGCGTGAAGGGTCTCGGCGGCAGGAACTGATATTTTCCGGTAATCACAAGCGTATCGACAAAGTTCACGCCCACGGCGTGAACATCGATAAGGATCTCGTCCGGCGCAGGCTGCGGCGCCGGAACGTCTTCAACTTTCAGACTATCCGGCGGCCCGAACTCCTTGACCATCACTGCACGCATATCAGTCACCCCGCGTAGCTCATTCGGCCGACGCCGCATTCTTCTTGCTGTCCAGCCCTACGCACTTGCCGGCGCGGACCATCGAATGGCTTCGGGCTTCAATTCGCCCGTCGACACCCGTTCGACCAGATCGACCTTCCGGATCTTGCCGCTGGCTGTCAGCGGGATTGCATCGAGCGCCAGAAAATATTCTGGCATGTCGTAACGCGAAAGGCCGGACTGATCGAGATACGACAACAATTCCAGTGGAGCGATTGACTTGCCCGGCCGAAACTCGATGGCGAGGCAAACCTTCTCACCCAGCCTTAGATCGGGCACAGGCAGTGCTGCGGCGCGAACAACCGATGGATGTTGCATGGCCAGATTTTCGATGCGGGCTGGAAAGATATTATGGCCGCCACGGATGATGAGATCTTTCTTGCGACCGGTGATCTGGATGTACCCATCCTTGTCAATGCGTCCGAGGTCGCCGGTCATAAACCAGCCAAGCGAATTGAACGCTTCATCGTTGGCAGCCTGATCGTCGAAATAGCCCAGCATCAGACTTGGACCGCGTCCGCCGATCTGACCGATTTCTCCGGCTGGAAGCTCGACATCCAGCCGATCTCCGCTCCAGATCTTGACCTCATATCCCTCGTAGCAGCGTCCGGACGTCTTCACGATGCGATCGGCGTCATCGTCCGGGCGCGTGTAGTGGTGCGAACCGGCTTCCGTCATGCCGTATCCGCTTTGCGGCACAACGCCCAGCTTCAGCAGATCAGCAACGATCTCGCCCGGCGCCGATGCGCCGGAAATGCGGAAGCCTTTGACCGTCGTGGGAACAACACCTCTCGTTTTGATTTCGCGCAGCAGGTCGATAGCATGTGTCGGGACACCAATTACAAATGTCGCACCGACCTCAACAATGCGGTCAATCGTGCTTTTCGTTCTTGGCAGGTCATGGATGACGAGCTCACCCCCGGCAGCAATGGCCATGACGAGCGCACCGAGCCCAAGATTGTGGCTCAACGGACTCATCGTATAGAAGATGGAAGCACCGTTAAAATTCCAGTCACGGATCATTGCGCGAGCGGCTGCGAGCAGCGTGTTATCGCTATGCATTACGCCTTTCGGGCGGCCGGTCGTTCCGGAGGTGAAGGCGAGATAGACAAGAACGTTCGGATCATCGTTTGCACTGCCAGCATCCTGAGCTTCTTGAGGAAGCTCGCTGCTGACCGACGCCCCTGCCGGGGAAAGCGCATAATGCTTCTTCAGCGTCTCGACTTCTCGCACCCTGTCGAAAATGCTGGCCCGTCGACCATCTGCACCATATCCCTGCTCACCGATGAAGGCCGAGGCCCGCATGCGTTGAAGCAACTCGACGATATCGCCGCTCATATGATCACGATGCAACGACGGGCAGCATGCATAGCCATCCCGTGAGCATGCCACCAAAGCGGTCGCCGTCTCCACCCGGCTGGACAGCCAGACTGCGACGCGGTCGCCTTTACGGAGGCCGGCCTGACGCAAATCGGCAGCCAACGCATCGGCCCGCGCCTCAAGGTCGGCATAGGTCAGAACGTTATAACTGTCCCGGAGCACAACCTTGTCCGGAGTGGACTGAGCCTGAGCTTTTACGAGAGAGTAAATCGTATTGTCACGCCAGTATCCCGAGGCGTATGTCTCGGCAAGCCTTTCATGCGACAAAAGCGTCAGGATGCGGTTGGTCATTGCGTGTATGCGTGTTTCAAATTCGGAATTGTTTCGCTCACGGACAACCTGTCCATGAGCCACTTAGACAGCGCGAGCAACTCATTATCGCGGTGAAGTTTGCCGACGAATTGCACACCGACCGGCAGCCCGTTCGGGCCTTGTGCCAGCGGCAGCGATATCGCCGGCACATGCAGCATCGTCCATACTTCCTGAAAGGCAGAGCTGCCCGTCGATTCAATGCCCTCCAGTGCTTCGCCGTCCGCCGCGGGCGTCAAAACCGCGTCATATGAGTGCGTTTCAGCGGCGAACCAGTGGCGCCAATGCTCAACCAGCTTTTTGGCTTCAACATAATCTTCAAATTTTATGATCGAGCCGTCCGCTATCACCTGCGACAGCTGCGGGCTGATCTCATCACGACGATTGTGCCATTCCCAGCTCATGGCGCGCGCTCGCTCATAATTGTTGATCGTGCGGCGGGCGTCACTCAAGATTTCAAAGCCGTCCGGCACAGCAATGTCTTCCACAATAATGCCGTCCGCCGCGAGGCGCGTGGTAACGCTGGCGATTGCAGCGACAGTCTCTGGCGATGCCCGGTGCCAATAATGCGTCAAGAACAGCGCCAAACGTGGTGGACTCTGCAAATCCGGCAGAGCGCGCTGCGGCTGGCCGGTCAGCACACGCCAAACCAGATCAATATCTTCGACGCTGCGCGCTAGATGACCAATGGTGTCAAAGCTCTCGGCTGCGAACTTCAATCCAGCACGATTGACGGTATTGTAGCTGGGCTTGAAGCCGAGGACGCCGCAATATGACGCTGGGCGAAGAATGGACCCGCCCGTCTGGGTGCCAAAAGCGATCGGAACCATGTAGTCCGCCACAGCCGCAGCCGAGCCGCTTGAGGAGCCGCCAGGCGTCCGCGTTGGTGATAGTGGATTGCGCGTAGGCCCCGCAGCAATGCCGGCAAATTCGGCGGTGACGGTTTTACCGAGGATCACCGCTCCCGCTGCGCGCAGCAAGGCGACACAACTGGCGTCCGCCAAGGGATGATAGCCGGCATAGATCGGCGAGCCCATTTCGGTCGGCAAGCCGTGGACATCGATGACGTCCTTGACCGCGACTGGCACGCCATGCAGCGGACCGGTCGCGGCGGAAGCATCACACGCCCGCGCTGCGCGCTGCGCGCCTTCCGTATCGACGCAAACCCAAGCCCTGACAAGATTGTCGCGCTCTAGGATCCGATCGATACAGGCCGTCACCAGCGCTTCCGACGACAGAGAGCCGGCGGCAATCTGCCGAGCCGCCTCTACAGCCGAAAGCGCATTGGGGCCAGAAATCCGCACAGGATCGCTATTGTGCATAAATCAGTACTCGTACTATTTTTTGTACACTGCAAGCTTTTTTGACTCTCGTTTCTGAGACTAGAAGGCGATCTTTTGGGCACAGATGGAGCGGTAGCCGGTACTGCCTTCGAAATGCCCGCGCACCAGCGGAAAAGGTGCTTTTTCCCATGTAAAGCCAAGCCGCCGAAAATTCGTCCAAATATGCAAATTTGGCATTCACCGATCTGGCCGTTGCCTCCCTGCTGGCTATCATGCTTCCGAAGCAAGACGGCCATCCCGCAGCTCATACACAAAGCGCGACATGACACTTAAGACGCACAATCGTTATGACTATTCCCCGATTTTTGAACGCCCTGATTTCGACTGGCCCGATGGAAAACGGCTGGCATTCTACATCGCATTGAACATAGAAAACTTCCATTTCGGCGAAGGCCTAGGACACACACCGACTGCGCTCGGTCCCCAACCCGACGTGCGGAACTTTGCGTGGCGTGATTACGGCCTGCGCGTCGGTATCTGGCGCATCTTTGATATGATGGACGAACTGGGATTGCCGATGTGCCATCTCCTCAATGCGTCGGTCTGCGAGAAGATGCCGCAAATTCCAAGCCGGATCAGACAACGGGGTGACGAGATCGTCGGCCACGGCTACACGAATTCGGAACGCCAGTCAGACATGGATGAGGCGACCGAGAGCGCAATGATCCAGAATGCTACGCAGGTTCTGGAGCGGGCTTGCGGGAAGCGCCCCTATGGATGGATGGGGCCTTGGATTGCGGAGACAGCCGTTACCCCCGATCTTCTCAAGGAAGCGGGTTACAAATTTGTCATGGACTGGCCGGCGGACGATCAGCCGTTCTGGATGCGCACCCGATCAGGTCCGATCATGTCGGTGCCCTATCCCATCGAGATCAACGATAGTCCGGTCATGCTCAGCCGCATGCAGCCGGCGACCGATTTCAATCGGATGATCCTCGACCAGTTCAATGAAATGCTGCGGCTCTCGACCAAATCACCGCTGGTATTTGGCATCTCGCTGCACACATTCCGCGCCGGTCAGCCATTCCGA
>Ga0164243_10002402_pt1 | contig 30979 bp, 31 predicted proteins | sample OricompcompostOP_FD_108781 | JGI IMG/M metagenome (GOLD analysis project Ga0164243, IMG submission 108781) | Organic Plus compost microbial communities from Emeryville, California, USA - Original compost - Organic plus compost (OP) | ecosystem: Engineered > Solid waste > Mixed feedstock >... | reverse complement strand
CGATGTTCCACAGCCGCCATTGGCCCGGCTCGTTCTATCCACGTGAATATGAACTTGGCCGGCTTCTCATCGAAGACCGCTTCAGCGAAGCGATTTTGAACGAGTTGCGCGAACGAGGGCACAAGCTTTCGGTCATGGACAGCTGGTCTCTGGGACGCGTTTGCGCTGTGGAAAGCCGCGGCGGCCTGATGTATGCAGCGGCCACGCCACGGCATATGCAGAGTTACGCCGTCGCCCGATAGCGTACCGCGCGCCGGCCGAGGATTTCGCTGATGAACCGCTTTCTTCCAGACCGCTTTACGGTCCTTCTGGTCTGCACCGTAATCCTGGCTTCGCTCCTGCCGATCCATGGACAAGCTGCGGACTGGTTCGGCCTCGCGACGGACCTGGCCATCGCCCTCCTCTTCTTTCTGCACGGAGCCCGGCTTTCTCGTGATGTCGTAGTCGCGGGCATCCTGCACTGGCGCCTCCATCTGACAATCCTGACGCTCACCTTCGCCGTCTTTCCGCTTCTCGGGCTGGCGGTGGGGTTTGTTCCCGAAGATATCCTTCCTCCGCCTCTCTACATGGGCATCCTCTTCCTCTGCGTGCTTCCGTCGACCGTTCAATCCTCGATCGCCTTTACGTCGATGGCCGGGGGCAACGTGCCTGCCGCGATTTGCGCCGCCTCCGCCTCGAACCTGCTCGGCATGTTCCTGACGCCGCTGCTCGCCGGCCTGCTGCTTTCGGCGGCCGGGGATGCAGGGATTTCGGTGGATGCGATTGAAAAGATCATGCTGCAGCTCCTCGTACCCTTCGTGCTCGGGCAAATCCTGCAGCCCTGGATCGGGGATTGGATCCGCGCCCGCAAGAAATTGTTGGCGCCGGTGGATCGCGGCTCGATCCTGATGGTGGTTTATCTCGCCTTCTCGCAAGCCGTGGTGGAGGGCTTGTGGCACAGCTTTTCCGCGGCCGATATCGGCATGGTCGTCCTGATCGACATCGCGTTGCTTGCGATTGTCCTCTGCGTCAGCATCTTCGGCAGCCGCGCGCTCGGCTTCGCGAAGGAGGACGAGATCGCCATCACCTTCTGCGGCTCGAAAAAGTCGCTTGCGAGCGGCGTTCCCATGGCCAACGCCATCTTTGCCAGCCACTCGGCCTCGATCGGCGCGATCGTGCTGCCACTGATGCTCTTCCACCAGATCCAGCTGATGGTCTGCGCCTTCATCGCCCAGAAATATGCCAACCGCCGGAAGAGTCTCGAAAGCGGCGTATCGACAGCCACCATCTCCTGACGCTTCCTTTCGGAGAGATGCATAGGTGCGCTCCTCCCGAAGGCGGAGGTTTGATCAATGCCCTCGGCACTCAGACGAGCCGGAACCGCCTTTGAATTTCTCGATAAGTGAAAGGCGGTTGTTTATTTCTCCTCGTGCGTCACGAATTAAGTCGTTGATGAGGCGCTGCCGCAGCTTTTCGGCCGAGACGATCGCGTAGAGCGTTATCGGCGTCCTGGGCCTGAAGGGAATGCGAGCCAACCGTGCATAGCGCGTGTTGGCGGCTGTCAATTCGTCCATGAAGGTCACCCCCAATCCTTCCTCAGCGCAATAGCCAGCAATATTCATGAAACGCACATGGAAGGACGGGCTGTAATTCACGGCGCTCTTCACGAAAGACTCCTCGATCAATGAGCTGGCCATCCCTCGCACATTTATGATTTCCGCCTCACGCAAGTCCGTGGGCGTCACGAATTCGAGTGTGCCCAAGGGATGATCCCTGTGACAAACGCAGATGACCTCCAGCTCGGCGAGAGGCACATACTCCAGATTTGGCCTCGGCGTGGGACGCATCGCAAAACCGATGTCGCTGATGCCCACTTCCAGATACTCCAGAAGGTTCTCGACCCGCTGTGTTTCGAGCGACAACTCAAGGCCGGGATGGCTTTTGGCGAAGCGCGACAACAATTGCGGCATGAGAGACTCCGACAATTCGGATGACGCGACTATCCGCAGCTCTCCTTTCCGTCCGGCCTTCAGCTGTAGAGCGGTCTGCTTGATCTGTTCATGCATGAGAAACAGAGGCTCGGCATCAGCGAGCAGGATGCGCGCCTCCTGAGTTGGGACGAGCCGCCGGCTCGTCCGGTCGAAGAGTTCGAAGCCAAGCTGCTTTTCCGCAGCCTTGATCGCGTTGCTGACGGCCGGCTGTGACATCCCCAAATCCTGCGCCGCAGCGACGGTCGAGCGGGTGCGCATGACAGCCCGGATAATTTCCAATTGACGCAGATTCACCTTCCGCTCCGTTTAAAACTCCTTTGAAAACAACGAATGACATTCAACTGACCAATAGAAGAACCAAATAACATAATTTGAATCCATCTTGTGAGCGATTTTTGGGCAATGTACGCTTTTGCCTAGAAAGTGATCAACATCTTTCTGCCGCAACCGTGAGCATGCAGATGCGGTCGGCGGGGCTAGCGGGATAGTGACCATGGAAGTGAAAATGCGGGTCGTCAGTTTCTGTCACTATCTTCAGGGACCGGCCTGTACCCAGTACCTCGCCGATCTCGGTGCCGACGTTGTCAAAATCGAACCACTCCAAGGTGCGTTCGAGCGTCACTGGTCGGGCGGAAAATCCTACGTCAACGGCACGACCGCCTTTTCGCTCGCCGTCAACCGAAACAAGCGAAGCCTCGCCGTCAATCTCAAAACCGAAGAAGGCAAGGCGATCGTGCGTGATCTCATCCGCGAGGCGGATGTTATCGTCGAGAATTATCGGCCGGGAACGCTCGATCGGCTTGGGTTCGGATATGACGATATGCGCGCATTGAACCCGGATATCATCTATGCGTCGGCATCCGGGCTCGGCTCCAGCGGCCCGGCCGCCGCCAGACCCGGCCAGGATCTCCTGATGCAGGCGCGGTCCGGCCTTATAGCTGCGACAGGTGACGGCTGTGTCGTTGGCGCCGCGATCGTCGATCAGCATGGGGCCGCATTGCTGGCTATGGCCATCCTCGCCGCCTTTGCTCGCAAATTGCAGTGCGGGAAAGGAACGCGAGTGGAATCCAGTCTCTTCTCCGCCGCCATCGACCTGCAGGCCGAAGCCCTGGCGATGTATTGCAGCGCACCCGACCGAGGGCGCCGGATGAAGCGGGGCCGCAACATCGGCAGTTGGTACCACGACGCACCCTACGGCCTCTACGATCTGAAGGATGCGCGGATCGTGCTGTCGATGAATGACCCGACAAGGCTCGCCGCTGCCTTGGGCGATGAGGAACTGGCCGGGATGGCCGGCATCGACCGCTACGAGGAACGCGAGCGTTACGCCGCGTGTGTTGCCGCCATCCTGCGGGAATGGAGTTATGCCGATCTCGTCCCCAGGTTCGAGCGCCATGCCATCTGGTGCGAACGCGTCCAGGATTACGAGGACCTGCTCAACGATCCCCAAGCCAACCACAACGGCGCCTTTGCCACGATCAATGTGAACGGCAGGGACGCCACCGTCGTCGCGCACCCAATCCGCTACGACGGCGTCGTGCCGCCGATCCGGCGCATACCGCTGAAGCCCGGCGCCGACACTGCGCAGTTGCTCACCGAGCTCGGCATTTCCGCGGAGCGGCAAACGGATCTGGCCAGCCGCGGCATTATCGGTCGTGCCGAACAAGAACTTTAAATCCGGACCAGCAAAATGATTGATTTTACCCTCCCTGATGAAAGCCGGCTTCTCGCGGAGACGGTACGGCGCTTCATCGAAACCAATGTATGGCCGCTCGAGGACGAGGTGGAGCGGACCGGAGCGGTTCCCGCCGAGGCCCTGGCGCAGGTGAAGGCGCAGGCGAAGTCGCTTGGGCTCTTCGCCATGAATATGCCGGCTGAAGTCGGCGGCGGCGGCCTGTCATGCGTCGACCATTGCCTCGTGGAAGAGGAATTCGGCGCCACGACCGACGCCCTGATCCGGCGCGTCTTCGGACAGGTCTACCCGATGCTGATGGCCTGCAAGGGTGACCAGATCGAGCGCTACCTTCTGCCTACCGTCAGCGGCGACAAGATCTGCGCCATGGCGATCACGGAACCGGGCGCCGGTTCGGACGCAGCCTCGATCTCAACGTCTGCCGCGCTCGAGGGTGACAGCTGGGTTCTCAACGGAACCAAGCACTTCATCAGCGACGGCGACATTGCAGACTATGTCATAGTGATGGCCGTGACCGACAAGGAGAAGCGGGCCCGGGGCGGTATCACGCTTTTCCTGGTTGACCGCGACGCGCCCGGCTTCTCCGTAGCAAGAACCCAGCCCATGATGGGTCACCGCGGCTATGGCCACGCCGAACTCGTCTTCGACAATTGCCGCATCCCGGCCCACCGTGTGCTTGGCGAAGTCGGCGATGGCTTTAAGCTGATCCAGCGCAGCCTTCTCAACGTCAGGCTTGCCCATATCGGTGCTCGCGCGCTCGGCATGGCGCGCAGAGCGCTCGAGATGATGCGCAAGCACGCCGCCGAGCGGCGACAATTCGGCCAGCGCATCGGCGATTTCCAAATGGTGCAGAAACTGATCGCCGATTCCGCGATCGAGATCTATGCGGTGAAGATGATGGTGCTGAACGCCGCCTGGGAGATCGACCAGGGCTTCGAGCCTCGCGACAAGGTCTCGATGATCAAGGTCGCCGCCTCCGAGATGCAGGGCCGGGTCGTTGACCGGGCAATCCAGGTCTTCGGTGGAATGGGCTTCAGCAAGGGCCTCCCCCTCGAACGCATGTATCGCGACGCGCGCGTGACCCGCATCTACGACGGCACATCCGAAATCCACCGCATGCTTGTTGCACGCAGCACCATCAAGAACGGCCTCAGACTATGGATCGACCAATGACCCTTTCACATACCGAGGTGGCAGTCGGCACCACTCTGTCCTTCCGCAAGACGATGACCGTCGCCGAGCAGGCCATGTTCACCGGCATCTCAGGCAATCTGGGGCCGCTCTATGTCGATGCGCTCAAGGCAAAGGCCGCCGGGGCCGACAACATGGTGGTTTTCGAACTCGCCGCCACGAGCCTGGTCACCACGGCTCTCAGCCGGATCGGCGGCCCCTCGCGGCGCATAGCAAAGATCGAAGTGGACTATCCTGCGCCGATCTTCGTCGGCGACTCCATCGAAGCGAGCGCGGAGGTGGTCGCGGTCCATCAGGATACGGTCCTGTGTCGGCTCCGCGGCACCCGCCTCCCGGGTGGAGATCTGGTGTTCGAGGGGAACGCCACCCTCGCGCCCCTGCGAGGCTAGCCCCATGTACGACGTCAAACCATTCGAAGCGCTGAAGGTTGGCGATCGCGCCAGCATGAGCAAGACGATAACGGAAGCGGATGGAGCTCTCTACATTGCCGCTTCCGGCGATTTCGGCCCGGTGCATATCGATGAAGCCTATGCGTCCACGACGCGTTTCGGCCAGCGGCTGGCGCCCGGGATTCTGATCGCCGCGATCTGCACCAGTCTGCTCACCAGTGAGCTGGTCGGCGTGGTCGGCGTATCGATCGAAGACCGCTTCTGGTTCACAGGACCCGTGTTCTATGGCGACACCATCACCTTCGACGTGTGGATCGCCGAACAGCACGAGGACACCAGGACCATCGTTTGGGAAGCATCAGCCCGCAACCAGAACGGGCTCGAGGTTCTCAAGGTCCGCGCAACCCTCAAATTTCCGCGAAAGAAACAGGCTCCTGTCGAAAATGCAAACCCCTGACCTGCGCGGCGTTACCGTCGCCACCATCCTTCCCTTCGACAACGATCTCGAGATCGACTGGGAGAGCTATGCTCGCGTCCTCGATTATTGCGCGACGCCCGAAGGCATCGCCGCGGTCTTCGTCAACGGTCATGCGGGAGAAGGCGGCCTGCTCTCGGAAAAGGAAAGGGACGAGGTCATTCGGCGCACGCGAAGCCATATCGGCAGCAAGCCGCTTCTGGCCGGTGTAATCGCCAACTCGACCGCACAGGCGATCGCGGAGGCCCGGCTGGCACAGAAGGCCGGCGCCGATTGTGCGGTCCTTTTCCCCCCGTCTGCGCTCGGACAGGGAGCCGCGATGAACGCGCGCGCACCCGTAGCCTACGTGCGGTCGGTGGCGGAGGCGATCGATATTCCCGTCTCGATCTTCCAGTATCCGGTTCCTTCCGGCTTGGGCTTCACCACCGATACGCTCGCCGAAATGGCGGCCATTCCCGGCGTCATCGCCATCAAGGAGGGAAGCGATGTCGTCCAGCTCTATGAGGACAACTGGCGCGCGGTGAAGAAGGCCAACCCGGAACTCGCCTTCCTACCGTCGAACTACAACTGGTTCTTACCGCAGCTGGCGATCGGCGCAGACGGTATCCTTTCCGGTCTCGTCAGCCTGGTGCCGCATCTTTTCGTACGCCTTTGGGACGCGACGGCGGCGGCCGATCTGCAGCAGCTCCGCGCGCTCAATGACGAACTGCATCCGATCGTCCGGACAATCTACGGCAGTGCCCCGCTGATCGATATGCACACGCGCATCAAGGTGGGGCTGCAGGCCATGGGGATCATTCGCAGTGCTCTGCCGAGACCGCCCTTGATGGCGATTGAGCCCGGCATTCAGGAAAAAATCAGGCAGGCGGTCAACGCCGCGCGCGAGGCAGGAACAATCGTCCGCTGAGCGGAAGAAACTATGGAAAGCATCTTAATGTCATCACCAAAATTGATCCACATCGTCAGAGTCGACATCGATCCCGAACACGAAACGGCGTTCAACGCGTGGTACGAGGAGAAACATATCCCCGACCTGCTGGCGTGCCCTGGCTGGCTTTCCGCACGCCGTTTCGTGGCGCTGGGCGAGGGACCGAAATACGCGGCGATGTATGAAGTAGCCGGTCAGTGGGCCTACGAGACGCCGGAATATCGGGCTGCATCCGGCTTTGGCCCGTTCACCCCGCACATTCATGGCTTTCAAAGAATCCAGCTCAAGCCGCTACAGCGCGAAAGCTGACATCGTTCCATGCCCGGCGGGCAATCGTCCGCCCAACGATAATAAGAGCACTCAAGGCGTAACCTCAGGAACTATTGGAGAACAGAATGGCCAAATCCCGTATCCTAGCAGGCATGTTGCTTCTGCTTGCGGCAGCACCCGCCGCGGCACAGGACTGCACCCCAACGATCAACGACAGCGACCTCATCGCGCCGGGCAAGCTGCAGCTTTCGATCAACCCGACCAATCCTCCCGCCCAGTACGTGGACGAGAAAGGGGAGTTGCAGGGGCTCAATGTCGAACTGGCGGCCGAACTCAGCAAACGGCTTTGCCTGGAAATCGAACTCGTCCGCATGGATTTCCCGGCGATGATTCCGGGTGTAACCGCCGGCCGCCTCGACGGCATGAACACTGGCATGTTCTGGAACGAGGAGCGGTCGAAAATCCTGTTCATGGTGCCCTACGGTATTCAGGCCATCGGTGTGGTCGTGCCTCCCGACAGCGACGTGACCATGAATGGTGCCGAGGATCTGGCAGGCCACTCCTCCGCATTGGAGATCGCCGGCGCTCAGCTGAAATGGCTCGAGGGCTTCAACGAAGAGAATGTGGCGAAAGGCGCTGAGCCGATCGACATCCGCACCTTCCCGACGGCGACGAACGCGGTTAGCGCGATGCTCGCCGGCCAGGTCGACAATGCGATCATCAGCGATTACGTCGCGCGTGACCTCGACCGTCGAGGCAAGGCCAAGGAGGTTCTGACGGGCCTTGGACCGAATTTCATGTCCATGGCCTTCGGCAAGAAGGCGGTTGCAGATGCCGTGGTGACGGCCTTCGCCGAAATGCGAAAGGACGGCGTCTACCAGGAGCTCTTTGCGAGCTACGGCATGACCCCGTTCGAAGAGGATAAGCCCATCGAAATCCTCGGCCCCGGACCGGCACAGCGCTAACACCAAGCATCAGCGGGAACCAGAGCCGTGACCCTGTTCGACCCATCTGCCTTCATCGGGTATCTATTCAACAGCTTTCTGCTGGGCGGTATCCCGATTACGATCGGACTCACCGTCGCCGGGATCGTGGGCGGGCTCCTGCTCGGCATGGTTCTCGCCTGGGCGCGCACCTCGGGCAACAAAATCCTGTCATCCGCGGCGCGCTTCTACATCTGGTTCTTTCGCGGCACACCGCTTCTGATCCAGCTCGTGGTAATCTATACCGGGCTGCCGCAGCTCGGCATGCGCTTTAGCGTTCTTACCTGCGCGCTGCTGGGCCTTGTTCTCAACGAGGCGGCCTATCTTGCGGAGATCGTTCGCAGCGGCTTCCTCGCGGTTCCCAAGGGGCAGACCGAGGCCGCCTGGGCGCTCAGCCTCTCCCGCCGGACCACGCTCTGGCGCGTGACGCTGCCGCAAGCCTTTCGCCTCATGATCCCGCCGCTCGGCAACTCCGTGAACGGCATGCTGAAAGCCACGTCGCTCGCATCGGTGATCTCGGTCGAGGAGGTCATGCGCCGCGCCGACGTGCTGATGCAGGAGCACTTCCAGATCCTGGAGGTGTATGCCGCCGCCGCCATCTATTACCTCGCAATGACCAGCATCTGGGATTTCGCCCAGCGCAGGCTGGAACGTCACTTCGGCCGTTCCACGCTTCCCTACAAGAGGCACTGACAATGGCTCATCCCCTGCGAGCGCAACACGACCCGACCGGAATGTCCAGGCTATGGAGGCAGGCATGAGCGAACAGGCACCAACAACCGTATCGCAGAAGCAGGCCGAACCGCCGGCGGTGCGCATGGAGGCTGTCTACAAGCGCTTTGGCGATTTCCAGGCTCTCCAGGAAGTCGACCTGAAGATCGAGAAAGGCGAGCGGGTGGTCATCTGCGGACCTTCCGGGTCGGGCAAATCCACCCTCATCCGCTGCATCAACCATCTGGAAAAGCACGATGAAGGGCTGATCCATGTCGGCGGCATCGAGCTCAACAACGACACCAGGAACATTGACGCTGTTCGACAGAAGACCGGCATGGTGTTCCAGAGCTTCAATCTCTTTCCTCATATGACGATCCTGGAGAACTGTGTCCTGGCGCCGATGTCTGTGCGTGGTCTCTCGCGAAAGGACGCCGAAGAGTTGGCAATGCACTACCTGAGCAAGGTGCATATAGCCGACCAGGCCAGGAAATACCCGGCGCATCTCTCCGGCGGGCAGCAGCAGCGCGTCGCGATCGCCCGTGCACTCTGCATGCAGCCGGAGATTATGCTTTTCGATGAGCCGACCTCGGCCCTCGATCCGGAGATGGTCAAGGAGGTTCTCGACACGATCACCGACCTTGCGGGAGAAGGCATGACCATGCTGTGCGTGACGCACGAGATGGGTTTTGCGCGCTCGGTGGCCAATCGGGTCATCTTCATCGACAAGGGCAAGATCGTCGAGCAGGCGACCCCCGAGGTCTTCTTTACCGCTCCCCAGTCCGCCCGCGCAAAGTCCTTCCTCGAAAAGATCCTCCACTAGCCATGACCATCTCCGATACAAGCGTCCGTTCCAAACTGATGACAGCCGAGGAGGCCGTCAGGCATGTCGGCGACGGCGCCACGATCACGCTGCCCGGCAATGCGAGCTTCAATGTCGTCGATCATCTGCTCTCGGCGTTGGAAACCCGCTTTCTCCAGGGAGGCGCGCCGCGCAACCTGACAGCCTTCGTGCCCTGCAATGCAGGGCTGGGCCATGGGACCGGCGTCGACCGCCTTGCGCATGCCGGCATGCTGCGCCGCTACATTGCCTCGGCCTTCCCCATCTACGAAGGTTCGCGGCTTGCCGACATGATACTGACGGCGAATGTGGAAGCCTACAATTTTCCGATGGGCGTCCTTTATGGGCTGCTGCGCGACGCAGCGGCAAGACGGCCGGGCATGGTGACCGAGGTCGGGATCGGGACCTATGTCGATCCTGACCACACGGGTGGCCGCATGAATGCAAAGACGACCGAGCCGCTGGTGGAGGCGCTTCATCTCGGCGGAAAGCGCTACCTCTATTACAGGAGCCCGAGGATCGATGTCGCCTTTCTGAAGGCGACATCCGCGGATTCCAAGGGCAATCTCAGCTTCGAGCGGGAGGCTCTGACCCTCGGCGCGCTGGCGATGGCCACCGCCGCCAAGGCCAATGGCGGCCGCGTGTTCGCGCAAGTCGAACGGCTAGTGGAGCGTCACAGCAGGCATCCGAAGTCGATCATCGTTCCGGAGCACCTTGTCGACGGCATCGTGCTCGCGCCCGATGCACCGCAATCGGCAGCCTCGCGGTTCGATCCACGGCTGACGGGCGAAATCCGGACGGAACGCCGCCGCACGCAGCTTGCCGCCGGTGCCGCGCGCATCATCATCATGCGCGCGGCAGCGGAACTGCGGCGAAACTGGCTCGTGAACCTGGGTGTGGGCATGCCGGCAAACCTTCCGGGCCTGCTCGGCGAGACGGGGCTGGAGGATTATCTTACGATCAGCACGGAGCACGGCGGCATCAACGGCGATGTCGAGGCCGACATCTTCGGGGCCCATGTTAGCCCCGACGCTATCCTAGACCCGCCGGCCGTGTTCGATATGTATGATGGCGGCGTGCTCGACGCGACGCTGCTGGGCACCGCACAGGCTGACAGCTTCGGCAACGTCAATGTCAGCAAGTTCAATGGGCGGCTCATGGGCTGCGGAGGCTTCATCGATATCACCGCACGCACCAAATCCATTTTCTTCTGCACGACGCTGACTGCCGGAGGGCTCGACGTCGGTGTCGAAGAGGGCCGCGTCGTCATTCGCCGCGAGGGACGGGTCCGGAAGCTGGTCAAGGAGGTCGAACACAGGACCTTCAATGGGGCGCAGGCCCTTAGCCGCGGGGAGCGCGTGCATCTGGTGACGGAGCGAGGGATGTTTCGGCTCACGGAGCGGGGTTGGCTCTTGGTCGAGGTCGCGCCCGGCATCGACCCGCAGCGGGATATCGCTCCGCATGTCGATTTTCCGCTCCGCGTCGCCGAGAACTGCGCCCAATACCCTTCCGCAGTGGTTTCGGTCGACACGGCCGCCGCACGTCAATTGCTTCTGTCAAGCTTGAATGACAACTGAAACGCCGGAGGGCCCAGCATTGCGCAGTGGAGACCTTTACTTCGAGGATCTCGTCGTCGGAACCGAATATAAGAGCCGCGGGCGAACCATTACTGACGCCGACATTCGTCTCTTCATCGGCGCGACGGGTGACGACCATCCCCATCACACCGATATCGAGTATTGCAGGAAGCATCCGATCTTCGACCGGCCCTGCGCGCAGGGCGTGCTGGTGCTAAGCGTGAGCGACACGTTCTTTGCCTATGAGATCGGCATGAGCCTCGCGCTGAGTGCGAATTACGGCCACGACAAGATTCGCTACCTGAAGCCTGTCTATGATGGCGACACGGTGCGGGCCGAGATGCGTCTCGTCGATTGCCGGGTTCATAACGACACCTGGGGACGGGTCACCGTGGAGTGCAATATCTTCAATCAGCGAGACGAACTGGTTCTCGTGAACCACCAGATCATTCTTGCCGGGCGCAAAGACGCCGCGGCCGCTTGAATAGGGTAGCCATGTCCGATCTGCTGCAAACAGACAGGCCCGCCGAAAAGGTGCTGCTTGTGACCTTGAACCGGCCGCAGAAGCTCAATGCGCTCAGCATCGAACTCGTGGGGCTGATTTCCAAGACGTTGCGCGAGGCCTCTGCCGACGACGACGTCCGCTGCGTGGTTTTGACCGGCCAAGGACGCGCATTCTCCGCAGGTGCCGATATCGCCGACCAGCACCGCTACGGAGAGGAAGTCCCCTTCAACGAAGGCCGCCTGCGCGACTGGGCCGCCATTCAGGATTTCGACAAACCGCTGATCGCCGCGGTTTCAGGCTACTGTCTCGGTGGCGGAAACGAGCTCGCGATGCTCGCCGATATCGCCATATGCACGGAGACGGCGAAGTTCGGCCAACCCGAGATCAAGATCGGCATCTTCCCGGGCGATGGCGGCACACAGCGTCTGGTGCGGGCCGTGGGCAAGTCGCTCGCGATGCAGATGATCCTCAGCGGCGAGATGATCGACGCCGGCACGGCGCTACGCGCCGGCCTGGTTTCGGAGGTCGTTGCGGAGGACTTGCTTCTTGGCCGCGCAATCCAGATTGCGGAAGGCATCGCCAGGCACTCGCCGATCGCCCTGCGCGCCGCCAAGCGCGCGGTGCTGCAATCCTTCGAAACCAGCCTGTCGGCCGGGTTGGCTTATGAGCGCGAAGGATTGCGCCATCCCTTCGGGTCCGCGGACAGGAAGGAAGGCATGGCTGCTTTCCTTGAGCGCCGTGCTCCCGTCTTCAGAGGCCAATGAGCATTTCGCAAGCCGAGAAGCCGCTAGTTCGCCCGGCAGGTTCTTCGCTACGATCATGCTCAATCGGCGCGGATCGCCATCGCCTCGGTGGAATGCCGGTGAATGTTGGCGGTTCGGTAGATGCGGCCTTGCGGACGTATGGCTCGCCGCACGTACTGACCCGTGCGATGATTGAGGAAGGGCTGCTGCCGCCTGGGCAAAGGCCAACGGTGGAAAGAAGCCGGAAACAATCCCCTCTCCCGAGACGATCTGCCGGCGCCTAAATTCGTGTTGCCGCCGACATTGACTCCATCTTGACCTTAGAGCGGCCTGCCTTTCCTCGATCGCGCGTCCGGTGCGCAATCGCCGAAGTCGCGACTCTACGCTTTTGCAGGTGCGCTGTGTCTTTACGCTGCCTGCGCCCAAGGCCGGATCGCCCTGCCGTCCTTGTCGAAGACGTGCAGGTGTTCCAGCGCGATCTCCAGCCCCACCTCTTCGCCGACTTCCGGGACGATCGGTCCATTCCCGATCACCAGCGCCGTTCCGCCTTCTTTGAGTTCAACGTGGAGGAGGGTCGCCGCGCCGGTATATTCGCTCAGCGTCACCCGGCCGTGCAAGAGGCCCGATCTCGGTTCGACGAGGGAGATGTGTTCGGGACGCATGCCGATCCATTCGGCGGCTCCGAGGTTCAGGCCGCGGGCGGATCGGAGTTTCGCGACAGAGTCAGCGAGCAGCACGTTCATGCGTGGGCTGCCGATGAACTGGGCGACAAAGAGATTGGCGGGGCTCTCGTAGAGTTCGCGCGGCGTTCCCACCTGTTCTATCATCCCCTCGCGCAGGACCACGATCCTGTCCGCTAGCGTCATCGCCTCGACCTGATCATGCGTGACATAAACCATTGTATTGCCGAGCCGCTGGTGCAGCGCTGCGATTTCGGAGCGCATGTGCACCCGCAGCTCGGCGTCGAGATTCGAGAGTGGCTCGTCGAAAAGGAACACTTGCGGGTTGCCGACAATGGCGCGGCCGATCGCCACGCGCTGACGCTGCCCGCCGGAGAGCTCGCGCGGATAACGGCCGAGAAGCGCCTCGAGCTTGAGCGAAGCCGCCGCCTCCCGGACACGCCGCTCGCGCTCCTCCCCAGGCACTTTGCGGACCTTCAGTCCGAAGGCCATATTGTCCTTCACCGTAAGGTGCGGATAGAGCGCGTAGGACTGGAACACCATTGCCACCCCTCGCTGTGCCGCCTGCACGTCATTCACCCGCCTCTCGCCGATGTGGAGCTCGCCCTCAGTGATGTCCTCCAGGCCCGCTATCATCCGAAGTAGTGTGGATTTCCCACAGCCCGATGGTCCGACGAAGACGACGAATTCTCCTTCAGCGATCTCAAGGTCCACGCCCTTGATCACCTTGGTCGAGCCGAAGCTTTTCTTGATGTTGCGGAGTGCGAGACTGGTCATGTTCTATCCCTTGACTCCCGAAAGGGCGAAGCTCTCGATGATCTGCCGCTGCGCGATCAGATAGACGATCAGGATCGGCACCACGGCCAGGCTGGTTGCCGCCAGTTGCAGGTGCCAGAGTGGCAAGCCGTAGGAATCGGTGAAGTTGCTGAGCGCAAGCGGTAGGGTGAATTTTTCGAGCGAGCTAATGAAGACCAGCGGCTCGAGGAACAGGTTCCAGGAAAAGAGAAAGGTGATGATGGAGATGGCAGCGAGTGCTGGCCGCGACATGGGCAGCGCAATGCGCCACCATATGCCGAAGCGGGAAAGCCCGTCCATCTTTCCCGCCTCTTCGAGCTCTTTCGGAAGGGCCAGGAAATACTGCCGCATCAGGAACGTGGCCATCACCCCGTGCGAACCGAAAACCGGGAGCAGGATGAGTGGCGCGTGCGTGTCCATGAGGCCCATCCAGCGGATTAGGAAGAAATTCGGGATGATGGTCACCTCCTCCGGCACCATCAGCGCGGATAGGAGGAAGAGCATCAGGAGGCCCGCGCCCGCAAACCGCATTCGGGCGAGCGCGTAGCCGGCGAGCGAGGAGATCGTCAGCGTCAGCACGGTGACGGCGACCGAAATATAGATGGAATTGAAATACTGCCGCGCGAAGGGCTGGTACTCGAAGACTTCAAGATAGTTCTGCCAGCGCCAAACCCGCGGGATGAGCGAGGGCTGGCCGAAGATTTCCGTCGCGCTCTTGAAGCCTGAGGAGATCATCCACAGGAAAGGGAAGACGAAGGGCACGGCGACGACGAGGAGCGCAAGCGTCCAGCAGATGCGGGCGACGAGTTGCGTCTGGCGGGTGGTCAGCGTCATCGCATGTCCTTCCGCCTCAATGTCATCTGGACCACCGTCAGGACGAGCACGACGACGAACATGATCATCGCAAGCGCGGACGCATAGCCTACATTGAAGAACTTGAAGCCCTGCTCATAGATGTAGAAGGCGAGCACCAACGTCCCGTTCTCCGGGCCCCCGCCGGTCATCAGGTAGATGTGGTCGAACACCTTGAAGGAGCCGATCATGGTGATGACGAAGATCACCAGCGTGGTAGGCGCAAGCAGCGGCCAGATGACCATGCGGAAGATCTGCCAGTTCGACGCACCTTCGAGCCGCGCCGCCGCCTCATAATCGCGCGGGATCGCCTGCAGGGCGGCAATGTAGAGGATCATGTTCAGGCCAACCATCTTGATGACACGAGTGACAATGACCGCGACCATCGCCCAGTCGGGTTCGCGCAGCCAGTTCGGACCGTCGATGCCCACCAGCGTCAGCATCTGATTGACGGCGCCGCCCTCCCCCTGCAACAGGAAGCGCCAGACGATCGCCCAGGCGACCGCGGAGGTCACCACCGGCGCGAAGAAGACAGTGCGAAAGAAGATGACGCCGCGAAAGGGTCGCGAAAGCGCCAACGCCAGGGTGAGCGCCAGCGTCATGTTGAGCGGCACGAGCCCCAGCGCGAAGACAAACGAGTTGCGCAGGACATGCCAGAAGTCGGGATTCTTCGACAGCGCATCGACATAGTTCTTCATGCCGACAAAGGTGGCCTCCTGCGTGAGCAGGTTCCACTCCGTCAGGCTGAAATAGACGACGGCGACGAGCGGCCCCAAGAAGAAGACGAGAAAGCCGGCGACGGTCGGACTGACGAAAAGCCATGCCTCGATGGCCTCTCGCTGCCGGAGCGTGAGCCTTGGCGCGCGCCATGGGCGCGCCGAGGCCTTTTCGGTTAGGGCGTCAACCATCGGCCTGCGGCTACAACAGCGGCTCAATGGCCGCGCAGACGCCGGCGAGCGCCTGTTGCACATTTGCATCCGGCTTCCAGAGAGAGTCTACTTTGGGCGCCATGGCGGCGAGAATCTGTGGGCTCTTTTCATGGGCCGGCAGCACTTTGCCTTTGACAATGGCGTCGCTGACATGGGCCATCTGCTCCGCAGGGATGATGGCGTTTGCAGCAGTGAAGGCCTCACTTTCCAGAACAGACTTGCGCGCGGGCGGGAAGAACTGCGCCATCTTGGCAACATTCTCCTTGTTGGTCATGTGGGCGACGAACTCGGCCGCGAGTTCCTTCTGCTCGCCTCGCTCGAAGACGACAATGGCCGCCTGGCCGATCACCGGCGACTCGCCCGCCGGACCCGAGGGGAGCGGCGCGATGCCCCAGTCAAAGCCTGCTTCCGGCATTTTCGAGGCCCGCGAGATCTGATTGATGGTCATGGCCGAGGAGCCCGAAAAGTAGTCGCCCTGCTCGCCCGGGGGCACGATGGACTTGTCCTTGAAGACCATGTCGTGAAGCTGCTGCGCGGCAGCCACCGCCTCCGGCTTGTCGAAACCGCATTCGCCGTTGGTCCACACATCGCCCCCATAAGCGCGGATCGGCGGCATCAATGCGTGCATGATACGCGATTCATAGCCCTGCCCGTCCTTGAACTCGAAGCCCCACTTGCCGGTCTTTTCCTTGATTGTCCGGGCCGCTTCCTGGAACGTATCCATGTTCCATTTGCCGGCTGCCGCGAGCTGCAACGGATCTTCCAGTCCTGCCGCATCGAACAGGGTCTTGTTGTAGAAGATCATGAAGGGCGAAGTGGAAAAGGGAACGCCATGGACGGTCTCGCCCTCGATCCACAGACCGAGCGCCGGCTCCGAATAATCGGCGAAATCGTAGCCTTCCGCCTCGCGCAGGGTAGGACCCAGGTCCATCAGGACACCGGCGGCTGCAAAGGTGGGTGCGGCATCTTCCATCATCCAGCCCAGGTCCGGCGGATTTCCGCCGGCGAGCTGGAAGGTGAGCTTCTGCGTGTAATCCGCAGCAGGAATGGTCTCGAAACGGACGGTGACGTCCGGATGCGTGGCCTTGAAGCTTTCGGCCATCTCGTTGAGCATCTTCAGATGCGCTTCGCTGCCCGTCCAGACCGTGAAGCGCAGTTCCTCGGCGAGAGCTTGTCCCGACCAGAGGCCGAGCGCCAGGACAGTCGAGGCGGCAAGGCTTTTCATTCGCAGATTCATGATATTTCCTCCCTGTGGTTCAGTTGTTCGTCGGTGCGTCCCCGATAGACCAGCCGCCGTCGACGGGTATGTCGGCGCCGGTGACGTAGGCTCCGGCGTCGCTACACAGAAGCAGAACGGGGCCGACGCAATCTTCCGGTCGGCCGGCGCGACCCACCGGGATCTTTGCTTCGACGGCGAGCCTGAAAGCGGCATCCGCATAGCGATACGCGTTGCGCTCTGTCTCGATCGCACCGGGCGAAACGACATTCATGGTGACGCCTCTCGCCGCCACGTCCCGGGCCAGTGCGCGGACAGCCGTGAGCTGAGCGGCCTTCAACGCGGCATAGACCACGGTTTCCGCGCGGGGCCTTTTGGCCAGAACGCTGCCAATCGCCACCACCCGGCCCCAGCCACGCGCCGCCATCGGCGGCACGAGCGCCTGCGCAAGCAGGAAGAGCGAGGTGAAGTTGGCGGCGACGTGGCCTTCTATGTCGGACGGCTCGATCTCCTGCCATGGCCGGCGCCGCTCGATCGCGGCATTGGCGATGAAGATATCGATCGGACCGTGCCGTTCGGCGGTTTTAGCCAGCGCCTCCATCCCTCCGGGGGCTGAAAAATTCGCTTCCAGAAAGGCCGCGGCACGACCCATCTTTTGCACCGAGTCACAGACCGCTCGAGCGCCATCCTCGTCGCCGAAATGGTGCAGGATGATGTCAGCTCCGCTTTCGGCCAGCGCCAGCGCAATCGCCCGCCCGATCCCCGAATTGCCTCCGGTCACCAGCGCCTTCCGGCCCAAAAGGGAAAAACGGCCGTCCGTCATCGCCTGTCGTCCGCGCGCTCTTCGCCACCCGCGACCTCGAAGGAGGCGATGTCGGCGGCCTCGTAGTGTTTCACAATCGCGGCCACGGCACGCTCTTCATCGCCGGCCTCGATTGCCGCCAGGATTGCCCGATGCCGCTCGACGGTGGCCGCCCAGTCCGCTTCAGTGCGATTGCTGCGACGAGAAAACAGTTCAGAGACCTCGCGCTGAACCGAGCGAAGCCCCTCTACCTGCACCCGGATCATCGTGTTGCCGGTTGCAAGCGCAAGGCCATGATGGAAGGCGATGTCTGCCTCGGTGAAGACATCGGGATTGAGCAGCCCGCGATCCATATCATCAACCGCGCCTGTCATCACCTTCAGCCCCTCGGGAGAGCGCCGGCGCGCCGCCAGCCGGGCGATACCCGTCTCGACAACGAGGCGCATCTCGTTCGCCTCGCGCAGGCGCCGCAGGCTGGAACGTATTGCGAAACCGTAGAATCGCTCCAGCGGCTCGCCGTTGAGGGCCTTCACCCGAGCGACCTTGCCCTGCTGCGTATGGACCAGACCGGCGCTCGCCAATTGCCGGAGCGCCTCGCGGGCGATCGGTTTGCTCACCCCGAATTCGCGCGCAATCTCCCCCTCGGAGGGCAGCGGATCTCCGGGCACGAGGCGACCGTCGAAAACCGCAGCCGCTATCGCCTCAAAGACCGCATCGGCCAGCCGCGACGGCACCGCCAGCCTGGCGGAGAAAAGCGGGGATTCGGTCGTTGCAGCGCTCATGAACACCTCAGTTCAGTCCGGTTTCCTAACATTCTTCCTACAACATAGCAACTAAGTTTGATAGTTGCAGAGCAGCCAAGTCTCATCTATGGAATACTTCCCGGCTACGACCGCGGGATGGAGGCAACGGCGAATGCAAACGGCGAGCAATGAGAGCAAGGCGAGGCAGATGAACGAGCAGGCGCAACCCGCGGCAGCGCTTCCCGACTTGCGGATCACCGATGTCATCGCTCACCCACTGACGCAGCGCCTGCCAAAAGCCACCATAACCTCGTGGGGCGCCTATACCGATGTTTCCATTGTTCTGGTCGAGGTCCGCACGGATGCAGGCATCACGGGCGTAGGGGAGGCATTGGCGCGCTTTTCGCCTAAGGCCTATGCGGAGCTGATCGAGAATTCATTGAAGCCGCGCCTCATAGGTAAGGATCCGTGCGATATCGCTGCCCATTGGCTGGCCATGCGCCGCGCCCTCTCCGGCCGTGCGGGCGGCATGCTGATCGAAGCTATCGCCGGAGTCGACATCGCGCTGTGGGACATTTTGGGAAAGGCGGCGGGCCTCCCCATTTACAAGCTGCTGGGCGGCGTCGGGCGTACGGAAGTCGCTGTCTATGCGGCCTCGGTGAACTGGGTGGACGATGCTGAGGCTGACCGCGAGCTTGAGGATTATCTCAAGCGCGGCTTCAACCGGATCAAGGTCAAGATCGCCCGGCCAGTGAAGGAGACATGCCGCCGCATCGAGCGGCTGCGCCGCCGCGCCGGCGACGATGTCGAGCTTTATGTCGATGCCAATTGGGCCTATCAGCTCGATGAAGCGGTTGAGGTGGGCCGCGCTCTCTCCGCCAACGGCTACGGATGGTTCGAGGAGCCGCTCGTGCCGGAAAACGAGCAGGGCTACGAGGAGCTGCGCCGGCTCTGCGGCGTGCCACTTGCGGCCGGTGAGAGCAACTACACGACCGACCAAGCGATGCGCCTGGTGATGAACCGCACCTTGTCCGTGCTGCAACCCGATGTTGCCCGCGCCGGCGGGATCAGCGAGACCCGGCGCATGGCCGAACTCGCGCGCAACCACGACGTTGCATATGCGCCGCATATCGGCATGTCCGGCATCATCTGCGAAACCGCCAGCGTGCACCTCGCAGCTGCAATGCCGAATTTCCGCGTCATGGAAAGCGAGACCGACGCCAGCCCCTTCAAAACGCAGCTCGCCGATCTGGCGCCCGGCTGCCTCCGCCAGCAGAACGGCATGCTCGACGTTCCCCAGCGCCCAGGCCTCGGCCTCGAGATCGACTGGGATGCCGTGCGCAGCCTGCACAGCCAGTGAAATCCCCACGATTGGAGACGATGTTGACCAGAAGCGACGCCAGTGAGGATCTTGCGGAAGCGGTGCGACGGGCAATGAGCCTGTCGAACCCTGCACTCAGCCGGTTCGAGCCGCTGCCGCGCATCATCAGCCTCGACGAGTTCTCGCGCGGCCATTGCGGCTGGTCGCAACTCGTCGGCAATTACGAGGATACGCTCGATTCCATGCTGCCGGGTTATGCGCAGCACACGAGCGCGATGCTCTCCACCCTACCCCATTGGGATGCAGGCTCGCATGGCGGCATGCACGGTTCCTACGCGCTCAAGATCGCCACCCGCCCCCGTCCCGGCGCGCAGAACGTCGCCATAAAGCGCCTGACCTTCCGTAAGCGCGGGCCAATTCGTTTTGAGACCTATTTCACCTTCAAACCGGAAGCGACGGAACTGACGCTGGGCGAAACAGACGTGCGTTCGATCGGCGTCCTCTTCGACCTGCAGGGCGGCGATCGAGACGATGGAGCGGAGCGTGTGATGCCGCATCTGAGATTCCTCAACGCGGAGGGCGGACGCCACCTGCAGAAATGGCAGTTCAAGAACGAGACGACTCGATTCCAGCGCGTTGGCAACGGTGAGAAGACGCTCAGCCACTACCATCTGGCGCCGGAGGGCTGGCAGGATCTGCCCGGTGGTAGCCAGCGGCTCTGCTATAACGAGATCGCCACCAAGGTGAACTGGAGCTATCTGCGCTTCGATTTCGACCTCGCGGCAATGAAGGCGCTTTCCTTCCAGTGCAATGACCGCGTCTTCGATATGTCGGGCTTCGAATCCATCCGCATGCCCGCCATGAAGAACCTCTGGTGCATGCTCAATTTCTGCCTTTTCGCCGAAACGGATGTGGCCAAGCGCGCCTTCCTCTATGTCGATTCCGTCTGCATTTCGGGTGATTTCTAATGCTGCCAGAGAACATCACGGCGATCCTCGCGCGCAACGAGGACTGGAGCGGCGAGGCCGCCACGGAGCCGTACGAAGCCGGCTGGGCACGGGAGGCGGTAATCTTCGTGCGCGCGCTGAAGCAGCCAGTGGGGCCTGCCCCCCTCGCCCGCATCGAAATCTCTCCGGACGGCATGCACTGGATTTCGGAAGGCACCGAAATGCGGATGCCGACAGAGAAAGACGGCATTGCGGTCGCGCGCCTCGGCCATTTCGGCAACTGGCTGCGCATCGCGGCTTCTTTCGAAGACGGCGCCTCCTGCACCGTTTTGGCGACCATCCATCTGAAGGCTTGAGGTCCATCCTTTCCTTCTGGGCGGACAGGCACACAATCGCTCTGCCGCCGGGAGAAGGGCTTGAGGTCACCGTTATCAATTGCTTAACCCTCTCCGGGCAGGGGATACTAGGGCCCGCCAGTTCACCATGAGTGGTTTGTGAGGTCCGGGCAGCACATCAATGTCGAAGGTCCGTAGCAACTTGCCGCTCATAGTGCAGGACCCGCGCCGAAGACCTGCGACTCTGGGTTGCGCAAATAGCCGCTCAACCGGGTTCCGAGCGATCATAGGCCTGAATGAATTTCGCGCCATCCCAAGGCGCGGCAGCATTCGATGAGCACCTCGCGCATCCAGCGATGGGCCTTGTGGTGTGTCATGGTCGAGTTCCAGAACAGCGTCGCAGCCTGAGCCGGCTGCCACGGGAGCAGGCGGATCACCACGTCGGGGTTCTCAGGGATGCCGAGCTGCTCGGCGGTGCGCAGGAAGAGCGTGGAAACGAGGTTGCTGTTGGCGACCACCGCTGGCACGACGAGGAACTGATTGACCGTAACGGCCTTGCGGCGCTTGAGCCCCTTCTGCTCGAGTGCATGATCGATCAAGTTGGTCTTCTCGCCGGCAGGCCGGACGGCCAGATGCGCAGACGATGCATATCGGTCCAAGCTCAATTCGCCCTGCGACAGGGGATGGCCCCGACGCATGATGCACACCAGGATATCCTCGAACAGCGTCATACGGCTGAAGCGGAGCGGCGGCGGATCGGGCATGACGCCGAGCGCGAAATCGATCTCGTACGCGTCCAGCAACTGGGCGACCGTCAGATTGGATTTGGGCAGAACCTGCAGATCCACGTTCGGAGCCACCTCCTCCAGGTGCCTCACGAGCTCCGGCAGGATAATGACCGCAGCGTGGTCTGACATCGCCAGTTTGAAGACGCGGGAGTCGTGTCCAGGATCGAAGTCCGAACGATCGAGCGCGCCCTCTATCTGGCGCAGTGCGTCCCGCACAGGACCCGTCAGCTCGAGCGCGCGAGGCGTGGGACGCATACTGCCATGCTCTCGCACGAACAGATCGTCTTTGAGGAGATATCGCAGCCGAGAGAGGGCGTTGCTGACCGCCGGCTGGCTCATGCCAAGCCGCTCGCCGGCACGCGTGACACTCCCCTCCGATCTCACGGCATCGAACACGACCAGCAGATTGAGGTCGATCCCAGCCAAATTCATCATTGTTATAGATCTCATATGAATGATCAATTTGCCCAATAAGACATCGTCTCGTACTATTCATGTCAAGAGCGGCTGCCCGATCACGCAAGGTCCGCCGAGCGCTTAAGAACGCTCCAGAGGGAAGAGATTTGATCTGCTCCACGTGCCCGGCTGGGCCAGCGTCCGGCGGCATCGCTGTCCGGCGGTGACGCCTTTATTGGGCTACGCTTGCGGCTGGCTCACTCGCCGCTACAGACCCGGAGAGCAGGTCGATCGAGGGGAGGACTGCACTCTATGACCAATCCATCAAACGCTTGCCGCGTGCGGAATGCGAAGGGGAGACGCGCGTCATGAAGATCAATGCGGTTTCGGCTGACTGCTACACCGTACCCGTGAAGCTTCCGCTGCTTGACGAGCCTCACACACAGACGGTGGTTATCGTGCGCGTCGAAACGGATGGCGACCACGTGGGCTATGGACTCGCCGGCGCGCCGGGCATGGCGATCGCAACGCGCGAGTTCGTCAACCAGCAGGTCGCCCCTGCCATCATAGGAATGGATCCGCTCCGTCATGAGAATATCTGGAGCTTCCTGTTGGAGAAATTCAACCGGCGGGCGCTCGGCGGCGTCTGGAGCATGGGCGTCAGCGCCGTCGATCTCGCCCTCTGGGACATTAAGGGGAAGCAGCATGGGGTTTCCGTTGCCGAACTCCTCGGCGGTCGGTTCGAGGCCGTCCCTGCCTACGTGACTTTCGGCGTTCCCGAATACAGCAGAGAAGAGCTGGTGCAGGTCGCCCGCCAGATGGTCGGCCAGGGCCATAAAACCCTGAAAATCGTCGTGGGGGTGCCACGAGGCGAGAAGGCCTTGCAGCACAAGGAAGCCTCGCGCCCGCGCGTCATGTGGGAGCAGGCGGAGGAAGACGCCGAACGGGTGCGGCTCGTCAGGGAGGCGGTGGGCCCGGAGATCGGTCTCATGCTCGACGCCAACTGCCTCTTCACGCTCGCCGAAGCGAAATACTTCGCTTCGTTGGTGGAGCCTCTTGCCATCACGTGGATCGAGGAGCCAATCCGGCGCAACGACGCGCTGGCGATGGCGGAGTTGCGCAAGCACACGAGCATTCCCATCGCAGCCGGCCAGAACATGGGCAGCGTCTGGAACCACCGGGACCTCATCGTCCAGCAGGCGGTGGACATCCCCCAGCCAAATGTCTGCCACGTCGGGGGAATGACCGAGGCGCTCCGTGTGGCGAACGTTGCGCAGGCCTTCAATCTGGACATCGGCCATGGCGGCCGGTGGCCATATCACAACGTGCACCTGCACGGCGCGATGCCCAATGGCGGCTTCGTAGAGTTTCATCTCGCCGCCTGGGAAACCATGAACATCCTCTTCGAGAACGTGCCGGTCAATCAAAATGGCTACGTACCCGTCCCACGCCTGCCGGGATTCGGGTTCGAACCAAGGAGGGAGGCTTTAGATGAATATCGTTGCTAGGCACCCGACCGAACTATCGGGCATAGCGCCGAAAAAGAGGTCCACGCGGCGTACGGCGGCAGCCTCAGTGCTGCTTGCTCTATCTCTTGCCGCAGGTATCGCAACCGCGACCGCGCAGGAAGCGGCCAAGCAGAGCATTACGTTTTGGAGCCGGGAGGGGAATCCGGAGCGTGTCGCCAGGACACAGAAGAACCTCGCGGAATTCACCAAGACGACCGGCATCGAGGTCGAGTTGATCGTTGTCGATGAAACGGCCCTCTTCACGTTGATTCTCGTCAATGCGGCGGCGCGCACATTGCCGGATGTCGTTCATCATCCGGCCGCCCTCACCTCGCGCTGGGCCAAGGAGGGAATTCTCAACTCAGACGCTGCGGCGGAGGTCGTGGCCGATCTGGGTGCGAATACCTTTTATGAGAACGCACTTCGCTCGGTGGAGGTTGACGGGAAGCATGCGGCCGTTCCCGCTGATGGCTCCGGCATCGTCGTGCACTACCGCACAGACTGGTTCGAGAAGGCGGGGCTGCAGCCTCCCAAGACCTATGCCGACGTGCTCGCGGCAGCTGCCGCCCTGCACGATCCAGCAAACAAGCGGTACGGCATCAGCATGGCGACGGATCCCGGCAACGAGGCCATGCAGACGGGACTGGAAAGCCTTGCGCTGGCAAACGGCTGCAATCTCGTGGACAGCGCGGGCGAACCCGACTTTGATTCCCCGAACTGTCTGGAGTTCCTGGATTTCCTGCAGAAGCTTCGTCCGTACGGACCGGAGGGGCAGTTCGACAGCGTCGCCTCGCGAGCGGTCTATCTCGCCGGACAAGCAGCCATGTTCATCGGCGGAACGGCGACGCTGCACCGGCTGGCCGGCCTCGACGATTCGCAGCTCGCAACCTGCCCCGAATGCCGGGAGAATCCCGCGTATCTTGCCGAAAACACCGGCTTGATCGCCGCCCTTGCCGGACCGAGCGGAAAGCCGACTCAACTTGGGACGCTCATTGCCTTCGGTATTACCGAGGACGCCGATATCGAGCCGGCAAAGCAGCTCGTCCGCTATCTGATGAGCGACGGGTACACGGAGTGGCTCGCGCAGGCGCCGAATATCCTACTCCCCGCCCGTGCAGGCTCGGCGGAAGACCCGCAGCACTTCATCAAGGAGTGGCGGAAGCTGGAGGTGGGGGTCGAACGGCGGGCGCTCCTGGACGACATCTACGGCACCGCCGCCATCGACGAACTCCTTCAAGGCACGCCGCGGACGTTCGATTCGTGGGCGCTGCAGCAACCGGAATTGACGGGTGCCGTCTACGAGTCGTTGCTCGTGCCCCAAGTGGTCGCGGAGATGTTCGCGGGGGACGTGACGCCCCAGGAAGCCGCCGAACGGATCAACGAGGAACTCACGACGATCCTCGACGATATCAAGAACTGAGACCAAGCCCGAGCCGGGACGGAGGCGGCCCCTCGCCTCCCCGTCCCGGTCCGGGAGTGTCAGCCCTCTTCGACGAACCCTGAAAGTCCGATGCGACAATGTTCTCACAATAACGGGAGCGTGACCATCGCTCGGCCCGATGAGCGGCTTGCCCTCGCCCTACTGGCACCCGCCATCTTCGCGATGACATTCCTCATCGTGCTGCCGATCGGATGGAACCTTGCGATCGCCGTTCAACGCGTCACCTTGATGAGCCTTCGCGACGGCAACCTGCTCAACCCCTTCGAGATGGAGTTCACGCTGAGGAACTTCACCCGCGTCATGGGTCGGAACGACTTCTGGCCGCTGGTATTGAGGACGTTCGTATATGCCACCCTCGGGGCGGGGCTAGCTACACTGGTCGGGTTGTGGGCGGCATTGGTGATGCACCGTCCGTTCTTTGGGAGATCGATCGTCCGGGGGCTCCTCTTCGTTCCCTATGTCGTTCCACTCATAGCCGCGACGTTCCTCTGGAGAACGATCCTGGCGCCGCAATATGGGACAGTAAACGCCTGGCTCGGTGTCTTGTTCGGTACCTCGCGCATCGACTTTCTCGGCGCCCGCTCATTCGACGTGGAAATTTTCGGGTTCAGCTTCGCTCTGCCCATGGCACTGACCATGGTCATCCTGTTCGAGGTATGGCGCTATTTTCCTTTCGCCTATCTCTTCATCCTGGCGCGCCTCCAGGCCGTGCCCAAGTCGCTTGAGGAAGCCGCGATCCTCGACGGCGCGACGATCAGCCAGCGCTTCCGCTATGTGATCGCGCCGGAACTCAAAGGCGTGCTGCTTCTCGTCTTCCTGATCCGCTTCATGTCGAGCTTCAACGAGTTCAGTAATATCTATCTCCTGACGGGCGGCAGCGGCGGCACGGAGGTGGTGTCGGTGCAGATGTACCAATGGTTGGTGGGCCGCGGCGACCCGGGTGCCGCCGCAGCGCTCTCCCTTGTCCTGGCCGCGGTTCTCGCGGTCACCATCACGCTCTATTTCCAGCTGGCTATGCGCGGGAGGACGGCGCTGTGAACAGGTCCGCATTCGAAGACACATTTTTTCGCCTCTTCAAAGTCGCAAGCATCATCGGCTTCGTGATCGTGACAGGCTTCCCGTTGCTCTACATGATCGCGCTCTCGTTCAAGCCGATCTCCTCTCTGCTTCTCAATCCGGCAAATCCGTTCCCGGCCCCGGACGAGATCACGATTGCCAGCTATCGGCAGGTGCTGACGCCGCTGAGTCAGGGCGGCGCGGGCTTCCTCGGCTTCATGGCCAACAGCCTTATCCTCACTTCCGCAACCGTCGCGGTCGTCATCGTCTTGGGCGTACTCGGAGGCTATGCTGCCGGCCGCTTGAGGTTCCGCGGCCGCGGCGCGATCAACTTCCTGATCATTGTCGTCTATCTATTCCCAGGGATCCTGATCGCGGTTCCGATGTTCATCATCCTCACCCAGGCGGGACTGCGTCCCTCGCTGACCGGAGCGGTGATCGTCTACGTCGCGATCGCGCTCCCCCTGTCGCTGTTCGTGCTGCGGAACTACCTGGAAAGCATTCCCAACGAAATCGACGACGCTGCGCTGGTCGATGGCGCGAGCCGGCTGCAGATCGTCAGGTTCATCACGGTTCCCCTTGCAATGCCCGCCATCGCGGCGGTCGCCATCTATGTCTTCGTCGCGATCTGGGACGAGTTCCTTTTCGCACTGCTCATCCTGGTGGAGCGGCGCGATCTGTGGACTGTCACGCTGGGTATCCAGCAACTCAATGATCTCAACGGATCTCCGGAAACGGTTCTGATGGCGGGCTGCGTCGTCATCACCCTTCCGGTGGTCCTGGCATTCGTCTTCGCACAACGATTTCTCGTCGATGGTCTGGCCTCAGGAGGGGTAAAGGAATGACGCTCAAGATAACCGGTGTGAACGTGCATCTGCTCGATCGGTACCTGTATGCTGAGGTGCTGACTGATGCGGGCATTTCGGGAATAGGCGAATCGGGCGCTTGGGGGTATCTCGAACCGACGGCCGCCGCGGTGGAGAAATTCGCCCGCTACCTGGTCGGCCAGGATCCGCTGCAGATCGAGCATCACTGGCAGTACATGTACCGCTCCACCCATTTCCGCGGCTCTGCGGTCATGGGAGCGATCAGTGCGCTGGACGTTGCGCTCTGGGACATAGCCGGAAAGCACTACGGCGTGCCGGTCCATCGCCTCTTAGGCGGTCCGGTCCGCGACCGCGCGCGCTGCTATCATCATGTTTTCGGCGAAACCCGCGAGGAGCTTGTCTCGGGCATCCTGAAGTGCAAGGCCGAGAACTACACGGCAGTGGGACATCTCACGCCGTTTCTCGATGAATCCCGCGACAAGCGCTTCCACCCAAAGAGCTACGTCGCGATGATGGACGATGCCATAGAGGCGGTGGCGAAGTACCGGGAGGCGGTGGGCGACGCCGTCGACCTCTGTATCGAAATTCACCGCCGTCTGTCTCCTGCGGAAGCCGTCGTGCTTGGACGGGCGATCGAGCCATACCGTCCTTTCTTCTTCGAAGACCCGGTGACGCCGGACAATTTCGACGAGATGGCCTATGTGGCATCCAAGATCGGCATCCCGATCGCCACCGGAGAGCGCATGACTTCCCTTTGGGAGTTCCAGATGCTGCTTGCGCGCGGGGCGGTGCAATATGTGCGGCCGAATGTGGGGCTCGTCGGCGGCATATCGGGCGCGAAGAAGATCGCCGCGCTCGCGGAAGCCCATCACGTCGGGGTGGTTCCGCACAATCCGCTGAGCCCGGTCTCCACGGCTACCGGGTTGCAGCTTGCCGGATGCATCCCGAACTTCGCGCTGCAGGAATATCCTGGGAAGGAGCATTCCCCGCCCAAGGCCAATCTCGTTGATGCGCCGGTCGAGCATGACGGCAAGGGCTACCTGATCATCCCCAAGGGGCCGGGCATCGGGATCAGCCTTCGGCCCGAAGCGATAGAGAATGCCAAGAAGGTGCCGCGCGAGGTGGTCACCAGGCTTCACTATGACGGTTCCGTCGTCGACCAGTGAACCGCTGCAGCGCCGGCTTCGGGCGTCGAAAGACCCCGAAGCCGGCGATCGCCTCGGACGTGATATCTACTCCCCGTCCGCAGCTCCTTCGTCCTCGGCAATGGCGATGAACTCGTCATCTCGTAACGGACGGTGCTTTGCAGCACCGGCGCGCTGACACCGCACCAGGATACGACTGACTTGCTCTGGATCCGCTCTCAAACCGTACTCGGATAGTTTCTGCAGCACGGCACCAGTATCGCTCCACTTCCCTATCACCAGCTGGGGAGTCCGCCCCACGACCTCCGGCTCAAACGGAAAGGCATATGGCCGGACTCCTCCATTGGTGAGAGCTGCTATCGCTCCCCATTGCTCGAAACGGAATGCTCCGTCGCCAACGATCGGCTTGAAATAGCCATTTGGAAGATTGGTAATCTGCTCGACCAGCCGGCAGACCTCCGGCAGCAGGTCAAGGCGGAGGCCTGTTTTGACGCCGTAGAGGACTTCGAGCGCCATGACGACTGACTCCATGGACGCGTTTCCGGCGCGATAGCCAATCCCGTTGAGGGAGACCTGAAGAACATCGGCGCCTCCTTCGTAGCCACCCAGCACATTGGCAACCGCCAAGCCGAAATCATTATGGCAATGGACCTCCACTTGGAGGTTCGTCACGGTTTTAAGATGGCGCACCAGATAGGAGATGGCGGCGGGGCGAGCGATGCCCTGGCTATCGACGACCGTTACCGCACTTGCACCCTCTTGTTCTGCAGCTTTGGCCGCGGCAGTAATGTGCTCCAGATCAGCACGCGTCGATTCCGGCATGAAAAGATTGACCGTTGTGCCCGCGGCCCGCGCGGCACGAACCGACGCCAGCATTTCGTCCATCAACTCGGCACGATTGCGCTTGGACACGTGCTGCTGAAACACCTCGCCGATCCGATACCAGACCATCGTATGCTTCACGCCCAGCTCCAACGCCGCCTCGACGCGACCGGTCTGCCACGTAACCCAAAGGTCCATTCCAAGCCTTCTGTTAAGCAGGGCCCGAATGACCTCCTGCCAACCGGGGACGGTAAGGAAGATTTCCGTGCGCTTTATCCCGAGCCGTGCCAGAGCCTCGGCAATCCGCACCTTGTCAGCCGTTGTGAAGGCTAGGTCGGCAGCCTCCTCCCCATCGCGCAATGTCAGATCGTGCAGCACAACCGGCCGGGACGGCACCGCGATCGTTGGCTCGAAATTGTGCTCGCTGGCGGCCCAATGGGGTTGCCGCCACGGACGCGGAGTGGATTCTATCACCATAAGTGGGTTCTCCTCACGCAGAAACGGGAGCGAACATTTGTGTGGGCGATCGTCGGACGCTCATTCGAATGCAGCGGTCGCTGCTGCTTTGTCCGCCCCGTTTAACCGATGCCTGGCGGACAGCGTTGTTGACTTTTCGCCACCGATCAGTGGCTGCCTCGCCGCCTTGTGAAGCTTGTTCACGAATGCCGCCGCGAGCTGCGAAAGCGGCCGATCGTTGCGATAAAACAGCTGTGCCGTGATTGCTACGGCGGGTCGGAACGGCTTTACGACGACGCCGAGATGCTGGTAGACGGAGCCGTGTAATGGTTGGACGATCGCGACGCCCGCATTTTCGCTGACCAATGTATATGAAATCATCGAATGGCCGCAGTCGACGGCATTCCATCGTGGTATGCCGCAGGAGATGAACACTTCCTCGAGGCGCCGACCACACCAACTTGTCGCGTTGGCGGAAATCAGACGCTCCCCGACCAGATCGTTGGGTGTCACGACCGGCTTTTCGGCAAGAGGATGCCCCTTCGGAACGACGGCGACGAGCTCTGTCGAATAGAGATCGAGGATCTGCAGGTTTCCCTCGGTCACCGGCGTGTACACGAGGCCAAGATCGACTTGCCCACGTATCACTCGGGCAACGACTTCGCTTCTGGCCAGGATCTTCAAACAGACATTGACGCGAGGCCTCTCACGCAAAAAACCCCCTATCGCTTTCGTGATCAAATCCGACGCGGGCGTTGATTCCGCCGCGATTTTCACGCTGCCGACTCGGCCGCTCTTCAGTTCCTGCGCGACCTTGCGCGCCGACTCGACGCGGTCGAATATCGTCGACACGACCGGGATCAGAAGCTCGGCCTCCGGCGAGGGCCGCAGGCGACCACTCTTTCTGACGAACAGCTTATATCCGAGGACATCCTCGGCATGACGTATGTATCTACTCACAGCAGGCTGGGAAATCCCGAGCATCTGGCCTGCTTTCGTGAAATTTTCTGCGACGGTGATCGCCCAGAAAACTTCAAACTCGCGCATACTTAACATGGCCGTTGCTCCCATGAGATAGCATCAGGGGGATCGACCAGGTCCTCCCTACCCCTTTGAGACGATACCATACTTGAAGCATCTGACCAAATAGTCGATGAAGCATCGTTTACGATAACAAGATCATGCAATTACAGCTTGATTTGCTTAGCGAATCTTGTGTTCGTCCTGTCTATCGTGATGTCTGTCCTCATAACATAAAGTTATGTTGGGTGTTCTACTTTATATTTGAACAGGCCGGCGATTGATGCCCAAAATCCGGCTCAGGGTGATCGTTGATCATCCCATGCTGCTCATGAAGGCAAACATCTCGCATCTCATGCCCGCGAGACAGGGAGGAAGCCGACGAGCCATGTTCTCTTTTCCGCGGCTATAGACCCGCCGGCGCGGAGAAATTCCGCCGGCACACGTAATCTCTAGTAACGGCCAGCTGCCCTTGCTGCACCGGCGAGGCAACGGGCACTTTCGAGGAATTCTCCATGAAAATCGAGCATATAACTGCCTATTACCTGACCAACATACCCGTCGAGACCCCGCCCTTCCGCGAGGTCCCGAACAGGAACTCCTCCGTTCTGCTCGAGATCAAGG
>Ga0164243_10002401_pt1 | contig 30981 bp, 25 predicted proteins | sample OricompcompostOP_FD_108781 | JGI IMG/M metagenome (GOLD analysis project Ga0164243, IMG submission 108781) | Organic Plus compost microbial communities from Emeryville, California, USA - Original compost - Organic plus compost (OP) | ecosystem: Engineered > Solid waste > Mixed feedstock >... | reverse complement strand
TGGCTCTTCACCCCACCCGGCATCTCGCTGCGCGCGATGCCACCCTCCCCATCGAGGGGAGGGTGGAGGGAAGCGCGCCCATCTGATCGGAAATGCGCTGGATCAGGCGAGCCGTCGCTCCAGCGCATCGAGCTCGTCGGCAAGCTGCTTCGGCAATTTCGCCCCGAAAGTCGCGAAGTGCTCGCGGATCGACGGGATCTCCGCCTTCCAGCCCTCGCGGTCGACGCTCAAGAGCTCCTTGAGGTCGGTTGGATCGACCTTGACGTTGATCGTATCGAGCGCGCCTTCAGCCGGCAGCCGGCCGACAGGCGTGTCGACCGCGCCGGTGGTGCCATCGCAGCGCTCGAAGATCCATTTCAGCACCCGGCTGTTGTCGGAATAGCCGGGCCACATGAACGTGCCGTTGCCGTTCTTGCGGAACCAGTTGACGTAGAAGATCTTCGGCATCTTGGCGCCGCCCTTCTCGCCCATCTTCAGCCAATGCGCGAAGTAGTCTCCCATGTGGTAGCCGCAGAACGGCAGCATCGCCATCGGGTCGCGGCGCAGTTCGCCCACCGTGCCGGCGGCGGCCGCGGTCTTCTCCGACGCCATGATGGCGCCGAGGAAGGTGCCGTGCGCCCAGTTGAGCGCCTCCATGACCAGCGGCACCGTGGACGCGCGCCGTCCACCGAACAGGATAGCGTCGATCGGCACGCCCTTGGGATCCTCCCACTCCGGCGCGATGACGGGGCATTGCCCGGCTGGCGCGGTGAAGCGCGAATTCGGATGCGCCGCCGGGCGCCCGCTGCCGGGTGACCACGACCGCCGCAGCCAGTCGACAAGCCGCTCCGGCGGCCGTGCGGTCATGCCCTCCCACCAGACATCGCCGTCCTCGGTGAGCGCCACGTTGGAGAAGATGATGTTCCCGTGCAGCATCTTCATGGCGTTGAAGTTGGAGTCATTGCTCGTGCCCGGCGCAACGCCGAAGAACCCCGTTTCCGGGTTGATCGCGTAGAGGCGCCCGTCGGCCCCGAACTTCATCCAGCAGATGTCGTCGCCGATCGTCTCCGCCTTCCAGCCCTGGATGGTCGGCACCAGCATGGCGAGGTTGGTCTTGCCGCACGCCGAAGGAAATGCGGCCGCGACATACTTCGTGCGCCCCGCCGGATTGGTGAGCTTCAAGATCAGCATGTGCTCGGCCAGCCAGCCTTCATCGCGCGCCTTGACGGTGGCGATGCGCAGCGCGTGGCACTTCTTGCCGAGTAGCGCATTGCCGCCATAGCCAGAGCCGTAAGACCAGATCTCCCGCGTCTCCGGGAAGTGCGAGATGTACTTGGTCTTGTTGCACGGCCACGGCACGTCGACGCTGGTCGGCGTCGGCAGTGGCGCGCCGACCGAGTGCAGGCCGCGCACGAAGTCTTCCGAGTCGCCGAGCGCCTCCCAAACCCTAGTGCCGACGCGCGTCATCAGATGCATGTTGACGACCGCGTAGGCGCTGTCCGTCAGCATCACGCCGATGCCGGCGATGGGCGAGCCGATGGGCCCCATCGAATATGGCACCACGTACATGGTGCGTCCGACCATGGCTCCGTCGTAGAGCTGCGTCAGCGTCGCCTTCATCTCGACGGGGTCGCGCCAGTTGTTGGTCGGGCCGGCGTCGTCCTGCGATTTCGAGCAGATGTACGTCTGGTCTTCGACGCGCGCGACGTCAGCCGGATCGGAGCGCACCAGTATGGAGTTGGGTCGCAGCTCGTCATTGAGGCGGATAGCAGTGCCGGTATCCACCAGCGTCCTGACGAGCGCCTGATATTCCTCCTGCGAGCCGTCGCACCAATAGATGTTGTCGGGCTTGAACAGCGCCCGCGCCTCTTCGACGAATGCGAGAACCTTTGGATTTCCTGTCGGCACCGTTGCGGAGGCAATCCTCGAATCTACGGACGTTTGCACGTTCATTGTGGGCGTTCCTCGAAGCTTGGTTTTTATTTGAAATATTGCGATGGCTTCGGCTGGCATCATTGCGCCTGAGGGCGCACCAGGCAATCGTTCTTGTGCAGATCAATGGTGTCTGACGCTGCACATATTCATGGTGCGCCGCCGCGAAAATCCCGTCTGCCGCGCGGCCGGATCACGCGTCGTGGTGCGAACGCGCGATGCACTTTTGCTTTGGCTCCATACGCTGCGAAGCATGCATCGGGTCTTGACGCTGTGCACGCCAGAGCCCTTATTGCACTTGCTAGCTGGCCGGACGGCCGCTGCCGGATTGCGGGCGTCTGTGGCCCATCAAAGCAACACCGGTGGAGGAAAGTCCGGGCTCCATGGAGACACGGTGGCGGCTAACGGCCGCCGGGGGCGACCCCAGGGAAAGTGCCACAGAAAGCAAACCGCCTTCGGTTCGCCGAAGGTAAGGGTGAAAGGGTGCGGTAAGAGCGCACCGCGCCGGCGGCAACGTCGGTGGCAGGGCAAACCCCACCGGGAGCAAGACCAAATAGGGGTGGCCGGGCGCGCTTCGAAAGAGGCGGCGTCAGGTCCGTCTTCAGACCCGCCACCCGGGTTGGTTGCTCGAGGCGTTCAGCAATGGGCGTCCCAGACGAATGGCCGTCGCGGAGGGAAACCTCCAGACAGAACCCGGCTTACAGGCCAGCTGGCACTTTCCTGATCGGAATTAGTCGTTGCCGACGCATTTCGGATTGCAGGACGCGGTGTCTGTCGCGTTTTAGATCAAGGGCCAAATGCGTCTTAAGTCCTGGTGCCTTATCGCTTGAATTTCCTTGCTAAACTCAATTCCGCAGTAAGCAAATCCGCTTAGCCTCCAACCCGGGTTCATGGAGGACTTCATGCATAAACTGCTCATGTCTTTGCTGTGCGCGACGGCTGCCGTCACCGCGTTCGGCGCCGCCACCACCAACAACGCCGAGGCGCACCGCTATCGCTGGTATCGCGACTACGCCCCGGTCTATCCGGAGGTCTACTACGGTCCTCCCGTCGTGTACGTCGTGCCGCCAGCGTACACCTACTATCCGCGCAAGGTCTATTCGGCCTGCTGCGGCTACGTCATTGGCCCGGCCTATACCTACTATCCGCGCCCGGTGTACCTGCCGCGTCAGCGCTACGTCGCGCCGGCCTACTATGCGCCGCGCCGTCGCTGTTGCTGGTAGATCTAGCCACCTGACTTCGCGTTCCCGCCTGCGACGAGCCAGCTCGGATTGAACCATCGATCCGCCGGCCCGTCGTAGGGGAGGCGATTGATGTCCCAGTGGCGGATGTACTTGGCATAGACATCCCACACCACCGGCCCACCACCGATGTAGACCACGCGGCCGGCGAACTTTGCCAGCGTCTCCTCCGGCTGCATGTGCGAGCGCAACTCCACCACCGTCATGTACTGGCGCTCGTGATCCGGGACGGCCCGTGCCGTCGTCGGACCGGCGAGCAGCACGTGGCCGCGCGTCGTGGCGAAGAAGTTGGCGACATCCTCCCTGAACGCGGGCCGCTTATCGCCCTCCCAGGGCAGATGGCCGTTGAGGCCGAGCTGGCCGGAAAGGCCGATGGCGATCATCGAACGCACGTCAGGCATTTGCATCGTCAGAAGATCCCCGTTGATCGGACCGCTTGGCGCTGAGCACCGGCCATAGGTGTCGGCACGCCGGAGCGCAAGCTGCGACCGCCAATCCACAGCAGGTGCTGCAACCGTGCGCACCCACCAAAACTCGTTAACAAACCATTGACGTCCATGTCATCCCATGTAATCCCATATCTGCCCGACCGCACCGGGCAGGGTCCCGTGGCAGGGCGCCGGTCTCGATCGAGGGCTCGTAGACCCCGAGCGACCGCCACGGCCCCCCGGCCGGTGCATCGGCTGGAAGGCGATCGGCGCTTTCGACGTGCGTTGGTTTTCGAGTGGTGCGCGAGGCTGCGAAGAAGGGGATGGACCGCTTTGTCTCGACATTCACCAACAAGATCGACGCCAAGGGCCGGGTCTCGATCCCAGCCTCCTTCCGCGCCGTTCTGGAACGCGACGGCTACGTCTCTGGAGGCGGTGGCGGCATCTACTGCTACCCCGCGCTCGAAGCTCCTGCCCTCGATGCAGGCGGCGAGAGACTTGCAAAAAAGATCGATGGGCTTCTCGCGGGCTTGCCGGACTATTCGGACGAGCGCGACGAGCTCTCTGTCGCGCTCTACGGCGACGTCCAGGTTCTCACCATCGATGGGGACGGCCGCATCAGCCTTCCTGAAGGCCTTCGCGCCCATGCAGGCCTTTCGACCCAAGTCACTTTTGTCGGCCTGGGTGAAAAATTTCAGATGTGGAGCCCCGAGCGCTTCGCCGAGCGGCGTGAGCGGGCGCGGGCCAAAGTCCACCAGACACGTAAGCTCTTCGGCGCGGGGAGCCGTCCATCCTCCGATGAGGATGACGGCAGCGAAGGAGCACGGGGATGACGGCGCGCCGCCGCTCAGGAGGCCAGTCAGCAGGCAGGTCAACTGACGCTGGCCGTGCGCGCCACATCCCCGTGCTGCTCGCGGAGGTCATTGAGAGCCTCCGCCCGCAGGACGGCGCCGTCTACATAGACGGGACGTTTGGTGCCGGCGGCTATACGCGCGCCATTCTCAAGGCCGCGGACTGCAGCGTGCTCGCGCTCGACCGCGACCCGTCGGCGATCATTGGCGGCCAAGCGCTCAAGAAAGAATTCGGCGACCGCCTGACGCTCCTCGAATCACGCTTCTCGGAGCTGGACGAAGTTGCACGCGAGCAGGGCGTTGCACCCGTCGACGGCATCGTGCTCGATATCGGCGTTTCCTCCATGCAACTCGATGAAGCCGGACGCGGCTTTTCCTTCATGGCCGATGGCCCGCTAGACATGCGCATGTCCTCCTCCGGCGCTTCGGCGGCCGACGTCGTCAATGAGGCGGACGAGGAGGATCTGGCCGGGATCATCTACGTGTTCGGGGAGGAGCGCCGCTCACGCGCCATTGCGCGGGCGATCGTCAAGGCCCGGAGCGAATCGCCGATTGCAACGACGCGCGTGCTGGCTGAGGTTGTGTCGCGCGCCGTCGGCGGTCGCCGCGGTGACGATCAGCATCCCGCGACGCGTACATTTCAGGCGTTGCGCATCTACGTGAACGACGAGCTCGGCGAGCTCGCTCGCGCTCTTGCTGCCGCCGAGCACGTCCTGAAGCCCGCGGGACGCTTGGTCGTCGTCACCTTCCACTCCCTCGAGGACCGGATTGTTAAGCGCTTTCTACAGGAGCGCTCGGGCAAGGAATCCCAGGTTTCGCGGCACTTGCCCCCTCAATCTGTAAAATTGCAGCTACCCAGTTTTGAGATTGTTAACCCGCGCCCGTTAACACCTTCGAAAGCAGAACTCGAGGTAAACCCACGCGCCAGATCGGCACGCTTGCGGGCGGCAGTGCGTACCGATGCACCACCCTGGCCGCTCAATGAGGAAACGCTCGGAGTGCCATCGTTGCGGCGCTGAGCGGATATTGGAGAGGGCTCGATGCGGATCGTCATTCTTGCCGCCTTGATGATGACCCTCGCCAGCGCCGTGGTTCTCTATTCCAGCAACTACGACACCCGTCAGCTCGAGGCGCGCGTCGCCGAGCAGGAGCGCGTCATCGAAAAGGCGCGTGGCGATATCGCCGTCCTGAAGGCCGAGCGCGCCCATCTCGCCCGTCCTGATCGCATCGAACCTTTGGCGCGCAAGCTGGGCCTTGGCCCTGCGTCCGAGCGGCAGCTCGCCGCCAATCCCGATGAGGCTTTGGCACGCGCCACTGCAGCCGATGATGTCTCCCGCAAAAAGGGGAATTGAGTTGGAGTCCAGTATCGACAACGCTGAGATGGAGAAGGCCGACGGCGCCGAGGTCGTTGCCATGCCGCGTGCTGCCAACGGTCCGTTGCGTACGCTCATTGCCACGGCTGCCATGGCGCTGTTCTTCATGGCCATCGGCGCTCAGCTCGTGCGTCTCGCGCTGATGGGTCTTTCCGATAGCTCGATCTCGCTCAGCGAGACGGTAGCTCAGAGCTTTGCGCGCCCCGACATCGTCGACCGCAACGGGCGCCTCTTGGCGACCGACGTCGAGGCCTACTCGTTGTTCGCCGACCCGGCACGCGTCATCGACCGCGATGAGGTCATCGAGAAGCTGACTGTCGTTTTCCCCGATCTCGACCGAGCCGCGCTGCGCAAGGATCTTTCCGACCGGACGCGTCGCTTTGCCTGGGTGCGTCGCGGGCTCTCCCCGCGCGTAGCCCAGCAGGTGCATGACCTCGGCCTTCCGGGTCTCAACTTCCGCCGCGAGCTGCGTCGTGCCTACCCAGGCGGCAAGCTCGCCGGCCATCTCCTCGGCTACGTCAACATCGACAACAAGGGCGTCGCCGGGATCGAGCGCTATGTCGACGAGATGGTCGGCGTCGAATCCGTCGACGGCGCAACGCTGACCGAGCGCCCGCCGGTGCGCCTGTCGATCGACATCGGCATTCAGCACGCGCTCGAGGCCGAGCTCGACGATGCCGTCGCGCGCTACAAGGCGAAGGGCGCTGCCGGCCTCGTCATGGACGTGACGAGCGGGGAGGTGCTGGCCTCGGCTTCCGATCCCGACGTCGATCCGGGCAAGCCCAACACCGACAACGCGCGCGCCGACAAGATCGCCGCCAGCACCTTTGAGCTCGGTTCGGTGTTCAAGACCATGACTGTAGCCATGGCGCTCGACGCCGGCCTCGTCACCACCGATACGGTATTCAACGTCACGCCATCCCTCACCTCCGGCAAATTCACCATCGGCGACGTGCACGCCTCCAAAGGCCCGCTCTCGGTGGCGCAGATCTTCGAGCGCTCCTCGAATGTCGGCGCGGCGATGATCGCGCTGCAGGCCGGCGCGCAGCGTCAGCAGGACTTCCTGCGCCGCATGCAACTGTTGGACACGTTGAAGACCGAGGCGGGCTCCGTCGCCGCGCCGCAGCTGCCGCCGCGCTGGGGCGAGATCGAGACCATCACGGCATCGTACGGCCATGGCATTGCCTTGGCCCCGCTTCAGTTCGCGGTCGCCGCCTGCGCCTTGGTCAACGGCGGTAACAAGGTAACGCCGACCTTCATCAAGCGCGCACCGGACGCTGGGCAGGCGCAGATCCCGTTGGTCAGCGCGGCAACCAGCCAGCGCCTGCGCGATCTGATGCGCCTCAACGTCACCCACGGCACCGGCAAGCAGGCCGAGGTGAGCGGCTATCGCGTCGGCGGCAAGACCGGAACTGCCGACATACCGGGTGTCGGCGGCTATCGCGATGGCGCGGTCATCTCTTCGTTCCTCGCTGCTTTCCCGATGGACAACCCGCGCTATCTGGTTTTCGTGCTGTTGTTCGAGCCGCAGGCGACGAAGGAATCGGGCGGCGAGGTGCTCGCTGCGCGCAATGCCGCACCGACGGCGGGACGGGTGATATCGCGCATCGGCCCGCTGCTTGGCTTGTTGCCGACGCAGGCCGCGGCGCAAGGCACGACGAGCACGGCGTTTGACGCTTCCGCGCCCGCCAAATATGAAGCTCGGTGACGCCCGTTCATCATCAGGGCGTCGCTCGAGGCGTTGAGTTCCACCGCATCAGGAGAACCATGCTTCTCTCCTCGCTCATCGGGGCTGACGCCACCGCTCCGGCCGGTGCCGGAACCGTCGAGGTCTCGGGCCTTACTTCCGACAGCCGCAGCGTCCGCCCAGGCTTCGTCTTCGCGGCACTTTCCGGCAGCAAGGCCGACGGGGCGCGCTTCATCGCCGACGCGGTAGCCAAGGGCGCCGTTGCCGTTCTCGCATCGCAGGATGCCGAGGTAACGGGAGCCGGCGATGTCCCCGTCGTTCGCTCCACTGAGCCGCGTCGCGCATTGTCGCTGATGGCCGCACGCTTTTACGGGCTGCAGCAGCCGGAGATCAGCGTTGCCGTCACGGGCACCAGCGGCAAGACCTCGGTGGCCGATTTCACCCGGCAGATCTACGCCGCCCTCGGCCACAAGGCGGCCTCGCTCGGGACCATCGGCGTCGTCAAGCCGGACGGCGCCGTCTACGGCTCGCTGACGACGCCCGATCCGGTCTCGCTGCACAAGACTCTCGCCGAGCTCGCCGCCGAAGGCATCACGCATCTCGCGTTCGAGGCGTCCTCGCACGGCCTCGATCAGCACCGGCTCGACGGTGTGCGCATCAAGGCTGCTGCCTTCACCAATCTCGGCCGCGATCACCTCGACTATCATCCGACCGTCGAAGACTATCTCGCCGCCAAGCTGCGCCTCTTCACCGAGCTGCTGCCCGAAGACGGCACGGCGGTCATCAACACCGATGCCGAGGGCGGCACCGCCGCGATCGCCGCCGCCGAAAGCGCCGGCCGGCGCGTATTCACCGTCGGCCGCTCGGGCGAAGGCCTGAAGCTGGAGCGCCTCGTTCGCGAAGGCTTTGCGCAACGCATGTCGGTGGCGCACGAGGGTCACGTGTTCGATATCCGCCTGCCGCTGCTCGGCGAATACCAGGCCGCCAACGCGCTTGTCGCCGCCGGGCTCGCCATCGCCACCGGAGAGGTCGCGGGCCGTGTGCTCCCGGCGCTGCAAGGCCTCAAAGGCGTCAAGGGCCGGCTCGAGATCATCGGCGAGACGCGCGGCGGTCTCGCCGTCGTCGACTACGCCCACAAGCCGGAGGCGCTCGCCGCCGTGCTCGCCGCGCTGCGCCCCTTCGCGACCGGCAAGCTGATCTGCGTCATGGGCTGCGGCGGCGACCGCGACAAGGGCAAGCGGCCGATCATGGGCGCTATTGCCGTCGAGAAATCCGACGTCGTCATCGTCACCGACGATAACCCGCGCACCGAAAAGCCTGAGGCGATCCGCGCCGAGATCCTAGCCGCCGCGCCCGGCGCGACGGAGATCGGCGACCGCGCCGATGCCATCGCCGCCGGCGTTGCCATGCTCGGCTCGGGCGACGTGCTCGTCGTGGCCGGCAAGGGCCATGAAACCGGGCAGATCGTCGGCGACAAGGTGTTGCCGTTCTCGGACCACGACGAGGTCCTGAAAGCGCTGGAGCGCGGCTGAAGCATGACCGGGGCACTGTGGACGTGGGATAATCTCGTGCCGGCCGCCATCGGCGTCGCCGACGGCGCGCCGGCCGTGCCCATCACTGGCTTTTCCATCGACACGCGCTCGCTTGAGCCGGGCGAGGTGTTCGTCGCCCTGCGCGATGTGCGCGACGGCCACGATTTCGTGCTCGAAGCTTTCTGCAAAGGCGCCGCCGCAGCGCTCGTCTCGACCGAATATAAGAGACGTGACGGCGATGGCGCGCTTCTGCGTGTCCGCGACACCTTGGAGGGTCTGCGCAGCATCGCCGCCGCCGCCCGCCGGCGCACGGAGGCGCGCATCGTCGCCGTCACCGGCAGCGTCGGCAAGACCGGCACCAAGGAGGCACTGCGCGCCTGCCTGTCGCGCCTCGGCGAGACGCACGCCGCCGAAAAATCCTTCAACAATCATTGGGGCGTGCCGCTGACGCTCGCGCGCATGCCGGCACCCGCGCGCTACGGCGTGTTTGAGATCGGCATGAACCATGCGGGCGAGATCACGCCGCTCACCGCATTGGTGCGCCCGCACGTCGCCATCGTCACCACCGTCGAGCCGGTTCATCTCGAGTTCTTCGGTTCGACCGACAAGATCGCCGAGGCAAAGGCGGAGATTTTCCTTGGGCTTGAGCCCGGCGGCGTCGCTGTCCTCAATCGCGACAACCCTCACTTCGACCTGCTGGCGCGCCGCGCCCGCGAGCACGGAGCGCGTATCGTTTCCTTTGGCCGCCATGAAAACGCCGACGTCCGCCCTGAAGTGTTTACCCTCGATGCCGAGGGATCGGACATCGCCGTCAGCATCGGCGGGCGGCGCATTGCCTATCGCGTCGGCGCTCCGGGGGCGCACATTGCGCAGAATTCGCTTGCCGTCATCGCCACGCTCGACGCCCTCGGCGCCGACGTCGGGAAAGCCGTTGCCGCGCTTGGCGACATCCGCGCCGCCAAAGGCCGCGGCGAGCGCCGCGAGGTCGCCGTCGCCGGCGGCTCCATTCTCATCATCGACGAGAGCTACAACGCCAACCCCGCTTCGATGCGCTCGGCGCTCGCCGCTATGGCGACAGTTCCCCGCGCGCGCTTTCCTCGCCGGATTGCGGTCTTGGGTGACATGCTCGAGCTGGGCGAGAGCTCAGGCCCGCTGCACGCCGCGCTCAACGATCCGATTGACGCAGCCGAGGTCGATCTGGTCTTTGCCAGTGGGGAGAACATGCAGCACCTTTTCGAGGCGCTGCCGGCGGGGAGGCGCGGCGCCTGGGCCCCGACCTCGGAGGGGATCGCCGCGGCATTGGGGGAGGCCGTGCGTGCGGGCGACGTAGTGATGGTCAAGGGATCGCTCGGTTCACGCATGGCGCCGCTCGTCGAGGCGCTGCTGACCAAGGGCGAGCAATAGCCGGCGCCGGCCTCGGCCAGCCGACAGTAAGAGATGGCGCAAGCCATTCGGAGTGTGGGATGCTTTACGAGCTCGTCAACTTCAGCGACCAGATCGGGGTCCTGAACGTATTCAAATACATCACCTTTCGTACCGGTGGCGCCATCTTCACCGCGCTCCTGTTCGTCATGCTGTTCGGCCCCGGCATCATCGACCTGTTGCGCGTCAAGCAGGGCAAAGGCCAGCCGATCCGCGATGACGGGCCGAAGACGCATCTCGCCAAGGTCGGCACGCCGACCATGGGCGGGCTCATGATCCTGGCGGGCGTCACGGTATCGACGTTGCTCTGGGCGCACCTCGGCAACCCGTACATCTGGATCGTGCTCGGCGTGACGCTCGGCTATGGCGCCATCGGCTTCTACGACGACTACCTCAAGGTGAAGCGCCGCACCTCCTCGGGCTTCTCCAGCCGCATCCGCCTCGGGCTGGAGCTGCTCATCGCCGCCGTCGCGACGAGCATCGTCATGTATCTCGGGCCGCCGGAGATCAGCCAGGTTCTCACCTTGCCGTTCTTCAAGAACGTGGTGCTGGAGCTTGGGCCGTTCTTCGTGCTCGTCGGCGTGCTCGTCATCGCCGGAGCCGGCAACGCCGTGAACCTCACCGACGGCCTCGACGGTCTCGCCATCGTGCCGGTGATGATTGCCGCCGCCACCTTCGGCCTCATCGCCTACCTGATCGGCAACGCCAAGTTCGCCTCATACCTGCAGATTCACTACGTCGCCGGCACCGGCGAGCTGTCCGTGATCTGTGGCGCGCTGATCGGCGCCGGCCTGGGCTTCCTGTGGTTCAATGCCCCGCCGGCGATGATCTTCATGGGCGACACCGGCTCGCTGGCACTCGGCGGCGCGCTCGGCGCCATTGCCGTCGCGACCAAGCACGAGATCGTGCTCGCCATCGTCGGCGGGCTGTTCGTGCTCGAGACGCTGTCCGTGATCATCCAGGTGGCTTCCTACAAGACGACGGGTAAGCGCGTCTTCCGCATGGCGCCGCTTCACCACCACTACGAGCAGCAGGGCTGGCAGGAATCGACCGTCGTCGTGCGCTTCTGGATCATCTCGGTGATCCTGGCGCTGGTCGGGCTCGCCACCTTGAAGTTGCGCTAGGCCCTCTCTCACGCGCCAATCGCCGTCAGTTGCGTTAGATTTCCCGCATGATTCGCATCACATCGTTTGCCGGCAGGCGGGTCGCGGTGTTCGGGCTGGGTGCTTCCGGCATCGCCACCGCCAAGGCGCTCGTTGCCGGCGGCGCCGACGTCGTCGCCAGCGACGACAGCGCTGCCGGCGTCAAGGCGGCGGCCGACGCGGGCCTCAACACCGCCGACCTCAAGGACGCCAACTGGCCCGTCTTCTCGGCGCTCATTCTGGCTCCTGGCGTTCCACTCACCCACCCCGAGCCGCACTGGACCGTGCGTGCCGCGAGACTTGCCGGCGTCGAGGTGATCGGCGACCTCGAGCTCTTCTGCCGCGAGCGCCGCGCGCAAGGCTTCAATATGCCGCTCATCGCCATCACCGGCACCAACGGCAAATCGACGACGACGGCGCTCACAGCCCACATACTGAAAGAGGCCGGACGCGACACTCAGGTCGGCGGCAACATCGGCACCGCCATGCTGTCGCTCGCACCCTTCGAGCCCGGCCGGCACTATGTCATCGAGTGCTCGTCCTACCAGGTCGATCTTGCCCCAAGCCTCGACGCATCCGTCGGCGTCTTGCTCAACGTCACGCCGGATCATCTTGACCGTCACGGCACCATCGAGAACTACGCTGCGGTGAAAGCGCGCCTCGTGCACGGCGCGCAAAAAGCCGTCGTCGGAGTCGACGATCAGTACAGCCGCGCCATCGCTGACAAGCTGCGCGCCACGAAGGGGGCCACCGACGTGCTGCGCATCTCGGCAAAGCCGAGCGCCGACTGCGACGTCGGCATGGACGGCGGCAAGGTCGTGCTGCACCGAGGCGGCAGTGTCACCGAGATTGCCGATCTCTCCGGCATCGGCTCCCTGCGTGGTGCGCACAATGCCGAGAACGCCTGCGCTGCTGCGGCAGCGCTTCTATCGCTGCCCTCGCCGCTCGGCGCGGCCGACATTGCGCGCGGCATGCGGACGTTTCCCGGCCTCGCCCACCGCATGGAGGAGCTGGGACGCGTGGGACGCACGCTGTTCGTCAACGACAGCAAGGCCACCAACGCCGACTCGACCGAGAAAGCGCTCGTCTCCTTTCCAGGCAACATCTTCTGGATACTTGGCGGCAAGCCGAAGGCAGGCGGCATCACGCCACTGACGCAGTATTTCGATCGCGTGGCGAAGGCTTATCTCATAGGCGAAGCGACGGAGGAGTTCGCCGCAACGCTCGATGGTCGCGTCGCCTTTGAACGTTGTGGTACGCTCGACGTTGCGACTGCCGCGGCTGCGCAGGACGCAGCGGCCGCCGACGGCAGCGAGCCGGTTGTGCTGCTCTCGCCTGCCTGCGCCTCGTTCGATCAGTTCCGCAATTTCGAGGTGCGCGGCGATCATTTCCGCACCCTCGTCGCCGCGCTTCCCGGCATCGAATTGAAGCGAGGCGCCGCATGATGCAAACGCATGCGACGCGATCTTGCTCCACGCATTCCCCTCCCCCTGGTAGGGAGCGAGTCCATCGCGCGACTGCAGGCCACGCGCCGGCGGCCGGCTCCCCGCAGGGGAGTCGCCCACCGCATGGCGGGCCCGCGCCGGGCGGCCGGCTCCCCGCCAGGGGAGTCGCCCGGCGCAAGAGAGAGTCCCTCTCATGAGGTTGTCGCGCGCCGACCGCAGCCGCGTGGCCGATTGGTGGTTCACCGTCGACCACGTGCTCGTCGGAGCCATTCTCGCGCTTGTCGGTGCCGGACTCGTGCTTTCCCTCGCGGCCAGCCCTGCCGTCGCTATCCGCAAGGGCCTCCCGACGTACTACTTCGTCGAGCGCCACCTGTTCTTCTCCGCCGTCGGCGTCGTCATCATGCTTGCGGTGTCGCTGTGCTCGCCCCGCGGCGTGCGCCGCCTGGCGCTGGCGCTCTTTGCCGTCTCCCTCCTCGGCATGATCGCCGTGCATTTCTTCGGACAGGAGATCAACGGTGCGCGCCGCTGGCTGTCGATTGCCGGCCACTCGTTCCAGCCGTCCGAGTTTGCCAAGCCGGGTTTCGTCGTCGTCTCGGCCTGGCTGTTTGCCGAGAGCCAGCGCCGTCTCGACATGCCGGCTCTGCCGATCGCCATCATCTTCGCCGTTTGCTTTGCCGGACTGCTGCTGTCCGAGCCCGATGTCGGTCAGACGCTGCTCGTCGCCAGCGTCTGGGGCACGCTCTACTATCTCTCGGGGCAGGCATTGCTCGGCGCCGGCATCATCGCGGCCTGCGGCGCCATGGGCTTCGCCTTCGCCTATTCGAGCTTCGATCACGTGCGCCACCGCATCGACAAGTTCTTCGCCCCGACACCGGGCGACAACTCGCAGCTCGACCGCGCCATCAAGTCGTTCTCCGAGGGCGGTTTCCTCGGCCGCGGCCCCGGCGAGGGCACCATCAAGACGGCTTTGCCAGACGCGCACACCGACTTCATCTTTGCCGTCGTCGCAGAGGAATACGGCATCATCGCCTGTCTGGTGTTGCTCGGCCTCTTCGCCTTCATCGTCATGCGCGCGCTCATTGCCGCTGCCCAGGAGAGGGACGCGGCAACGCGCCTTTCCATTCAGGGCCTCGCGCTGCTTTTCGGCCTGCAGGCGCTGATCAACATGGGTGTCAACGTCGGCCTCTTGCCGGCCAAGGGCATAACGCTGCCGTTCATTTCCTCGGGAGGGTCTTCGATGCTCGCCGTGTCGATCACGCTCGGCATGCTGTTGGCACTGACGCGCCATCGCCCGCACGTCGCACGTGTGAGGAAGCCGCCGCTGCTGGGCGACGTCTCCGGATTTCCAACCGCAGGCCCCGTACACAAGTGAGTGCACAAGTGACGAAGCAAACAGCATCGGTGTTGCTCGCCGCCGGCGGCACGGGCGGACACCTCTTTCCTGCCCAGGCGCTGGCCGAGGAACTGGCGCGCCGCGGCATCACCGTCGATCTCGCCACCGACATGCGCGGCGACCGTTACGGCACCGGCTTTCCCGCGCACAACGTTTACCACCTGCCATCGGCGACGCTCGGCTCGAAGTCGCCGGCGGCGATCGCGCGCACCGGATGGCTCCTGTCGCGCGGACTCGTTGCCGCCTTCCAGTTGATCGGCAAGTTGAAGCCTGGCGTCGTCGTCGGCTTCGGCGGTTATCCGACCTTCGCGCCCCTGAAGGCCGCGCAGCTGCGTGGCGTTCCGACCATCCTGCATGAGCAGAATGCCGTGCTCGGTCGCGCCAACAAGATGCTGGCCAAGGGCGTCACGGGGATCGCCACCTCGTTCGCAGCGACAAAATTCCTGACCCCCGATCTCGCCACCAAGGCGCGTCTTACCGGCAACCCGGTGCGCACGGCGGTGATCGAAGCGGCACGACGCCTATACGCGAAGCCGCAGGCAGCCGACAAGCTGTCGCTGCTGGTGTTCGGCGGCAGCCAGGGCGCGCGCTTCTTCTCCGAGGCGGTGCCCCCGGCGCTCGCGCTTCTTCCCATGGAGTTGCGTCATCGCCTCGATGTCGTGCAGCAGGCACGCGCCGAGGACGCGGAGGCCGTCTCCGCCGCCTACCGCAGCGGCGGCATCAATGCCGAGGTATCGCACTTCTTCACCGATCTGCCTGAGCGCATGGCAAAATCCCACCTCGTCATCGCCAGATCCGGCGCCTCGACGGTTGCCGAGTTGACGGTCATCGGCCGTCCGTCGATTCTCGTTCCCCTGCCGCACGCGCTCGACAACGACCAGCTCCAGAATGCAGGAAGGCTTGCCGAATCGGGTGCGGCTTGGTGTATCGAACAGAAAGAATTGTCGCCGCAGAAGCTTGCGAACGATCTTGGAACCTTGTTGGGTGATGCTGAAGCATTGGCGAAAGCGGCCGACGCCGCCAAAATGCTCGGCCGCCCGGACGCCGTAGGGCGCTTGGCGGATCTGACCGAGGAGTTGATGCGTTCGGGTGGCCAGCGCCTCTAGCCAATGGCCACTGAAGGGGCGGACGCAGCCACCGCCATACGTGGGCCACGAAGGTGGCGGCATTGGTCGGCAGGCACAGGACGAGGGACCATAGCATGCAGATGCCCCGCGAGATCGGGACCTTCCACATCATCGGCATCGGCGGCATCGGCATGAGCGCTATCGCCGAGATCCTGCTCGCCAAGGGATACTCGGTCCAGGGCAGTGACCAGAAAGATTCAGCCAACGTCCGCCGCCTGCGCGCCAAAGGCGTGCGCGTATTCATCGGCCATGACGCAGTGAACCTCGTCGGCGCCCGCTCCGTCGTCATCTCCAGCGCCGTGAAGTCCGGCAACCCGGAGCTCGAGGCAGCACGCGCCAAGGGCATACCCGTCATCCGCCGCGCCGAGATCCTCGCCGAGCTGATGCGCCTCTATTCGACCGTCTCGGTCACCGGCACGCACGGCAAGACGACGACCACCTCGCTCATCGCCCACATCTTTACCAATGCCGGTGTCGATCCGACGGTCATCTCCGGCGGCATCATCCAGGACTGGGGCACCAACGCGCGTCTCGGCCAGGGCGAGTGGATGATCGTCGAGGCCGACGAGTCGGACGGCACCTTCGTGCGCCTGCCGACGCAGATCGGCATCGTCACCAACATCGATCCCGAGCACCTTGATCACTTCAAGACGGTCGAGAACATGCATCGCGAGTTCGCGACCTTCTTCCGCAACATCCCCTTCTACGGCCTTGCGGTCACCTGCATCGATCATCCGGTCGCCCGTGACATGATCGAGCGTCTGGAGCTGCGCCGCGACGGCCGCCGCCTGCTCACCTATGGCACGCAACGCGGAGCCGACCTCGTGCTGACCGGTCTCACGCAGGAGCGCGGAGGCATCGTCATCGATGCCGACCTCGGCCCTCGCGTGCGCGGCGGCGAGCGCCAGATCCGCGGTTGGGTGGTTCCCGTTGCCGGTCAGCACAATGCGCTCAACACGCTGGCCGCCATCGCTGCTGCGAGCGAAGCAGGCATCCCCGACAACGCCATCCGCGCCGCGCTCTCGACATTCACCGGCGTCAAGCGCCGCTTCGAGTTGACCGGCACCTGGAACGGCGCCTCCGTCTACGACGACTATGGCCACCATCCGACCGAGATCGCCGCCGTCCTCGCCGCCGCGCGGGCGCGTGCCCGCGGCCGCGTGCTCGCCGTCTTCGAGCCGCACCGCTATTCGCGCGTGCACGATCTATTCGCCGAGTTCTCGGCCTGCTTCCGCGACGCCGACAGCGTCATCGTCGCCCCGCTCTACTCGGCGGGCGAGGCACCGATCCCAGGCATCGACCAGCATACGATCGCCGAGGGTATCCGCCGCGCGGGTCACCCATCCTCGACGTCCATCGAGACCGTGCACGACCTCGCCCCGCTGCTGCGCCATCACCTCCGGGCGGGCGACATGGTGATCTGCCTCGGCGCCGGCACGTCGACCGAGTGGGCGCACGCGCTTCCCGGCTGGCTCGCTGCGGGCGACGAGCCGCGGCGCGCCAACGCTTAATCCAAGGCAGCACGACAACAACACGGGCGGAGGCGCCACGGTGACGTTCCCCGATCTGAGCGCGGACCTGCAGGCGAGGCTTCCGGAGCTGCGCGGGCGGCTCGCCTCCGGGCAGAAGCTCGCCGACATCACCTGGTTTCGCGTCGGTGGCCCCGCACAGGCGCTGTTCACGCCGGCCGACGAGGCCGACCTCGCCTACTTCCTCGCCAACATTCCCGCCGAGCTTCCCGTCACGGTCGTCGGTCTCGGCTCCAATCTTCTGGTGCGCGACGGCGGCATCGAAGGCGTCGTCATCCGTCTCGGCAAGGGCTTCGCGACCACCACCGCTGAGCCCGGCAGCCGCATCCGCGCCGGCACGGCCGTCCCCGACGTGAAGGTGGCGCGCGCCGCTGCGGATGCTGGCATCGCCGGCCTCGCGTTCTACCGCGGCATACCGGGATCCATCGGCGGTGCGCTGCGCATGAACGCGGGCGCGCACGGTCGTGAGACGAAGGACGTCCTCATCGCCGCCCGCGCCGTCGATCGCGCCGGCAACATCCACGTCCTCTCGCTCGCCGACATGGGGTTCACCTATCGCCATAGCGCCGTGCCCGCCGACTGGATCCTCACCGAGGCGCTTTATCAGGGCGCGCCCGGCGATCCGGCCGCGATCCTGAAAGAGATGGACGAGGTCGCCGACTACCGCGAGAAGAATCAGCCAATCAAGGAGCGCACCGGCGGCTCGACCTTCAAGAACCCGCCGGGCCAGAGCGCCTGGAAGCTGATCGACGCGGCCGGTTGCCGCGGCCTGCGCGTCGGCGGCGCCAAGGTTTCCGAGATGCACTGCAACTTCCTCATCAACGATGCGAACGCCACCGCCGAGGACATCGAGCGTCTTGGCGAGACGGTGCGCGCGCGTGTCAAGGCGCACGCGGGCGTCACCCTTCAGTGGGAGATCATCCGCCTCGGCGCGCCGCTCCCCGGCGCTCCCATCGGCGAAGCCCTCGCGGAGGCTGAAGCCCTGTGACCTTCGATCCGCCGTATCGCACGAATGCGCTTTCATCTCGCGTACAGATACCCCTGCCCCTGGGGAGGGGTTAGGGGTGGGGGGGGGGACCATCTCCGAGTTTTGCTTTGAGCATTTCTCCCGGTTCCTCGCTCCACCCCCAACCCCTCCCCATCGAGGGCAGGGGAGACAGCTTCCACAGCTAGGGGGAAAGCCGTGAATTCATTGATGAAGGTGCCGCAGCGCAGCTACGGCCACGTGGCCGTGCTCATGGGTGGCTTGTCAGCGGAGCGCGACGTCAGCCTGCGTTCGGGCGCCGCGTGCGCCAAAGCGCTCGAGGCCGAGGGCTATACGGTGACGCCCATCGACGTTGACCGCGACCTTGCACGACGGCTGCGCGACGTCTCCCCCGATGTCTGCTTCAATGCGCTGCACGGCCGCTACGGCGAGGACGGCTGTGTGCAAGGGCTGCTCGAGTGCCTCGGCATTCCCTATACGCATTCCGGCGTGCTCGCCTCCGCCCTCGCCATGCACAAGGAGCGCGCCAAGGACGTAATGGGGCCGGCCGGCGTTCCGGTCGCTGATGCCGAAGTGGTGACGCGCCTCGAAGCGACGAGCCGCCACGTGCTCGAGCCGCCCTACGTGGTGAAGCCCGTTGCTGAGGGTTCGAGCGTCGGCGTCATCATCGTCGAGCGTGGCGCCAACAACCCGCCGCAGAAGCTCGCCGAGCTCGGTAGCCCGGACGACATCGTCATGGTCGAACGCTACATCCCCGGCCGCGAGCTGACCTGTGCCGTCATCGGCGACTTCGTCACCGACATCATCGAGATCAAGCCGCTCAAAGGCCTTGAGTTCTACGACTACGAGGCGAAGTACGCGCCGGGTGGCTCTCAGCACGTCCTGCCTGCCGGTCTTTTACCGGATATTTACCAGTTGGTCCGGAAATACACGCTTGCTGCGTACCGGGCATTGGGATGCCGGGGCGTTGCGCGGGCTGATTTTCGTTACGACGACACGGCCGGCGGGGCGGGGGAGTTGATCTGCCTTGAGGTCAATACGCAGCCGGGGATGACCGAGACATCGCTTGTACCCGAGCTGGCGCAGTACGCGGGCTGGTCCTTTGGCGAGCTCGTGCGGTGGTTGGTCGAGGACGCGAGTTGCAACAGGTAGGGGGCGCGACTGAAATCGGTCAGCGGGTGCCACAGGCACTGCCGCTCGATCCGGCTGCGACCCTTCACTCCGCTCTCAACACGCCACCACCCATAGAGCCGCCGCCCCTTCGCATGGCGGCGACAATGCTGCCACGTCGGCGCCCAGCGGAGCGCCATGCGAGCCTCGGCCGCAAGCTTGGCCTCACGCTCTTCATGGGCCTTTCCGGCGCGCTGGCGTTCTCGCTGCTCACCAACGGCGGCAAGGAGACCCGCGCCGTCGCGACTCTGCTCCCTGCCATGGAGACCGTGCTCTCCTGGACCGGGCTGCGCATCGAGCAGGTAGCGCTCAGCGGCCAGCGCTTCACCAGCGATCAGGATGTGTTCGCTGCCATCGATCTGCCGAGCACCGGGTCCTTGCTCGCCTTCGATGCGGCGGGGGCGCGCGAGCGCATCGAGGGCCTGCCGTGGGTCAGGTCGGCCTCGATCAGCCGCATCTATCCAGCCGCGCTCGAGGTGCGCATCACCGAGCGCCGCCCGCTGGCCGTATGGCTGAGTGACAATCGCCAGTACCTCGTCGATGCATCGGGGCGCGTGCTCTCGGCCTTGAAGGCTGGCAGCAACGTCAGGCTGCCGCGCCTCACCGGCGCCGGCGCGCCCGAGCAGGCACAGGCGCTGATAGAGCTCATCGTGCGCTATCCGCGCATCGCTGAGCGCTTCGAGATGGCCGAGCGCGTCGGTGGACGCCGCTGGACGCTGCACCTGAAGGACGGCGTGGTCGTGCATCTCGCCTCCGGTCGCGAGGCCGTGGCGCTCGCCGCGCTGTCGGCTCCGACCGAGCTCGGCAAGCTGCTCGGCGCCCGCGATGTCATCGTCGATTTGCGTGTAGCCGGCCGCATCACCGTGCGTCCGGCTGCGCGAGCTGCCAGCCAAACGCAGAGCTAATGAAGGCGAGGAAGCTGCCATGCTGAACCGTGACAGGACGGAGGCCAAGAATGCGCAGATCGTCGGCCTGCTCGACATCGGAACGAGCAAGGTGGTGTGCATCATCGCCGCGCTCGATGCACCCGAGCGGCCCGGCGAATCGCGCCGCGCGCGCGTGCTCGGCTTCGGACACTTGCGCTCGCGTGGTCTGAAGGCCGGCGTGATCACCGACCTTGCGGAAGCAGAGAACACGGTGCGCACCGCCATCGCCCAGGCCGAGCGCATGGCGCACCTGACGCTCGAGGAGGTGTTCGTTTCCGTGTCCTGCGGCCGTCTCCATTCCGCGAACTTCGCCGCCAGCGTCGACGTGGCGGGCGGCGTCATCCGCGCCGACGACGTGGACCGGCTGATGGCCGGTGCCCACGCCTTCGCCGAGCGCGAGGGCCGCATGCTGATACATCTCAACCGCATCGGCTTCCGTGTCGACGGCGCGCCGAGCGGCCATGACCCACGCGGCATGGCGGCTCAGCGCCTCTCAGCGGATCTGCACACCGTTGCCGCCGACGAGGCGCCGGTGCGCAATCTGATGGTCGTGGTCGAGCGCTGCTACCTGTCCGTGCGCGCGCTCATCGCGACGCCTTACGCGAGCGCGCTGGCCGCGACGACCGAGGAGGAGCGTCGCCTCGGCACCGTCTGCATCGACATCGGTGGTGGCACGGCGACCGCGGCAGCCTTCGTCGACGGGCATTTCGTGCACGCCGCGACCATTCCGGTCGGCGGCCACCACATCACCCTGGATATCGCCCAAGCCTTGCAGACACCACTTGCGGAGGCGGAGCGAATCAAGACGCTATACGGCACGACGATCGTCGCTCCGTCCGACGAGTACGAGACCTTCCCACATGCCTTGGCGGGCGAGGAGGAAGGTGCGCGCGGACAGGCGACGAAAGCGCAGCTTGCCGGGATCATCCGTCCACGCGTGGCGGGCATTCTCGGCTTGGTGCGCGAGCGGCTCGACAAGGCTCAGGTCATGGACCTTGCCGGTGGGCGCGTTGTTTTGACGGGTGGCGCAAGTGCGCTCGTCGGCCTCGGCGAGTTCGCGGCCAACACGCTTGGTTGCCCGGTACGCGTAGCGCCGCCGCAGTCCTTCGAAGGACTGCCGCAGAGTGTGTCCAGTCCGGCGTTCTCGACCGTCGCAGGCCTTTTGGCGGTGGCCGCGTCGGGAAGTGGAGAGGCTCCCGCGGTACGCAGCCGCGAGGCGCTCGGCGGGGGCTACCTCGGGCGCGTCGGCGAGTGGCTGAGGACCGGCTTCGCGTAGGAGCCGCAATTGAGAAGGCCAGGGCCGCAAGGCTCGGATGAGTGCCAAAGGGGAGCGCGGACGCTATGAGCATTAAGCTGCAGCTTCCAAAGCTTACCGATCTCAAGCCGCGCATCGTCGTCATCGGCGTCGGCGGCGCCGGCTGCAACGCCATCAACAATATGATCGCCGCCGGCCTCAACGGCGTCGAGTTCGTCGTTGCCAACACCGATGCTCAGGCGCTCACGGCTTCCGCGGCCGAGCACCGCCTGCAACTCGGCATCAACCTCACCGAGGGCCTCGGCGCCGGCTCGAAGCCCGAGATCGGCGAGGCAGCGGCCGAGGAGGCGATCGAGGATATCCGTAGCCAGATCGCCGGCTGCCACATGGTGTTCATCGCTGCCGGCATGGGCGGCGGCACCGGCACCGGCGCTGCGGCGGTGATCGCGCGCGCCGCCAAGGAGCTCGGCATCCTCACCGTCGGCATCGTCACGAAGCCGTTCCATTTCGAGGGCGCGCGCCGCATGCGCATCGCCGACGGTGGCATCGCCGAGATCCGCCGTTACGTCGACACGCTGATCGTCATCCCGAATCAGAATCTCTTCCGCGTGGCGAACGAGAAGACGACGTTCGCCGAGGCGTTCGTGCTCGCCGATCAGGTGCTCTATTCGGGCGTTGCCTGCATCGTTGATCTGATCATCAAGGAAGGTTTGATCAACCTCGACTTCGCGGACGTGCGCACCGTGATGAGCGGTATGGGCTCGGCGGTCATGGGAACCGGCGAAGCTTCCGGCGAGCGGCGCGCCTCTATCGCCGCCGAGGAGGCGATCGCCAATCCGCTGCTCGACGACGTATCGCTGAAAGGCGCCAAGGGGCTGCTGCTATCCATCACCGGCGGCCGCGGGCTGACCCTCTACGAGGTCGATGAGGCAGCGAGCCGCGTGCGCCAGGAGGTCGATCCCGAGGCCAACATCATCGTCGGCGCCACGTTCGACGAGACGCTCGGCGACAAGGTGCGTGTGTCGATCGTCGCCTCCGGCATGGCTCGCCAGGGCGAGCTGATGTCGGCACCCCCTCAGCCGCCTCCGACTCAACAGCAGCCCGTCGATCCGCGTGTGCAGCAGCAGCGCGCACCACGCCCGCAATCGCCACCTCCGCCCCACGCGCAGCGCCAGGAGACGCTCTACGCCGCGCCGCAGGCGCCCGCGCGCGATGACGACGTGCATCGCCGCCTCAGCGAAGCCATCGGCAATCCCGCGCCGCAGCCTCCTCAGCAGGCCGGGCAGCCGCGCGAGACGTGGCGCGCCCCCGGCAACGTCGTCATCGAGGAGGGGTTCTCACACGTATCCTGGCCCGTGCGGACCGCCGCGCAGGCACAAGCCCAGCCGTTGGTGCCGGAGCAGAAAGCCAAGGGCGCCGCCCCGTTTGTCCCCGCGCCCCCCGCGGACCTGCGCCGTGCCGCGCGCCGCATGCCCGAGGTCGAGGATTTTCCGCCCGTGGCGCAGCGTGAGTACCGCGCCAAGGCTGTGCATACCCCCGCACCCATGCCCGTGAACGGGGCGCCCTCACCTTTGGCCGAGGAGCCCTCGCGTCGCGCCGGCATCTTCCAGCGCATCATGAGCATGGGCCGGCGCGAGGAGTTGGACGACGTCCAGACCGGCAATGCCGCCCCCGATCCGCGGCGCATGCCCGGCGCCTCCCCTGAGGAGTGGTGGAACGGCAGTGATTCGCCTGATGATGACGCCGGTCAGCCCGGACCGCTGCCGGAATTCTTCAACCGTAATCGCAAATAGCCTGCCCGGGCGTGGAAAACTGCAGAAAATTGGGCAAAACTGTGCGTGTTTCTTCGTGGTAACACATCGTAAGAAACCGTGATTTGGCGCCCCAGCTAGGCTCAGCGTATCGTTCCAACTGTTAACGACACGCGTTCGCTAAGTCCCTGCACTACCAAGGGCGCAGCTCGAAACGACGCCCCGGCAAGTTAACAAATATCGCGATCTGGGACGCGAACAATTGTTGGGGGTGGTGGTCGCCGGGACACACTGGCGGTTGCCGAAGTCATCGAGGGACGGGCGCATATGTCGAATCGATTTATCGGCGCGCGGCAGACAACGATCGCGCGCGAAATCGAGGTGACAGGGACGGGGGTCCACAGCGGAGCGCCAGTTTCGGTCATCCTGCATCCAGCAGCCGCCGATACTGGCCTCCGTTTTCTTGTCACCAAACGCGGCCGCGTGGCCGCGGAAATTCCAGCCAGCGTCGAGCACGTCAAGAACCTCACGCTGTGTACCGTGATCGGCAATGATGCCGGCATTACGGTCGGCACCGTCGAGCATCTCCTCTCCGCCCTGCGCGGCCTCTCGATCGACAACTGCATCATCGAGATCGACAGCAAGGAAGTGCCGATCATGGATGGGAGCGCCGCTCCCTTCGTCGACCTGATCGACGACACCGGCATCCGCGAGCTGTCCGCGCCCCGCCGCTACATCAAGGTCTTGAAGGCGATCAAGGTCCAGGAAGGCGAGAGCTGGGGTGAGCTGACGCCGCACACCGGCTTCCACGTCGACGTCGAGATCGACTTCCCGACCCCGTTGATCGGCAACCAGCGGCTCTCTTTCGAGATGAGCCCGGGCATCTTCCGCCACGAGATCTGCCGCGCCCGCACGTTCGGTTTCATGAGCGACGTGGAGCGGTTGTGGAAAGCGGGCCTCGCGCTCGGCGCCAACCTCAGCAACACCATCGCCATCGGCGACGACAAGATCATGAACCGCGAGGGCTTGCGCTACCCGCAGGAGTTCGTGCGCCACAAGATCCTCGACGCGGTCGGCGACCTGACGCTGGCCGGCAAGCCGCTGCTCGCCTCCTACCGTTCGGTGAAGGGCGGCCATCGTCTCAACTCACTGGTCGTCAAGGCGCTACTCGCCGACACCGAGGCTTGGACGGTGGTCCAGGGCCCGCGCGTGCGCGAGGCCAAGCCCGTCGACATCGGTTTCGCTATCGCCGCTGGCGAGTAAGCGAGGCCCCTTCGCACGCCTTGCGCGCGGCCCCCTCCGGGCCGCGTTGCAGTTTGTGGGCTCATTTCATGAGGTTGTGTGGCCGCAATAGCGCGCAGCCAGTCCTACAACAACCATAATCCCTGCCTAGCCGTAGGGCCAGTGCAGGAGCGGCCGGCAGCGCTATCGCGTCCTTCGCGAGATGTGCTAGGGGTGAAGGGACGCGTTGCTCTTCGGCTCGCCGCGTCCAACGAAAGCAGGCGGATGCCGCAGGTGGGGAAAGTCAGAGTAGGCGCGATGATGCGGCAGGTCCTGCGCGGCCTCGCCGCCGCCGCCGCCGCTGCAGCGCTGGCAGGTTGCGCCTCGTCGGGCGATGCAGCCCGCATGCTGAACCCAGACCCGCCCTCCAAGATGTTTGCCGATGCCGACGCCCTGCAGTCGAAGGGCAAGTTCGAGGACGCGGCGAAGAAATTCGAGGACGTCGATCGCGAGCACCCGTATTCGCCCGAGGCGCGTCGCGCCATCGTCATGGCCGCCTATGCCTACTACAAGGCCGGCAAGCTGCCCGAGGCCATCGCCTCCGCGGAGCGCTACACGACGATGCACCCTGGCACCAAAGAGGCACCGCTCGCACACCACATCATCGCCCAGTCCTACTTTGAGCAGATGGGCCAGCCGAACCGCGACCAGGACGCGACGCGCAAGGCGCTTGCCCAGCTCAAGACGCTGAAGATGCGCTATCCCGATAGCACCTACGCGCAGAAGGCCGACAACCAGATCCGCCTCTGCGAGGATACGCTCGCCGCTCAGGAGATGGAGGTCGGCCGCTACTACCTGAAGCAGGGCAATCACATCGCCGCCATCAACCGCTTCAAGACGGTCGTCACAGACTACCAGACGACGGCGCACGTCGAGGAGGCGCTCTATCGCCTGACCGCCGCCTACCTGTCGCTCGGCATCGCGCCCGAGGCGCAGAATGCTACGGCGGTGCTGGGATACAACTTCCCCAACTCGTCCTGGTACAAGGACTCCTACGCGCTGCTGCAGAAGCAAGGCCTGATGCCGCAGGTTAGCCAGGGCTCGTGGATGACGGACGTGCTCAAAGCGCCGCCGAAGGCCCCGACCGCCCCGCCGGCCGTGTCCAATACGCCGCCTGCCACCAAGCCGCCCCCCGCCGCCGTGTCGCCAGATTGGGGAACGACCACCAAGGGTCCGCCGCCTCCCTCCACCCTCGGCGGCCCCCCGCAGAGCTGACGCCTGCCTCCGCAAAGACATCCACTGTCGGCTTTAGTTGTCATCCCAGGGCTCGTCACCGGGACACATCTTACCGCACGCTTCGCAAGTGCCGGGATGACATCGCATGCTTGTCGCGCGTTTCCCCTTCCGTCCAGCGCGATTCTGTGGGCCCCACCGTTGCGCGGTTTGCCTGCGCGGCAGCTTCCGATATTGCTGGCCACATGAGCGAGAAAGACGCGACCGCCATTGCCGTCGATAAGCTGACGCGGGCCGAGGCCGAGGCCGAGCTGCGCCGCCTTGCCGCCCTCATCCGCCACCACGACGAACTCTACTACCGGCAGGACGCGCCGGAGATCTCCGATGCCGAGTACGACGCCCTGCGTCGGCGCAACGACGAGATCGAGGCGCGCTTCCCCAAGCTCGTGCGCCCCGACAGTCCGTCCAAGCGCATCGGCGCCCCTGTCGCCGAGGGCTTTGGCAAGGTGCGCCACAAGGTGCCGATGCTGTCGCTCGGCAACGCCTTCGAGGCCGCTGATGTGACCGATTTCGTCGAGCGCGTGCACCGCTTCCTGCGCCTTCCCGACGACGCCCCCCTCGCCTTCATGGCCGAGCCCAAGATCGACGGCCTCTCCATCTCGCTGCGGTATAAGGATGGCGCGCTGATCGAGGCGGCAACCCGCGGCGACGGCATGGAAGGCGAGAACGTCACCAAGAACGTGATGACTATCGGCGAGATCCCGCACCAGCTCAAAGGCAAGGACGTTCCCGAGATCATCGATGTGCGCGGCGAGATCTACATGACGCGTGATGAGTTTGCAGTGCTGAACGAGAGGCAGGCGGCGAGCGGCGGCAAGGTGTTCGCCAATCCGCGCAACGCCGCCGCCGGCTCGCTGCGCCAGCTCGATGCCTCGATCACCGCTTCGCGCCCGCTGCGCTTCTTCGCCTACGCCTGGGGTGAGGCCTCGAAGCTTCCGGCCGACACGCAATCAGGTGTCGACGCGGCCTTCGCCAAGTGGGGCCTGCCGGTGAACAAGCGCGCGCGCATCTGCAACGGTGCCGAGGAGCTCATCGCCTACTATGAGGGGCTGGCCGAGGAGCGCGCCGAGCTCCCCTACGACATTGACGGCGTCGTCTACAAAGTGAACCGCCTCGACCTGCAGGAGCGCCTCGGCTTCGTCTCGCGCTCGCCGCGGTGGGCCATCGCTCACAAGTTCCCTGCCCAGCAGGCGATGACGGTCCTGAAAGGCATCGACATCCAGGTCGGGCGCACCGGTGCGCTGACACCCGTCGCGCGGCTCGAGCCGGTGACGGTAGGCGGCGTCGTCGTCACCAACGCCACGTTGCACAACGAGGATGAGATCAAGCGCCGCGATGTGCGCATCGGCGACACGGTGATCGTGCAGCGCGCCGGCGACGTCATCCCGCAGATCCTCGGCTACGTGCCGGCAAAGCGGCCCAAGGGCGCCAAACCCTACGTGTTCCCGGAGGTGTGTCCGTTCTGCGGTAGCCACGCCGTGCGCGAGACGAACGAGAAGACCGGGAAGGTCGACGCTGTGCGCCGGTGCACCGGCGGCCTTATCTGCCCGGCGCAGCGCGTCGAGCGGCTGAAGCACTTCGTGTCGCGCAACGCCTTCGACATCGAGGGTCTTGGTGAGAAGAATATTCAGGCCTTCTATGACGACGGGCTCATCCAGTCGCCGGAGGACATCTTCACCCTTGCCGTACGGGACGCGCGCGCGACGAAGAAGCTCGAGGACCGCGAGGGCTGGGGCCCGCAGTCGGCGACCAAGCTCTTCAACGCCATCGCCGCACGCCGCGACATCGCCCTCGACCGCTTCATCTATGCGCTCGGCATTCGCCACGTGGGTGAGACGACGGCCAAGCTGCTCGCGCGCTTCTACGGCTCGATCGAGAACTTCCGCGCCGCCATGCTCGAGGCCGCAAAGGGCAAGGAGACCGAGGCGTTCAAGGAGCTGGACAACATCGAGGGCATCGGCGAGGTGGTGGCCGAGGCCATCGCCGACTTCTTCGCCGAGCCGCACAACGTGCGCGTCGTCGATCATCTCCTGAAGGAGGTGTCGCCGCAGCCGCTGGAGGCCGTCGACAACAGTTCCGCCGTAGCTGGCAAGACCGTCGTGTTCACCGGCACGCTCACCCTCCTGACGCGCGGAGAGGCCAAGGCCCAGGCCGAGCGGCTGGGCGCCAAGGTCGCAGGCTCCGTCTCGAAGAAGACCGACTACGTCGTCGCCGGCGCGGACGCCGGCTCGAAGCTCGCGAAGGCGCGCGAGCTTGGTGTCAAGGTGCTCGACGAGGACGAATGGCTGCGGTTGACCGGGGCTGCCGATCGCGGCTAGGTGCCGGGTAGACATACAACATTGATTCCCCATCTGTCGGGGCAAGAACGCCAACCATCGGAGGCCCAATGCTGAGGAGACGCCGCCTGTCCTCCGGGGTACGCCTCGGCCCCCCGTTGCCGCTGCGCCTTCTCAACACCTTGGGCCCACTGGTGAAAGCGCTTGGCCTGTGGCCGCGCGTCGACGTCGAGCGCCAGATGCGCGCCACGGAGCGCAAGTATGGCCGCAACAACTGGACGCCGGAGCTGCTACGCGCGCTGCCGCCGCGTGCCAAGGCGTTCAACGAGGATGCCGACCTGTCGCTGTTCGGCGCTCTCGTCATCAAGGGCCAGTTCCTGAAGAGCATGGACAACGCCATGGCTCTCGAGAACCTCATCGCCCAGCACCCTGAGATTCTCGACGTCGAGATCCGCCGCCCGCTGTTCGTGCTCGGCCTCGCCCGCACCGGCACGACGCTGCTGCAACGGCTTCTATCGCTGCACGAAGGCGCCCGCTATCTCCCGTTCTGGGAAGGGTACTCGCCGTACCCGCGCAAGCTGGGTCACCATCAGGGCGGCAAGGATGGCCGCTGGCGCGAGGCCAACAATCGGTTGAAGCTGCTCAACTGGGTCGGTCCCGAGTTCAACAAGATCCACCCCATCGAGGTCGACGACCCGGAGGAGTGCTACCATCTGTTCCGCAACCACTTCCTGGTGCCGCCGGGCTTCGACTTTGCCTATGTGCCGAGCTATTGGAAATGGTGGGATGCAAGATCCCATCAGGACGTCTACCGCATGCACAAGCGCCAACTGCAGGCGCTGCAGTGGCTGGATCCCAAGCAGCACTGGGTTCTGAAGTGCCCGAACCATCTTTCGGGCCTGCAGTACCTGCTTGAGACGTATCCCGACGCGCGCATCGTCTATACCCATCGCAACCCGGAGAAGACGGTCCCATCGCTGTGCAGCCTTGCCGCCGTGACCTGGTGCATGACCTCTGACACGGTTGATCTCGCCAAGGTCGGCGAGTTCGGCCTCGACCTTGCCGAGCGCTGCGAGGCGGCCGGACGTGCGGCGCTGCAGCTCGTCCCGCCAGGTCAGATCATCCACGTCGAGTACGAGGATCTGGTCCGCGATCCGACCACGATGGCCCTGTCGATCTACGATCGACTTGGCTATCCGTTCGATCCTGGCCTCAAGGAGCGCGCGCTGCAGTGGCTCGCCGAGCACCCGAGCGACAAGCACGGCAAGCACAACTACGCGCTCGATGACTTCGGACTTTCGCCTGAGATCCTCAAGCAGCGCCTCGCCGCGCCGCCCGGTCTCACCGCTACCCGCGCCTGACGCTACCCCAATCTGTCATCCCGGTGGCTCGTCCCCGGATGACATTGGGGGCCAATTCAGCCCTACTCAAAAAATCTGTTCGCCGGGCGCCGCAGCCCCAAATGATCGCGCAGCGTGCGGCCCTCGTATTCGCGGCGGAACACCCCGCGCCGCTGCAATTCCGGCACGACCTTGCCGACGAAGTCGTCGAGGCCGCCGGGCACCCAAGGGAACATCACGATGAACCCGTCGCATGCGCCGGCCTCCAGCCACGCCTGCATGCCGTCGGCGATCGACGCCGGCGTCCCGACGAAGGCCAGCCCGGCATAGCTCCCCGCCTTTTGCGCCAGCTGGCGGATGGTCAGCTTCTTCTCCCTCGCCGCGTCGACCAGACGCTTGCGCGCGCTCTTGCTGTCGTTGGTCTCGGGGATGTCAGGCAGCGGGCCGTCGGGATCGAATCCGGAGACGTCGTAGCCGAGCTGCGTGTTGAGCGAGGCAATGCCGCTGTCGTAGTGCACCAGGCTGTCGAGGTGCGCCCGCTTGGCCCGCGCCTCCTCGACGCTGTCGCCGACGATGACCAGCGCCGCGGGAAGTATCTTGAGATCGTTTGGGTCCCGGCCGACCGCCTGCATTCGGCCCTTAACATCGCCATAGAACTCCTGTCCGGCAGCAATCTTCGACTCGGCGCCGAACACGACCTCGGCAGTTTCGGCCGCGAGCTGGCGCCCGGCGTTCGAGGCGCCGGCCTGAAAGATCACCGGCCAGCCTTGCACGGGTCGCGCGATGTTGAGTGGCCCGCGCACCGATAGCTGCGGACCCTTGTGGTCGAGGACATGCATCCGCGCCGGGTCGAAGTAGATGCCTTGCTCCACGTCGCGGACGAATGCATCGTCGGCGAAGCTGTCCCACAGCCCCGTCACGACGTCGTAGAACTCGCGCGCACGGACGTAGCGGGCGTCGTGGTCGAGATGCTGCTCGTAGCCGAAGTTCAGCGCCGCTTCAGGGTTCGACGTCGTGACGATATTCCAGCCCGCGCGCCCACCGCTGATATGATCGAGCGAGGCAAAGCGGCGTGCGATGTGGAACGGCTCGTCGAACGACGTTGAGGCCGTTGCGACGAGCCCGATGCGTTCGGTCAACGGCGCGAGCGCCGACAGAAGCGTGAACGGCTCGAACGACGTCACTGTGTGGCTGCGCTTCAAGGCATTGATGGGCATGTTGAGCACAGCCAGATGGTCGGCCATGAAGAAGGCGTCGAACTTGGCCGCCTCGAGCTTCTGCGCGAAGGCTTTGAGATGCTCGAAGTTGAAGTTGGCGTCGGGAGAGGCGCCGGGATAGCGCCAAGCTCCGGTGTGAATGCTCACCGGACGCATGAAGGCGGCGAGGTGCAACTGGCGCGTTGTCATCGAGGCTCCCTCGCAGCGTTCCCGGCGAACGCAAACGAGGTAAGCGGCCGCACGGCGTTTGCATAGAGCCGCGCGCTATCCACGGCGACGCAACACGCTGCCGATCTGACTAAGCTTATCTCGCCCTCGAATAAGCTGCGGTGGGGCGCACCAACTAGTGTCCTAAGTCAGAAGTTCACAGGGTCAGATTGTGCGAACACTGGCAGCTTCATCGCAGGGAGCGAGGGAGGCTGCAATGGCGGGACGGCGAGCGGCGGCGCAGATCACGTTGAGCGAG
>Ga0164243_10002400_pt1 | contig 30986 bp, 21 predicted proteins | sample OricompcompostOP_FD_108781 | JGI IMG/M metagenome (GOLD analysis project Ga0164243, IMG submission 108781) | Organic Plus compost microbial communities from Emeryville, California, USA - Original compost - Organic plus compost (OP) | ecosystem: Engineered > Solid waste > Mixed feedstock >... | reverse complement strand
TATAACACCAAAAGAACACATTCTGCTCTGGGTTATAAGACACCCAGACAGATCGAAGAAATGCTATTGGAAAAAGAAAAAATGGCAGCATAAAAAAGTCTCCTATTTTTAGTTGCAATTCCATTGCTTGGCTACGATAGATAGTGAAAACCTGATCCCGAACACCTTATCAATGCGTATATAGAAACAGGAAGCAACAGGGTGCAGGCCCTTCCCGAAAGCAGTTAGTGGATTATTTAGGGAAGCCTTATATCTCCGTGAAAAAGGTATCCGACACCGGCACGTACCGCTTTGAAATGGTCGAAGTAACAGCCGGTACAAGAGAAGCAAGATACGTCGAAGTGCAGCTGCCGGAAGGTATTGATTCCACCAGGATCGTCAGGACAGGGGCCTATGACCTCCTTTCCAAAATGAAGAACAGTGAGGAAGAAGAATAGGTAAAACACAGCGCTTATGAAAAAGACAAAAATAGATCTGGATATCCTGCTCCCCGAAATCGCAGACGAACGGGATGCCTGTATCGGTCGGCTGACCCATACCCTTGAAGGCTACAAGGGGATCGAGAAAGTGCACCTCAAATCCTCCCGTGAAAACCGGCAGGCACAGCTCTGCTTCCATTACGACCCGGAACGTATTTCCCTTCCACAGGTGGAGAAGCTGGCAAGAAACGAGGGAGCAGAGATCACGGCCCATTACGGGCATCTGCTGGTCGAAGTCTCGGGCATCCGGCATCCAAGACATGCCCGACAGGTGGAACAGGCACTGGCCCGTTATCCCGGCGTTCTGGACGCAGCGGTGGCCGGTACAGGCATGACAAGGATCGAATACGAAAAAAACCGTACGGACGAGGATAAGATTCGGGCCTTTATAGAAAGGAAAGGGCTACGCCTGCCGGAGAAGCAGGTGACGGCCCCGGCAGAACGGGAACATAAAGACGGTAAAAAAGCGGAAGAAGAAGGGCATGAACACGGCGGATGGTTTGGACATAACAGCGAACTGGTCTTTAGCCTGCTCTGTGGAGCCTTGCTCGGACTAGGGTTCGGGCTGACCTTTGTAGAGGGGCTATCCGAATGGATACCTAGAGTGCTTTTCTTCGGTGCCTATTTCTTCGGTGCTTACTTTGTGGCCATAGAGGCATACGAGGCTATCTTCAAAGGGGAATTTGAGATTGATTTCCTCATGCTCGTTGCGGCAGCCGGTGCCGGTATTCTAGGCCAATGGGAAGAAGGGGCACTGCTGCTTTTCCTTTTCAGCCTCGGCCATGCATTAGAACATTATGCCATGGAGAAGGCCCGCAAGTCTATCGAAGCCCTAGCCGATCTTGCCCCTAAAACAGCGCTCCGCAAAGAAGAAGGGGATGTACATGAAGTGCCGATAGAAGACCTGAAGGTAAACGACATCATCGTCATCCGTCCCAACACAAAAATTGCGGCCGACGGGATTGTCATAAAGGGCAGCAGCAGTGTCAATCAGGCACCGATTACGGGCGAGAGCATCCCGGTGGATAAGGTCGCATGGGAAGACGGGGAGCCTGCCCAAAGCCCGGCTGAAAGCATGGATGCCAGGTACCGCGTCTTTTCGGGTTCCATTAACGGCAACGGGACGCTGGAAGTGAGGGTGAGCCGGACTTCAAAAGATTCCACCATCGCCCGTATCATCGACATGGTCAATGAAGCGCAGACACAGAAATCACCGACTCAGCAGTTCACCGACCGCTTTGAAAAGTACTTCGTACCCGTTGTCCTGGCGCTGGTGACCCTCCTCTGCTTTGCCTTTTTGGTCATTGACGAACCGTTTAAGCAAAGTTTCTATCGGGCCATGTCGGTATTGGTGGCAGCCAGTCCCTGCGCCCTGGCCATTTCTACGCCTAGTGCGGTACTCAGCGGCGTTGCCCGTGCCGCCCGCAGCGGGGTATTGATCAAAGGAGGAAGGCCGCTGGAGGACCTTGGTTCGCTCACCGCCATGGCATTTGATAAAACCGGCACCCTGACCATGGGCAGGCCCCGGATGACGGCCATACAGCCGGAAGAAGGCGTCACCGAAAAAGAGCTGTGAAAGATAGCGGTAGCGGTCGAAGCGCTGAGTGACCATCCCCTAGCAAAGGCCATTGCGAGGGATGGCAGGAAAAGACTGGAAGGTGAACAGGTTCCTGTCGCCGAAAACCTGGAAGCCCTTCTGGGCAAGGGCGTGCAGGCAGATTTCCAGGGAGAGAAGGTCTATATAGGCAATCTACCCCTATTCGAGAAGCTGGATCAGACGCACCCCACGGAAAAGCTGCTTTCCGAAGTTAAGGAGCTTGAAAGAAAAGGAAATACCACCATGCTTGTCAGGCGAGGCAACAACTACCTGGGCCTGATCGCACTGATGGATACTCCCCGCTCCGAAGCAAAAGAGACCCTGCAAGAGCTGAAAAAGATCGGTATCCGGCGCATGATCATGCTGACGGGCGACAACCAGCAGGTGGCCGATGCCATCGGCGGCGAACTCGGGCTCACGGATGCCTGGGGAGGCCTGCTGCCCGAAGAGAAGGTACAGGCCATCAAAAAACTGCAGCAGCAGGAAAAACAGGTTGCCATGGTGGGCGATGGGGTGAACGATGCCCCGGCCATGGCCAATAGCACCGTGGGGATCGCCATGGGAGCGGCAGGTTCCGATGTGGCACTGGAAACAGCCGATATTGCCTTAATGGGGGATAAACTGAACCTATTGCCTTTTGCCATCGGCCTGAGCCGTAAGGCGAAGAGGATCATTAAACAGAACCTCTGGATCAGCCTTGGGGTTGTTGCCCTGCTGATGCCGCTCACCATTGCAGGCATCGCCTCCATCGGTCCGGCCGTCATTGTCCACGAAGGTTCCACATTGGTAGTGGTTTTTAACGCATTGAGATTGTTGGCTTTTTCGAAAAAATTAAATGCCTAATTAGGTGATTGAAAAACAAAAAATTTTGTAAAGGTTGGTATTATGGCAGATGTCCAAATAAACTATATAGACCTGCCTAATCACTGGTTCAATACAAAATACTATTTAAGCATATTTTTTGCATTTAGTATGGCCTCTTGACCTTCCAAAAATGTCGGCGTTTGTCGCCTCGACTCTACTATATAAGCTGATCGTTTGATCGGCTTTTTTATTTAACCTACTTTATGTTCACCGTTATGTTTTACATTCAACATAACCTAACTTGATAGGTCATCTACTTTTATTGGCTCTGTTACCTTGTAAGTCGAACATACTTTGTTATCATTGAAAGGATGATTAAATGAAGAGGCGAAACAGAACTCTCGAGTTGCTAGATGAATATACAGCCGTGATAAGAACCAGCTAGTTAAGGCATATCTTGTTTATAAAAGCTTTTAAAAACTGCTTTTTCCCCTTTATCTCCAAAAAAATGAAGGCCGGGTCGGGGACTTCGATCCCATTGAATAATTTCTTGCAGGCTTGACTCCGGAAGATTATTGGCAGCAACTATTTCTGTCCATTCTTCATCGGTTTTATAAAACGCATGATAACTAAAACCACGACTAACAACCATCTTAAACATCACATTAGAAAGACCTTCAGGAAGATCGACTTCATTAAGCACCTCTTTTTTCCCTTCTTTAACCATCCAAAACTGTATCTTACCTTGTTTCACACCTACCCCTATAGCGCCGTCGTAGTCGCCGTAAATAACAAGCCCTTTTTGGGCATCTGCATCACTTCTCGCCAAATCAACCATAGCACCAATTTCATACCGGAGTGTGGTGGGCCGAACAGACAATACTATTCCTGTATGGTTTTCGGGAAAAATAGTCCCTCCAATCTCCAGACCATATTTAGTTAACTGGAACTCAGGCTTGGAATGACGATAATCCCATTGCCAAAGCGGCATTTCATCTTTGCCGGACAAAAAATTCGAGGAAACTGCAGTCAAAGTTTCATCTGTCGAAGGAATAAAGGTAAATAAGGGCTCACCAGAGGCCGGCCAGGTCAACTTCGCCAATAATCCCTGCCTTCCGGTGTAGGTAGTACCCTCTTTGTGGTAACCGTGGAACAAAAAATAAGTCGTGCCTCCTTTGTCTGTCACAAACGTCCCATGCCCCATACATTTCCAATTTGCATTTTCACCCAAAAGTGTAGCGGCCCCTACCCGTTCATAAGGTCCGCGAATGGATCGTGAACGCACCGCTTGTGTGTGGTAGTCACAACGTAGACCACAACAATTGCCAGCGGAATAAAACATATAGTAATAACCCTCATGTTTAAGAAAACTCTGTCCTTCAATTCCTACCCCTGCAGTGTCCATCAAAAGCGAAAAAGGCTCCCCCTCCAGTCGCAGGCCATCGGCAGACAACTTACTTCCCAAAAGTTCGATCGGCCGTTTATCGAGACCGTAGGCTTTCCAGGTGATATATAAATCCGATCCTTCTTTAACGACAAAAGCATCAATGGATTCTGTACCGAAAGAGACCACCACACCCTTATCAACAAAGCCTCGATCTGGGTAGCGTGATGTCGCTACGCCAATGCAGGAGACCCCATCGCCTTTTCGTTTAGCGGAATAATATACGTAGTATAAACCATCATGATAGAAATACTCTGGAGCCCAAAAGGATGAGGCAGCCCATGCCGGCAGTTCATCAAAAACAAATCCCTCCTGGTTCCAATTCGTTAGATCATCAGACGAATAGATGGGAAAATGCGGCCCCCATTCACTGGAAGTGCCGATGGCATAATATCGGTCATCAACGCGAATCACCGTAGGATCTGGAAAATCGCCCGGAATAATGGCTTTTTGCTGACCTTTACTTAGCGTAACTTGAAAAACAATGCAGCACCACACCAAACAAACCCTTAGAAACTTAGTATAATCTCCTTTCATGAATTTACAATTTTAAAATAGCTTTTCATAAAGCTATAAAAAAACTGGAACAGTACAGTAGAGAATCTTCTTTATCTTACCCTTATCCGAGGCCTATTCAGTCCCTATTCACTCGCTATTTACCCACTAGTAGTTCACTAAGAGGCCACTAAAAGGCCACTAAAAGGGTTGTTTTAGTGAACTACCAGTGGATATAGGGTGAAGGAAGGGTGAATGGGAGGTGAATGGAGGGTGAGCCGAGCTAAGGTATGCCCCGCTTAACCTAATCTCCCTACATATACTTTAGTATCGTAGTGAATTGTAATCGTACCTGCTTGCTGGTGCTGATCAAATAATTTTTGCAGGGCTTCAATCATCAAGGGATAGCCGGGATCATCTTCTTTAGGCATATACGATGAGGAAAGCAACCTTCCTTTTAAACCTGTAAAATCAAAAACCTGTTGATTTGGAAAAATTTTAAGTTCTACATCGTTAGGATCAAAAAATCGCTGAATATCCTCATCGCCAATATTACGATGATCTACCTTTACATAGTCTATACCATGATCAACAATTAGCTGATCGTACTTCTTTTCAAAATCACTTGTCGTTTGACGTTCGTTCCAGATCAGTATCAATAAACCATTTTCTTTTAGAACACGTTTAAATTCCACTTTTGAGAGCTGCATATCGAACCAATGAAAAGCCTGTCCAACGACAATTGCATCTATACTTTGCGGTGCCAAGTTGCTATGCTCTGCTGTACCCGCAACCGCAGCAAACCGCGCTTCCTTCCCTAACAGTTCAATCGCCTTATTTCGCATAGCCTCATTGGGTTCAACCGCAAAAACAGCATAACCTGCATGAAGAAACAAGGTTGTAGAAATCCCTGTTCCGGCACCAATATCAGCGATTGTTTTGTCAATAGAAAGTCCATATCGTTCCTGAAGAAATGAAATGATTTCCTTTGGATAAGTAGGTCTATACTTCACATAATCTTCTACCCGATTGCTGAATCTTGTTGTATTATTCATCGTTATCACTATTTTCTTCTTTTAATAACGGTAAGCTGCCCTTATTTATTTTAGATTGGCGTTTTCGTACCTTCCTATGCTTACAGAACGTATAAGAACACTTTAATTTTCCAAAAGACTTAAGTCTGCGATCCCTAATAACTCTGTCGATAACTCGCCTGCCCAACCTAACTCAGCTTGTATGCCCGTCTGTATTTTGATAAAATCGATACTCGGCAGATTAACTGGATTACCTTGTTCATCCATAGCATTGGCTAAATCGATCGGATTACCTCCTACCAGGTTATCTGCATAACCATAAGCAAAAGGCGCGCTGGTTATGTAGGAGGAATTGCTGGAATTAATATTTGTTATCGGCAATAGTGTGCCGGTTAACGTATAGCTGTTGCCTATTTCCCAATCTGGGAAATACGACTGCTCATGAAAGCTATTCTTATTTATTACACCCGACTGCCCCATATTGTCTATCCAACTTACCCCATCTTCCACCGATATTGGGCGACTGTAAGTTACTTCATAGTTTCGTTGATAACCTGTTTTTCCTGTTTCACTTCCTGCTATCTCATACCAAGTATCGTCTGGTTCGCCGTTTCCATTCTCATCGCGCATAACCCATACTACACCTGGTTCTGCAAAGTCGGCCTGCGCATTTCCGTAAACGATGATATCAGGCATTTCTTGTCTGTTCGTTACCCGATGATCGAAACCGTACACCGCGTAGCCACCCCAAGCACCTAAGCTAACAAGTCCCTTCTGCCCTAATAAACTGATTGCACTTGCCATATCGGCCGGATTCTGATTAGCAAATTGTCCGGGAGCCGGTCGATAAGCGAATAATTTTTGCACATAAGCCCCTGCTTGTGCGCTAGCCGTAGCCGGATTAACTTTTAGGGTAAAGCTCTTGCTCACCCGACGGGCATCCTGTGTTGCCTCGTATTCTAGAAGATATGTTCCTGTAGCAAAAGGCAAAAAACAAACAGAATCGGCATCACTAAGTACTAGGCCGTTTATCTTCCACTGCTGTTCCCAAGAAGTTCCATCAGAAAATAGTGCCTGAATTTTTACCGTATCAGATAAAGAAACGATCAGGTTCTCCTCTTCCACAGAAAACCGAACAGGCTCCTCCACACGACCACTTTCTTCTTTGCTACATCCGTAAAACAGCGACAAGCCCATTAAGAAGGCGCCAATGCTTTTTATCGATTTTCTGCTAAAAAAACAGGTGCTATCCATTAAGTGTTCTTTGTCAACGTTTATATTCATCTTGTAAACAATTAAAATCAGTAAACAAAAGCAAAATGAGCCGGGATGTCGCCGGTAGTGACCGACCACTTCCGTTGGCCGTCCGGACTATAGCAATACAGCTGACCCGGTGTTACATAATCGCGAGCATCAGCTACATAAACCTCCTTTGTTTCTGGATTTACCGCAATACCATAAGGCATGGCAATCTGTTTTTCCGTGCCATCCCGAATAAAAGATTCGGCCAAAAGTTGCTCGTTTTTCACGTCCAGTAAATGATAACTAAACGTATAAGTACCTTCGAGGTAATTCCAGTCGGCGCTATATAAATATGCCCGATCATCATCAATTGTCAACTGACTAACCGGAATATCCAACTGTTTTTTTATTTGATCATTATGCGTATCAATTACATAAAGCCGCGAAGGTGTATCATAATTATCGCCACGGGAAGTCACATAAAGATCGCCATAGGCATCTGCCTTTAAACGGTGCAAATTAATGGCTACATCAATTCGTTTGATTTCCTGAAAGCTGGTCAGATCAATTACCGAAACCGTACGTTCGTACTGGGGCGGACTGTAATTGCCTGAATTAGCCACATAAAGTTTATTACCGACTATAGCCAATTCTTCCGGCTGTCTTCCCACTTCTACTTGTCGGGTAATGCTTAAACTAGTTGTATCGATCTCGGCAACAATGCCATTTGGTGCCTGGGGGTCGCCCACTTTACCGAGGTAGGCACTCACATATACCTTACCTCCATGAAAACCTAGCGAACGACAATTAGTTATATCCAATTGTTTAATCCGCTTCCCGCTTGAAGCTTCTAAAATTTCTATTTTGTTGGACGCATTAACTACAATATATAATTTCGTTCCATAGCTACCGATTGCATTGCCTACATCTCCCAATCCCTGTGCTTCCGGATTTATTGTACCGTATCGATTCCGGTGGTATAAACCGGTACGAAAATCCAAGTAATCCAAGGAAGCCTTATTCGCATTCATATTGCCTTCGTTTAATAAGTAAAAACCCTTTGGCGAAGCATTAGGCCTTGGCGAAAAGAGGGTTTGCGTTTCTTCTGGAAGGGGCTCCCGGTCTTTTCGACAAGCTGCGAAGAACACAAACGTCGGGCAGATCAAACAAAAGGTATACCGTATTTTAATTTTATGCAATGCTGTTATCATAGTTTATAACTTAAAGTAAATCGATAAGAACGGCCTGGCATCGGAAAATTCAAAATCACGTCGTAATATTGATTCAGCAGGTTATTCACTTCTGCCCTTAAGCTCAGTTGATGTTTACCCAAAGCCATGCGATATTCAGCGGAAATATCGTGGGTGTACCAGGGGTCCACATAATTAGCCGGAATATTTGTACTTTGGCTATAGCGTTCACCCGTGTAGATAAAACTATAGCTAAGAGACCATTGGGTATAAAAAAAAGATGCAATAAAAGATCCGCTATGCTTTGGCGCATAAGGAATTTGTTGGCGATAGCTGTAGCTCTCCGGCGACGCGTCCAAGGCCTCCTGACACGTATAACTTAACCCAAGGGAGTAATTCATCTTTACCCCTAAAGCACCATACGTTTTCAAGTTTACCTCTAAACCCTTAATATCCGTTTTGCCTAGATTCATCATGGTCCACCGAAACAAATTGGTCCCGGGCACGGCTATGATTTTATCCGTCACCCGATTATAATAAGCATCCAATTGTACATCCCATCCCATAAATAATCCCCCTGACGACACCCTATTGTAACGCATGCCCAAATCATATTGCCTGGTATATTCAGGCTTGAGCAAGGTACTGCCTGCAAAAGTATAATAGAGATCGTTAAAGGAAGGCATACGGAATATCGATTTATAAAAAGCACGAATATAAAAATGTTGATCCTTAATCGGTTGATAACTGATCAGCAAGGTCGGCGTAAAGCGCTGTTGATCTTCCGCAGCAACCAATTCCTTCACCGATTCTTTAACCGTAGTACTCAACACGCTGGCCTGCAACTGAAAATTTTCAAATTCTAGCTGTGAGGCCAATGCTACCAACATCGTGTTTCTTGCCGGATAAGCAAAACGATACAGATCTGCGTCGAGGGAATTATGTTGATAATCTGCGTTCAAGGCCAGACTCCAGAAAGGCAAAAGCTGATACTGGTTGGCTAGGGATAAATAAACTTCTTGTTGGTGATAATGGTTATCCAGAAAACCGGTAGTCGTTACCATATCGGGGTCGAGATAGCGAAGATTATCCCGGCTGTATTTACCGTTCCATAACAAGGTGTAACGAGTGTTGAACTTCCGCAGAAAGCTACCTTGTACGAAGCTATTATTATCCCATTGGCGCTGTGTATAATCGAACTTATTCGCCACAATGGCCCCCGGCAATCCTCTTTCTGATTGGTAGTGGTAAATCTTGGCCGACCAAGAGCTGGAGGAATCCGGCTTGCCATACAGTCCACCTTCTACCCGAAAGGCACCGATATCGCCATTGCTTCGGGTGGCTACCGTATCATAAACACCATTGGTATATCGGAAGGTATAACGTCCATGGGCATGCATCCCTTCTGCACTAATCCGCAGACTTGTTTTTTTATTTAGTTGATATTCTAAGCCCGCCGCAGGATCAGTTAAGCCAAAAGATCCGGTCTTTAAACCCACCGAAAGATTAAACACCCTTCCTTCTTTGAAATGCGGGACTTTACTTTTCAAATAGAGTGCACTGGCCGAAGCAAAAGCTTTTGCCGGCTGTAGAAGGTCGGGTTTCTGCCCATTATACAGGGCAACTTCCTCCATATTATCCAAAGAAAATTTTCCCAGATCGATCTGCCCGTTCTGCGCATTTCCCAGCTGTAGGCCATCGTAAAAAACCGCGGTATGATTGGTTCCCATGCTTCGAACGTTGATCGTCTTCAATCCGCCTACACCACCATAGTCTTTCAATTGTACACCAGCGAAATACCGTACGGCATCTGCCACAGAGAAGCCATTTACTCGGGACAGTTCGGTAACATTCAGCACTTGCATAGGAACAATCGCATGATTCCGAAGGTTATCCATTGCCCGTACTTGTACTTCCTCCAATTGATAACGTTTCGCCGAATCGCTTGATGTCGGCAAGCTATCCTTCACCTGACAAAATGCAGGAAGTGCTAAGCCGACCAGAGAAAAACATAGCAGCCAAATTTTACATACCGTTATTTCCAAAAACGTGCGTAACATAACAAAGCAGGGTAAAAGAGTATTACGAAAAAGAGGAATGAATTCCATGTCAAAACATGAAACACGAAGGATAAGGTATACTTATTCCAGCTTCAAACCCCGAAAGCCCTGAATACTTCTATACATTGGCAGGTCTCCTGACTTACGCCCCTTCCACCCGGCCTTCCCATTCCACAAAAGAACAGTGGCAAATTGTTGGATATTGGTTTTTCAGCGCTCACAGTTGCGGGACAGTTTCGGACTTGCACCGAATTCCCTTTTCATTCCGGTTGACAAAAACCAGAAACCAAATGTGCGACAAAGATAAGGAAAAAGCATACAGATATTGGAGAATATTCCTTATGTTTACGCCATCAAACTAAATAAGGATAGAAGCTTAAAAACAACCGCAACTTAATTTGGCCTCAGTTTTGCTAGTCAGTGTATTAAAACAATAACTTTTTAAGAATGAAATTGATAAAACCCAGTTTATTTGTAGCCTTCATTGGCTTAATAAGTATTTCGTTTCAAGCGTGTAAATCAAAAAAGATGGTCGTTAAACCAAGCACGCAGGTAGAAACTGTAAAAGAAGAACCGGAACCGGAACCAAAGCCGGAACCGAAACCAGAACCCAAGCCAGAACCGGCTCCGGAACCCGAAAAACCGAATTACAATTTTAAGAATATTCAGTTTGAATTTGATTCGGATGTATTAAAAACAGATTCTTACGCCGTACTTGACGCGATAGCACGAGAAATGAAAAAAGACCCTTCGGTAAGTTTTCTTATTAACGGACATGCTTCCATAGAAGGGACCGAAGAATACAACCAATCTTTATCGGAAGACCGTGCCAACGCGGTAAAATTATACCTCGTTAATGCAGGTATTAATGCCAATAGCTTAGAGGCAAAAGGTTTTGGCTCTAGTCAACCTATTGCTTCAAATGACGATGAAAGCGGCCGGGCATTAAATCGTCGTGTTGAAATTAAAGTAGTGCAATAAAAAAGCTTTCCACAAATAAAAAAGCGGAGAGGTTAGTCGCCTCTCCGCTTTTTTATTTTAAAATTATTATTTTAATGCTACAACCGCACTAACCGGTAGATGATCAGAAAGCTCCACTTTATGAGTAACGGCATCAATCCCTATCCATTTGTCTTTAGGATAACAAAAGATGTAATCAATGGTATGACTCGGTGCTTTTACGGGTATTGTCGGGTTCTTATCGGAAACAACTTCCCAAGCCTTCATCCCTTCACTGATTTCCTTGGAATCTGGTTTGGCATTGAAATCACCCGCAAGAATAACCGGATAAGGTTTATTCAACAGCACATTGTTTAGTTTTTTAACTTGTACCTGTCTTTCTTCCGTATTGGTATAATCCAAGTGTGTGCAGGCGAACGTGAAGTATTTTCCTTCGCGATATTCTACATCAGCCACTAAAACAGCCCGTTGTTCCTTTCCGTTCTCCGTTTTAGGCAAATAAATACGTTCCACTTTTGCCAAGGGATACTTGGATAAGATAGCGATTCCATAGTAGCCGCCCGCATAAGGAATGGTTTTCCCATAGGCAGGTATCATGCCTGTACGAAAGCCAAGTTCTGTTGCAAAATCCTTACCATGCTGTTTAGGAGCACGTTCGCGATAAGTACGGCAGTCTACTTCTTGCAGGGCTACAATATCCGGATGCTGTTCTTTAATAAAGGCTGCTAGCTCTTCCAGTGAAGCAAGTTCGCCAAAGCGTAAATTATAGGATAGAACCTTTAGATGAACGGTATCTTGCTTGATTTTAGTCGCCGAAAAAACAGGAACATGACTGCAACACAAGATCAGCAAAAGAGAACATATAAACGGAAAGTATTTCATCATTCTTATTGGATTTTAGTGTCTTTTCTGTTTTAATTTCCATCGTTTGTAGCACCGTTTTCCCAACCTGGGTTTTGCACCAATTGTGGATTATTATTCAGTGCAGTAACCGGAATAGGATAGAGATACTGTTTAGGTCCCCATACTTTTTTTGAATCGTTATTGGTGAACCATGCCAAGTAGTAACCTTTCCCATTATCTGCCGCATGAACCTGAATGATTCCAGCAGCAGGATCAGTGCTCACCTGCACTTTATATAAACCAGAGTTATTGGATAGCGCCAATCCTGCGGCAAGTCCGGAAGCATCCGTATAATAGATCACATCGTGTGTGCCATTATGATCAACGTCCAATGGCTGGTTAATTCCGGAAATATACATACCTGTCCAACTTTTCTTAAACAGGTCGCCACATTTCCAACGGCGTAAGTCATCAAAACGGAAGCCTTCAAACACCAATTCAATGGCTCGCTCACGCCGAATTTCTAAAATCACCGGATTATTGATATCAGGGAAATAATTTTCTTTCAGATAATTATCTACTACGGTTGGTTTAGTAGTAAGTCCGCCCGTAATGCCTGCACGCGCCCGTAGCGCACCAATCGTCATGGCCCAATCTGCGTCCGTAAGCGTACCCTGTTCAGCTTTCGCCTCAGCGTAGTTCAATAACACTTCGCCATAACGAAATAATTGTACCGCTTGGGTACCTTCGGTCTGACTATCACCTTTTGTAGCGTCAACACTGAGTTTAATGGGCTGATAGCCCAATCGCGCATAACCACTGAACACGGGAAGTGCCAAAGATCCCTCACGGGTATACCCTGGATAACGAAGCGTAGCATTTAACCGTTCATCCCGATTTTGAAATTCTTCAAAAAAATCTTCATATTGCCAGCCAGCACGATTAGTATAAGGCGTCCCGTCTTTTTGCAGGTAAGTACAAACAAAGAGCCGGATCAGATTCAAACCAGAGCCATAAGTTTCCGATGTCCACCTCCAGTTAATGCTGTTCTTTACTCCTAGAGCGGCATCAGAAGCAATAGCCAATAAGGTTTCGGAAGTCGGTGGCACATCGCTGGTGAACAATGCACGGTAATCATTGTTCAGCGATTTACCCGATTGTTGCATCACCACATACGCCGCATCCTCGGCCCTTTTCAACCAGGTATCGGCAGAAGTAGCCAAATTCAGGTTGTGGTATTTCCGGAACGTTCCTTCAAACAAACAGACCCGCGAAGCCAATGCATAAGCCACCCATTTCGTTACCAATGTACTCTGTGCTGCATCATCAGTACGCGAAATATTTTCGGCGGCAAACATCAGATCTTCATACACCTTTTCCATCACCAGCTCACGTGAATCACGCGCGCCGTATAAAATTTCTTCTTCATCCGTATCCAAGGGATGATCTACCCAAGGCACATCACCAAAGCGGCGGACCATGCCATAATAAAACCAAGCACGAAAAAAACGGGCAAGTCCGATGTAATTGTTTCGCACATTTTCAGAGACTGCCGGATCTGTACAATTTTCGATAAAATAATTCACATTACGCAGGGTTGTCCACGTCCAGCCGCTAGAATTATTCTCACTATAAGAGTTTAACAACGTAAACCCGCTAAGCGTATTGGTAGCGCCGTAGTCCACCAACGATTGTTCAACAATAGCCTGGTCGGTAGCATTAGGAAACATATCGTAAAACGACGTGGAATAGGCCCGCAGCCCATCCTCAGAACTGAATACCGTACTTTTCTCGGAAGTGGTAACAGGAGCCTCGTACATTTCACATCCGGCGAGCAGGAAAAACATCGCCATTACAGACCATATATACTTCTTCATATTTTTTTCCATTTTTAAATTTAATAGGTAATAGAAACGCCAAAAGAATAGGTTTTCAACAAAGGATAATTATTACCTGAACCCTGATTATAACTGCTGCTCAGGTCCGAATCGGTATTCCCCACAGCGGAGGAAACATCCATGAAATTTTTAGCAACTTTATAGAGGGGCGACCAACTGGCCAGGTTCTCTCCCGTCAAATAGACACGGGCGCTTTTGGCTCCAATCTTAGACAGCCAAGAAGACGGAAGCGTGTAGCCGATTTGCAAACTTTTGAGCCTTAAATAAGCAATGCTTTGCAGGTAGCGGTCATTGGGAACATAACCACTCCATCCAAGCGCACCATTATACTGCGAATATCTTGGCAAATAAGCATCCCGGTTATCTTCTGTCCAATAGTTATTTAAGTGCCAGGCAGGCATTTGGTTATAGCCGCGGTTGTATTGCCCCCAGAAAGCCGTTTCTGAGCCAGGGTACCAATCCTGTTTACCCACACCCTGAAAGAGCGCCGAAAAAGAAATACCGTTCCACTCGGCGCCTAAATTGAAGGTATATTGGTAGCGGGGTTCCGTATTGCCAATAATGGTCATGTCTCCCGGGTTATCTACCGTTTGTTCACCTTTAGTAATCATATTGTCGGTACTTCCGTCCCGATTCCGGATTTTCAGGTCACCGGCCCGCCATACGCCATCCGCTGATGCATTAAAGATCGTATTGATGTATTCGCTAGGGTCGGGATCCGACTGAAACAAGCCATCTGTTTCAAAGCCCCACAATTCGCCGATCGTCATCCCATCGTAATAGTCGGTAAACTTCCTGGTCGGATTGTTAAACTTGTCAATTTTCGACACATAGTCATAGAGTGAGCCGCTTAAGTGATAGTGGAAAGACTTTCCGGCCAAGGCAAATTGATCTTGCCAGCTTAGGGTAAGTTCAAAGCCTCTGGTAGTCATGTCGGCATAGTTTCCCTTGGGAGAATTTGCCCCAAAAATTTCCGGCAAGGTAGGGCCAACCACATACATATCCGTTGTTTTGCGGATGTAATAATCTCCATTAAAACGGAGTTTATTTCGCAACATACCAAATTCGAGTCCAATATCCGTGGTGGTAGCCTTTTCCCAAGAAAGCCCATTAGGAATGGGGGCAGGTGAATTTGTTTTTTTACTGAGCGCACCATCAAGTACACGACCCGAAGTGCCAATACTTAACAATTCCAAAAATTGGTAAGGAGAAATATTACCGTTGCCCAAAGAACCATAAGAAGCACGGAACTTAACATCCGAAAAGATATTTTCATTGACGTGCCAGAAAGGTTCTTCAGAAAGGCGCCATCCACCGGAAACAGAAGGGAAAAAGCCCCATTGCTGATCGGTCGGGAATCGGGTAGAGCCATCATAACGGCCATTCACTTCCACTAAATAACGATCCTGATAAGCATAATTCAAGCGAAAGAACATCCCGGCAGTTTTCCATTTGGTAACCGTTTCTCCCGGAGTGATGGAAGTACCCGTTGCCAATTGGATACTTTCAGCACTTTCCAGCAAGAGCTGATTTCGTTCAATACTATTGGCCTTATAGGAAGAAGTTTCGTAATTCCATCCCGCCATCGCTTTCACGTAGTGCTTTTGGGTAAAGGTGTTTTCATATTCGGCATAGAAATTAGAAGCGGTATAGGTCGTATGCCCCTGTGATTCGTAAATAACACCGTTGGTATCTCCCAAATAAGAAGGTTCTTCGGCATAGGCATTCTGGTAATAAGGTACCTTTACCCTTTTCCAGAACAAATCGCGATCGTCATAGCGGTAGGTATAATCGCCGTTAACACGAAACTTGTTGTTAAAGAAATTGGTATTAAACCCGATCGTATTCCTGAACAATTTCTTTTCATCATTCTGGTAATTGTTGCCATCAACAAAGGCCCCCAAACTCGAAGCACCTCCACGGGTATAGGTACCATCCGGGTTATACATAGGCATGCTTGGGAAGGCACTGACTTCTATGTAGCGTTGAATATTGGCACTTCTTCCCAGAGCTGAATAAGGCATGTGATAGCTGTTGGTCGAAAATTCGATATTATCCGATATTTTCAACCATTTATAGGCCTGCAAAGATCCTTTAGCCCTAAGGTTATACGAATGATAAGTATCCGGATCGAAATTATAGAGCCCATCAAAATCATAAAAACGGCCAGACACAAAAAAATCAGACTTCTCATTGCCACCTGAAATGGACAAATTATGATCTTGGGCCAGCGACTGGTCTTTATAAAGGAGTCCCAACCAATCGGTATTGGCATAATATTCATAATCTCCATTTTCCAGTATCTCTGTCTTTGGCCCTTCACCTGACGCTTTCCAAGCCCTCAGGCGTTCCAGCCATTCATCGCTGTAATACTGTGTGTTATTGTTGATCGAGGTAGGCACCGTCCCCTGCCTATTAAAATAAGAAGCCCTGAAATGTTCTACCCAGGTAACTGCATCCGTAACGAACTCAGGTTTCTTGGCCAGAGACCGCATCGACACATTACCGGTATAATTCACCGTAGTTTTTCCTTTACTTGCCTTCTTAGTAGTGATCAGCACCACCCCAAAAGCGCCCCTTGCACCGTAGATGGCGGCTGATGCGGCGTCCTTTAGCACCGTTACACTTTCGATATCGTTAGGATTTAAAAAAGCAGGGTTACCTTCCACGCCATCGACCATAATTAAAGCGCTTCCTCCCTGACCTATGGAACCCGTACCCCGCACATTATAAGCTGCTGAACGGGTAGGCTTGCCATCCTCCAAAGAGATGTTCAGGTTAGGCACAACCCCCTGTAAAGCCTGGGTGGTATTCGGAACGGAGCGATTTTCAAACACTTCGCTCCCCACAGATTCAACGGCTCCGGTCAGGTTTACTTTCTTCTGTGTTCCATAACCTACCACCACCACATCATTAAGAATGGAAAAATCTTTCTCTAACCTGGCATTTACTACCGTTTTTCCGTCTATGGGGATTTCAACTTTTTTAAAACCAACATAGGAAAACACCAAAGTTTGCCCCACTTCGGCGCTCACGCTATAATGTCCGGCACGGTCTGATACGACCGCCCGGGAAGTTCCCTTTACGGTGATGGTTACACCAGATAAAGGATTTCCCTCGTCATCAAACACATTACCGGAAATCCGGATAGAGCCCTGCTCTTTGCGAGGAGCATTTTCTTTTTTACCGATAACCACTGTACCGTCTACCACAGTGTAGGTAAAGGGTTGATTTTCAAATAAAGTATTAAGGGCCTGCTCCAAACTAGCCTCTTGAATATCAATATCCACATTAGCTGCCTCTTTAATTAACTTATTATCATAAAAGAATCCCCGTCCGCTCTGATCTTTGATCATTTTGAGGATTTTGCTCACGGGAGCGTTTCGCTCATTTATTGTAATCTTTTGCGCTACTACATTTGCGGATACATGCATGCAGCCAATGATTATCAATAGTGCTGTTAACTTCATCACAAAAAAGAATTCGGAAGGAAAAAGAACTTGTACTAACGTTTTTCTACGTACGTTGAATTGCATATTTTTGCATCGTTTGGGTTAATAAAATAATTCTGTTGCTAGAGTTGATTTTGCCCGAATTTATAACCGGGAGTGCTGGTAACACTTCCGGTATTTAGAGCACAAGTTGAGGTTACGTTTTTTTCATAATTTCATATCAAGTTAGGTGACTACTTTTGTTTATTATCAGGGTATATAAGGAGATTTTGACCTTCAATCCTAAAATGAACACCACTCCATTCTAATATTTTCAACACGCTGGAAAGGTTACTTTTTCTTGGAATTTCCCCCACAAATTCATGTGCTCCAACTTTGCCCTGATAGACTGGGTGAATGTCATACCAACGAGACAATTGCCTCATTAACGTAGGCAAATCGGTATTCTCAAAAGAAAAGAAACCATTTTTCCAGGCAACAATGCTGGCAATATGCATATCCGGATGGATGTTAATCTGTTGATCTACTACCTCCGCCTGTTGTCCGGGATCTAAAATTTTACTGCTGTTGCCGGCTGTTACTTTGATACTGCCATTAACTAAAGTGGTTCGGATGGCCCTTTCATCTTCGTACGCATTGACATTAAAAGAAGTACCTAATACTTCAATACGTTGCCCTTTTGTCTCTACAATAAAAGGCGACTTATTATCTTGTATCACTTCGAAATATACTTCCCCCATAGTCGTTACCTTTCGCTCTTTTCCGGAAAAACGGGTTGGAAAGGTAATGGAGGAAAAAGAATTTAACCATACTTTTGTGCCGTCCGAAAGGATAATCTGGTATTGTCCGGTCTTTGGGGTACTAATGGTATTATAATCTGTTATTTCATTAAGGGCCTGATCTTGTTGGATATTCAGATTCTTATTACTTAAAGCCTGATAGCTTAAATATCCATCCTTTATTTTTTCTATGCTAATATTTCCCTGTTTCGCCAGTTGTCCGTCATTAGCTTTATCCAATATAATCTTTTCTCCATCAGATAAGGTTAGAATCGCTTTGTTCCCTCCAGGTAAAACATCATTTTTATGTTTTTCATTGGCAGATTGCACCATCCGAAAGGTTACTTCCTCTTTGGGCACATGAACCTTATAGAAATAGGCAACCGTAATAGACACCAATAGCACCGCAATTGCCACCGCATATTTTAACCATGGAAGGGACTTATTAGGTTTTATAGCTAGTATTAGGTCTTCTTCATTTATTTCCAGATCTGTGTCTAACGCTTCCGCCAAGATCGTATCCAACTTTCCTTCTTTTAATAAATGGGCAAACACTTCCAATTCTTCATCGGTAGACGTTCCTTCTAAATAGCGTTTTACCAGTTGTCTATAGTGCCGGTCATCCATGCTATATGGCTTTTAATAGGATGACGATAAATCAGGGAATTAGGGTAGTAAAAAAATAAAAAAAATTTAGTCGATAAATATCGAACAGGTGCTAAGGATATACCGATAAACAAACAAGCAGGATGCTTAATGGAATGCCTAACTCTTTTTCGGTAGCATAACGAAGTACCTTTAGGGTATAGACCATGTGGTTTTTTATGGCATTACGTGAAACACCTAAAATAGAGGCCGCCTCATCATAGGATTTACCCTGTTCCTTACATAAGGAAAAAATCATTCTTGACCGCTCAGGTAAGGCTTCCAATATCCGGTTCAGAAATTTTACATACTCTTTTTCGAGCAAGGCTTCTTCTGTTGTACTTCGTTGGGCCACAAAGCTTTGAACAATTTCTTTCATTGCTACATCAGAACGGAAGGCTGCTCTCAAATAATCCAAAGCGTGATTTCGGGCAACAACAAACAGGTAGGATTTAAAAGATTGGATATGAAGCAGTTGTTCCCGATTCGACCATATCTTTATAAAGACTTCCTGGCAAACATCTTCAGCCAGTTCTTCGGATTTTAAAATCTTTATCAGAAATCTTTTGACAACAAGCGCATACCGATTATACAATGTAGTGAACGATTGATAATCATGTTGAGCAAGTTGTTGTTGAAGCTCTGCATCCGAAAGCGACGCCAAATCTGCCATAAGTCAATTTGATCTTATCCAAGTAAAGACAAATTAAGTACAGCAGCATTACGTTAATGTTAATCTTGTAAAAAATAAAGGAGATTTTTTGGTTAGCTGTTTGCAGTTAGCCATTAGGTTTTAGCTATTAGCAATTAAAAACCGGAAATCAGGCTTAATTTAGTTTCCAAAGATAAAGTCTTGCTTCACAACAGCAAATAAGGTGTTGTCCATCATCTTAAATCCCAAAAGTTCATAAAAAGCCGGCCTGAAAAAATAATTGTCATGTTACTCCTATTGAGGAAGTAATGAGCAATTTGGTGTTATAGTTTACCGGTTTACAATCTGATCCATCATTTTAATGTTAATTCAATAGGAAGTAAATACGAGAAGCATAAAAAAGCCCGGCGTTGGGGATGCCGGGCAAAACAATATATGTTTTAATCAACCTAAACCTAAAATTATAAACGAGTGAAAAGCCGTTTTATTTTATTAGGTATAAAAATTCTTAAACGCTCACTAAAATCGATCTATTTTGTAGGAACAGACAACACCGTCATGACCGGGAAGTGATCAGAAGGATAACGCCCCAGTGAGCTATTTGTTAAGACCCCATATCGTTCGGCTACAAAATCTTTGTTCAAAAAGATATGGTCAATACGCGAATTCCTATCGATCAATGTCGGTCGGAAACCGTTAAAGGTAGCATTATCACTCAACTTGATTTTAGCTAACTGATAAGCATCACGCAATATTCCCGATTCAGCGATCACATGATAACTCTCATCGTGCTGATCCACGTTTAGGTCGCCCGTCAATACCGTAGGCGTGTTTCCTGCTATCGCTTTTATTTTCGTCAGAATCAATTTAGCGCTTTCTTTTCTGGCTTCTTTCCCTCTGTGATCGAAATGGGTATTAAAGTGATAAAAAACCAAGTGCGTTTTCTTGTCCTCAAATTTGGCCCAGGTACATATACGGGGCAAAGCAGCGTCCCATCCCACATTCGGCTTATCCAGATCCGTTCCTGATAGCCAGAACATGCCATTATCTAAAAGTTTAAAACGATCCTTTTTATAAAATATCGCAGAAAACTCCCCTTTTTTATCGCCATCATCCCTACCCTTTCCTACGTAGGCAAATTCAGGTAAACCGGCAGATAAATCATTCATTTGGTTCACTAACGCTTCCTGAACACCGAAAAGATCGAAGTCATAAAACCGGACTATATTGAACAGCTGATCCTTTCGGTATTTCCAGTTGTTCAGGGAATCACCAGCATTGTCATAACGGATATTATACGTTGCCAGATGGATTTGTTGGGCTTTAGCCTGAAAACCAATCAGTAAAAAAGCAAGTGGCAATAACAATATATTTAATCGTTTCATTTATATATCAATTAATTGTTTTTAGTTTTCAGCAATCGGAGATCAGCTTTCGGTTTTAGTTGCCGCCTTCGCCGTTAGCCGATCTCTGATAACCGACAGTTGTTATTTACCATCCTGGATTCTGCTCCAGGTTACTGTTTTTCACTATAGCGGTAGCCGGAATCGGGTAATAATATTGCCGTCCATCCTCATACCAGGTTCTTGGTTGCGCCTTGAACCATTCTAAATGATTAGTACTGGTTAATGTTTGGTAGTTCGTGCTCGGTCCACCAATAGCTACTTGCGCTGTTCCATTAGGTACTGTTATTGTTGGGCCATCGGTATTCCCATCATAGAAAACAACATCGGCAGTTCCGTTCCTATCCAAATCCATTAAGGTATTCAATGCAGCCACATAGATGCCAGACCATTGCAAGTCTGCCATCAATTCGCCACGTTTCCAGCGTTTCAAGTCACTAAAACGGAAACCTTCCAAAGCCAGTTCCACTTGGCGCTCCCGTCGGATCTCCAAAATAACAGGATCACTAATATCTGGGAAGAATGTTTGTTGCAAATAGGTATCCACTGTAGTAGGTAAAGTGTTCAAACCACCGGTAACACCAGCCCTGGCGCGCAATGCGCCGATAGTCTTTGCCCAATCGGCAGCAGTCAGCGCACCTAACTCGGCCTTAGCCTCGGCATAATTCAACAACACTTCTGCATAACGCATCAATGGAATCGCATTCGTATTATAGGCTCCATTATCATAATAGGGATCATCTAAGGTATATTTAATTGCCTGATAACCGGTATAAGTATGACTCGCAAAGTTAGGAGGGGCTGCTATGCCATCTCTGGTATATCCGGGCGTACGAATCAATTGCGCTAAGCGATAATCCCGATCCTGACATTCTTCATAGAAATCTTCCTGTTCAAAATCCCCTCTACTGGTATAAGGTGTACCATCCCGGTTTAAAATTGTATTAATAAAGGGACGCACCAAACTGTAACGCGGTCCGTAAGTAGCCGAAGTCCACCACCAATTAGCACTACCCAGCACGGCAAGATCTTCACTCATTGCCGCAGCTAACATCACTTCCTGCGTAACGGGAGAGTCACTGATAAACAGGGCCCGTTGGGAAGCTGCCACGCCGGCCCCGGTATATAAGGAATAAGGTCCGTTTTCCATCAGTTCAGTTGCCGCGTCTACCACATACTGATAAAAAGTATTGGCCGTGCCTTCCAAACCTAATTCGGTATGATATTTCCGGAAGGAAGCTTCAAAAAGGGCAGCGCGTGTCTTCAATCCCAAAGCCGTCCATTTCGTAATCAGCGTACCGCCAGTATTTGATGAACTGGTTTCCGTGATGTTATTGTAAGCAAAATCGAGATCTTCCATTACGTGGTCCATCACCACGGTACGCGAGTCCCTACCGGCATAGAGAATATCCTCTTCATCAATATTCAAGGCATGATCTATCCACGGCACATCACCAAAACGGATTACTTTATCCAGATAAAAATAGGCTCTGAAGAAACGCGCAATCCCAATATAATTATTACGAATTTCTTCACTCACATCTTCATTAGTACAATTTTCAATAAAGTAGTTGATATTCCTCAATTCAGACCAGTCCCATCCCGAGCTCGTTTCTGCTGAATAACCTCCGTTAACAATAAAACTATTCAGGTTATTTACCGCTCCATAATCCGCCATGGCATCCAAGTTATAAGCATTGGAGGCATTGGGTAATATTTCATAAAAAGAATAACTGTAGGTAGCCAGTCCACTCTCCGTTCCGAAGATATCCTCTTCGGTAGCGGTAGCTTTAGGTGTTTCATTCAATTCGCAGGAAGTGAAAATCAAAGCCATAATCGTCATCAACACCCATCTAGACCAACTGATTGATTTACCGCCATATATTTCTTTACTTATCATGATCTATATCTTAAAAATTGACTAATAGATTAAAACTTATACTACGCATAGTTGGGTAATTAAACCCGTCGCCCGAATTGTCGCTGCTGACATCCGGATCCGATTTACCGATATTCGCTACATCGATATCTTTGGTACGCTTATATAGTGGAGACCAGGTAAAGAGATTCTCCCCAGAAAGCCCAACTCGCACAGCCTTAAGGCCCGCCTTTTCGATAATTTTCAACGGCAGATTATACCCGAACTGTAAGTTTTTAAGTCGCAGGTAAGCCACACTCTGCAAATAACGGGTTTGTATTGTATTTTGTACCGATGTATTATAACCGGCATAGCGAGGCAGGTAGGCATCGGGGTTATCCTCTGTCCAATAATTATCCAGATGCCAGGTTGGCAGGTTATTATATGGTCGGCCAAATTGCCCCCAGAAGATCGACTCATTGCTAGGATACCAGTCCTGCTTACCCACACCCTGAAAAAAGGCTGACAAGTAGAAATTGCTGTAATTGAAGTTCAGATTAAAGTTATAGATATAGCGTGGTTCTGAATTACCGATTATGGTTTTATCTCCATGGTCGTTTACCGTATTGGAACCATAATCGATCACCCCATTACCATCTAAATCGGCAAAGCGCACATCCCCTGGATATACTTTACCGGAATTAGACGACTTAATTAGTGTCTGGGAAGGAGCAGCATCAATTTCCTCCTGCGATTGGAATAATCCCTGTGTCACATAACCCCAGATATCACCCACACGTTGCCCTACATAGTAGTCCGTAATCACACCCGTACCGTTATAGCGGTCGATTGTTGAACGGTAATCCGCTAATCCAGCTTTAACAGCGAAGCTGAATGGTTTATTCGCTAGTGTAAACTGATCATTATAACCAATCGAAATCTCATAACCATTGGTAGTCAGATCGGCATAGTTACCCTTTGGAGAGCTTGCTCCGAAGACATCCGGCAAGGTCGGACCTACGGTAAACATGTCTAAGGTTTTGCGTGTATAAATATCCCCCGTAACGGTTAACTTATTATTTAAAGCCGTTAGGTCGAAACCAAAGTTGGCTGTCCGAGCCGTTTCCCAGGTTAAGTTATCTGGTAGTACAGTAGGGACGTTTGTCGCTGGATTTTTAGCTCCATTCAACACTAAACCCGAGGTATAGATACTATAGGTATTCAGGAAGGCATAAGAACTAATATTTCCATTTCCCAAGGAACCATAAGAAGCCCTCAATTTTACATCCGATATAGCTTTAGGATTTACGTTCCAAAAGGACTCTTGCGAAAGGCGCCAGCCCACGGAAGCAGAAGGGAAGAAAGCCCATTGTTCATCGGTCGGGAATTTGGAAGAACCATCATAACGGCCATTCAACTCAAATAGGTATTTGTTTTTAAAGATGTAATTCGCCCGGAAAAACACCCCGGCAATCCGGTACTTATTGTAATTCGCAGTAGCCGTAACCGATTCTCCCAGTGCCAGGTTTATATTTTCGGTATTTTCGGTTAATAATCCGTTCTTCGTAATATAGGTAGCATCATAAGTCTGTTGCTGATAATTATAACCTACCAATCCTTTAAAATAATGATCGCCCCAGGTCTTTTCATAATCTGCATATAAGTTGGTAGTAAGATAGCGGTACTTCTGTGAAACCTGGTAAATGTTATCGTTGAAAGAAGTCTTCAACAGAGTGGTTACACCTTCTACGGTGCTATAAGGTACGGGTACCCGTATACGGGTCGAGTTGTAGTCTTGATTACGGAAAGTTAAATCGCCCCGGATGTGGAAACTATTATCAAAGAACTTAGTTTCAAAGGAGGTGGTATTTCGTAAATTATCATTTTTAGAGTCTACACCATTCTTGCCATAGATAAAATCTCCAACGGTGTATGCCGCCGAGTACGATAAGGTTCCATCTGGATTAAAAATCGGAGAAGAAGGGTGACCTTCGTCATCAATATTCCGCCAGATATTCCCTCCCTCTCCGGCCGTTTGCGGATCATGGTATTTCGAGTAATTAAAATCCATATTATTGTTGATGCGTAGCCAGTCCGTTACTTGCAAGCCTCCTTTTGCACGCAAGTTATAGTTGTTATAGTCGTCTGTATTATAACGATAAATACCATTATAATCATAAAAGCGGCCTGAAAGATAAAAATCAGCTTTCTCTGTCGTACCTGTTACAGAAAGGTTATGATCCTGCGACCAGGTATAATCTTTCAATAAGGTACCGAAATAGTCCGCATTACCATAGTACACATATTCGCCATTTTCGTTTACGGTCACTTCATCGGTAATGCCTTGTTCTTTTCTTTGCCGGAACTCTTCTAACCAATCTAAAGTAAAAATCTGCGTCTTATTCAGTTTACTCGGCACAGAAGAATAGTTATTCCATGCATTATAAGCCTCATAGAAATGCGAAGCATAAGTATAACCATCTGTTACAAAATCCGGCCTGGTAGCTAGCCGTTGCATAGCTGTATTACCGCTATAGGTAAAAGACGTTTTGCCCAAGGCCGCTTTTTTAGTCGTAATCAACACCACGCCGAAGGTACCACGCGAACCATATACGGCCGCCGAAGAAGCATCCTTCAATACCGATACCGACTCTATATCACTCGGGTTCAATGTGGAAGGATCGCCTTCCACTCCGTCGATCAAAATCAAGGCGCTTCCGCCCTGCCCGATGGAAGTGGTACCACGTACATTATAAGCAGGTGAACGGGTAGGCTTACCGTCCTGTAAACTGATATTCAAATTTGGCACGGCGCCGGCAAGCATTTGTGTGGTATTGGCAGCTACACGTCCTTCAAACACCTCACTGCCAACCTGATCTACCGCTCCCGTCAAATTTACTTTCTTTTGTGTACCATAACCTACCACAACCACTTCGTTCAATAAACCTTCATTTTCTCTGAGTATAAAATTTAAGGATATAGTTTTACCGGCCTCAATCCGTACCCCTTCTCTACGCTGCAGATCGTGTGATACATAAGTCACTTCCACGGTATAAATACCTACGGGAACGGAAGTAGAAAAACGACCTTCACCATCTGTTCCAACGCTTTTACCAGCCTCTACCACCCGGATACTGGCCCCAGGTAACGGCGCTCCTGTTGTATCGGTCACCACTCCTGTTAACGTACCTTGTTCTTGCGGTTGAGGGGCTGTTACTACAATATTATTCCCTGCCTGCTCATATTTGGTATTCGTAGCTTGTGACAGCTCCCGCAATATGTCGTACAGATTTCCTGATTTACGAATGGTAACCATTCGCTTCTCCGGAATGGCACCGTCATTATACACAAAACGAAATTCACTTTGTTCCTCAATCTCCTTAAACAATTGCTTCATGGTTTTATGTCGCACATCCAGCGTAATTTGCGTTTCACGCAACTCTTGTGCATCCACTGTCCGGGCATTGATGACGGTAACCCCCAATAAAATAAATGTCGTGACCAGCGTACTGTATTTCATAACAGAAAAAAGGGTTTCATAAAGAATATGTACATTCTTCTTCATTATATTTGCTTACTGATTTAATAAGTTAATACTGACTTGTTAATTTTTTTATGCCTTTTAGTTGTCCAGACCTCAGGCATAATTACCGGCTTTTGGCACTTTGCCGAAAGCCGCTTTTTCATTAGCTCGCTTTTATCTATTCTCTCTCATTTTTTCTTTTCTGAAATTTGTTTGATTTAAATTATTAATGACCGGGGCCTGTAATATAAACCTCCTTTTCTTTTATATCATATTTAAAAGGGCTGCTCTTTGCCAGTCGCGACAATACCTTGTTAATCGGGAGATCTTCAAAAGAACCGGTAAACCGGTAGTGTAAAAGCGTTTGGTTAGCCACATGTATATTGACGTTATACCACCGTTCCAACAAGCGCTTTACTTCTGAAAATGGCATGTTATTAAAACTCAAGACCTCTTTTCTCCAAACTCCCCAAGCTTCCATTGTACCTATTTGCCCGACAGACAGCTCCCTCTTATTTTTATTAAAAGACACTCGCCTTCCCGGTTCCAAAATAATGCGGTTTCTACTTGTTGGTCCGGCAGCGTTTGCATCCAGTTGTTGAACCTCTACGGCCCCCGACTTCAAGGCCACATAAACCTCTTCCTCATCCGGAAAGGCCTTGACGTTAAAAGTCGTCCCCAATACTCTTGTTATTAGTCCTTCACTTTCTACTACAAACGGCAGCGAAGGATCTTGCTTTACCTCGAAATAGGCTTCGCCTTTTAATTTTACCGATCTGTTTTTTTTGTTAAAGTCACTGGAATAACGGATGGAACTACCAGAATTCAGGTACACCAAACTACTATCTGGCATGCGGAGAGTTTTCTTTTGCCCATACTGGGTAGTAATTTCATAATACTCCGTTGAAGGTTGTTTTTTAGGTGTAGGTTTATTTCTCCAAAAGGGTAAAAAGATAAACAAAGTCAAACAGGCAGCTGCCCATCCCAACCACTTAACCCAAACTATTCGCCGCTCAGGATGAACCCTGTTGATTACCTTTTGGATACGGCGCTCTGCCTCTTCGTTCTCAGGAAGATCTATGAGATCTCCAGATTCTTCCCATAATGCAACACTCAAGCCTTCCAATACTGCACGTGCAGCAGGATCCTTTGTATGTTCAAGGAATTCTTTTTTCTCAGCATCGGTTAACTGGTGATCTATTAGTTTCTGAAAAAGCGTCGTTAATCTCTGTTTGTCCATCAATAATAAGACAGAACAAAGCTAGGCTAAGGGCCATCCTAATCGATGAACATTATATGAAACTTATATTAACACAATATTAAACACCATACAAGAAGAATCAAATAGGCTTGCTCAGTAACCAGTTTTCGCAAGATAGAATAGGATTTTTTTAGTTGGTTTTTGACGGTATTGGTTGAAATATTCAAGCGAGAACCTATTTCTTCATTACTTAAACCCTGTTCTTTTTTCAGCAAAAAAACTTCTTTACAACGTGGTGGCAGTTGCGCTGTTAGGTTTCGTACCATAAGGTTAAAATCGCGCTCTTCTATTACCTTATTTCCGTCGGTATACCAATCCGCATCCGTTGCATATTTTTCTTCACGAACCTGCCTGGATAACAATGCCTGTAAGGCATTCAAAGCTTTGTTCCTTGCGATGATATGCAACCAAGAATCGAACGATTCAATTTCCTTCCAGCTCCTTCGGTTCTCCCATAATTTGATAAAGATATCCTGAGTTATTTCTTCTGCCAATAAACCATCTTTCACAAAACGTATTACAAATTGATAAACACGAGGTTCATATCTCCGCATCAAATTTTCTAGGCCTTTAACATTTCCTGCCGCAATCTGTTTCAGCAATTGCCGATCTGACAGTTTTGTAGGAGAAGCGCTCTGCATAACACATTAGAAACTTGTTAGACAAAACTACTACTCCAATATTATCTTAATGTTATCATCCAAGGATAATGAAACTTTATCGATTCCCGCTATTGCTGATGAAGGCAATCTTTTTACTGTCTGGCGACCATGATGGTGTATTTATAGACCCCTGGCCTCCGTAAAAATAGGCTAAAACTTTAGGCTTCCCTCCCGACGTGGGCATTAGCCGGATATAAACTTGTTTATAGGGTGGGTGATCACTGGGATCAACTTGCTCTTTTAGGAAAGAAAGGAAAACCAGCCATTTGCCGTCGGGCGAGACATGAGCAAACCAATTATTGAACTCATCGTTAGTTACCTGTTCCTGGTTGCTACCGTCCGGCCTCATTCGCCAAATCTGCATCAGCCCCGAACGAACGGAATTAAAATAGATATATTTTCCATCCGGACTGTATTCAGGTCCATCGTCTAAACCCTTTGTCGTTGTTAACCTAATTTCCTGCCCGCCATTTGCCGGTATTTTATACACATCAAATTCGCCATTCCGTTCGCCGCAAAACACTAAGGTATCTCCATTTGGCGACCAACCATGCAAATAGGAAGGCCCCTTCGGCGTGATCTGTTTGGGAATTCCACCGGTAACCGGCACGGTATAAATAATAGAGCCGCCTAAGCTGCGCACACTGCTACTCAATCCCAACATTTTTCCATCGAAAGAAAGCACATGGTCATTGTTATTGTGCTTTACTTCTCCTGTATGTAGCGGATGGGCTTGCCTGGTCTTCAAATCAAAGGTATACATGGTGCCTTTGCTATCGTTAAAAATCAAGCTTTTGTTGTCGAGTGTCCAATTCGGGGCTTGTATGGAATAAGGAACACGATAAATAATCTCACGCTTACCGGTTGCTATATCCAATAGTTCCAGATCACTCCCCAATGTCATCGACACCGATTTTCCATCCCCTTCTGGGTAAGGAACGGTAATCCGTACATCTTGAAAAAGGCCTGTTGCCGCGATTTCAGGGTTATGTGAATGAACAAATAAGCCGACATACACTTCATCGCTGAGCTGTATATTACTTATTTCTTTCGTCACAAAAGGCTCTCCAAATTTTGCAACACGCATGGTGAATACGTGCCCTCTCCGCTCCAATTGGATAATATCAGCTCCTTCTTTAATGTCTACAGGTATTTCTTCGGTCGCCGTACCAAACATTCTTCTAAACTGATAGGAAATCAGTCCACCACCCTGTTTTGCAATACGGATATATGCCGATTGCTTATCCAAAGATTGACGGATCATCCACCCCATGTTATGCTGTGCATCTCCTCGCAAATGTTGCTCAAAAGTACCCCGCGCATACACGATGAAATCGCCTTTCATCTTCTTATATACATAGTGAAATCCTTCATAATCAGACGCGCGGTCATAGCCCGAACTTGTAAGGGTATAGCTCTGGTTCTGCGCACTATAAGTACCCAATCCCTTTTTTGGTGGATTACCTATGTCGCTTTGCGCATCAAATATACCTAAGGCGCTTTGTTGGGCATGCCCAAAACTATTGTTTAGTAGAAGAAATACACCATAAGTCAGGTATAGCCTTATCGTATTCATAATCTATATCGTGATTTAGCGTTTTATAATTGGTCATTTGGTTTTTGAAACGCCTGTTATCAATAAAGAATAAAGGCTATTTTTCAAAAATCAAACCAGGTGTTATACAAAACTATACAATCACGATAAGTAATCAAGGAAGATTGCCACTCATAAAAAAATTAGTAAAAGGGTAGGGCCTGAATTGGTATTAGGTATAAAAATCGGATAACCGTGTTATTAAACACGGCATAATTCCGATCGATAAAAAATGTTAAAATGGCTAAGGTTTGCCCGTAGTTTTTTCGGTATCTGCAACTTTAGATTTGGCACCAACCTTTTTTGTAGCTGTATTACTTTTTTCAACCCTGTTATTCGATTTGCTATTTATTGGTTGGGAAATAACAGGTGCTTTTACTTTTTCAGCAGGCGCCGGAAGAACAGTGCTCACAACAACCTCTTTTTCAGCGAAGGTAGATGGATTAATTTCCATATTCTTGGCGATCTTCTTTGCCATTTGCTTCACTTCCTTAGTGATGATCTTGCTTACTTTATCAGATAGTTTACCATGCTCTGCTACCGCCGTTTTAAGCTTGTTCGCTAAATCCCGGCTTAAATTTTTCCTAATTTCCTTCTTTTTCGGTTTAGTAGCTATTTTTGTTTTTTCTTTCTTCATATCCTTTTTTTTACAAAAATAAGTTAAATAAACATGTATTTTGCATTAAGTTTATGTTAACTTTATTAAACTTAACACAATAACAACAAATTGTAGTAAGAAAAAAGCCCGCTTCACAGCGAGCTCCCCCAATTTTTAACCAAACCTAACAAATGAAGAAATCCATTATGTCGCTACAAACATAACATCCTATTGTTGCCTTGATGTAAGTTTAGTGTTAAAGAATCATATCCGCTTCGGGCACGGCATTTGGCAGATCCGGATCAGGCGTAAAAGTTATAGGAAAGCTCAATTATTCTCTAGGAAAACAGACCAAAGGGTAAAAAGTCACCAAAAATTGACCCCTCCGTAGGACCTTGTTCGGACCATCTTTGGATCGCCTACATATCCGATCCGGGCCTGGGCCGGATTAGCGCCGGGTTAGCCGTATCCAATCCCGAGCCTACCTTGGGAGAAACCCGGGAGAGACCCGGG
>Ga0164243_10002399_pt1 | contig 30987 bp, 25 predicted proteins | sample OricompcompostOP_FD_108781 | JGI IMG/M metagenome (GOLD analysis project Ga0164243, IMG submission 108781) | Organic Plus compost microbial communities from Emeryville, California, USA - Original compost - Organic plus compost (OP) | ecosystem: Engineered > Solid waste > Mixed feedstock >... | reverse complement strand
TATTTGTAGATCCCGTAGTATTGATCAGTACAGAGAGCGAAGTAATAGCCTTCTTTCCGGTCTTCATTGTAGCGGAAGACAATACCTCCGCAGCCCGGTTTGACAAAGGTCATCTTAACCTCGACCGCGAAGTTTTTCTCGGTAAAGGTACTTCCACAGTAGTATGATTTATCTGGCTTTGTCAGTGTGATATCGAGTGAGTTCCGGGTATAGGAGCATTTTCCACCGAACTCCTTGTTCTCTTCGCCATCGTACCAGTACAGGCGTTTAACGAGTGGGTCATAGTAGCGCAAGGTACCACTTCCGGGAAGGTAGCTCGGATAGGGGTGCTGCGCGTTCTGTGTCTCTGCAACCTGGGTTGCTGTAATAGCGGTCGCAGTCGCATTAGCCTGTGCAGTCGCTACTACTGGTTGTACGGCTGATGCTGTAGCATTGGCCTGTGCAGTCGCCGTTGCATGCGAGTCTATATGTGGTGGCGAAGCAGGGAAAAAAGACGGCCAGAGAATTGCCCCTGCTGTGATAGTGCTGCCAAGAAAGATGACCACGCTAAGCGCTACCAGCAGGGTTAGCAGGTTATTGCGGCGCGGTTTTCCCTGAGGAAGTGAATGATATGATGGGGCTGGAAATGGCGAGTACGGTTGTTCGGCTTTAGTTGTGGGCATGATTGAAGGTGTAGGTGCTGTGTGGATTGGCGTCACTGGATATGGCTTTGCCGGTGTCACCGGGTGCTCGGGGGTTGGATTGGAGTTCGCCATATGTCTGATGCCGGATTGTCCAGGAGGAGGAGGCGGTACAATACGCTCGGGTGAGGACGTACCAAGTGCTTGCTGCAATGCCCGGGCAAACGCCGTAATTGTGCGAAAACGCTCTTCTGGCGCTTTCGCGAGCGCGTGCAAGAGGACGGTATCAACATCTGTGGAGAGTCGGGGGTTGAGCTGACTGGGTGGGATGGGTGATGTTGTCAGATGTTGATACATCAACTGTTCGGTCGAGCCCTGATAGATAGGCTGTCCGGTGAGCATTTCATAGGCAATAATTGCCAGTGCATATTGATCGGTCGCTGGAACGGGCTGGTTTTTCCATTGTTCGGGAGCCATAAAATGGGGTGTTCCTCGAACAACCTGACTGACATTGACGGTGGTTGTGTTCAGGCGTGCAATCCCAAAATCGGTCAGCAACAGGTCGGGTTGTGATGGGGCCTCGTTCCGAATGCGGAGCAGGAAATTAGAAGGCTTGACATCTTGATGAATAATCTGGTGCTCATGGGCATGATAGAGCGCGTCGGCGGCCTGTTGAATCAGCCGGGCGACCTCTTCGGGAGGAGGCACTTCGTCGCGATATCGCTCTTTTATCCATTTACTGAGCGAGCCTTCTTTGCGATAGGGCATCACCTGATACACAACGCGCTGGTTCCCGATCTGTTTTTCTCCATACGCGTAGAGTGGCAAGATGTGCGGATGATCCAGAGCGGCGATCGCTGTTGCCTCGCGCTTAAACAGGCGAATTGCTTCCTGTAGCTCATCCTGGTCGAGTGTTTTTGCCATCTGGATCACTTTGATGGCGACATTTCTTTGTAGTAGCGTATCTCGGGCAAGATACACATCTCCCATGCCCCCGCTACCTAGAAGATATTCGATGCGGTACTGATCGAGTAGTTGTCCTTCAAGAGACATCCTAACCCCCGGCAGAACGTTTTTGCCAATGGTGGCGACCATTAAGCAGAATAAGGAGAATCAAGGAGTACCTATTATATCATGTTTTGAGCGCCATGTTCCCTGGCGATGAAATGATTCTTGCAATGGGAGAAGGGCTTCTGTGCTTATATACGAATACAAGGGGTAGGTGTTGTATCGACTCAGAAGTTTCTATTGCTTCCCGCTGTTTGCATCTGAAGAGGTATGCTACGGCTTTCTTTGCGTGCGGTCAGTGCTTATAATCAGAAGGGAGAAGACGGAATATCGCCTGTAGGGTAATTGTTAATAAGAGGAGAGTGCTCGGGAGATAGAGATCAATAGAGCCGCTTCATAGTGCCCGTTCAGGCGATGTGAAAGGAGTGGAACATGTCCCTGACTGAGAGTCAACTTGAACATATCCGTTCGCGGGCTCAGGCCTATCTGGAACAGGTTGTTGAAACCGGAATCCAGATCTGTACTATTCCCGCTCCAACGGGAGCAGAAGGGAAACGTGCAGAGTTTGTGGCCTCCCTTTTTCGTGAGCGCGGATATGAACCGGAGATAGATGCGCTTCAAAATGTGTATGTGCGGCGCAAAGGGCGCCACCCGGGCCCAATCGTAATGCTGCTGGCACATCTTGATACCGTCTTTCCGGCTGAGACATCGCTGAATGTGGTACGCGAAGGTGATATCTTACGAGGGCCCGGAATTGGCGATAACAGCTTGAGCGTAGCGTCCCTGCTAGCAACGCTGGATATGCTGGATGAGCTGAAGCTGGAAACCGAGGGGGATCTGTTATTTGTGGCCGACGTGGGAGAAGAGGGGCTTGGCAACCTCTGTGGTGCACGAACTGCCGTCGATCGGTTCCGGGAGACGTTGGGCGCAGTGCTGGTCATTGATGGGAGCCTGGGCTATGTCGTGCATGAGGCTGTTGGTTCAAAGCGCTGGCGCATTACCGTGAAAGGGCCGGGAGGCCATTCATATGGCGCTTTTGGTACGGCCAGTGCCATTCATGGTCTGGCTCACCTGATCGTGGGGATTACCTCTCTTGAGATTCCCGAGGAACCGAAAACGACCTATAACGTGGGAGTTATAGAAGGGGGGACGTCTGTCAATACGATCGCGGCAGAGGCCTCGGCCTTGCTGGATATGCGCTCCACTGATCCCGCGGCTTTGCAGGCGCTGGCTGATCAGGTCCAGGCAATTGTAAAGCGGACTGCAAAGGATGGCCTGCAAACAGAAATTACCGTACTTGGCGAGCGTCCGGCGGGCCGCAGGGAAAGAACGGATCCCTTAGTGCAACTGGCTGCTAGTACTTTACGGTGGCTCGGCATGGAGCCCCGATTTACTTCTTCAAGTACAGATGCTAATATTCCGATCAGCTATGGCATACCTGCTGTTTGTGTAGGGGTCACACAGGGGCATAAGGCGCATACAGTAGAGGAGTGGGTCACGATTTCTCCTCTTGGAACAGGGCTGGCGCAGGTGGTTCGTCTTGCGATAGAGGCGAGCTCACTGGTAAAGAAATAGACTCGGAAACAGAGAAGCAGAGGTAAGGAATAGAGATAGGATAGCTTACCTCTGCTTTTCAAGTGCTCTTACATCTTTGGTAAACGCCCGGCCAGATAGCGACAAAGCCCGGCAAAGAGGAGCGCCTTGCTGGTGCCCCCGGTTACAGTCACGATAAAGCCGATTGCAAGACCAAGCGTCACGCCGATTCGGCCTGCTGGATGACGCAGCATATGCTGTATCGTTCGCATTGGTTTTCTCCCTTTTTCAGAATGCGGGATGACCTACGGACTCTTTACTTATAAGTATGTAACGAACCATAAAGAAAAAACAAAGATTTTTGCCCTTTTCCCTAAAGGAATCTGATTGCCAGTCGACACTTGAGAAGAGGGGAGAGGTGAAGGGATTGCTATTTCGCTTCAAGGGATGGCATGATTGTGAGCTAAAGAAGAAAAAAAGAGCGCGGGATGCGGAGCTACAGGCACTGCGGTGCCCTCAAGGTATTATCAAAGTACTATCAAAAAATTAAATGGGAAAACCTGTTACTATTCCCGTTGGTCCTGCGTTCTTTCCTGATATAAGGCACCTGTTGAAAATTTCTAAGGGTTCTTTAATACTCGTTAAGGCGTCTCTAAGGATGTTGGCGAACAGTTCAACGTCGAACAGTTCAAAATAGGAAGTGTTGCTGCACATGGTTGGGATGAACGAATTCAATCGCACTTATCTACCAATTAACGCATACGGGGTCATTGGCGATTGTCATTCGGCCTTATTAATCGCTCCCGACGGTTCTGTAGATTGGGGGTGTCTACCGGACTTTGATAGCCCGGCCATTTTCTGTCGTTTGTTAGACGCTGATCAGGGTGGGTTCTTCCAGGTTGCGCCAGAGGATGCAACTATTCCTGGCATCCAGCGCTACTTGCGTGGAAGCAACGTTTTACAGACTCGTTTTACAAGCATTAGCGGTGAGATGCTTCTGACCGATTTTATGCCGGTCGAAACGTTGGAAGCCTGGCCCTATCGCGGCATGGACAACAATACCTGGACCCGTGAGGATGGTTCCTGCCATTGTCTGGTTCGGATTGTTGAATGTACTCATGGGGAAATGCCCATTCAGGTTACACTGAAGGCGACCCCGAATTATGCTGCTTCGCCGAGTGACATTTCTCTCGCTTCAGAGAATAAGGGAGTTGTGATCTCTGGCGGTGGTCAGCATCTGGGTCTTGCTGTTGTTGGCGCTCAGTTGCTTCCTTCGTATTCCATCAAGGTGGTACAGGAAGAAGGAGACCGCAATCCTTCAGTGGTGATCAACGTTACCCTCAGCGAGGGTGAGCGTCTGGCTTTTGCGCTTGGTGTTGGTCGCAGCGCTCAGGCGGCGCGTCGTCTGGTTGAGGATGAACTGCATCGTCGTAATTTTAATGTCGAGTTGGCTCGTACTCTGCACTGCTGGCGGCAATGGGTCGCGTCCAGTAATTATCGCGGTCCCTATGAAGAGTGGGTGCAGCGCAGCGCACTGGCGCTGAAGCTGATGACCTACGCCCCTACAGGTGCTATTGTTGCTGCTCCTACCACTTCCTTACCCGAAGAGCTCGGCGGCCTGCGTAACTGGGACTATCGTTTTACCTGGTTGCGTGATGCGACGTTTACTCTCTATGCTCTTAATGTGTTGGGCCTCACTGATGAAGCGCGTGCCTTTACTCACTGGTTGCGCAACCTGACTTTTGTGGAGGGCGAGGCCTTGCAGATCATGTATGGCATTCGCGGTGAACGCGATCTCCCTGAAGTGGAGCTCTCTCACTTGAGCGGGTACTGTGGTTCCCGACCTGTGCGCATTGGTAATGGAGCTGCCAAGCAGAAACAGATGGATGTTTTCGGCGAGGTGCTGGACTGTATCCACCTCTATCGTCGTCAGGGCGGTTTTGAGCGCTATGGCGAGACGTTGCAGGGTCCCCTATGGGATCTGATGCGGGCTCTGGTAGAGCATGTGTGCGAGCACTGGCATGAGCCGGACAATGGTATCTGGGAGGTTCGCGGCGGCTATCGTCACTACGTCTACTCGAAGGTGATGTGCTGGGTCGCGCTGGACCGGGGTATTCGTGCAGCACAGCAATTGAATCTTGAAGCGGATCTGTCCCGTTGGATGATGGTGCGAGATCAGATCCGGGCCGATATCCTGACAAACGGGTATAATACGGAACTGGGAGCCTTCACGCAGTCCTATGGTGATACCGCTCTGGATGCTTCTAATCTGCTGCTGCCTCTCGTAGGCTTTATTCCGCCAGATGATCCGCGCATGCGCTCGACCGTTGACCGGATCATGGAAAAGCTGACCGATGAGCATGGGTTTGTGTATCGCTACCTTTCAGATGATGGTCTGGAAGGGCACGAAGGCACCTTCGCAATTTGTACGTTCTGGTTAGTCGATAATCTGGCTATGCAAGGCCGGGTTGATGAGGCGCGTTCGCTGTTTGAACGCTTGCTGTCATATGCCGGACCGCTTGGTCTCTTCTCCGAGGAAATCGATGCCTCGAATAAGGTGGCTCTTGGCAATTATCCGCAGGCATTTACGCATATCGCTCTTATCAATAGTGCTCTTAACCTTCGTAAGGCTGAACTGCGCCAGGCTGAACATCACGCTGGCCCGGTCGTTGCCGCGATTCATCTGAACAACCAGCAACGGTAAAATAGACAACTCATTATGATGTACAAAAAAGAAAGATGAGACCTGTACCTCTGTGAAGCTCTACAGGTTTCATCTTTTCTCTTTTTTTTGGGGGTGTCCTCTCCTGCTCTTTTCTTCTTTAGCGCTTGCTTCAGGCGAAACGACCAACCAACCAGGGAAGTGATATAATTGCAACGGCTGTGCTGTCCCATTGCTTACTGTGAGGATGGCGCGAGACTTTATTTCCATTTGAAGAAGAGGCAGGTGATTGCGATGAACGAGAATAGTTACAGTCAGCTTCCAATCGGGCCGAAAAAGAAAATTGCCCTGGTGGCACATGATAACAAGAAGGACGATCTGATCTCGTGGGCGCGATTCAATCGGGACGCGCTGGCTCAGCATACGCTGTACGCGACCGGAACGACGGGCATGCTACTGACCAAAGAACTCGACTTACCCGTACATAGTTTCCAGAGTGGCCCACTCGGCGGTGACCTCCAGATAGGGGCTGGTATTGTGGAGCGAGCAATTGATTGTCTGATCTTTTTCTGGGATCCGCTGGAAGCGCAACCGCATGATCCCGATGTAAAGGCGCTGTTGCGGATCGCGGTTGTGTGGAACATTCCAGTTGCCTGTAATCGATCCAGCGCCGATTTTATCATTACTTCTCCGCTTCTTTCCTCTGAGTATAACCGGCTGCTTCCCCTTGAATATGAGGCGTATATTCGGCGTATGGAGAGTTAAAAGATGTGGCGCTCTTTCTCCTCCTGGCAAGTTATGGCATAATAGGGAGCATCATACTATGAGAGAGAGTTAAGGATTGTGACTGCCACGCATTATCCCACAGCGAGCTTAAAACCGCATCGTGATGAGAGCTTGCTTGGTGGGCATCTCTGGATCTTTTCGGGCGCTTTGCAGCAGCCACCTCACTGGGTGGAGCCGGGCGCTCTTGTCGATGTCAAATCAGCGCGGGGGCAGTTTGTCGCCCGTGGATACTATAATCCGCGTACTGATATTGCTATCCGTATTTTGACGCGTAATCCTGAAGAGGCGATTGATCAAGCGTTTTTGCGACAACGAATTCGGCAGGCCTTGCAATTGCGTGAGGTATTTGAGCCGCAGGAGACCAATGCCTATCGTCTGATTCACTCGGAGGGTGATGGTTTGCCTGGCCTCGTGGTTGACAGGTATGCGGATGTGCTGGTTGCGCAGACCCATACCCTGGGCATGGAACGGCTCTTACCGGATGTGATTGCGGCATTGCAGGCCGAGGTAGAGGTGAAGGGCATTCTGTTGCGCAATGAGGGCCAGGCACGCAGGCGTGAAGGCCTCTCTGTAGAGGCACCTATTGTCTCTGCCGGTGAGGTGCCGCAGCGGGTGCAGATACGAGAAAACGGAGTGCAGTTTCTGATTGATCCCTGGCAGGGACAGAAAACCGGTTTCTTCCTTGATCAACGTGATAAGCGCAAGGCCTTGCAGAAGTATGCACGAGGGAAACGGGTGTTGAACTGCTTTAGCTACTCGGGGGGCTTTTCGGTCTATGCGGCGCTGGCCGGAGAGGAAACGAGAACGGTGAGCGTAGATATCTCGGCTGCCGCTATTGAACTGGCCCGCGAGAATTTTGCATTGAATGGTCTTGATGCTGCCATGCATGACTTCTATACAGAGGATGTGTTCGACTATTTGGAGCGGGCCCGGACGGAGGGTCAGCTTTTTGATGTAGTTGTGCTTGACCCGCCCGCTTTTGCCAAGAATCAGGGGGCTCGTGCGCAGGCTCTCAAAGCATATCGGCGGCTGAATACTCTGGGTATGCAGGTCTTACGCCCCGGTGGCGTTCTGTTGACGTGCTCCTGTTCGGGCGTGATCGGACTGGATGATTTGCTTGGTGCCGTTTCGCTCTCAGCACAGCGTTTGCAGCGTAGTGTGCAGATGCTGGAAGTGTATACACATGGCGTTGATCATCCAACCAGCCTGGCAATGCCTGAGACGGGGTATCTGAAATCTGTGTTCTGCCGCGTGCTTTAGCATATGAAGTAGAGGAGAGCCACCGAGGAGAAGGTGTAGCTCTCCTTTTTGATGCTGCTCTATTCGTCGTACTGGAATGACCCTGAAATGACCTGGGCGGCCAACCCTGAGAGATGCCCATAAGCGGCCCAACATCTCAGCGTGCCTGAGACCTCTTCCTCGGTGGTCTCAAGGTCGAGCTCAGTTACCGAGCAGTTATGGTTGCCCGCAAGGTGTTCCTGTCCCAGGGACTGATGGCAGATTGCCAGCGCTGCGACCATAAAGAGACCGCCATGCCCCACCAGAATGATGCGTTTGTTCTGCTTGCCAAGCGTCATTTGCTTGAGGCCACGCCGCAGGCGATCGGCGACCATGAAGAGATTTTCGCCCTCGGGAAAGCGGCTCTCAAACTTGCCGGTGTACCAGTCCTGCAAGACCTGGTCGTGAATGCGCCAGTTCTCGACAGTGGGAGGCCTGCGTTCCAGATCACCAACACCGATTTCGCGGAACTCTTCCATAACGGTGATTGGAAGCCCGAGCTCATAGCCGATAATCGATGCGGTCTCCCGGGCTCGCTTGAGTGGCGACGCATAAATTTCATCTATATGCTTATCCCGAAAGAAGAGGCCGGTCTGATGGGCCTGGAGCACGCCCTTGTCGGTCAATGAATAATCAACCAGAATTGATGAAAACTCTTTGGTAATGTTGGCGGGATTCTCGCCGTGTCGGACAAGAAAAACAGTATTTCTGTAGATATGACTCATAGTTTTAGATGTTCCTTTTTATTGATACTCCGTTTTGCAGTGAACGGCTGCCCTTTTACTATACAGGAAAATTGGTTGAGTTGAAATGGGTGAGCTTGAGGAGTGCGATGGAGAGGGGACGCATTCGCCTTGTGATATGATACATATGTCGTTATTTCTTTGTACTGAGCAGCGGTAGCACTCAGTCAAGCTGAGTCTTTTTTCTACAGAATAGAGAGAAAGGTTGTAAAGGGGACGTATGGAATTTTCTGGCTCACAAACAATAGCAGCGCCTATCAAGAAGGTGTGGTCTTTTTTGCTCGATGTCAATAATGTGTTCTCCTGTGCTCCCGGCTTTCAGAGTATGGAAGTGTTGGGTGAGGAACACTGGAAAGCGCTGATCTCAGTAGGTGTTGGCCCGGTCAAAGCTAAATTCACGATGGACGTAACCCGTCCCGAGATGCAGGAACCCGAAGTGATGCTTGTCAAGGCGCGTGGTAAGGCTCCTGGCAGCGCGGTTGACCTTTCAGGCAAGATGAATCTGAGTGTGCTGGATGATACTCACACAAAGATGGACTGGAGTGCTCAGGTGAATATCAGCGGGACGATTGCCAGTGTAGGGGCAAGGCTTATCAAGGGGACTGCTGATAAAGTAACCTCACAGTTTTTTCAGTGCTTGCGCCAGAAGCTTGAGAGCGGAGAAGCCTGAGCAATATCCAGGACAAGAAAAAAGGTCCGGCCCGCATAGAGACCTATGCAGGACCGGGCCTTTTTGCTCATATAGAGCAACTAGCCAATGTTCTTCTCCAGGTTCTTGAAGATAGTACCAAGCGTGTTCTTCGCGATACCCTGGCCGATAGGATTGTTTGCAACGGCGACTGCACCTGCCAGTTCCGCATTTGCGTCATAGGACAGCAGAGTTCCGTCGGGTTCCTGCGTGAGCTGGATCTGTGCTACGGCATTGACGGAACCGCCAGTCCCGGAGCGCTGGACCTGAAGCTCAATGTAGTTGGGTTTCTGAACGCGGGCAAGGTTAATCACAATGCCATAGGGTCCCTTCAGACCAGGCAGCGGAGTAGAGATGTTCGCCTTGATGCGGTTCCCATCTAAATATTCGATAGATTCGCAACCTGGAATGCTTGCTTGAAGGACCTGAGGATTGAGAATTGCGTCAAAAACCTTGTCTACAGGTGCATGGAACTTGTGTGTACCGTTGAGTTTCATCCCGGAAATATCCTTCCTATCTACGAAGTCTAGCTTTATAAGCCCTATGTATCCCATCGTTTCCGACGGGATTGACTTTCTGATCTACTAGGATCAGGCTTTATTGTAGCGGTTTCGTCGCCGACTTTCAAGAAGTTAAATACTTTTTTCCTGAAATTCCTATCCAGTCTTTGAATGAAGGCTCCGCTTGTCAAGCTACCTGTTTGTTTTGTTTTAGTTGTACGCAGTTTTACACCCGGGGGAAAAAGGTAATCGCTGAAATAGAGGAATGACTGTCTTTTTAGAGGACCGGGAACACAATTATTTATCGTGTCAGGGACGTTGAAATAGCTCTATCCAGAGAAAACTGAACAATGGGAAGCGGCCTCTCAAGAGCTCCTGGTTTCTCAAAGGAAGAGAGGTATCTTGCTCTGCTTTTGTATAGAGAATCGTTGAACTATACAAGCGGCGCTGCATGCGAGAGATGAGGCATGTGCTATTATGGCTATCAATGCCTGAACTTGAGAAGACGTGTGTTATACTGCCTGTAAACGTTCCAAAATATATCTTTTGTAGATGGAAAGGTGAGAATTTGGGGGCTGAAATGTCGGTGTATAGAGAGCCAGAAGAGCAGCTTCAAAAGACGTGGTATGCTCGAACGGCCAGAGAGAGGCATGATCTCTCGGCTTCGATTGAAGCGGCTCTACGGGAGAAGGTACAGGATGCGGAGGGGGGTGGTGAAAGTACTTCCGCACGCGCTCTCATTCCTCCCCGCTTCAGTTTGCGACATCGGGCTATTCGTGCGGCTCCGTCATCGAAAGGTGCAACTACTACCAGAGCTTCGGCCAGGACGAAGGTGCCTACGCGGCCACAGCTTCCCGTTGTGGAAAAGCAGTCAAAGGAGCCTGTTACCTCGCCTCCGCGTAACCTGAATATCATTACACGCTTTATGAAGAAGATCTCGTCTTCTTTTGCGGCACAGCCACGCGAGCGAGTGACCGCAAGTGGCCTTGAAGAGACGGAACAGGAGGATACACGCCCGATTCGGATCATTTCGCCAGCACCGGAAATGCCGTCGCTTGGCTCACTACCTCAACAGGATTTTGTGGCGACGCCAGACGATCAATGGAGCAAGTTCAAGACGGTGGAGACGCCCGCTGTGAGCCCGTTTGTACCGGTTTGGCCAACGCCTATTCCCAGTTCCATGGGCTACATCGGGCCATCACAGTTTGGGACAGGACCACAGCGCCTGGCTGGACGAAATACAAAGATTCGCCTGGAAACTATTCCACAACAGAAGACCCAGGAGATGCCGACGTTAAAGCGGATCCGCTGTGTCGTGCCACCAAAGCCCGAGCAGCCCGCTGAAGCGATGACAAGCGCTCATATTCCGGCGGCGTTCTCGACCGGGCCTAAGAAAGCCACAAGCGCCCATATTCCGGTGATTGAGCGCTATAAAAGTCGAATCCTGCCAGCAATCAGGCTGCGGGAAAAGCAAGAGGAGCTGAAGCGGCAGCCCGTACATGGCTCGGGTGTCTTTGAACAAGGGCAACGTGATGTTTCGATTCATCTGCAAGCCGTCACAAGCAGTAGCGTCGTGTGGGTAACGTTGCTCTCTGATCCCGGCCCGGTTGTTGTGCAGTATGTCTCTCTTCAGCCAGAAGTTGGCTTCACGGTTCACCTTACTGCTCCAACAACGAAGCGGACAGCGTTCAATTTCGTCGTCTGGTAGGCGAACTCATCAGAGTTCACCTACCACCTCTGCACGCAATCTCTTGAAGAAGGCTTTCATGTAGGTATAGCGCTCCTTTGCCAGGTATTTCCCCGTGCTGGTCGTCATTCGTTCCGGCAGATTCCCGAAGAGGAGCTCAAATTCGATGCTTGGCGAGTAGTCAGGACGGCGACGCAGTTGCCGGATCGTTTGTGGTGCCACTGGCGTCTCGATCTCGGCGGGGAGCTCGGAGTAGACCTTCTGATTGTAGCGCCCGGTAATACAGAACAGCCGCCCGATACCGATCGCGCCAAGACAGTCTATTTTATCCGCGTCGTAGAGAATACGCCCCTCTAGCTGTGTGGGAACCTTGCCGCCTGTCATGCGATGTTCGCGAATAGCCTGTTGTACTGCCGGGATTGAATCCTGTGGGAACGGTGTCTGTGTGAGCAGATCGCCTGCCATCTCGGCACCAATCAGGGCGTGATCACCTCCGTGACGGCGTTCGCGCTCCTGCCCAATATCGTGAAAAGCGACGGCTGCCCAGATAATGGGCAGATTGCCCCCCTCTTGCTGTTGAATTGTTTCTGCCAGCGCCAGTACACGCGTTATATGGTCAAAGTCATGTGACGCATCCTGGCATTCCTCCTGTTCAAGCGCTTTTCGCGCTCGCTCCAGAATCCAGCTACGTAAAGAAGACATATTTATGAGGTTCCTTCTAACAGGGGTAATGTGATGATAAAGCAGCTTCCCTCACCTGGTATGCCACTACTTTCTACGCGGATCGTGCCCCCATGCAGATGGAGGAATTGCGCGACCAGATAGAGGCCCAGGCCGACGCCCCGTGATTGACTGTGTGAGATGTTGGGGGCGCGGTAAAAACGCTCAAAAAGGCGAGATTGAGCCTCAACAGGGATGCCAACGCCCTTATCCTCCACATGTACCTCTGCGACTAGTTTGCCATTATGCTGCCTCTTTTGGAGGGTAACTGTAATCGGCCCCCCTTGCGGGCTATATTTTATCGCATTTTGGAGCAGGTTGGCAAAAATCTGCGAGAGGCGTGCGCTATCACCTTTCACGCGGTATTCCCCTTCCTTCATGTTAAAGTGAAGTTGATGGATGGGAGAGGTTGTCGCATGATCTTCGACGGCTCGATGAATGATATCTGGCAGGTTGATCTCTTCTTCTTTGATGATAATCTGACCCTTATTCAGGCGAGTGACTTCGAGGAAGGTATTCACAATGTTGGTTAATTGATGGGCCTGATCATCAACGATGGAAATACTATCATGGAGCTTGGCACTGAGTGTGTTGTTAAGATCAGGATGTTTGTTCAGGTTGCGGGCCATCATCTGCACATGGGCGACAATAATGGTCAGCGGCGTGCGGAATTCATGGGCTGTGATGCTGAGAAACTCGTCTTTGAGCTCGTTTGCCTGTCGCATAATGGCCTCGTTCAGACGCGCCGTTTCGGCCTCCTGTTGCAGGCGGGCCTGTTCCACAATAAGGCCCGCAAACTGGGCAATCCCTTCCACAACCGTGAGGTCCCAGGAAGAGAAGAGCGGGTTGGAGAGTGGACGTGTTGAGCCTGACTGTCCCTCTTGCTCTTTTTGCAGGAGCAGGGAGCGATCAAGCAAAATAAGCCCTTGAAGCGTGCTATTATGCTTGATGGGCGCGGCGAGGATCATGGTTTCGTAGTAGGGGTTGGGATGTTCCGGGCATTGATCGCCGCTGATCAGGGTCACGTTCCCGGCCAGAATGCGCTGGCGGAAGCCGGCGTACTGGTCGCCCTCTGGATAGAGCCAACTTGCTTGTTCTTCCAGCCAGGAAAGTCCTCGTTCATCCTCAAAGCCGATGGCGATAAAGGGCACAAAGTCCTGTTGGTCCTCATTGTAACGCAGCACCATGCCCCGATTGCAATTTAACGCTATCAATGTGCGGGCAAGCAAGCTATGAAGGAGCTCTTCAATGTCGGTCTGACTGGAAATAGCCTCAGCTGCATGGAGGATCGTATCCAGGGCGCGCCGCACGCGCCGTTCAGCATAAACCTGCTCGGTGACATCACGAAAGGCGCAGACGATCCCCATTTGCGTCGCCGTATCTGCATAGACCGGGGCAACATTGACTTCAATAATACGGTCTATGTCGTCCATCTGGCGGCTGATATAGCGCTCTCCCCGGATATGTTCGCCTCGCAAGGCTCGCAAGAGCGGAAAATCTTCAGCCGGAATGGGTTGTCCTTGCAGAGTATAGGCGCGTTGTAGCCGGGTGATCTCAGCGGCTTGAATCGGTTTCTTGTGTGGAAGCGTGAGCAGGCGACGGGCCATACTATTGTGCATAATGCCAAATCCATCCATGTCAAGCACAAGGATGCCTTCGCTCATCGCATCAAATGTTGCTTTCAAGGTGTTGGCGCGTTCGGTTGCCAGGGTGGCGGCCTGATGGGCCTCCGCCAGAATCCGCGCTTTCTCGATTGCAAGGGCACACTGGGCTGCAATATCCAGCGCGAAGGCATAGTAGCCAGAAGTCGGAGTACGGGCTTCGCGGGGATAATTGATAAAGGCTATACCCAGACAGTGAGTGGTGGTGTCTTTTTGTTGTCCCGATTGCTGTTTCTCACCCACCAGAGGCACAATCATGCAAGCACTCGAACCAAGCAGTTGAAACCAAGCACGCTCTTCTGCTTCGGCCTGGTGTGTCCTGATGAAGCGCGGAGAACCTTCTATTGCCGCCTGTTCACAGGTCGGGAGCAGGGAAAGTGCGGGGGAAAGGGGAAAATCCGAGGCTGGTGCGATCGAGCCGCCGGTTCCTGTAACGATAAGGTGATCTGCATGCAGCAGCGCAATCACAGTACTTTCTGCTCCCATACCCTGCACCAGTTGCTCTGACGCGATATCCAGAATCGTCGCAAGTGCTTCTCCTGAATTGACGGCTGCGGCGACTTTATAAATAGATTGAGCGCGTTGGATCAGTCGTTCGGCTCGCATACGTTCGGTCTGGGCTTCCTGATAGAGGCGGGCATTGTGAATCGCAATGGCTGCCTGATGACCGATGGCCTGAGCCAGTTGTTGCTGTTCGGGAGAAAATGTGACCGTTTTGCCGGGATTATCCAGTGACATGACGCCAACGGGGCGGCCCTCACGGATCAGTGCGACCAACAATACAGAGTGTACAAAGAATTTCTCCGCGATGGTGCGCATAAATTGGCTTGAGGCTTTGCGTAGGTCAATAATCGAGAGGTGTTTGTGTTCCTGGTGGAAGAGCTGATGTACGACGGGGTCATTGTAGGGAAGGCGGCTCCGGTGCCAGATATAATCAGCTATTTGTAGCTTTTTGCCTCTTAATTGAGGCGTAGCGAAATGGTAGGCTGAAGGAAGAAAGACTCCCTGCGCTTCGTCAAGGAGCCAGACGGCGCACCGTTCCACCTCACATACTTCCGTCGTCCGTTTCACCAGAACCTGAAGGATTCGGGTTGGGTCCAGCGATGAGGCAAGCAGTTCAGATAATTCTCTCAACAGTTCGCTTTCACGCAGGGCATTGAGGAGTTGATGATGTTCCTCTCCACTCGTCGATAAAGGACGCTTATCAGGCATATTCTGACCTCGTCTGGAGATACAACCGGTACAGAGCGCTGTTGAAATGGTATTGCAAAGCTTTTGCCCTTGTATGGCTGTGTTTCGGGGTTTTTGAGAATCTCACTGGTTTGAGTGAAAGTGTAACAGATCCTCATGACGCACGTCAAGGAATATGCCGGTACAGGTAATGAGCGCTTTTTCCTGATACAATCTTCCTGCGCAGGCGCTGATGCGGCCTTCCAGTCTTGCAAAAAGCGCCTCCAGAAAGCTCTAGAGGCGCTGTAGGCTATACTATCTGGCGGGTTTCTTTTTCTGTTCGCGTCGCAGGTTGAGCCATTGGAGCAAAAAGGCCAGCGCGGTTCCCATGATGACTTCTAACAGGGTTGGATTGATAGCGGTTTTTCTGGTGGGTTTCTGTTTGCGCTGCTCTGGCTGGTGCTCTGCTTTGTTTGGCTGTTGCGCAATAGAGGCTGTACGCGCCTTTTCTGCCTGTTCTGTTGGAGTACTATCGACATAATGGGGCTCGCGTTGCGTTGTATTCAGGTGGAGCATGCCGCCCATTGTACTGATAAACGTAACCACATCGTTTGGAAGCGGACGGACCTTCTCGAAGAAGAAAGCGTTTACCTCTGCGCCGACTATTAAGATGACGGCGAAATAGTAGAAGAAGAGCAGAAGAATCACGGCAAAGCCTACCTGTCCTGTGTAGCTGCCCATTGAATGCTGAATGTAGAGCGGGAAGAGCAGCAGGAAGAGTTCGAGTGCAACGGCTGCAACAAGCGTACCACACCAACTGGTCCGAAAGCTGATTTTCTGATTGGGCATAATCGTGTAGATGGCGCCGAAAAGGATACAGCCAACCAGAATACCGCCCAGAACGCTACTCAGATAGGAAATGAGCGGGTTATGGACTACCGCTCCCAGGAAGGGAACCATCTTTAGGGCTGGATTGGAGCCAACCAGGCCGAGAATCAGCGTTGGGGCGCTGGCAGCGATAATCATGATGGGAACCAGCACGATAAAAAGCAGAAGCATAGAGATAGAAACCAGATTCTGTTGTAGAAAAGGGCGCGGGCGCAAACGATAGATGATATTCAAGCAGCCCTCAATAGTCACAAAGAGGCGTGAGCCGCTCCATATGGCCAGAATGACAGCGATTATGGCCATCGCCCATGCACTAGTTCTCAGGTGCTCGACCTGCTGAAACGCGATTGTCATTGCGTTCTGGTTGCCTGCCAGGCCCGGAAAAATGGTCTCAATTGGCTTGAGCATATCAGCGGGGTTGGTAAATGAGCCAAGCGTAAAGCCCAGAATTGCCAGCAGCGCGATCGCGATGGGCACCATTGACATAAGCAGGTTATAGGCCAGTAGGCCTGCCAGATTCATCGACCAGTCATTGTTAAACTTGGTAATAAATTCCTGGATGACATGAGTTTTTTTCTCAGTTTGTTTGACGATTTTTGCGTCGGCCAGTTTGTGCTCTAGTTTCTGGATCCCATCTTTCTGCATCCCATCTTTCTCCTTTCGATCCGCCGTGTATGGTGGTGCAAGAGTCACAATCGCATCCCTCTATGGATGAGAATTGTTTCTGTCTCAGTCGCTCTTCCTGTTTGAGAGTATCTATACAATTGTACTGAGCAGAGATATATTGGTTATTTCTTTCACGGCCTCTGGTTCTCATGCAGTTTCATTGCATAAAAAAGAGACATATATTATTATTGGAGAGAACAGAGGAATTGAGGGATACAATCGTCTCTGTCTATCGGAGAAAAAACGCACTGACGAGGCATAATAGTATGAGAGCACGTTCTTCGCCCTCGCTTGCATCCCTGCTCTGGGATGTGGTGCGAGTCGGGGTGCGTTCGTTCTGGCAGAGTAAGGCCAACCCCGCCCGCTCGTTTCTCCTGAAACAGCAGGCGCTTAGCGTCCTCGGGCTGCCCCTGAACGCGACCCCGCAACAGATTAAGCGTCGATATCGACAACTGGCAATGCGCTATCATCCCGATCGAGGCGGTGATCCTCGTCAGATGCAAAGGGTGATAGAGGCGTACAATATCTTGATGAAGGAGTTATCCCCTCACTCTAATAGAGCATAGCCCCGCATTGGTTACAGAAGCGTTTGCCCGGGCGGCAACGCGCCCCACACATCTCGCAAAAGATGGCACCCTGTGGCCTGGCTTGTGGCGTCGGCGGTGGCGTCTGGGGTGATGTGTTTGGCGCCGGAGATGGCGGCTGATTGGGCTGCTGTGGCGCAGGATTCTCCTGCACGGTTTGCACCGTCTTCTGAATCGTTTTGGCCGCTTTCAGCGCGAAGCTGCCGACCGTGCCAGCGATTTTCAGGCCTTTGGCAATGTCGTTCATATCTTTCTGCACGCGATGGGTGGGCGGCAGCATGGTTGAGTCGGAGACCTTCTGAAAGTAGTTTTTGCCGATCTGAAGCCCTTCCCCGTTCCATGAAAGTTGAGCCTGTTCCTGGCGTCCATTGTCGAATTGCATCGAGACAAGCTTTTCCTGCTGTGTATAGCTTCCTTCGTATCTGGTTTCTGGTACGCTATGTGAGATCTGCTGTCCCTGAAGGAATGATTGCGCGGCATTTGCGATGCGGCTGCGATCCTGAACAGTGAGCAGAAAGCGCCCGTTCGGGTAGAGGGTTAACCGATCGATGCGTGACGTGAAGTAGTCCAGTCCCACACCCGAACGATGCTCGCACTCGTATTGTCCTGTGATTGGTTTCATCTGGTGTTACCCCTTATGACGTTTCCTCGCCTGTGGTGGTAGAGCAAAAATGAGTACTCCATCTCACTCCAACTTCACTACAAACTACGCAGAAGAGAGTTCATCGGTTGTGATATCATCTCCGCTGTGGCTCACAAGGTCAGAAAGCAGGCGAGCCTGCTCTAGCTCGTGTTCACTCTCCTGAATCTTGCCAATTTTCAGATAGTGCCTGGCCAGGCGAACATGGGCGCTAATGCGAGCGGAAATACGCTGAGTGTCCGCCAGCTCGCGGGTAGCATTGCGAAATGCCTCTTCTACTTCAGGCATATGGGGATCAATGGCCTCCAGAATGCGGCCCCGTATCGTGTAGGCATCAGCGCGCCGCCGTTTATAGCTGCGTTGTCCGGCTTCTAGCGCGAGATTTGCATACTTGCGGGCCTCATCAAAGCGCTTTTCTTCCAGCGCGATATCTGCGAGCAAGCAGGCCGCGCCAGAGACAACGCTTGCCTCTTCTTTCTGGCGTCGCTGTCCCTCTCGTGTGCTGGCAGGAGGCTGTTTTAGCGTATAGAGCCAGGTATGCAGGATCTCCTGAAGGTGAGCTTGAGCATGTTCATGCTGCCCAAGTGCATATTCGAGCTGGGCGATCTGATGAGTGACAGCCGCCGCGGAGAGTTGATCGTTGATAGCGCAATAGAGAGAGCGGGCCTGTTCTGCGTGTTTGAGTGCGGTCTGAAGGGAGGCCTCTTTGCTCTGGTGTCGTTCGCTTGCTTTGCGAGGGAGACGGAAAGCCTGCGAGGAAGCGAGGAGCGCCATTCCCCAATGGGCCTCAGCCACATAGCCAGAAGGTGTTGAACGATCCATGATATGCAGTGCGGTCCGATAGTGTTCAAGGGCATCCTCAGGTTGCTGAAGCTCGCGACAGGTGCCAGCGAGATGCAAGTGGAGTAGCATGAGATCCTGCCGTTGCTCCTGAGGTAGGAATTTTGGTTCAGGTGGACAAATGCTGAGCGCGTAGATAAAATCCTGTTGTGCCCGCAAAAATTTGCGCTGTTCAAAGAAACATTGCCCCCGTAACGCGGCGAGCCGCCAACGTTGCCGGGGTGGGATCTCTGGTAAGTAGAGATGCTCTAATAATTGAATCGCGGCTGCGATTTCTTTCTTTTGCAGATGGAGCGTGGCCCTTGCTCGGGTCTCTTCAAAGAGCTGGTCAGGTTGAGAGCCTTGATCCTCGGTTTCTTTATTCTGTTGTGCAAGATATTGTAGATCTTCAAGGGGGAGATGTAACCGTTCGGCCAGATACCGCAGGCTGTCCACTGAAGGCTCGATTCTGTTTCGCTCGATTTGTGAGATCAGACTGGGACTGTACTGATTGCCAGCGACCTCTGCTAAAGATAGCTGCAATTGTTCCCTCGCAGCTCTTATGCGACCCCCTAGCGTATCTGGTGATACGTGCTTAGACGGACGAGGCATAAGCCTTTGCCATCCTCCCTGATGTAAGGTTAAGAATAGGTAAATGAGTAAGTATAGAACAATTCAGGATAATTATAATCGAGAAAAAAGAAAAATACAATACCGAGCGAAAACGAGGTTTACATAGATCATCAGTCTAGCAGGCCTATTGAGTTTCTATGTATCAATCCTTTATCATAAGTGGTATCTTTGTCGGTTAGAGCAATGGTGTTGCTGGAGCATCATTTTTTATCGTTTGGCCTTCTACCATGTCTGTACTTGCCGAGGAAAAGTACTGAGATTCCATTTTTGCGCGGGCAGGGAAGAAGGAATGCATAGAACTTATGACCCAAAAAGAAGCCGGGTTATCTTGACTTTCCAGATATTAGACGTTATCCTGATTAGGCAAAAAGCATGATAAAGAGAGGTATAGGGTTTGATGTCTCGTTCCCCAAAAGCACTCCCTCCTGCTCAAGACGAGGTAGGCGCGACTCAGGAGCAGTTTTCATTTTTAGTGGCACAAAGTCCTACCGAACAGAATGGGGAAGCCTCATCTGAAACGGCAAAAGCTTCCCGATCTGAGAAGAAAGGATCGAATTATACGTCTGCCGATATTCAGGTACTTGAGGGCATCGCGGCTATTCGCCATCGCCCGGGTATGTATATTGGCTCGACCTCTACTTCGGGGCTGTTGCACCTGATCTGGGAGGCCCTTGATAACGCTGTAGATGAGGCTGTGGCCGGGTATGGAAAACATATCTGGCTTTCTCTCGATCGTGATGGCTGGGTGACAGTGCGAGACGAGGGACGTGGCTTGCCGTTCGATCCTATGCTTTATCAAGGTGAATATCTTCCTGCAGCGACGGTGATCCTGACTGTACCGCATTCTGGAGGGAAATTCTCTGAAGGCGTGTACAAGACAGCAGGTGGTCTGCATGGTGTTGGCACAACGGTAATTAATGCCCTTTCGGAGCGTCTGGAGTTGACAATCTGGCAAGAAGGGCAGCAGTTTACCCAGACTTTTAGCCGAGGTACCGCGTTGCCGCATCATATCGGGCCCTGTGATCCATCGCTGCACGGAACACAGTTCCGCTGGCTGTACGATCGTTCCGTCTTTGACCCAGATGCCTACTATTCACTGGAAGCGATTATCAGTCGTCTGAAGGCGTCAGCATATTTGAACCGTGGTGTGTCGTTCCATCTGGATGCCTGGGATGAGGCTTCGGGTGAGCAGGTCCAACAGGTCTTCTACTCACGCGAGGGCCTGCCTGATTATGTGCGTGATCTGTCGGAGGGAACCAGCGATCCACTGTTTAAATATGTTATCGGCATTGCAAAAGAGAAGGATGATGTTTCGGTCGAAGTAGCGCTTCAGCCCACATCTGGATATAAGATCGCGCTCTACAGCTATGCGAATGCGGTGCGTACCCGCGATGGCGGTGTACATGAGACGGGCTTTAAGGCGGCCTTAACCAAAGTGGTCAATGATTACGCCTTGAAGTTTGGTGTCATCAAAAATCGTGAAAAAGACGGTTTCAGGCCAGAAGTGATCCAGCAAGGATTGAACGCGGTCATTTCGGTGAAGCTGGTCAACCCTCAGTTCCAGGGGCAGACAAAAGATCGTCTGAATAATGCGCCGGTTGAAGGTATCGTTCGTTCAGTCGTTGACGAGGGGTTGAAAGAGTGGTTTGAACATCATCAGGGACCGGGCAAAGAGTGGCTCAAAAAGATACAGCAGATGCAGAAGGCTCGCAATGAAGCGCTGTTGGTAGAAGAATTGGCGCGGGCTGGCAATAAGAAAAATGGCGAGATGATGGATACCTCGCTGTCCAAGAAGTTTTTACGCTGTAATACCAATGATCCATCACGAGCCGAACTCTTTATCGTTGAAGGTGACTCGGCGGGTGGTAGTGCCGGTCAGGGTCGTTTTTCTGACTTCCAGGCTGTGTTGAAGCTGAAGGGGAAGCCGCTGAACGTCGCGAAAGCCGACCTGAAGAGTATCGTAGAAAATGATGAGATTCGCACGATTATCAATGTCCTGGGAACTGGGACGCGTGACACATTTGATATCACACGCTTGAAGTTTAACCGCGTGATTATTGCAACCGATGCGGATGTTGATGGCCTGCATATTCAATGTCTGTTGTTAACTCTGTTTCACCAGGAGTTTAGTGATCTGATCGAACGCGGCCATGTCTATATTGCTTGCCCTCCGCTCTACTCGGTCAAGTACAGAGGCAAAGTCATCTGGCTGCTGAACGATGAGAGTCGTGAGGAGTTTTTGCGCACGCATCCCGACGCACGGAATATGGAGTTCAAGCGCTTTAAAGGGCTTGGCGAGATGAACGCCAAAGAGCTACGTGAGACAATGTTTGATCCTGCTCGCCGGGTGTTGAAACGCGTGACGATGGAAGATGGCGTGCTGGCTTCCAAGCTGGTCGCAGAGTTGATGGAAGATCGAAATGCTGAGCGGAGACGCGTCTTCCTGGCCGAACATTCTCGTAAAGTGAAAGAACTGGATGTGTAGTGTATGGCTAGTGTCTCGGATAACACAATTGAACCGGGGATTGTTCAAGAAGATTTTTCGGTCATTATGTCGCATGCCTTTGCGACATATGGCCTCTCTGTAGTCACCGATCGAGCGCTACCCGACGCTCGTGACGGCCTTAAGCCAGTTCATCGCCGTATTCTCAGCGGGATGCGGGAGGCTGGCTATCTCTCAAATCGCTCAACGGTGAAGAGTGCCGAGGTAGTTGGGTTGATTCTTGGTAACTATCATCCTCATGGTGATACTTCTGTGTACGATGCTGCTGTGCGTATGTCGCAGCCATTCTCGATGCGCTATCCCTTGATTGAGGGACAGGGCAATATGGGGAGTGAGGACGGCGACGCAGCTGCTGCCTACCGCTATACCGAGATGCGCCTTTCTCCTCTGGCTGAAGCGCTGATGGCCGATATGGAATGCGAAACGGTCCCGCTGCATCCGACCTATAAGCAGGACCCGAAGGTACTGGAGCCGGACTATTTGCCCGGGCGCATTCCACCTATTGTGAATCCGTCGAGTGGGATCGCGGTTGGCCTCTCGACCAATATTCCCCCCCATAACCTGACCGAGGTGTTGCGGGCCTGTATTGCTCTGCTCGATAAACCTGAGATGACGGTTGAAGAGCTGATGACATATATTCAGGGCCCGGATTTCCCGCAGGGAGGCCAGATTATTGGTATCCAGGGGATTAAGGATTACTTTACTACCGGCAAGGGGCGTATTATTGTACGTGCCGATGTGCGGCTTGAGGAGACACCGCGCAGCCGCTCACTGGTAGTGACACAGATCCCGCCGATCGGACGCGATAAGGTGAAAGCCTCGATTATCAAGGCGTTCAATGCGCATAAGCTTGAAGGGCTGATGGCTGATTTGCGCGACGAAAGCGATACCGAGAAAGGCACGCGCATTGTGCTGGAACTGCGCAAAGATGCAGACCCGGCGCAGGTGCTTACTCAGCTTTATCGTGAAACCGATTTGCAGGTAGCGCTTTCATTTCAGATGGTCTTTCTCTTCGGTACTCCAATGCAGCAGGCCCGTCAACCAAAACAAGTTGGTATGCTGGAACTGCTGAACTACTGGAACGAGCATCAGATTGATGTTCTGACGCGGCGCACACAGTTCGAGCTGCGCAAAGCTCAGGAGCGCTTGCATGTGGTTGAAGGTCTGATGATTGGTGCTACCCATGCGGAAGAAATCGTGCGCATCTTTCAGCAATCGGAGGATCGAGCTGCGGCGCGGCGGACAATCGAGGAGCTGTATCAGTTGACTCCCAGACAGTCGGATGTGATCGCCTCGATGACGCTTTCACAGGTTACGCGTCTCGACATCGGTAAGTATCTCAAAGAGCAGGAAGAGCTTCAGCAGCGTATTCGTGAGCGTGAACGCCTGCTTTCAGATCGTCGGACTTTGCTCTCGTTGTTAAAACGTGAGATGCAGCAGTTGATCAAGCGTTTTGGGGATGAGCGTCGCACGGTCATTGATGCTGAAGCCACAATTCACACGCCGATTACCCGGGTACCAAGCCTGCATGAGCGTGAGCCGCTGACCGTTGTGTACACTCGTGGCGGCATGCTGAAGGCGCTTCCGGCGGATACCTATACTCCAAAGAGTAAGCAGCCAGGTGAGCCTGCTGTATATACTCCAGTTCGGAGTGATGAGCAGCTACAGCAGGTAATCGCGACGGCAACCGGTGAATACCTGCTCTGCATCGCATCAAGTGGACGCGTGTTTCAGCTTGCGTCCCATCTGATCCCTTCCTCGACTCGTTCGGGCAAAGGTGAGCCAATCGCCAATCTGCTTGAGTTGGAAGAGGGGGAGGAGATTGTCAGCATTCTGCCGATCAGTTCGTATGAGGAGGAGCGCTATCTTGTTACCTTCAGCGAATATGGCAAGGTTAAGAAGTCACCTCTGAGCGAGTATAAGACGGCAGATGTGGACGGTGTACAGGATATGAAGCTCGCGGAGGGAGATAAAGTCGTGGCTGCGTTGCTCTCAAGTGGACGTGGTGAGTATTTTGTCTCAACCGATTATGGGCAGACGTTGCGCTTCAGCGATGACACCTTCCGCTCACAAGGGCGTGTAGGTCAGGGAGTGGCTGCGATCTCGCTGGCGAAAGGCGGCACTGTGATCAGTGCATCGCATCTGGATGCCGACCAGGCAGAAGCACAGCCAGATCAGTTCAGTATACTGGTTGTCACCGTACAGGGAACTGTCAAAAAGGTGCCGCTCAGCGAGTACCCGCAACGGGGACGCGCGACGGCTGGCGTCGTTACCACTGAGTTGCTTGAGACTGATCGCGTTTTCTCAACAATGCTGGTACATGAGCAGGATCATGTGCTTCTGGCATGGGAGGAGAATGCCCGTAGTAATCAGGTAACCGCTTTACGCATTGCGGATCTGGGGCCGGCGCCCCGTATGCAGGGGGGGATGCAGGTAGCAAATGGACGCGTCCTGAGCGTCGTCAAATTGTAACAGAACCGAGGAAAAGCGCTCTCTGAGAATATCGAGAGCGCTTTTCTTTTCGCATGTATGCTTTTTAAGGGGTAGGAGGAACCTCATCCTGACGAATTTCTTCAATCCGACGCTCCTCCGGGGTTTTCTCGCCTGAGCGAATAACCTCGATGGAACAGCGAGTCAGCAGTGCGCCCAGAACGCCGATAGCTGCAAGCTGCGGTGCCAGCAGAACGCCTGCAACGCCGATAGTCAGCGGGATCTCAAGCAGTGTGTGACCGTCCTGCTTGATAATGACGCGACGGACATTTCCTTCGTGAAGAAGTTCCTTGATTTTTGTGACAAGCTGCTCACCAACGACCTGTAATTCCTCAACACCATAGGTCTTCTGCTCAATATTGGGGTCGGAATTCGGGTTTGTCTGAGTCATGGTTAGCTCTCCTTACTTCTATTTCGACGTATACGGAATGCTCAATAGGAAACGACCGTTTGCTTACTCTGCGCAGAAAGCGTTCGGCTGATTACTGGTGTGAGCTGATTTGTTTACGGATCGCTCGCCAGTGTTGTATGCTGAATGTGTAGCCATGCTATTTTCTTCACGGCTACATCTTATATACGGTAACAGAGGGGAAAAAGTTGAAAAATTTAACGAGGATTTGCTATTTTTTATCCTCTGATTGGTAACTTTGCGTGTAGAAGGAGGTGTGGGATGGCTTTTTACCTTGCAAAAACGGAACCAGGTGAGTATTCTATTTTAGATCTGGAACGAGAAAAGCGAACGACGTGGGATGGCGTGCGCAATCCGCAGGCAGTAAAGGCGATTCGCGCTATGCAGCTAGGTGATGAGGTACTGATCTATCATAGCGGTAAGGAGGCGGCTATTGTCGGTGTGGCAAAAGTGCTTTCAGAGCCTCGCCCTGACCCGAACGATGCGAAAAGCTGGGTGGTTGAGCTTGGCTTTGTTCGTCATTTGACGCGCCCGATTCCCTTGCGGGAAATCAAGGAGTCGCATCTTTTTGATGATTGGAGTCTGGTGCGGCAGAGTCGTCTATCAACGATGCCTGTACCGGAAGAGTTTATCGCATGGTTGCAACAGGGCCAGCCGCTCTGATCACCCCCTGGAAGGAGTGCTTGCGAGATGCTGGATACATCTGCTATTTGGTATGTTGGCGGAAAATGGGTGCATCCCAATGAGGCAACTCTTTCAATTAATGATGTTGCTGTATTGCGGAGCTACTGCGTTTTTGAGGGGTTAAGAACCTATAACCGCCGCCCATTTCATCTACACGATCATCTGGTGCGCCTGTTTCACTCGGCGTCCTTGATTGATCTGGAAGTACCGTATACCCTGACTGAGATTGCGGCTATCATTCATGAGGTGATCGAGCGCAACACGTATACTCATGCCTCGATTCGTGTACTTGTAACCGGCGGTGAGAGCGAGGATGGTGTGTTGCCGACAGGGAAACCAGTTCTAGCTGTGTTAATAACTCCATTGCCTGAGCGAGATATGGAGCGCTTTGAGCGTGGAATCAAAGTCATTACAGCACGGGTAGGGCGTGAGCTACCGGAGGCGAAAACGTCAAATTATGTGCAGGCAATACGAGCTTTGAAAGCGGCTGCACGCCAGAATGCGGCCGACGCTCTATATGTCAATGCAGCAGGCGAGGTGCTGGAGGGAACACGCAGCAATTTTTTTATCTTTCGCGGAGATACCCTGATTACGCCTCGTGAGGGGGTGTTATCTGGGATCACACGAGATACTGTATTGAAGTTAGCTCAGGGACGCTTCGCAATTGAAGAACGACCGATTCTCGTTTCGGAACTACCCGAAATTGATGAGGCATTTCTATCATCCTCATCAAAAGAGATCACGCCTGTTGTACAGATTGATGATCTCGTTATCGGTTCTGGCAAAGCCGGAAAGCGTACATATGAGCTGGAACAACGATTTATTGATATGGTTCAGCGAGGCGATTTTTAAGAGAAACAGCAGAAGGAATGTCTGTCGTAATGGAGAAAGAGACGCGGATAGAAAGAACACGTACATTTGCCTGGGAAGATCCAAAGCGGCTGATGGAGCAGGGAAAAGCCATGAGCGGCTTCGAGTATTTGAAAGCGATTCAGCATGGGACTTTGCCGCCACCCCCCATTGCGTGCTTGATTGGAATGGAACTGGTGGAAGTGGAGGAGGGGCGCGTTGTTTTCACCGGTCGTCCTGCTGAATATCATTATAACCCGCTTGGGACAGTTCATGGGGGAGTGGCGGCGACGCTGCTTGATTCGGCAGTTGGGTGTGCCGTTCACTCGAAGTTACCCCTGGGTGTCTGGTATACGACGATTGAATTGAAGATAAACTATCTACGCCCTTTGACTGCCGAGACCGGAACAGTCTATGCCGAGGGAAAGGTGATTCATGTTGGCGGTCGTATCGCGACTGCTGAAGGAAAACTGATAGACGCTGCAGGTAAACTGTATGCGCATGCAACGACAACGTGTCTGGTGATGCGCTCATAAGCAGACGCTCGCGGTTCTCAGAGAGCAAGTAGGAAGCCTGCTACAATTGACTGTAGCAGGCTGAGGGAGTAAGAGGTGTGATGTTCAGGCGATCTCATTCAGGGACTGTTGTTTTTTTGGACCGCCTAATGCTTTCTGTGCGGCTTCCTTCAGGCGAGCTTCGCTACGTGCGCCAAAGCCCGAGAGCTGGCGGATGCGCTGCTGTTGCGCTGCCCACCATAGTTTCTCTACAGAGTCAATTCCCAGTTCTTCATACAACCTGATGGCAGTATAAGGGCCGACGTGTTCGACATTGAGTAAGGCCCGTACACCGGTTGGCAAAGCAGGAAGACAGAGGCCATTATGAAAGGTCATCACACCTTTCTCCACCAGTTCCCGAATGCGGGTACGCAGGCGGTCGCCGAGTCCGGGTATAGGAAGCGCCTCTCCGCGAGCCAGAATATCTGCTGCGGGTTCTGCCAGGTCCAGGATGCCTCGCGCCGCATTACGATATGCCTGAATACGATAAGGATTGCCTGCCTGACTCTCAAGCAGGTCTGCGATCCCTGAGAGCACTTCAGCTATCTGACGGTTGCTCACCTTAGGTGAGACCTCAGCCTCCGGCTCCATGCCTGGCAAGACCGGCTGTGATGGACGTTTCCCAGAGCGTGCGGGCAGGGATGGGACGATTTGAATTGTTTGGGTAAGCTGGAATATGCTCATATGTTGTACACTAACCTCTTGTGTAGTGGCACTCACTAAAAAGCGTACGAATTACGGTGAAATAAGAAGGTCAAAATACGTTAGTGTACGGAGAGATACATTGAAATCGTGTTCTAATTATAGCATAAATCTCTTCTATCGTCAAAATTTCTATTCTCAGAGGCTGCCATAGTGCATTGCGCCTCTTTTCTCTTGCATCCTCTACTCTACTCTTCTTTTTCTTGTATCGAAATTCGGAAATGGAGGTGCTAGAAGCCGAACGGATAGGGTGCGTTATGAGTGTTTGGAGAACCGTTTCTGCGATTATTGCGTAAGCTCAAAGTGAGTGATTCTTTGATGAATGATAGAAAGGTATTGATTGAGTATGTATAGAGGGTTAGAGAAAAAAGAGAGGTGAGGAGTTACAAAAACTCCTCACCTGTTTGCTGTTAGCGTCGATCATAAGGTGATTCTGTAGAGCGTCTCCGTTGTTCTTCCTCGGTGAGATCACGCTTACTGATTTCGTGTTCTTTTCGCTCGGTTACCGGGGGAATATCGTGTGAATAGGTTTCGGCTGGTACCTGTTTTTCTGAAGGAGTGTAGCCTTCATAGTTGGTTGTTTGTGTCTGCTTCTCGGGTGTATAACCTTCGTAATGAGCAGGTTGCATCTTCTCTGGGGCTGGCTCATTATACTGCGTGTAGCCGGGGCTGCCGAGTGGTGTTCCGCCAGGATAAGCAACCGGGCCTGGTTCTGTAGAAGCGGTATCCATTGGGCGCTGATAAGGCGGTACCTGATTTTCAGGTGTATACTGGACATCGTTCTGATCGGTTTGCTGTACCTCATTATCTGTGCGTACATAGGCCCCGTTCTGGCGCAGAATAGTAAGCGCATCCTGATAGCGGTCACCGGCTTTTACAGTCACAAGGGTTCGACCGGCTTCAATCTCTTCTTGGTAGTATCTGGCTTCATCCGCCGGGATACCCATGTTAGTAAGAGCTCCGATTAGCCCACCGGCGACGGCTCCAATTGCGACACCGCCAAGTGTTGCAGCCAGCACACCACCTGCAATAGCCGGACCAATTCCCGGGATAAGCAAGGCAATGCCTGCTCCAACAACGCCACCGACCACGCCGCCGCCGACTGCACCTGCGGCTGTTGCTGTTGCCTTTGCCTCAGCTCCTGACTCTGTGACTGTATCTCCTGTCTCTGGATTACGTGCGATGAAACCTATCTGCTCGTTTGTGAAACCTGCATTCTGAAGCTGTTCAATAGCATAATCGGCCTGAGTACGGTCGGTAAACACGCCGACGACTGTAGTGCGAGTATACATACTAGCCCTCCTTTCAGCCTGGTATAAAATCGCGCTGCCCACAGGCTAGAGCGAATAAGAATGTTCTCTTTTGAAACTATTCTAATGTCCATCTTCGGTTCAAATGTTGTATCCCTCTGGAAATACACGAGTCAGGGAGGAAAAAAGTTGCGTACCCTGGATGATCTCCTGATGCCAGGCGGTTGATAAGGTATTTTGGCCTTGCTTTCTGATATTGTCGCTGGAATACTGCACCGTGTATACTATGTCAAACAGAATGGTTGGTGTTATAGAGTAATGATTGTTGCTCAATAACCAAATCTGTGATCCTGTTCTTTCCCGACACCGGCCAGTCGGTTTCTTTATTTGTTTTGCAAATTTGCATTCTCCATACTCTCAAAGTAGAAGGAATTCCATGTCTGAAGCGTATAACGTGTTGATTGTTGGAGGAGGGCCAGCGGGCCTTACTGCGGCAGAAGCCGCTGCATCTAAAGGGGCGCGAGTTGTTGTCCTTGAGCGTCAGAATGAAATAGGGTACCCCATTCATACCAGCGGAGGTAGCTGGATAAGCGACATGAAAGTGCTTTCTGTTCCCGAGCATCTTTATCACCCTATTCACAACGTTGTGTTTGTTTCTCCTGACCGTGAAGTCAGTTTCCATTATGATACTGCGCTTGCCTGTGTGGTTGATATCCGCGGATTATACCAGTATCTGGCGACAAGAGCGATAGCAGCGGGTGCCGAAATTCGGGTACGTCATACAGTGGATCAGGTATTGAGCGAGGGCGAGCGCATCGTTGGCGTTACGTATAAAAATCATGTCAGCGCGCGAAGCAGCTTGTATGCTGATGTCGTTATTGATGCAAGTGGATTTTCGCGTCATGTTGGCGTACGTACCGAGATGGGCTCGGCCTTCCATCGCTATGGCTTTGGTGCGGAGTATGATTTGTACGCTCCGGCTTATCCTCAGGACACTGTGTACTTAATTATGGGAAGTATCTATGCCCCTCAGGGCTATGCATGGGCTTTCCCCAGAGGAAATGGAAGAGTTCGGCTTGGCGTTGGTGTGATTCATCCTGATAGTGATGAGGATGCTCGCCCTTATCTGAACAATGTCTGGAATATGCCACAACTGAAGGAGAAGTTGAAGGGAGCCAGTCCGATTGAGTATCATACGGGACTGTTCCCTGCTGAACGGCCTGTAGAGCGTTTCTCGCGTTCGGGGCTCTTGCTTGCTGGTGATGCTGGCTCTCATGGGTCAACTCTGGTTGGAGAAGGAATTCGTTTCGCGATGTACTCTGGGCAGATGGCTGGCGCTGTCGCTGGAGATGCTATCAAGGCCGGTGATAACTCAGCTGAGTTCCTTAGCCGCTTTGATAGACAGTGGCGAGCCCGCTTTGGTCGTGATATGGAGATCTCATATCTGGTGAATAAGCATATTGCGGCATTTAGCGATGAGCAGTGGAATGGAGCGCTTGATATGTTGAAACGCCTGACTCCCGCGCAGGTAGCTCAGGCACTGCACTGTGATTATAGTGCCGGGTTATTTATGGGAATGATTGCCCGTAATCCACGACTCCTCAGAAGCGGTGGGAAGCGCTTTTTAGAACTGCTGCTAGAGCGTATTCAGCGACCCGCAACGGCAAATGCCTGAGTGACAGAGGGGAACTGCTGTGCCTGGCTTCCCCTCTGCTTTTTGTTTGTTTGAAATTCCCTCTTGACAAGAGCGAGGGGATGTGCGAGAATACGCTTCGCCGCAGGGAATACGGCTGGCAAGGCCCGCAGCCCGAGATGACGGGGCAGAAAAGGGACTTGACAAGGACGTGTCGATGTGGCATACTAACGAAGCCTCGAACGCAGGTTCGCTCTTGAAGGTCCCAGTGGCGGCCAAACAAGAAGCGCATGCAGTTCTCGCGCCACGGTAAGGTGGCTCTCCACGGGTTCATGATTCCCGCGTGTTGTTTTCGACGAACGGTCGCTGCTGTCATGTGACAGAGGTGATCGGGCGGAAGATTACAACGCTCTCAAACAGGAACGTGACCGGTGTGAGGGATGGCAAGCCGCAATGATGACGGGACGAAAATCCCGTTCAAAAAAAGGCTTGACAAAGCGAGGTCGAACTGCTACAATACCGGAGCAATCGAGAAGAGCGCGAAAGCAAAAGAAATGATGCTTATGCGCGTTATGCGAGTACCTTGACAATTGAAGAGTGGAAAACAGAACCGCATGGACGGAGGCT
>Ga0164243_10002398_pt1 | contig 30987 bp, 28 predicted proteins | sample OricompcompostOP_FD_108781 | JGI IMG/M metagenome (GOLD analysis project Ga0164243, IMG submission 108781) | Organic Plus compost microbial communities from Emeryville, California, USA - Original compost - Organic plus compost (OP) | ecosystem: Engineered > Solid waste > Mixed feedstock >... | reverse complement strand
ACCTTCTCGGGCGCCTCGACGTGCGCACGATGAAGATCACCTACCTCCAGGTGTAAAGGATGGACCTGGACTCTTGTGTAAAGGATGGACCTGACTGGACACGGAGTGCGCGGCCGCGCTCCGCGCGACCTCTCCCTACGGGAGAGGTTGGTGGGGGGCGTCGTCGGTGTGCGATGGAGTTCCGCGCAGCTTTTGCAGCAGCGCATCCACTTTGCGGCTGACGAACTGCGGCGACTTCGTGCGGCGCGCGAAGATCGCATAGACCGCCGGCACGACGAGCAGCGTCAGGAACACGGACACCATCACGCCGTAGAACACGACGACGCCGATCGGCAGCCGCTGCTCGGCGCCCGCGCCGCTCGCGACGAGGAACGGAATCGCTCCGAACGCCGTACACAAGCTCGTCATCAACACGGGCCGCAGACGCGTGACCGCGCCTTGCACGATCGCCTCCGTGAAGTCGACGCCGCGATCGCGCAGCTGATTCGCGAACTCGACGATCAGCACGCCGTTCTTCGCCGCGATGCCGATCAGCATCACCACCGCGATCTGACTGAAGATGTTGATGCTCAAGCCCGCGATCTTGAGCCCGAACACCGCGCCGATCACCGCGAGCGGCACCGTCACCATGATGATGAGCGGATGCACGAAGCTTTCGAACTGCGCCGCGAGCACGAGGAACACGACCGCGAGCGCGAAGAAGAACGTGAAGTAGAGCTGCTGGCCCGTGCGCACGTAGTCGCCGGATTCGCCGTCCCACATGAGCGTCGCGCCCGAGGGCAGCTCGCGTGCAACCGTTTGCTGGAACCACTCGACGGCTTCACCCATCGTGTAGCCGGGCGCCAGATCCGCCGTGACCTTGATCGAACGCAGGCGGTTGAAGCGCGACAGCTGCACGGAGCCGGCCGTCTCTTCGACCTTCACGACGTTCGACAACGGAATCAGCTCGCCGCCGCGGGTCGAGCGCACGCGAATGTTCGTGAGATCGGTGATCGTCTGCCGATCTTCATCACCCGCCTGCAGGATGACGTTGTATTCGCGGCCGCGATCGACGTACGTCGTCACCATGCGCGAGCCGAGCACGGTTTCGAGCGTGCGCCCCACCGTCTGCAGCGAGACGCCCAGGTCGGCCGCGCGGTTGCGATCGATCGAGACGCGCAGCTGCGGCTTGCGCTCTTTCCAGTTCGTATCGACGTTCTGCAGGCCCGGATTCGACTGCGCGAGACGCACCATCTTCTCTGACCAGTCCGAGAGCAGGTCGTAATCGGGCCCGCCGATCACGGCTTGCACCGGCTGGCCGAAGCCGCGGCGGCCGAGGCTCCCCGCCTGACCGGCGGAGGCGCGGACCCCTGGAATCTTGCTCGCTTCCGCCATGATGGCCTGCGTGATCTCCTGCGCCGAACGCTCGCGCTCGTCCCAGGGCTTCAGGATCACGAACGCGCGCGCGGAGTTCACATCGCCGAAGATGCCGCCGCCGCCGCCCGTGCCGGGCACGCGGATCATCACGCGCTCGATATCGCCGTGCTCCATTTCCTTGTTCACGATCTCTTCGAGACGCCGCGCCTGCTGGTCCATGTATTCGAAGCTCGAGCCTTCGGGGCCTTCGAGCGCGATGAATACGCGGCCGACGTCCGCGGGCGGCGTGAATTCGGTGGGAATCGAACGGAACGTCACGACGCCGATCGCGACGATGACGGCGACCGCGGCGAGCACGGACCATGGCCTGCGGATCATGCTGTGGAGCAAGCGGTCGTAGCGCTCCGCGACCCGGCGGAAGAACCGGTCGACGAACTGCGCGAACCGATTCGGCTGCTGATGGCCCGCCATCAGCTTGGAGCACATCATCGGCGTGAGCGTCAGCGCGACGAGCGCCGAGAAGATCACCGCGGCCGCGAGCGTCAGGCCGAACTCGCGGAACAGACGGCCAAGATCGCCGGGCAGGAAGGCGATCGGCACGAACACCGCGACGAGCGTGGCGGTCGTCGCGATGACCGCAAAGCCGATTTCATGCGAGCCGGTGATCGAAGCGACGAGGCCCGGCTCGCCGAGCTCGGTGCGGCGGTGGATGTTCTCCAGCACGACGATCGCATCGTCGACGACGAGGCCGATCGCGAGCACGAGGCCGAGCAGCGTGAGCACGTTGATCGAATAGCCGAGCGCATACATCGCCGTGAAGGCCGCGATGATCGCGACGGGAATCGTCAGCGCGGGGATCAAGGTCGAGCGCAGGCTGCCGAGGAACGCGTAAATGACGGCGAGCACGGAAATCAGCGCGAACACGACCGCGATCAGCACCTCGTGCAGCGCGGCTTCGATCGAGATCGCGTTGTCGACGCTGATCGTGAGATTCGTGCCTTCGGGCAGCGTTTCCTGAATGCGGGCGAGCTCTGCGCGCACGCCGCGCGCGATGTCGAGCGTGTTGCCCTTGGACTGCGCCTCGATGCCGATGCCGACGCCCGGCAAGCCGCCTGAGCGGGTGTAGCTGCGCTCGCTCTCGGCCGCCTTCTGTACCTTCGCGACTTCGCCCAGGCGGACGAGATGGCCGTCGGGACCGCGGCTGATGACGAGATTGCGGAAATCCTCCTCGGTTTCGAGCCCGACGACCGTGCGCAGCGAGAACTCGCGCTTCTGGGATTCGATGCGGCCCGCGGGCAGCTCGACGTTCTCACGCCGCAGCGCGTCCTCGATGTCGGAAACCGCGAGCTGGCGCGCGGCCAGCGCCTGCCGATCGAGCCAGATGCGCATGGCATAGCGGCGGCCGCCGTTGATCGAGACGCGCGCGACGCCCGGCACGGTCGAGAAGCGGTCGACGAGATTGCGCTCGGCGTAGTCGGTGATCTCGAGCGTCGACAGTTTGCTCGACGTGAAATGCAGCGACATGATCGATTCCTGGCTCGAGTCCGCCTTGATGATCTGCGGCGGATCCGCTTCTTCGGGCAGCTGGCCGATCACGCGGCCGACGCGGTCGCGCACGTCGTTCGCGGCGGCATCCACGTCGCGGCTGATGTCGAATTCGATGCGCACGTCCGAGCGCTCATCGCGGCTGTCGGACTCGATCTTGAGAATGCCTTCGATGCCCGCGATCGCATCTTCGATCGGCTGGGTGATCTTCGTTTCGATGACGGTCGCGGAGGCGCCGTTGTAGTTCGTCGAGATCGACACGAACGGCCGATCGATGTCCGGATACTCGCGCGTCGAGAGCCGATCGAGCGACACCAGACCGAAGATGATGAGCATCAGGCTGATGACGGTCGCGAAGACCGGTCGACGAACCGAGATTTCAGAAATACGCATGACAAAACATCCACAGCTGAACCGCGCTCGCAAAGGGCGCAAGCGCTGTCGGCTTGCGCGGAGGGCGGGCTCGTGAGGGTTACGTCCCTGTAACCAAAAGACACCACAAAAGGGGGACAGGCCCCTTCGACCGCGGTGAGGGCCTATTCTCGCAACCGAGTGCGGTTTTTTTCTGTGAAGTTTCCCTTAGTAGCAGCGCTGACGTGGGCGCTGCGCGCGCGAAGGGGCGCAAATACAGGCAATTTCAGCCGGAAAAAGCCCACATCCACGCGCCCGCAACGGCGGCGCACGTAGTTGCCGCAAGCACGCGCTGCGCGAGCGGCCGATCGAGCGCCTGCGCGCGGAGATTCGCCTGGAGCGCGCCCACGAGCGCGCCTGTCACGAAGCCCGCGAGATGCGCCACGATGTCGGTACGCTCATCTCCTACGCCCGTCATCGCGAGCAGCGCGACCGCCGCAACGAGCGGCGCTGCGCGATGGGCCCAGCGATTGAACCGGCCCTGACGGCGCTGCCACGCATACGCGCCCACGATGCCGAGCATCGCGAACACGGCCGTCGAGGCGCCGATGCTGCTTTGCAAATCGCTCATGAGGGCAGCATCGAGGAGATTCGCGAGCACCGCCGCGACAAAAATGCTCGCCCACGCGCGGCCGGTGCCGAGCAGCTGCGAAGCGAAATAGCCGTAGGGAATACCGAACGCGAGATTGCCGAGGATGTGCGCGACATCCGCGTGCAGCGTGAGCGCGGTGGCGAGCCGCCACCATTCGCCCGCGCTGAGCGCGCTGTGGCGCAGCGCGCCGGACTCGTACCAATCGAAGCCGCCGAGGCTCTTGCCCGACGCGTATGCGATTCCGAGCATCACGACGGCATAGATGGCCGATCCGGTCCACGCGCGCGGATGCAGCCGCAGCGGCGGAGGCGGCGGCTTCGGCCGGCTTTCCTCTTCGTAGATCTGCAGCTGCTCGAGCGCGCGCTCGGCGAGCTCCTCGGGCACGAGCAGCGCAAATCGATTCTCGATATGCGTCACGACGTGCTCGATGCCGACGGCCTTCAGCACGAATGCGCGCTGGTCGCACTCGACGATGAGGTACGAGGAGAAGATTTCGACGTAGGTGGTCAAGTCGGGTCGGGAGCCGATGCCGGGCTCATGCGCTCGCGGGTTGTTCGATCGCGATTTCTTTTCTGCCGCTGGTCGCGAGCCATGAGCCGAACAGGATCATCGCCATGCCGATCACGAGCCCTGCGCCGAACGGCTCGTGCAATACGAGCACGCCAAGAACCGCCGCGACCGCAGGGTTGATATACGCGACGACCGCTGCGCGCGAGGCACCGGCGTTGTGAATCAGATAGAAGAACAGCATCAGCGCGAGCGCCGAGCACGCGATCCCGAGCACGACGACCGAGCCGACCGAGGTCATCGACGGGGTCTGCGTCGGCCAGAAATAGAACGCAAACGGCGCGAGCACGAGCGCCGCGACCGAAAGGCTCGCCGCCGTCGCGCCGACCTCATCGACGCCGGCCAGATGCCTTTGCACGATCAACGGGCCGACGGCGTAGCCGATCACGGCGACGAATGCGATCGCCGCACCCAGCCACTGCTGCGTGCCGTTCACGCTGTCGATGCCGAGCAATGCGACGACGCCCGCGAAGCCGATGGCGAGGCCGAGGATCCGGCGCGGGCCGATGCGCTCGCGAATCCCGAACAGCGGCGCGATGACGGCGACGACGAGCGGAACGGTCGCGACCAGGACGCCGGTCAGCGACGAGCTGATCCAGCTTTCGGCGACCGCAATCGAGGAGAACGGAATGACGAGCTCGCAGAACGCGAATGCGACGATGGCGCCTTTGTGCGCGAGCACCGGTTTCAAAACGCCTCGATGCCATGCGATCGGCAGCAGCACCGCCGCGCCGAGCGCGATGCGGCCACCGGCGACGACGGCCGGCGACAAATCCACGAGCGCGACCTTGATCAGGAAATAAGGAATGCCCCAGATGAAGCAAAGCACAACGAATGCCGTCCAGGTTCGTGCCGTCACTGCTCTACGCCTCGCGCCGTATGAATGTCCCGCTGCTCGGGACAGGGGCGGGAAGGATACCTGCTCGCTTGGAGTGCACGCTGGCAATTGTTTCGTGACTGGCACTCACGACCGCCCGCGGCCCGTCCGCGGCAGGGAACACGGGTCGGGCGATTTCGATTACGTGGTCGGGGCAGTTCCGGGGTGGCGGAATGATCAGGTTCGAGCACGAAATGGACTTCGTTCTGAATGTGAGTGGGCCGGTCAGCGCGACGTCCGGATCGCCGCTCGGCGAGCGCACGTATTGGGAAATGACCGATGGCCTGCTCACCGGCCCGCGCATCAATGCCAGGGTGGCGATGCCGGGCGGCGATTGGCTTCGAGTCGGCTCCGACGGCTATTGGCGCCCCGATGTGCGCGTGCAATTGCGCAGCCACGACGACGCCCTGATCCTGCTGCAATACACGGGGCTCGTGCAGGTCACGGAAAAATTCAAGCGCGCTGCCGAGAACGGCCTGCCGACGCAATTCCCGGATCAATACATGCGCATGCTGTTTCGCTTCGATACCGGCGCGGAGAAGTACCTGTGGCTCAATCAACATTTGTTCGTGGCGGAAGGCCGGCTCGGCGGGCCGAAGCAGTTCGAGTACGCGGTGTATCGGGTGGATTAGAGGGCTCGCCTGGCGCCGCGTGAGTGCGCATACTGTTGGCGTTGCGAACAACTCCAAAGTCAGGGGGAATCCATGCATCGCCGCGTATCGCTGACGCGCCGTCAGCTCCTGCAAGCCACTTCGCTCGCGCTCGTCACCACGACGGCCGGGCTGCTCCTGCCGCGGCGCGCCCGCGCCATCACCGAAGCCGAAATGTTTCCGACGGTCGAAACGAAATACGGCAAGGTGCGCGGCGTCGAATGGCAGGGCATCAAGACCTTCAAAGGCATTCGTTACGGCGCCTCGACCGCCGGTAAGAACCGCTACCTGCCGCCGCAGCCGCCCGAGCCGTGGACCGGCGTCTTCGACGCCTTCGATTACGGCAACATCGCGCCGCAGACGCCGACCGACCGCCGCAGCCACTACTCCGGAATGATCATGTGGGACCGCCAGCCCGGCGGCATCGGCGAGGACTGTCTCGTTCTGAACGTCTGGACGCCGAGCGTGAACGACAATGCGAAGCGTGCGGTGCTCGTCGTCTTTCACGGCGGCGGGTTTGCGTCGGGCTCGGGCAATTCGATCGGCTTCGATGGCGATCAGGCGGCGCGCTATGACGATGTCGTCGTCGTGAGCGTGAATCATCGCCTGTCGTCGTTCGGGTTCTTGAATCTGGCCGGCGTCGGTGCGCCGGAGGAATTCAAATATGCAGGCGTCGCGGGCGCGCTCGACATGGTCGCGGCGCTCAAGTGGGTGAAGGAGAACATCGGCCGCTTCGGCGGGGATCCGGGCCGCGTGATGGTGTTCGGTCAATCCGGCGGCGGCGCGAAGACGAGCACGCTGCTTGCGATGCCGGGCGCGAAGGGGCTGTTTCATCGGGCCGGCGTGCAAAGCGGCTCGGCGCTGCGTTTGTCGACACCGGAAGCCGCGACGAAATCGGCGGAGAAATTTCTCGAAGTGCTCGGTATTCCCAAGAACCGCGTCGCCGACTTGCAGAAGCTGCCGTTCACGCAGCTGCTCGCAGCGCAGGCGACGGTGGCGGCGCAGTTCTCGCCCGTCGTCGGCAGCGATGCGCTGCCGCACCATCCGTTCGATCCGGCCGCGCCGCCGGAATCGGCGGACGTTCCGATCATCATCGGCACGACGCTCGATGACGCCGCGCTCGGCATGACGAATTGGGACTTGAGCGAGGATGGCCTGAAGCAGCAGCTGCAAAAGCAGCTCGGTGCGAACGCGGATCGCGTCTACAAGCTGTATCGCGATGCGTATCCGAAGGTGTCGCCGTATCTGATCCAGGCGCGCGTCGCGACCGATCGTGGTTTCCGGCGCAGCGCCTACAAGCAGGCGGAGCTCAAGGTGGCTCAGGGCCGCGCACCGGCCTACTTCTATTTGTGGGAGTGGCCCGTGCCGGCGTTCGACGGCAAGTTCGGTGCGGTGCACGGCGTCGATGTCGGTGCAGCGGTGCACGATTTCCGTGGCGCGATCAACGGCAGCGGCAGCAAGGAAGGCACGAAGCTCGTCGAGGACTTCGCGGCCGTGTGGGCCTCCTTCGCAAAGACTGGCGTGCCGAATTCCTCGCGCACGCCGGCGTGGGCCGCGTACAACCTCACGCAGCGGCCGACGATGGTGTTCGATGTGAATACGCGCGTCGTCAATGATCATCGCGCCGAGTTTCGCAAGCTTTGGGAAGAGCTCGGCCCCGTCAGCGCGTGATGATTCCCTCTCCCGAAGGGAGAGGGAGGGAGATGGTGTCCACGAAAGTGGACACCAATTCCCGCTCACGATATCGCCGCGCGCACGCCAGGAACTTGATTCTGCCGCCGCCCTCTACCTCTTCCACGACAACGTGGAATGGGGTTCATGGGGCTGCGCGCAGACCACAGATCGAGAGCGAGAGTGATCGCAATGCTCGCAGTCATCGCATTGCATCTCGTGTTCTTGATCCTGATCCAGCGGCTGCGATCGCAGCAGGAGCGCATCACTGACTCGAGCCGTGCGCTCATGCTCGTTCCTGTCGAGGAGCGGCGCGTGCTTGAACAGAAAGCCGAGCCGGCGCGCGAACGGAATGTGCCGAGTCCCGCGCCTCGCGCTTCGCAAAGCGCGCCTCCCGTGAACATTCCGGATCCGATTGCGCCTGACGTTCCCACGCCGCCACGGCAGATCGATTGGCGCGCGAATGCCTTGCGCTCCGCAGAGATCGTCGCCGAACGCGCGCTCGAAGAAAAATATCGATCGTTCGGGCCGCGCAAGGAGCCCGCGCCAGGCGAAGCGCCCGCGCCCTCGGCGTTCGGACCAGGGCCGAAGCACAAGCGCGGCGACGTCGACAGCATCGACGGCGATCCCATCGTGTGGGTGAACGAGAACTGCTACATGGAGCTCGACAAGCGCGTACAGACCGCGCGCGACTGGGTCGTCGCGAATCCCGGTCAGTTCGCGCCGCCGCAAACGCGTTGCGTGGGCGGCGGCACGGGCCCGAACGGCGAGCTGTTCGAGCACATCAAGAAGCGCGAGGAGCCGCCGGTGCCGAAGGCGGGCATTACGATGCAGGAATTGCCGGAGCGGGAGGCCGAGCCAGCGCCCTCGCTCCCTCCGTCGTCCCGATGAACATCGGGACCGCCACGGGCACGGTGCCGAATGAGGTCCCGACTTGCGTCGGGACGACGGTGCCGAATGAGGTCCCGACTTGCGTCGGGACGACGATCGATCAAGCCTCGTCGAGCAGCGCGAGGACGTTCTCCGGGGGCCGGCCGATCACGGCCTTCTCGCCGCGCACGACGATCGGCCGCTCGATCAGAATCGGATTCGCCGCGAGCGCCTGAATCCATTGCGCATCGGTCAGGGTCTTGCCCGCGAACTTTTCCTTGTAGACATCCTCGCCCTTGCGCACGAGCTCTTCGGGCTTGATGCCGAGCTTCGCGACGATGCCCTTCAGCTCCTTCGCGGTCGGCGGCGTCTGCAGGTATTCGACGACTTTCGGCTCGATGCCGCGCTCGTTCAGCAACGCGAGCGTCGCGCGGCTCTTCGTGCAGCGCGGGTTGTGATAGATCGTGTATTCGGCAGTGTTCGGGGAGCGCATGGACGTCCTCATTCGGCGGTGAGATTTGGATAGGCGGGCGGTTGCGGCATCGGGCGCGGGTCCGCGTCGATCTGGCGCAGCAGCTCCTTCACGGCGGCCTCGAGCTGAGCGTCGCTGCCATTGAAGGTCGCATGCGGCAGATTGTCGACCACGATATCCGGATCGACGCCGTGCTGCTCGATCAGCCATTTGCCTTCCTTGCCGTAAACGCCCGACATCGGCGCACGCGCATAGCCGCCGTCGGTCAGCCGATTCTGCGAATCCAGCCAGATCTCGCCGCCCCAGGTGCGCACGCCGATGATCTTGCCGAGGCCGAGGCGCCGGAAGCCTTCCGCGAACGCCTCGCCGTCGGAGGCCGTGCTCTCGTCCACGAGCACGACGGCATGACCGCGAAACGCGTACTGCATGTTCGTGTACGGCTCGCCGACGCGGCTCTTCCAATACATCCAGTCCTTCCGCAGCAGGCGCGCGAGGATGAAGCTGTCGATGTTGCCGCCGCGATTGTGGCGTGCATCGATGATGAGGCCTTGCCGGTTGAACACCGGATAGAAATGCCGGAACCAGGCCGTAATGTCGGCGCCCGTCATTGCACGCAGATGAACGTAGCCGATCCTGTTGTCCGAGAGGCGATCGGTCTGTTCGCGGCGCGTGAGCTCCCAATCGGAGTAGCGCAGGTCCCATTCCTCCTCCATCGGCGTGACGATGACATCGCGCGTCGTACGGGCGTTGCTCGGCTTGATGCGCAACAGCACCTGCTGCTTCGCTTGATTGCGCAGCAGTGCATTCGGATGCGGCGCGGTGAGCACATCGACGCCGTTGATCATCGTGATCACATCGCCTGCATGAATGTCGAGCAGCGGATCCGCCAAGGGCGAGCGCTCCTGCGGATAATCGGGATCCGCGCGATAGATGTAGTCGATGCGATATCCGCCCGCGGCGCTGTCGCGTACCAGCCGCGCGCCGAGCGTCGGCACACGAACGTTGTCGTTGCCGCGGCGCATGTCGCCCTCGCGAACCGAAGTGTGCAGCGCGGAGAGCTCGCCGACCGCAAGGCCGATGACGTCGGAGAGCTCCGCGCGCGTCGTCACGCGATCGACGAGCGGCAGATATTTGTCGCGCACGCGCGTCCAGTCGACGCCGTGCATGTTCGGGTCGTAGAAATAGTCGCGCTCGAGCCGCCAGGCATCGATGAACAGCTGCCGCCAGTCCTCGCGCACGTCGATCGAATACGACCAGCCGGACAGATCGACCCGCGACTTCGCGAGCTCGCCCGGCGCCTTCGTGCCGGCCTCGACGACATAGAGATCATCGTCCTTCCGCATGAGCAGCTTCTTGCCGTCGCGCGCGAGATCGAACGTGCGCACTGCGTCGGCGAATTTCGCGGGCTTCGGCGCTTCGTTCGTGATCTCGAGCACCATCAGCGTTGCGCGTTCGTCGCTCTCGGACTCCCGCGCGAGCCAATAGAGCGCCTTGTCGTTGACCTGCAAGCCGTTGTAGTCGCCCGCGGGCGCCGGCACTTCGTAGATTCGCTGCGCGAGGCCGTCGAAGTCGATGCGCACGTTCTTCGTCGAGGAGGCCGGCTCGCTGTTGTTCGAGCGCGTGCCTGGCTTCGCGCTGCCGGATTTCGCACGAGCACTCTGCACCGCGCCGCTTGCGTCTTCGGAGGGCTGCGGTTGCTCACGCTCGTCGGGCCGGTCGAGCTCCGTGGGCTGCTCCGGTTTGGTTTGCGTCTCGGGGTTTTCCGTCGGCGGCGATTTCTCGTTCGCAGGCCCCGCAAGCTCATCGGCCGGCTTGAACGGCGGGCGCACATCCTTGCGCAAGGCGATCTGATAGATCTTGTCCGGCTTGTCGAAATACGGCTCCGGCTGGCGCGGGCCCCAAGGCGCGCCGATCACGGAGGTGAGATTGCGATCCGACAGGAAGTAGATCCAATTGCCGTCGGGGCTCCACGCCGGATCGAAGCTGTTCACGCGATCGCTCGTGAGCGGCGTGCTGCGGCCCGTGCTCGGCTCGTAGAGGTGGAGTTGCAGGAAGCTGTTGAGCGCGTACTGGCCGAAGGCGAGATAGCGTCCGTCGGGCGACCAGGCGAAATCGGTCGTGCCTTCGCGATTCGTCGAGATCTTCTTCTGCGCCTGCGTGCGCACGTCGAGCACCCAGGCATCGTTGTTGTTGTCGTTGTAGGCGATGTAGCGGCCGTCGGGCGAGGGCTCGCCGCTGAAGCGCAACACTTTGCCGTCGGCCGTCAGCGCGCGTTCGGCGCCGATGCCGTTCGCCGGCAGTTGCACGAATTCGAGCTCGCCGCTCGCGTCGGACAATCCGAGCAGCGTCTTGCCGTCGGGCATGAACACGACGTCGCGATAGCGCACGCCGGCCTTGCGTGATGCCTGCACGAGCCTGCCGGCCTTCGCGGGCACGACGAACACGCGGCCGCGCGCGGTCAGTACGACGGAATCGCCTTTCGGATGCAGATGCGCCGACGTGATGTGCTGCATCGGCTTCGTCACCCACTTCTCGCGCAGCTGATCGAGATCGGACGTGAGCGTGATCGGCACGAGGCGCTTGGTGTTCGAGGCGATGTCGTAGATCCAGATGTCCGCCCCGACCGAATACGCGATGCGGCCCTCGCTCAACGAGGCATTGCGCACGTCCCAGTCGCGATGATTCGTGTGTTGCACGAGATCGCCGCCCGATTCGTTCATCGACCAGAGATTCATCGTGCGATCGCGATCGGTCACGAAATAGACGCGGCCGTTCCACCACATCGGCGTATGGCTTTCGCCCTTGTAATCGCGCGTGAGCTTTTCGGCTTCGCGGCCGGCGCGGAATTTCCAGATCTGCCGCGCCTGGCCGCCCGTGTACCAGCGCGTGACGTTGTTGTGAAAGGCGGGGCGCACGAAATAGAGCGTCGTGCCCGCTGCATCGAAGGAACCCTCGCTCGCCTGGCTCAGCGGAATGCGCTCGCGCGTGTTCGCATTGAGATCGAGGGAGATGAGCTGAAGGTCCGGAAGCGTCGAGTAGTGCTGGGTCGCATAGACCAGCTCGCCGGTGGGCTTGAAGGTCGTCGTGATGACCGAGCCGTCGCCCTCGAAGGTGCGCCGTATCGGCAGGCCGCCCGTCAGCGGCATCGTGTATACCTCGGCGGGACCTTCGTAGCGCGCCGTGAAGGCGACGGTCGAGCCGTCGGGCGAAATGACGGGATGACTTTCCTCCGCGGGGTGCGTCGTCAGGCGCTGCGCGGCGCCGCCGCTGATCGGGACTTTCCAGAGATCGCCCTCAGCGACGAAGACGAGCGTGTCCCGGTACAGCACCGGGTCGCGGTAATAGCCGCTGAATCCCTGCGGTGCCGGCGAGTCGGCGAGGCTTGGGCCCGCGGCGGCAACACACGCGAGGAGCGAAAGTAGGGCTCGATAGTGCATGAGGGCTCCCTGGAAGGTGAGCCGATTCTGCCAAGTCGGAGGCCGCGGATGCACCCTGGCGTCGACGAAGCGACGCCGGAATGCGGTTATCGTGTTGAGCGGATCAGCGCAGGCGGCGGGCAGAATACTGTTTCCGCTCGCCGCTCACGAGGGCGGACAGGCGCATCTCATCGCCCTCGACGACGCCGGTGAGCAAGAGCGGAGCCCCGTCGTTCACGGTGAACTCGATGTTCGCGCCGTGCAGCTTCGCGTCGCGGATCTGCCGGGTGTCCTCGCCGGGCGCGGTCGCGGATTTCAATTCCTGATAGTGCTGGCTCAGCTGAATGCGAAAGGTCTTGCCGGAAAGATCCTCGCGAACTTCCCACAACCCCTCGACTTGCGCCGGCACGATCCACAGATACGCGCGCGTGTTGCCGATCTCGGATTCGATGAATTGATCCGGGCTCCAGTCGCCCATCTTGAAGGTGTTGGAGACGACGCGCGTGCCGGGCGCAAGGTTCAGGATCGTCGGGCGCAATTTCAGATTCAGATCGCTAAGCAGATACAGCGTGAGCACCGTCGCCTGGCTGAAGTCGGTCTGGAAAATATCGCCTTGCGCGATCTGCACCTTGTCCGTGAGCCCCTCGACGCGCACGTAGCACCGCGCGAGCTGCACCATCTGGGGGTTGTATTCGACGCCGAGCGCGCGGGCGCCGAAATCGCGCGCCGCGGCGATCGGGATCTTGCCGTCGCCCGAGCCGAGATCGATCACGTAATCGTTCGGCCCGACGTTCGCGGCCTTCAGCATCGCGTGCACCAGCTCATCGAGCGTCGGGACCCAGATGACGTCCTTGCCTGCCTGTCCGGACTTCGGCGAAAACTGGCGGAAACACTGTTCGCGGGTCATGGTGGCGCTCGAAGCCAGGGCGGGCGCCAGCAATAGAGCTGTCAACGCAATGAGTGTGCGCGCGTATGCGGTCATGGTGTCCATCCGCTTGAGCATGAGATGCCTGACAGCGTGAAGTTTGACACCGACGAGTGCGTGACGCAGCCTCGCGCGGGTTACAACTCGAGGCGACGCCTCATGGACACGACGCGAAGACGATTTGTCGTTGGCGGGATTGCGGGGGCGCTATTTTCAGGCTGTGTTCATCTTGCGGGAGACGGGACGATGTATGGACTCATCGGCAGGGCGCTCGCGGCGCCCGGCAAGCGCGACGAGCTGATCCAGGTGTTGCTGGAAGGCACGGGAAAAATGCCCGGCTGTCTGAGCTATGTGGTCGCGAAGGATCCGGCGGATCCGAACGGCATCTGGATCACCGAAGTGTGGGACAGCGAGGCGAGCCATCGAGCATCGCTGTCGCTGCCCTCGGTGCAAGCCGCGATTGCACGCGGGCGGCCGCTGATCGCGGGCTTCGCTGAAAGATTTACCACCGAGCCGGTCGGCGGCGTCGGCTTGCCGACGTGACCCGCTCAGCCCGCGTGCGGCGGATCGCATCCTGGCGCTCCGCCGCACTGGCTGCCCGCTTTTCTCGCCTTCAGGGCGCGCGCCTTAAAGGCGCTCGCCTTCAGCCGCGGGGCGAGCTCGTCTGATTGTCCTGAGTCTGACCGGGGCGTGACCGGGCGCGATCCTGCGACGGCGTCGTCGGGGCCGAGGAGCTCGATGTCGAAGGGCTCGCCGTCGAATTCGACGTGGCGCCGTTCGGCCGCGATTGCGAACCGCTTGCGCCGTTCGACTCGCTGTCCGAACCCGATGGCGACACCGCCGTCGAGGCCGCACTCGTGCTGTTGTTCGGATCGCGATTCGTGTTCGTGTTCGTGTTCGTGTTCATGTTCGTGCTGGTGCTCGGGGCCGTGTTGCGATCGCGTTGACTGAGCCGCGTGCGATCGCCCGGCGTCGTCTCGTTCGGCGTGATCGAGCTTCGAGTCGACGAATCACCAGGCGTAGTCGAGCTGCTGGTATGGCTCATGCTCTGCGCACCGGAGCGCAGCTCCTGCTCGCATCGCTGCCGCTCCTGTCCCGACATCCGTTCGCAGTCGCGCTCCGAAACCGCTTTGGGCGTGCGGGCCGGCGGCGACTGCGCCAACGCCGCCGTCGTGAAAATTGCGCCTGCTGCCAATACGGCGAGCGCTGCCGGCCGGAGCCCGTGAGGTCGAATGTTCATGCAGATCTCCTGTTCGAAGTGAGGCGCGACTGCGCGCCGGCTGTACAGGAGCAACTGCGCCTCACCCGGCGAGTTCCCTCGCCGAAGTTTCCCGTTTACTGGCAATTCTTCGCGTAGAGCAGACGGTCCCTGATTGAACGCGCTCGAGCTCGCGGCTCAGAATACGGCCACTCTTACGACAACGAAGTCACGGCCTACAGTTCATGTCAGCGGCTCGAAACGTCCGGCGTTCGCGCACACACGGCGCGGGCTCAGCTCCTCAGGTAGTCGTCGCGCAACAGGCCTCATCGCTGCAGCCGCTCCTCATGCCGGGCGTGCTCGCGGTCGTGCTCGGGCTGATGTCGCTGCTTCCGCGCATCGCAGACAACGCCATTCTCGCTTGGTCGGTGCGGGGTTCGGCGGCCGTTCTGTTGATCTGGGCGGCAGTGTTGTATTCGCAGCTCGCGCGTGCGCAGGCCTCGCGCGCCGTCGAAGTGGTGCTGCGCAAGCAGCATTACATTCAAGCCATGATCCACTTCAGCGTGTACGCGTACTGGGGCTATTACTGGCGCCCGGTCTACGACTACGCCTGGCTGATCGTTGCGCAGCTCGTGTTCGCCCATGCGTTCGACATGCTGCTGTCATGGTCGCGCCGCGAAAACTACGTGCTCGGCTTCGGCGTCTTTCCGATCGTGTTCAGCACGAATCTGTTCATGTGGTTCAAGGACGATTGGTTCTATCTGCAGTTCCTCATGATCGGGGTCGGCATTCTCGGCAAGGAATTCGTGCGCTGGAACCGCGACGGCAAGAGCTCGCACATTTTCAATCCTTCGGCGTTCACGCTCGCGCTGTTCTCGATCGTGCTGCTCGCGACCGGCACGTCGGATCTGACATGGGGCCAGCAGGTCGCATCGACCTTGACGCTCGCGCCGCACATCTATGCGTATCTGTTCGCGACCGGCCTCGTCGTCATGTACTTCTTCTCGATCACGCTCATCGCGGGCGTCGCGGCGGCGACGTTGTTCGCGCTGAGCGCAGCGTATTTCGCGGCGACCGGCGTCCCTTATTTTCTCGACTCGGAGATCCCGGCCGCCGTCTTCCTCGGCTTGCATCTGCTCGTGACCGATCCTTCCACTTCGCCGCGCACGCCGCTCGGGAAGGCAATCTTCGGCGCGCTCTACGGCCTCGGCGTGTTCGCGCTCTATTGGCTGCTCACCTCGATGGGAGCGCCGACGTTCTACGACAAGCTCCTGTGTGTGCCGCTCTTGAATCTCTGCGTGAAATGGATCGACCGGCTTGCAGCCGGGATCGCCGCGCGGGTGCCGCCGCTGCCGTCCTTCGTGAGCGCGAATCCGGCTCATATGGCTGTGTGGTGCGTCCTGTTCATCTCGATGACCTTTGCCGGTCGCACCGACGGCAAGCACACGGGCGACAGCCTCCCGTTCTGGCAACAGGCCTGTGCCGCTGATAAGCCGCATGCATGCGAGCGGCTCGTGCTCCTGGAGCGAACCTACTGTGGCGACAACTCCGCGTGGGCGTGCAACGAGCTGGGCGTCCACTATCGCGAAGGCAAGCTCGTGCCGGCGAATCCACAGCTCGCGACGACGAGCTTCGCGAAGGCCTGCGAGCTGCGTTTCCAGCCGGCGTGCAGGAATCTGCTCGACGACACTGCGCATCGACACGCCGATCCGCATGAGCTCGACCTGCGACTGTTGTTGCGCGAAGGCGGGCAGAACCTGATGCAGATGTCGGGCACCGATCTCTATGCGCGTGCGTGCGGCCATGGCTGGACGTTCGCGTGCGAGCGCAAAGCGAGCATGCAATGAAGCCGACACACACACCCGCAGCAACCCCCGCGGCCATGCCGAAAGGCGATCGGGGTCGAGTCATCGGCCTGGGCGTGATCACGCTCGCGGTGCTGTTCGCGACGGTTTGGATGTACGTGCACGGCAGGGCGGCGATGGCGGCGCCGAGTCGTCCGGCGCTGCCTCACATCGAGCCTGCGAACGACGAACGCTTTCGTGCGGATGCCGCGCAGCTGCCGAACGATTCCATGCTCGGCTTCGTCGAGATTCCTGCAGGCGCGTTCGTGATGGGCAGCGATCCGGCGCTCGATCCCGCCGCATATGACAACGAGCGCTGGTCGAGTACCGAGCGGCAAGGCCATGTCGAGCTGCCGACGTACTACATCGCGCGCTACGAGGTCACGGTCGGGCAGTTCGGCGCGTTCGTCGCGGCGACGCAGCGCGCAGTGGATTCGCAGACGTTGCGAGCACCGGCGAATCATCCGGTGACGAACGTCACGTGGACGGATGCGATCGCGTATGCACGATGGCTCGAAGCGCAGCTCGCGAGCTCGCCGGAAACGCCTGCCGCGATCGCGGAGCTGCTGAAGGACGGATGGCATCTTGCCTTGCCGAGCGAGGCGCAATGGGAGAAAGCGGCGCGCGGCGTCGATGGACGCATCTATCCGTGGGGTAACGAGGCGGATCCATCGCAAGCGAACTTCGGGCGCAGCGGCACCGCGCAAGTCGGCGCATCGGCGTGCGCGCAATGCTCGTTCGGACTTGCGGACATGAGCGGCAACGTCTGGGAGCTGACGCGCAGCCCGTTCCAGCCGTATCCCTGGAGCGCGAGGGACGAAGCTCGCGATGCGAACGCGGATGCGCTCTTCGTCATGCGCGGCGGCGCGTACAACGATTCACCGCAGAACGTTCGCGCCGCGATTCGCGGCGGCATCGATCCGGGCGCGCGTCGCCCGTTCATCGGGTTCAGGCTGGTGCTCGAGAAGCCGTAGGCGGTGCGCCGCCTCAGATGCAGCGATGCTCTCCGCGCAGCGGCTACTTGGAGATGGGTGCTGGTCTGCGTATCGAGGCAGAGGTTTTGCGCGGGCGCCCGCGTGGCCTATGTCGCGGCGCCAACGGTTCGGCCGGGTAAACGACGTTGAGTTCTTGGACGCGCAGATCAAAAGGATTCTGAACCGTCACGCCGCCGAAGTTCATTCCAGCTTGTAAGTCTTCGCTCAACAGTACAGCGCAATCCTGCATTTGAGCGGCGGCGACGATGAGGCTATCCCACCAGCTCGTGCCATAACGGCGTTGAATCTCGCGTGCCCGCGCCAGCACGGCGCGATCGGAAGGCAAGGGCTCCCAGGCGAAAAGCGCGCTCACTGCATCCCAGGCTTCGTCATCGTCGACGCGAACCTTCAGTTTGCGTGTGAGCGTCACATAGAGCTCGTTCAGAACCTGCGTGCTCGTTCTGCCGCTTCGCTGCCGCCACAACGCCCGGATCCACTCATCCGCAATCGTACGCTTCGATGGATGCGCCGCATCGAGCGAATAGACGAAGACGTTCGTGTCGACGAACGTCTTATCCTTCATGAAGCTCGTCCCGCGTGGGATAGGGAGCGCCGCCGCTCAAGTTGCGGGGCTTGATCGCGAAGAAGCGCTCCATGCTTCGTTCGTATTCACGAGATTCGCGCATCTTCTCGTGAAGCAGCTCACCCAGGAACCGCGACAGACTCATCTTTCTCTGGGCCGCGTACACGCGCGCCCAGGCGGCGGTCTTTTCATCGAGGGTAACGGTTACATTCTTCATGCGGCGGATTAGACACGAATTTCGTGTATTTACGCAAGGCAGGCAGGCGATGCGAGTATCGCCTGTTGAGAAGCCCTCACCCCAGCCCTCTTCCTTCGGGAGACGGGCGGGGCGGCTAGCCTGGGTGGAAATTCGTCACCGCTGAGGTCTGCTCATCCTCGATGCGAATGTTGTTGTGGACATCGCGCACGCCGAAGATGTCCTCGACGACGTAGGTCGCGCGCCGTTTCGCCTGACGTGAGCGAACCTTGCCGCTCAGCGTGACTTCGCCGTTCGCGACGCTCACCTGAATGTCCGAGGCGTCGATGCGGTCGTCTTCGGTGAGCCGCTCGCAAACGTCCTCGTAGAGCCGCTGATCCGCGCGCTGGAAATTGCGCGGGCCGCGATTGGCCTCCTTCCGGCGCCGCCGCGGCAGTTCCAGATAGGGGTTCGCGCCCTCGTAGCGCCGGCCTTCCGGTGTCACGCCGCCGTAGTTGCCGTATGCATAGCCGTTCTCGGTCGCATGGCGACGGCCGGGGCGGTTCTCGCCGCCGGTGAGGTCCCGATCGAAGCGATCGTAGTCGGTCAGCGTGTCCGTGAATGGAATACCTCCATGATGCTCGCGCTCGTATTCGCGTGCGAAGCGCCGATGCTCATCGCTCGCGGCATCGCGGTACCGACGCAGATTGTCTCGATCTCCGTAGAGGTCATCGCCCGACAGCGGCGCATCGCGCCAGCCTTCACGGTTCGCCATCGCACATCTCCTCGTCGTTGCTGCGATATGCAACGGCGGAGAACGGGCTCGAGTTCACGTTGTCATCTGCGCATCGCCTCGGCATAGTCGCTGCGGGTTTGCGTGAGCGGGGATGATCGTGGCGACGTTCGTACTGGTTCCTGGATTCTGGCTCGGCGCCTGGGCGTGGCGCGCGGTCGCACGGTCGCTCAGTGCTCGAGGTCACGACGTGCATGCGCTCACGCTCACCGGGCTCGCCGAGAAAAAGCATCTCGTCGACGTCGAGATCGATCTCGACACCCACACGCTCGATGTTTTCAATTACATCGAATACGAAGGCCTCACGGATGTCGTGCTCGTCGGGCACAGCTACGCGGGCCTCGTGATCACGGCCGTCGCGGACCGTCTCGCGCCGAAGCTCGCGAAGCTCGTGTATGTCGACACCGCGCCGCTGCCGAGCGGCATGTCGCTGATCGAGTTCTATCCGCCGGACCTGCGCAAGACGTATCGGCAGCGAGTCGCGATGGAAGGCGGCGGTCATCGGCTGCCGTTTCCGCCATGGGAGGAGCTCGACAAGGCGGGTTCCGCGAAAGATCTGGATGAAGAATTGCGCGCGGTGATCAAGGCACGCGCGACGGACATGCCGTTTGGTCCCGCACGCCAGGCAGTGCAGCTCACGAAGTCCGGCCGAGCGCAGCTGCCGAAGACCGCGATCTGGTGCACGCTGCCCTCGCGACAAGTGCAGCAGCTCGTCGGCAGCGGCAACGCAATGTTTCAGGAGCTCGCCGGTCCCGAATGGAAGTTCATCGACCTGCCGACGGGTCATTGGCCGATGTTCTCGAAGCCGCGCGAGCTCGCGGAGCTTCTGGCGCAAGAAGCGTGAGCTGCGCGATCCCGCGCCGCTTGACCTGACGGTCATAGTCACCTCGAGACTGGCGGTCCAGGAGGTGACTCATGAGCGGCCGTGTTCAGATCGAGGACGACGACTTCGTCGACGCATTCCTGCATTGCCGGATTGCGAGCACAGGTTTCGATCATCGCGCGCACCTGCGGATCGCCTGGCTGTTGTTGAATCGCCTCCCGCTCGGCGATGCGATCGAGGCGACCTGCAAGGGGATCGAGCGCATCGCGCGCCACTTCGGTGTGCCCGACAAGTACAACCGTACGATGTCGGAGGCGCTCGTGCGCCTCATTGCACGAGCGCGAGCCGACGACCCGGGCGCCGGGTTCGAAGAATTTCTCGCACGGAACGTCGCGCTCAGCCGGGACGTGCGCGGCGTGCTTGCGCAATACTACTCATCCGATCGCCTTACATCGGCCGAAGCAAAGCGGTGTTTCATGGCTCCTGATCTGCGAGCGTTACCGTGACGACGAGGCTCACGCTCGGCCGGCTCGCCCGTGCGGCCGGATTGGCGCGCGCATCGCTGTTGCACTACGAATCGCTGGGCTTGCTCGAGCCGCAGGGGCGAAGCAGTGCGGGGTATCGTCTCTATGGCGCGGAGGAGGTCGAGCGCCTGCGCGCGATACGGCGCTATCGGGAGGCAGGATTGACGCTCGCCGAGATTCGCGAGCTTCTCGCGCCCGCGCGGAGCACGGCGGGTAAGCGCTCTGAGCCGGCGCTGCTCCTCGAATCACGCCTCGTTGCGCTCAATAACGAGATCGACGCGCTGCGCGCTCAGCAGCAGCTGCTTGCGCGTTTGCTCGCGACACAGGAATTTCGCAAGGCACGGCGCTGCCGCAGCAAGGAAGCCTGGACGGAGCTGCTGCGTCGCGCCGGCTTCAGCGATGAGGAAATGCGCGCCTGGCACGCGGCCTTCGAGACCGAGAGTCCTGGCGAACACGCGCGGTTTCTCGAATCGCTCGGCTTGGCTCGATCCGAGGTGACGGCGATCCGCCGCTGGTCGAGATCGCAATCCGCTGCGCCGCCGCGCTAGCGCTTCACCAGCTTCAAGAGCGCGATTTCCGACGGCGCGCCGAACCGCTTGGGCGGTCCCCAGTAGCCCGTGCCGCGGCTGATGTAGATCCAGAGCTTGTCGAGGCGATGCAGCCCCGCGGTATAGGGCTGCTGAAAGCGCACGAAGTGATTCCATGGCCAGAACTGGCCGCCGTGCGTGTGTCCTGACAGCTGAACATCGAACCCAGCCGCGGCGGCTGCGGCCGCACTGCGCGGTTGATGCGCGAGCAGCACTTTCGCGTGCGAATGAGGGGCGCCGGCGAGAGCGAGCGTCGGATCGCTGCGCTGCGCCGGATTGAAATGATGTGCGCTGTAGTCGGCGACGCCTGCGAGCACGAGCGTCGCTTCGCCATGGTTCAGCGCAACGTGCTCGTTCATCAGCACTGTCAGTCCGAGACGCCGGAATTCGCGCGTCCATTGCGCTTCGCCCGAGTAGTACTCGTGGTTGCCGGTGACGACGAAGACGCCGTGGCGCGCCCGCAGCTTCGCCAGCGGTGCGACGTGCTCGGCAAGATCGCGCACGCTGCCATCGACGACATCACCGGTGATCGCGATCGCGTCGGCATCGAGCTTGTTGACGGCCGCGACGATTGCCTCGACATAGTCGCGCTTGATCGTCGCGCCGACGTGCACGTCGCTGATCTGCGCAATGGAGAAGCCCTGCAGCGCTTCGGGCAGATCGTCGATCGGGATCTCGGTTTCGACGATGCGGGCCCGCCGCCGCGCGTTCACGAACCCGATCGCGGTGATCGCGGCGGCGGTCAGCAGCGCCGTCCAGGCCGAGAGGTGCCGCCACTCCGGCATGCGCTCGCCGGCGAACGGCCACGCGATGAGCAGCATCAGGTCACGCAGCAAGGTCACGACGAAGAAGGTCGAGAACGCCCCCATGAAAAAGTAGCCGATCCACGCGATGCGATCGGCGATCCGCCGTTCGAACGAGCGGCTCGCCATACTGAGCGGAATCAGTACGGTCGAGGCGATGAGAAGTGCGGAGCCGAGCAGCATGCCGAACGATGCCAGGCCGAGATCGCCCAGCAAGCGTCGCCAGATGTAGAAATGAAGTAGCGCAACGACCGCGATGGCGGTGAGGAATGAGCGGCTGAGTTTCAAGAAAGTGCTTGGAAGGGGAGTGGGGCTCAGGATCTGCGGGCCGGGCCAGCGTATTTCAATGCCTCAACCCTCGTCGTCCCGACGCACGTCGGGACCGCCTTTGGCACGGCGCCACTTTGCGATCCCGACGTTCGTCGGGATGACGATTCTCGTCGGGATGACAGAGGCCGGTCACTGCCTGCGGCGCTACTCCTTCAAGCCCGCCTGATCGAGCAGGAACGCGTATTGCTCCGCCGTTTCCCGATACTGCTGGAATCTGCCGGACTTGCCGCCGTGGCCGGCTTCCATGTTGATCCGAAACACGAGCGGATTGCGATCCGTCTTCGTCTTACGGAGCTTGGCGACCCACTTCGCCGGCTCGAAGTACTGAACCTGCGAATCCCACAACCCCGTCGAGACGAACAACGCCGGATAGGCCTGCGCCTTGACGTTGTCATAGGGCGAGTAGGAGAGCATGTACTCGTAGAACTGCTTCTGTTTCGGATTGCCCCATTCGTCGAACTCGTTGGTCGTGAGCGGAATGCTTTCGTCGAGCATCGTCGTGACGACGTCGACGAACGGCACGTCCGCGATCATCCCGCGGTACAGCTCGGGCGCGAGATTCGCGACCGCACCGATCAGCAGGCCGCCGGCGCTGCCGCCTTCGGCGAACACGCGCTTGGGGTCCGCGTATTTCTCGGCGACGAGATGCCTGGTCGCATCGATGAAGTCGTTGAACGTGTTGCGCTTGTTCAAGAGCTTGCCGTTCTCGTACCAATCGCGGCCCATCTCCTGCCCGCCGCGAATGTGCGCGATCGCATACACGAAGCCGCGATCGAGCAGCGAGATGATCGAATGCGAAAAGAACGGGTCCATGCTCGCGCCGTAGGAGCCGTACCCGTATTGCAGGAGCGGCGCGGTGCCGTTCCTCGGCGTGCCCTTGCGATAGACGAGCGAGATCGGGACTTTGACGCCGTCGCGCGCGGTCGCCCAGATGTGCTCCGTCGTGTATTGCGCCGGATCGAATCCACCGAGCACGGGGTCCTGCTTCAACAGCGTCTTCGTGTCGGTGCGAGTGTCGTAGTCGTAGGTCGTCGTCGGCGTCGCAAGCGAGACGTAGACGTAGCGCAGCGTCGTCGTATCCAGCTCCAGGTTCGAGCCGAGGCGCGCCGTATACGCCGCTTCATCCGAGCTGATGACGCGCTCGCGCTGGCCGTCCCACGGCGCGATCCGCACGTTGCTCAAGCCGTTCGAATGCTCTTGCACGGCGAGGAAGGTATCGAAGACATCGAAATTGTCGATGAAGGCATCGGCGCGATGCGCGATGACGTCGCGCCATTTGCTGCGATCGGCCACCTGAGCCTCCGGCACGCTCACGATCCGGAAATTCTTCGCCTGCCAGTTCGTGAGAATGATCCAGCGATCGCGGAAATGCTCGGCGTTGTATTCATGATCGCGCTCGCGCGGAATCAGCACCTTGAACTGCAGCTGCGGATCCTTGCTGCGCGCCACCTGCATCTGCGTCGCCACCGTGCTCTGGGAATAGATCACGAGGAATTCGTGGTCCTTCGTCGTGCCGAGCGCGGTGTAGTAAGACTTGTCCTGCTCCTCGTAGACGAGCGGATCGTTCGCCACATCCGTGCCGAGCGTGTGCTTGCGGACCTTGTCTCCGAGCAGCGTCGTCGGATCCTTCGCGATATAGAGCAGCGTGCGATTGTCGGCCGCCCAGACGACGCCGGCGTCCGCGTTCGTGATCTTGTCGTCGAACACTTTGCCGCTCTCGAGATCCTTGATGCGGATCGTGTACTGCCGGCGCCCGACGTTGTCCTCCGCCCAGGCGAGGAGCTTGCCGTTCGGGCTCACCTCCCAATCGGCGACCTGGAAGAAGCCTTGGCCTTGCGCCATCTGATTGACGTCGAGCATCACTTGCTCGGGCGCATCGAGCGCCCCGCGTTTGCGCGCCCAGATCGGATATTCCTTGCCGGTTTCGTAGCGGCGGTAATACCAGTAGCCGCGGTCGCGCACCGGCACGGAGGCGTCGTCCTGTTTGATCCGGCCGACGATCTCGTTGTAGATCTTTTCTTGCAGCGGCTTCGTGTGCGAGAGCATCGCATCGGCATACGCGTTCTCCGCGTTGAGATAGCCGAGCACTTCCTTGTCTTCACGCTTGTCGTCGCGCAGCCAGTAGAACTCGTCCGGCCGTGCGCCGTTCGGTGATGCGACTTCGAAAGGCCGGCTTGCGGCGACGGGCGCTTGCGGTGCGGCAGCGAGCCGCTCGTTGCTCGATTCGGCCTCACGCGAGCAGCCCGCGTTGAACAGTGCGACCGAGGCGAGTGCGGCGAGGCTCAGAAGGTCGCGGTGAAGGCGGCGCATGAAGATTCCTTGACGTATCTCGACGGTCGGGAAGACCAGTGTAGCCGGACCGCCGCGATGTTTCGCCGCCGCCCCGGCTCGTTTCGTCGCAGACGTGGCACACTTCGTATCGACAGACGGCCAACATTTCAAAGCGTACCAGGGGGACTCGTGATGATTGACGCACGCGCGCTCGCGATCGCATCGGCGCTGACATTGGCGATGGGCATGCAATCGGCATTGGCCGACTGCACGATTTCGGAAGGTTCGAAGCAGCTCGATCCGGTCGAGGTCGGCTTCTGTGAATCGGATGCGGTGTTCGTCGGCAAGGTGGAGGCGCGGCTCGAAACCATTCGCGCCTACACGGAGGAGGGCAGCGGCAAGACGAAGCACTATCGGATCGAGACGAGCACGGTCGCGGTCGGGGATTCGTACAAGGGCAAGCTGCCCGCGAAAGTCACGATGATCACGGATCTGTACGATAAGAAGAGCGGCGCGTTTTCGTTCACGAACGGCGAGGAATATCTCGTGTTCGCGAAGCGGCTGCCGGCCGAGAACGAGTACGCGGGTGCAAGCGCGGCGTGCTCCGTGCAGCCGACCGTACTGCTCGCGGATGCGAAGCGCGTGCGCGAGCGGCTGGAGCAGCATCGCAAGGGGAGCAAGAAAATCGATTGCCAGAACATTCAGCCGAAGGCAGGCGGCTGAGCCTCGCAAGCTGTCGTCCCGACGCAAGTCGGGACCGCAATCTGGGAGGACGGTGCCAATGGCGATCCCGACTTGCGTCGGGATGACGGGTCACTTGCGTCGGGATGACGGGTCAAACGTGACCGTCACTTGCGTCGGGATGACGGGTCAAACGTGACCGTCACTTGCGTCGGGATGACGGGACCTAGCGATCGCTGATCTCCCCGTCCACGTAATACCATCGCTCTCTTTCGCGCATGAACCGGCTGCGCTCGTGCAGCCGATCGGCAGATGCGCCGCCAATCCGATACCGCGCGATGAATTCGACTTCACCCCGCTGCTCGCCGGCAGCGGGAGCGGCGACGATCTTGAGTCCGAGCCACTTCTGGCCGGGCACGAACGCGATGGATGCCGGACGTGTGCTCGGATGCCACGTGTCGAGGAGATACGGCTCGAGGCGCAGGACGAACGCCGCATAGCGCGAGCGCATCAATGCTTCCGGCGTCGGGGCGGCTGCGCCTGCGTGCCATCGGCCGCAACACGCAGCGTACGAGTGGCCTGAGCCGCAGGGGCAGCGGTCGAGTGATGAGCTCACTGTCTGATGATCTCCAGGATCTTGCGCATGACGGCGAGGACGGCGCGGACCTTCGCATCGCATGAAAGGCTGGCGCGCATCGTACACAGCCAGGCAAGCATGGCGCCGCGATCGTCACCTCGCAATCAGCATCGGCGCGCCGCATCAATGACGCTAGACTGACGCGAGGCTTCCGCCCGCGAGCTCATCCTTGGACCCGCAAACCCACAGCGCGCTGCATCAGATCATTGCGTCATTGCCTGGCGATTCGGAGATCTTCTGGTTCGGCGCGATCGCGAGCTTGTTGGCCGGCCTCGGTACGAGCGTCGGCGCGCTCGCGGTGTTCTTGCTGCGCCGGCCGTCGCATCGCGCATTGGTCGGCCTGATCAGCGGCGCGGCCGGCGTCATGCTGGCGGCAACCTTCTTCTCCTTGCTCGAGCCCGCGATCGAGCATGCCGAAGCTCGCGCATCGCACAGCGGCATCGGGGTGGCGATCGTCCTCGTCGGTGTCTTCATCGGCGCGATGATGCTGTTCGCCATTCATCGCTCATCGCCGCACGAGCATTTCGAGCAGGGCAGAGAAGGTCCCGCGGGCAGCCATCTCAATCGGCTGTGGCTGTTCGTCATCGCGATCACGCTGCACAACTTTCCCGAAGGCATGGCCGTCGGCGTCGGCTTCGCGGGCGAGGACGTCGCGAACGGCGTCTCGCTCGGCATCGGCATCGGATTGCAAAACATTCCCGAAGGGCTCGCCGTCGACGTGTCGCTGCTTGCGATCGGCTACAGCAAGCCGCTCGCGTTCGCGGTTGCGAGCTTGACCGGACTCGTCGAGCCTGTCGGCGGGGCGATCGGCGCCGCTGCAGTGTGGCTCGCCGAACCTGCGATTCCCGTCATCCTCGGCATCGCCGCGGGTGCGATGCTGTTCATCATCAGCGATGAGATCATCCCTGAAACGCATCGCGGCGAAGACAAGAATCTCGCGACGTTCTCCTTGCTCGCCGGCGTCGCTGTGATGCTGTTCCTGGACGTGGCGTTGACCTAGCGCCCGACGCGGCGGCTTTTCGGGCGCCGCCTCATGGCCGTGCAGATGCCGAGCAACTAGTCTGTTGCGAAACAACAGGGAACGCATGCATCTCGCCCACCATCCCATTTTCATTGCGCTGTCCGTGCTGACGGCGTGGCTCGGAGCGTGGACGGCGCTCGATCTGTTCCGGCGCGGGCAAGCGCACGTCGGCGCGTGGCGACGTGCCTGGGTCGTCGCGGCTGGACTCGCGATGGGCCTCAGCATCTGGTCGATGCATTTCATCGCGATGCTCGGCTTCGATCCGGGCACGGAGGTACGTTACGACGTCAGACTCACGGTGTTGTCGCTGTTGCTGGCGATCGTCACGACGACCGTTGCCTTCCTGGCCGCACAGCCGAATCGATTGCGTCAGCTCGGCAGCGGCATCCTCATGGGTGCGGGCATCTGCGGCATGCACTATGCCGGCATGGCTGCGCTGATCACCGGAGCGCGGTTGTCTTACGAGCCGGCGTTCGTCGTGCTCGCGTTCCTCGTCGCCGTCTCGGCATCGGCCGGCGCATTGATGGTCGCGATGAGACAGACGACCTTGGCGCAGCGGCTGTTCGCGACGGTCGTCCTCGGGTTCGCAATCGTCGGCATGCATTACACGGCGATGCTCGGCGTGCGTATCGCCGCCGCTACGAATGCGGACGTGCAGGCGATCGGCATCGAGCCGTTCATGCTCGCGATCGGGATTGCGGCCGGCACGCTCCTCATCCTGCTGCTCGCGCTGATCGCGGCGTTGTCCGATCGACGCTTCGAAGCCGTCGCGGTGCGCGAAGCGCTGCGCAGCGAAATGCAACTGCGATCAATCCTCGACCATCTGCCGATCGGCGTCTTCGTCGCGGCCTCACCCTCCGGCCAGATCCGATTCGCGAATGCAGAGGCGGCCCGGGTCCTCGGTCACGCGCTCGGCGGTGAGGCGCTGTGGGCGCACGATGGTCAGCACGGCGCGATCGATGCGGACGGCTTCCGGCTTGCGCCGGAAGAGCACGCGCTGTATCAGGCGATGCGCGAGCAGCGGCGCATGGGACCGCGCATTCAAGACTATCGTCGCGCCGATGGCGGATTGATCAAGCTCGAGGTCACGGCAGCGCCGATCGAAGATCGCGGCGGTGCGTTGTCCGTCGCAGCATTTCATGACGTCACGGCGAAGCTGGTCGCGGAAGAGCAGGCGCGGCAGACGGCCCGTCTGCGCGAAAGCGAGGAGCGCTTCCGCATGGTCAACGAGCTGCTCGAGCAGCGCGTCGCCTCCGCGTTGGCCGAGAAGGCGCAAGCGGAGGCCGCCTTGATGCATGCACAACGGCTCGAGTCATTGGGCAGATTGACGGGCGGCGTTGCGCACGACTTCAACAATCTGCTGACGGTCGTGATCGGCGCATTGGACATCATCTTGCGCGAGCCGGACAACGCAGCGCGGCGCGCGCGTCTTGGCGAGGCAGCAATGGCTGCCGCTCGCCGCGCCGAGCGGCTCACCGCTCAGCTGCTCGCGTTTGCGCGGCGTCAGCCCTTGCAGCCCGAGACGTGCGATCTCAATGCGCTGATTCGCGATTGCGAATCGCTGCTGCGGCGCGCGGGCGGGGAGCGAGTCTCGCTCACGCTGCGGCTGTGCGGGGGCGAGCCTGTCGCCTTGATCGATCGCACGCAGTTCGAGGCTTGTCTCTTGAATCTGGTCGTCAATGCGGTCGATGCGAGCCCGCCGGGCAGCGAGATCACGATCGAAACGGACATCGTCGCGGCGCCGACGCAGGACCGCGACCGCGCGGGAAAATTCGTCCGAGTGCGCGTTCTGGATCGCGGCGAGGGCATGACGGCGGAAGTCATGAATCACATGTTCGAGCCCTTCTTCACGACCAAGCCGCCCGGCAAGGGAACGGGGCTCGGGTTGAGCCAGGTGTACGGGTTCGTCACGCAATCCGGCGGTGAAGTGCAGGTGCAAAGCGCGCAAGGCGCAGGAACGTGCATGACGATCGTGCTGCCCCTTGAGGCCGCTCCAAGCGAAGCTGTTCAACCGAGAGGCGCGGCGCCGGTCGCGCTCACGCAGCCGCTCAAGATCCTGCTCACCGAAGACGACGCTTCGGTCGCGGGGATCACACAAGCGATGTTGGCGCAGCTCGGCCATACAGTGATCTGCGCCGCAAATGCGGAGCAGGCGCTGCAGGTGTTGGGCTCCGACGAGCCGTTCGATCTGCTGTTGACCGATGTCATCATGCCGGGCGATATGGACGGCGTGAGTCTCGCGCGTGAAGCCGTGAAGATCCGGCCAGGGCTCGGCGTCTTGCTGTGCTCCGGGTATGCAGGCGAGCCGGTGGACGAGTCGATTACGCGCGGCACGTGGCCGCTGCTGCCGAAGCCCTATCGTCAGAAGGACCTTGCCGCCGCGCTCGCGCGGGTGATCGCGCCAACCGACGAGCCGTCGTTCGCCACACCGTCCACGACTCGCAGCCCGGCTATGTCCGTCGCGAGCGAGGACTGATTCTTTAATCTTGGATTCGATCGAGTGCTTCACTCAGCGTTTTTGCGCTGAGCAGGCGTTCGCCGATCGTTTCGAGTTCTCTGAGAGATGCGGCGGCAATGCGTGCACGCACATCTTCGGGCAACACGCCAAAACGGCTGGTGAGTTGTTTTGCAATGAGGCTCGAGAGGGCGGCGCGGCCTTCGGCCAGGCCTTCCGCCTGTCCCTGGGCGACATAGCGGCGAGCAAAATCGCTCTGATACTCGTATTTCGCTGGATCCATGCTTTGCAGCTCCCGCCGGGCGGCTTCGCTGAGTGAGAACAGGACGAGGTCAAAGTACAACCTGGATCGATCGGCGTCGAGCCCAAGACTCGCCATTTGCGCCGCCAATGCAATCTGCACGGACTTGCCCGTGTCGGCATCCCTGCCGTGCGCCATGGCGGAAAGCACCGCCAGCTCCGGATCGGCGCGGGCTTGAGATTCATCCGTGATCTCGGGAACGCCCGACGGCCGCAGCACGAGCGGCGCGAACCGATTCCCGCCGCCCAGATCGATCACCTTCGCCGCCCAGCGCGCCGTCGCATCATCCGCCGTGACGACGAACAGACACACCGGACAGCGCAGCCGCGCGCGCAGATTCGTCGCGTAGACAGGCCACGCCAAGCGCTCAAACTAACGGCTCAGCCGGACTTCAGCGACACCGCACCGTCGACGTTCAACACCGTACCCGAGCACATGGACGCACGCGGCGAGGCGAGGAAGGCGACGGCCTCGGCGATGTCCGCACCTTCGATCCAGCGACCGAGCGGGAAATCGTCGTCGCTTCGCGGTGAGCCCTGAGTCAGCGGCGTGCGCGTCGGGCCCGGACACACGGCATTCGCGCGAATGCGCTCGCGCGCCCATTCGAATGCCGTCTGTCGCGTCAGCGCAAGGAGCGCCGCTTTGGACGCGGCATACGCGGCGCCGCCGAGCGGCGAGATTCCATGCGCGGCGATCGAAGACACGTTCACGATCGAGCCGCCGCCGCGGCGTCGCATCGGCGCGAGCACTGCACGCGTTGCAATGAAGGCGGAGCGCAGATTGAGCGCCAGCGTGTCGTCCCAATCGGCGATCGACAATTGCTCGAGCGTGCGCCGTGCACCGCCGCCAACGTTGTTGACGAGGATATCGACGCCGCGCTCCGAGCGATCGATCTCGCGAAACACGGCCTCCAGCGCTGCCGCATCGCGCGCATCGACGACGTAGGAAACACCTGCGACGTAAGCTGCGAGCTCTCGCGCTGCCTCGCGATCGAAGTCCACGATCAGCACACGAGCCCCATGCGCGGCGAGACGGCGCACGATCGCAGCGCCGATGCCCTTCGCGCCCCCGGTGACGATCGCGGTCGCGCCGGCGAACTCAGTCACGGGCGATCTCGGGCTCGAAGCCGATCACGGAATGCGGCTGATACGGCTGTTCGAGCGCCGCGCACTCAGCCGGTGTCAATTGGAGGCTCAGCGCGTCGCAAGCGAAATCGATCTGTCGAACCTCGGAAAATCCGAGCACCGGCGCGACGACCGCAGGCTTGCTCAACAACCACGCCAACGCAAGCCGCGCCGGTGCGTCACCACGCGCAGCTGCAAGTGCGTTCAGCTGCTCGATCACCGGATCATCGAGCCGCCGATCGTAACGTCCGTGCGCGAATGGATCATTTTGCAGCCGCGACGGATCGGCCGCCGCACCCGCGAGCAACCCGCGCGCGAGCGGCGACCACGGCGTCACTCCGACGCCTTCCTCGGCACACAGCGGCAGCATCTCGCGCTCTTCCTCGCGATACATGAGGTTGTAATAGTTCTGCATGCAGACGAAGGGCTCGAGCCCGAGCGCGCGCTGCATGGCAAGCGCCTTCATGAATCGCCAGGCGGACATCGACGACGCGCCCAGATAGCGCACGGT
>Ga0164243_10002397_pt1 | contig 30989 bp, 46 predicted proteins | sample OricompcompostOP_FD_108781 | JGI IMG/M metagenome (GOLD analysis project Ga0164243, IMG submission 108781) | Organic Plus compost microbial communities from Emeryville, California, USA - Original compost - Organic plus compost (OP) | ecosystem: Engineered > Solid waste > Mixed feedstock >... | reverse complement strand
TACGACTCGGGCTGGGTGGACCTCACGCTGGCCTCGGGGTGGATCCCCAGCGCGGCTGCGGGCCAAGCCCCCACGGTGCAGTGCCGACGGGTGAACAACGTGGTGCGCTTCCGAGGCAGGGCCTCAGGCACGCTGAACGTGGGCACTACCACACAGATCGCCACCATTCCCGCGGGCTACCGCCCGATCATCGACTCCAACATGGTGGCCATCGGTACCACGGGTGGGTTCACCGGCTGGGCCAACGCCACCTCCACTGGTGTGCTCAGCGTCCACTTCAAGAGCCCGTACGCTAGCGGCGCGACCGTGCTGGAGTTCACGGGCATGTCCTACCTCGTCAACTAGGGAGCACACTCATGCACATCGAGGCCAACGCCGTGATCGAGGCGTACCAGGAGCGGGTCAAGCATCTCACCCACGAGCTCATGCTGGCCCAGGCGTACATCGCGGCCCAGAGCGCCGAGCTGCACAAGACCCAGGACGCCTTCAGCGAGTACCAGGCGCAGCACGAGCCCAAGGAGGGTAAGGAGGGTGAAGCCACCACGTGGACGCGCAACGGCCTGCCTGTGAGTGTGGAGGACCAGACGCGCTTCGCAGAGGATCGTGAGGACATCACGCTGTGAGGACCTACACGCTCACCCCTGAGCAGGCGCGGCAGATGCCCCCGCTGGACAAGGAGCGCCTGTTCGACTGGGTACGCACCTTCGGGGTCGATCCCGAGGACGTCACCGGAGTACGCCTGGTGCCCACCAAGCGCGAGGTCGTGTTCTCCGTGATGGTGCGTGACGACAAGCGACGGCCGCTGTCCAGCCCGTACGACCCCAATCAGCCGTGGGTGGAGAACGAGACCCACCCGCTCAAGGACAGGCCCCCGCTCCTGGACTACTACAGCATCGAGGTGCACCCGTGAACTTCTACTGGGTCGTGGACTACACCCGCGGCGACATCCAAGGCCCGTTCCTCACGGTGGAGCAGGCCAGTGTGACGCGGGGCTACCAGCTCCAGGCACTGCCCGGCAACGACGTGCGTGTGGTGCGCCAGGAGATGATCTGGCTGAGCGACGAGCAGATCCCCGAGCCCGTGTACCCCGAAGCCCCCGAAGACGTCACCGAGCCCGAGGAGCAGCCATGACGGCGTTCAGCTACTACGTGGTCGTCAACCACAGCCTGAAGATCATCTACGAGCCGCACTACGAGCTCATGGGAGCAGAGCAGTTCAAGGCTGACCTGCTCACGGCCCGCCCTGGTGACCAGGTGGACATCGTGGAGGTGCAGGGCACGGTTGTGCCCTAGACTGGTCAAGTCGCGAGACTTGCTCGGTCAGCGACGTCCCAAGAGAGCCCCTGTCACACCTTCCCCCGGAGAGGCAGGGGCTCTCTTGTGTCCATATTGTTGCGTAGACGCGCCGATTCGCCCGAGAGAAGTCGCACCATTACTGCTGAGTATGTGCTAGGGTCGTGTACACGTTCGAGGGGAAGGGAACACCATGACCGACGAGTACAGGCCCATCGCGCTCAAGCTCAGCGAGCACGAGTCCAAGGCGGCCAAGAAGATCCTCACGGCGCTCATGAGCGAGTTCGGTGAGGAGCAGGGCGCGTTCATCGACACCAAGGACTGGAGCGCGGCTGAGCACGGCGAGGTGCGCGTCGAGGGCACTGTGGACGGAGAGGTCTTCGAGGTGACGCTGCGCATCGTGGGCATGTCCCTGGAGCCGCTCGTGCACGACGACTTCGACGAGCCGGAGGAGGTCTGATGTACCCGTGGACGCGCGTAGATGATGCGGTGGAAGAGGCAGTTCGTCTCGGAGGCGCTGAGGGCACGGTTCACGCTCTCATCGGAATCGCCGGGGCGCTCAACCGGAACAACGAGCTGCTAGAGCGCATCGCGAACGCCCTGGAGACCAGCACCGACCTCGCCATCTCGCAGGACTACTGGCGGCGGGTCGAGCAGCAGGAGGAGGAGTGATGTGGATCTACGTCGGTGGCGCGGCCATCACCCTGGTCGTGGCCATCATCATCGCTGGGCTCAACGTCGAAGACCAGAACTGGGACTACACGCTCCTGGCCATCGCGGTCATCGCCGCAACGCTAGTCTGGCCACTGGCCTGGCTGCTGCTGGCCGTCGTCTGCGCCATCTACCTGGTCCGGGAGCACACCCGTGGATGAGGCCAAGCTTCTGACCTTCCTGGAGGCCCGCAAGGACATGGGCAACCCCGTGGTCTTCGCGGTCTACCAGGGGCTCATCGACCGCATCCAACGAGGGGACTTCAGATGAAGCCAGACGAGCTCACCCTGCTGCGCGAGGCGGCCAAGGAGTGCTACAGCACCCGCGACGACGGCATCGCGCAGTACCTGATGCAGGAGGTCCTGTACTTCCAGGACCGGCCCAGGTGGCGCTGGGAGAGCGAACGACTGAACAAGGCCGTGCGGACGGCCAAGACCGTACTGGAGGGAGTGAGCACATGAGCGAGGAGCCTGAGGTGATGGGGGAGACCTTCGATCCCCCACGCGCAGGGCGTCCCCCGCTGGTGAGCGCCCGTCCCATCATGCGCAAGGCCACGGCCTACGCCGAGGAGTTCCCCGGGCGCTGGCTGGCCTTCCGCACCTACTCCGCGGCCGAGTGCCGCTCCCTGCGTCGTCAGCTGCACGCCGAGGGCTTCGACGCGTCCATCGCTACCGAAGACGGCCACGCCGTCCTGTACGTGAGGCTCTGACATGGCAGACGACCGTGAGTGCGTGTGCAACATCGGTGCCCAGCCTTGTCCGGTGCACCCTGGTAACACCAAGACGCAGGAAGAGAAGATCGCCTTCCGCAAGGACTGGGACGAGAGGGTACGCAATGGCTGACATCCGAGAGCAGACCGGCCCCGACGGAGAGCGGGCCGTGGAGTACGCCGACACGTTCTTCGACAAGTCCATGGACGGCCCGGTCAACGTCTGGCAGCAGATGTTCGACTACGCGGCCCAGAACGGCTTCAAGGTGGACGTGGAGTCCATCCGCTTCGAGAAGGTCTACTCGCCCATGCTCGGCCAGGAGGACGAGCTCGTGGGCTTCAAGATGATCGGGAGGATGCGATGAGCGAGGCAGCACAGGCTCTGCGTGACGCAGCTGCCGAGTTCGATAAGTTCGCAGAGCGGCACTTCGAGTCCGCCAAGGGTCTCCGCTCGGCATCGCCTACGTACCAGCGTGGTGCTGCGTACGAGCAGGCGGCGATCTGGCTGCGTGAGCGCGCTGACAAGATCGAGAAGGGGGATGTCTGATGGCCGAGCCCCTGGAGCTGATCGTCGCCCTCGGCCTGCTGCTGGTCCTGACCTACCAGAACGCGCGCATCTCCAGCCTGGAGGATCAGGTCAAGTGCCTGGCCGGTGAGTGCGACCACGACGAGGAGTGGACGGAGGACCAGCTGTGAGCCTGGAACCGCTGGAGTGGATCGGGTACATCATCGCCGGGGTGGGCTTCACCCTCCTGGTGCTGGACAGCATCTTCCTGCGTCGTCGGATCAAGTACCAGTGCGAGGTCATCCGGGACCAGCGACACAAGCTGCTCATGTACCAGCTGGCAGAGCTTCGTGAGAAGAAGGAGGCTCAGGATGGCGCTGCACGGTGACGTCTCGATCAACGGCGACCAGATCCTGTACTGGTCCGCGCGGCGCATGACCCCCGAGATCTACGACACCAACGAGTACGAGGTCGAGGTCTTCGAGCACGCGACCGCGCAGACCACACGCTTCAAGCTCAAGCACAAGTACGACGACGGTGCGGCAGTACTGGCTTCGTCCGTGCTGCGACACTTCAACTACCGGAAGGCAGGTGTGGCATGACCGAGAAGAACGCGTTCCTCAAGTTCGTCCACAGGAACATCGAGGACTTCACGCCCCAGCAGATGGAGCTCGCCACGCGCATCCTCAGGGGCGACAAGGTGGAGCTGACTGACCCCAAGCCCGCTGAGAAGGCGGAGGACAAGCGCACCGAGGGGCAGAAGCACGTCCCCTTCCCCACGATCAACACCAGCTCCACCACCACCAACACGAACAAGACGTTCACGTTCAACATGCCCGGCATCGTGTTCAAGGACGTGGCCTGATGAGCACCAAGTGCCACATGATCGTGCAGAAGGCTGACGGGCGCTACGGCGCGGTCGAGGTCAGCCTCAACAGCGAGCGCTACGACGCCGACAAGGTGGAGGGCGACTACGCCTCGGTGCAGGAGACGATCCTCACCCACTCGTTCGGGCCGAACGGGTTCAAGATCCACAGCTCCATCGACGGCCATCGTTAGAATGTTCGATACCGAGAAGCCCCGTCAGGTGCCGCCCGCCCTGGTGGGGCTTCTCACGTACCAAGGAGGACGCATGACGCAGGACACGCCCGAGCCCATCGCGGAGTACACCCCCAGCATCGAGACCGTGATGCTGCGAGGCATGGTCGACCAGCTCACCCAGCAGGTCTCCGACCTCTCGCGCTACCTCATCGCCGCCGTGGACGCCGCAGGGGGCAACATCGAGCTCGCCACCCAGGTGATCGAGTCCCTGGACGCCAAGGACAGCATCGACGTCTCCATCGACCCCACGCGCAAGTGGATCAAGCTGAAGGTCGTCCGGCACGAGGGCTGACTGGCAGAGGTCTGGATGATGGAGCACAGAGAGGAGCACCATGCCTAACCCGAACTTCGGCTTCATGGGTAACGACCTGAGCCGGTATGACGAGGTGGCGATCCCCGACCTGGAGGTCCAGCCCAAGTCCTCTCCGCTCCAGGAGATGGGCGTCACGGGCCTCAAGCGCGCCGCGGGGATCGTCGACGAGGAGTTCCTCCCTGCGCTGCGCGGTCGCAAGGCCGTGAAGATCTTCCAGGAGATGTCGCTCAACGACCCCATCGTCGGAGCGCTGCTGTTCTCCATCACCCAGCTCCTGCGCAACGTGGACTGGCGGGTCGAGGGGACGGACAACACCCCCGAGGCGACCGAGGCCAAGGACTTCCTCGAACAGTGCATGGACGACATGTCCCACACCTGGGACGACATGATCGCGGACATCCTGACCTGCCTGGTCTACGGCTGGTCCTGGCACGAGATCGTCTACAAGAAGCGCGTCGGCCCCTGGGAGCGTGACCCGAAGAAGAAGTCGAAGTACAACGACGGGCGCATCGGCTGGCGCAAGATCGCCATCCGCTCCCAGGAGACGATGCTGCGCTGGATCTTCGACGAGGACGGCGGGATCAAGGGCCTGGTGCAGCTGGCCCCGCCGCAGTACCAGTCCACGGTCATCCCCATCGAGCGCTCGCTGCTGTTCCGCACCGACACCTCCAAGGGCAACCCAGAGGGTGTGTCGATCCTGCGTCGGGCCTACCGGCCCTGGTTCTTCAAGAAGCGCCTGGAGGAGTTCGAGGCCATCGGCGTCGAGCGCGACCTCGCTGGTATGCCGGTGGCGAAGATCCCCGCCTCCTACATGGACGCCCCTGCGGGCTCCAAGGAGCGCAAGGTCTTCGAGGCGTTCAAGAAGATGGTCTCCAACGTGCGTCGTGACGAGCACGAGGGCCTGGTGCTGCCCACGCAGTACGACCGCAACACCAAGCAGCCACTGTTCGACTTCGAGCTCCTGAGCGCCGGGGGCTCGCGCACGTTCGACACCAACGCCCTCATCCAGCGCTACGAGCAGCGCATCCTGATGACGGTGCTGGCCGACTTCATCCTGGTGGGCCACGAGGGTCAGGGCTCCTACGCCCTGCACGTGGACAAGACCGGCATCTTCCGCACCGCCCTGAACTCGTTCGCCTCGATGATCGCGGACGTGTTCAACCGGCACGCCATCCCCCGCCTGTTCGAGCTGAACGGGTGGAAGCTGGACGAGCTGCCCAAGATCGTGCCGAACAACGTCGACCCGCCGAACCTGACGGAGCTGACGTCCTTCATGACCGGCATGGCGGGCATGGGCATGGAGTGGTTCCCCGACGCCGAGCTGGAGGCGTTCCTGCGCGACATCGCGCACCTGCCTGCGCTGCCGGACGAGCTCATGGAGATCCGCCGCCAGATGTCCCAGCAGAGCGCCGTCATGGGCTACGCGGACCAGCAGATGCAGTTCCTGGGGATGCAGCAGAAGGCCGAGATGATCGGTCGGGGCTACACCCCGGAGCAGGCGATGATGGCCGCCGAGCAGCCCAACGACGAGATGGCCGAGCAGCAGATGAGCCAGCAGCTGCGTCAGCAGGAGGGGGAGGCTCAGATGCAGGCGCAGTACGACACCTCCGTCCAGCAGGCTGCCATCGAGTCCGGCCAGGCCGAGCAGAACGAGCAGCTGGCCCAGGCCGAGCACGCGCGGCAGATGGAGCTCATGGAGGCCCAGGAGAAGATCGCCGCTGCCGGGCTGGAGCGCGAGGCCGCCAAGCTCGACCTGGAGGACTACTACAAGGACCGCGAGGCCCAGCGTGGTGCGCAGAACGCGGCGGCCCAGGACAAGTCCAAGGACGCCGACGTCAAGCGTCAGCTCACCCTGCGTGAGCGCGAGGACAAGTCCAAGGACGCGGACGAGAAGCGCCAGATCCGCATCCAGCGCGCGAAGAGCAAGGTCGTACCCGACAAGAAGCCGCTGCCCACGAAGGGGAAGAAGAAGTGATCAGCGCATTCGGCGTCGACCACGGCGCGTCCGACCTCGTGGAGAAGGGGCTGGACATCGGTCGTCTGTCCACCTCCGCGAAGCTGGCTGTGTCGCGCAAGGCGCGTCAGAAGGCGGCTGATGCTTCAAAGGTTCCTGGTGGCTACTCGATGTGGAGCGACCCGGACAGGATCAAGCGTGCTGCGGTGCGTGATCTCAAGAGACCCTTCAGCACGAGCAACCGAGGACCGGAGCGTCGAGGGACGCTGAGTGGCGATCTGGATGGCGTGAAGGAGAAGCCGAGCGGATCACATCTGTACCGTGGCATCGCCGTGTCTCCGCGAGACGCCAAGAAGATGGCACGCCGCGCTTCGCGTGGCAAGCCCATCGGAGACGGCAGGCGGGGCAAGGGCGAGCTGAAGTCCTTCACTGACAGCATCAGTACGGCTGGGCGGTACGGAGCAGACGCGACCGATCCGTGGCGCAACACGCGCGTGACTCTGCGCGCAGCACCAGGCAGCGTCAGCGCCAAGCAGCACCCGAGAAAGGGCTACCTAGGCGAGTCGCTGGTGAAGGACGACCTGCGCGGTACGGGCAGGAAGCCTCGACGAACCAAGTCTGGTGGATACGTCATCGATGTGAAGGGAAACGGATAATGGTCGACAAGGTAGAGCAGTACGGCGAGCGCTCCCTCGCCATCAAGATCAACGAGGTGATCGACGTCCTCAACGGCCTGGAGGTGGGAGGCAGCGTCGCGTGGGGTGACATCACCGGCATCCCTGCCGCGCTCACCTCTGTCCAGGCCGCGGGTACGCCGTCCATCCGGGCCATCGGCACCACGGCCACCACGGCGGCGGCGGGCAACCACACCCACACCTTCACCGCGCTCACGGGCACGGTGTCGGGGATCACGGGTGCCAACCTCCAGGCCATGCTCCAGGACATCTCGACGCGCCTCGCTGCCGTCGAGGCAGTGTGAGGTGACCACGTGATCAGTGCGTTCGGTGTCGACCACGGGCGGGACGAGTTCGCCAAGTCCCTGATCGACGGGAAGTTCGTCCGCGCCGTGGACGTCGGCGCGAAGAAGCTTCGTGATGCCCGCACGGCCGCAGGGCACGACCCGTACAACTTCGTGGACGCACTGCTGCGCATGAAGGTCCCTGCGGACAAGGCGGCGGACGCTGCGTTCTCAGCGAGCAAGGACGGTCTGATGGGCGGGCGCTACCGGTCCACGGGGCTGGACGCAGAGCAGGCGAAGGTGCTTCAGAACAAGGCGATGGTCACCGAGCACCTGTCCCAGCTCGCCGGGCGTGACCTGTCGGGCAAGCCCAGCGAGGCCATCGAGTTCGTGGGCACCAAGTCGGGCAAGTACAAGAACGCACACCCGCTGCGCTACGGCAGTGCCAAGGGCGGGCGCACCTACGTGATCTCGGACAAGAGGGACGGCAAGACCGTCCAGCACGAGCTCCTGCACTCCGAGGGGCGCTCCTCGTGGCGGCTGGCCCAGATCCAGTCCGACCCGGTGAAGCTGGCTCGCGAGGAGGCCCGTGCGGACACGCTCTCGGGCACGCACTCCCAGATCCACCGCTCGCCACTGCTGCGCTCGCACACCCAGATGAACCGGGCCAACGGCGACAAGGCAGACAAGCTGCGCGTCAAGGCCATCCGCGAGAAGGGTAAGTCGGAACGCGCCTCCGGCCTGTTCGGGCAGACCTACCACGGGATGCGCGCGGGCGCGTTCGAGCAGGCAGCCAACACGGGCTCGGCGTTCAAGCGCACCCAGGACAAGATCGACGCCGACGGCCGCTACGGGGTCAAGGAGGGCTACGCCCGGTACAAGCGCCGCCGGAACATCCAGCGTGCCTCCCTGGCCGCAGGAGCGGGCACTGGTGGCGTCGTGGTGGCCGCGTACCAGACCAAGGACGGCCGCAAGGTCGCAGAGCACCGGAGGAAGTCTCGTGGCAACTGACCTTCCTGCACTGCTGTCCTACGGCCAGGTGGGCGGACGCTTCCTGCTCGCCGTGGCCGACTCTCCGGACGTCGGGCGTGAGCCGGACGGCAAGGCAGCGGTGGGCAAGGTGCGCTTCACCCCGGCTCCGTCGCACGTCATCGTGGCAGCGGCGTCCCCGGCCCCGGTGTTCGTCTCCCCCAAGCCCATCGAGTGCACCATCGACGACGAGGGCTACCTGATCGACGAGGAGGGCGAGCGCGACGTCTGGCTGCTCGCCGGGGACGACCCGGACGCGAACCCCTCGGGGTGGACGTACAAGGTCCGCTTCGAGATCCAGGGTGTGACGATCCCGGACTTCGACCTGCTGGTCGAGGGCGGGGTGCGTAAGGACCTCGCGCTGGTCACGCCCATCCCCTCCAACCCGGGCACCACGGTCGTGGTCACCGAGTCTTCGCGGATCGCAGCCGAGAACGCAGCGCAGGCCGCACTGGACGCCCTGGCGACAATGCAGTCGTACGCACCCGTGCTGTTCCTGGCGACAGGGGCACCGGTTCCTGAAGACGCCCCTGACCCCGTACTGATCGTCCGCTACTGAGGAGCACACCATGGCCTTCAACGCCACCGCTGCCAAGAACACCCTGGCCACCGCCTTCGGCACGGCCGCAACCCACGCTGCGCTGTACACCACGTCCGCGGGTGCCTCGCAGGGCACCGAGGTCAGCGGTGGCTCGCCCGCCTATGCCCGCAAGGCGATCACCTGGAGCGCGCCCAGCAACGGGGTCGTCACGGCCTCGGTGACCTTCGACGTCCCCGCGAGCACCACGGTCGTGGCCGCTGGCGTGCACACGGCCGCCTCGGGCACGGGCAACTACCTGGAGGGCGGCACGGTCACCTCCCAGGCGTTCGGCTCCCAGGGCACCTACACGCTGAACCTCACCTGCACCATCGCCTGATCGGAGCACCGTGGCGATCACGCTGCTGGCCTCGGGGACGGTTCCCTACCCGTCCACCGGGACCTCGACCTCGTTCGTCCTGCCGCTGACCGGCAAGGGCGTGCAGACCGGTGACGTGATCGTCTGCTTCATCACGACGAACTCGACGGTCAACGCCGAGCTCACGCTGCCCGCGAACACCACCTCGCTGGAGGCGATGAACGGCATCGGGGTCGGGGTGTCGTGCGGCGTGTACTGGTACCAAGCTCCCGCGTCCGTGCCGTCCTCGATCTCCTTCGGGTGGGGTGCGACCGCGCGGCGCGGTGATCTGGCCTGGGTGCACCTGCGTGGCTCGAACCTGATCAGCAACGGCTACGCCACGACGGCATGGGGCTCCTCGTCGGTCGAGACCCACCCCATCCCGCAGGTGAACGTCACGGCTGAGAACGTCATGCTGCTGACGGGCATGGCAGTGGGCTCTGGCTCCGAGAGCCCGACCGTGCCCTCCGGCTGGACCCGGGCCACTGACGCTCAGGAGCGCGAGGGTTCTATCGCCTACCGCACCCAGACATCGCCGGGGCAGTCCCCTTCGGGGCAGTGGACGACGAACTCGGGGTGGTACCAGACCAAGCGCTGGACGCTGGCCATCGCAGAGACTGGCTCGGTCATCGAGCCGCTGGAGGCGACGCTGGAGACGGAGACGTACTCCGGCTTCACCGGGGACGTGGCCGACGGGGCGGCGATCTTCCGCGACGCCACCACGCCCGCATCCTCCGTGGTCATCACGACCAACAAGGAGGTGGGCGGTGGCCTGTACGTCTACAACCTCCAGGGCGACATCCTGTCGTCTCGCCTGGACGGCGCAGCCAACTCTGTAGACATCCGTGACCTGACCGGGGTCAGTGGATGGGACAACCGTGTCCTGGTCATGACCAGCGACCGGGAAGACTTCCTGCTCCGGTTCTACTGGCTCAACCGAACCACCAAGGCGCTCACCCCTGCGGGTACGAGCTCTGCGTTCGGGTGGGAGCCGTACGGCACCTGCCTGTACGTGCACAGCGATGGGCAGGTGTACGCCTTCGTCACCCAGCGTGGTCCGGACGACACCTCGGCGCGCAACATGTACCAGTACCCCCTGACCCGCTCGGGGGAGTCGGTCACCATGGGCTCTGCGGCACGCACGGTCAGCCTGGCGTCCGTGGTGGAGGGGCTGGCTGCCGACGACGCCACCGGCTACCTGTTCGCCTCCCAGGAGGACGTGGGCCTGTACCGCTACAGCGCCTCGCCGTCCGGGGGCAGCACGCGCACAGCTGTGGACCTGGTGGGCAGCAACCTGGTGGCAGACATCGAGGACGTGGCCATCGCCCGGGACACCACGGGACGGGCGCTGCTGCTGGTCTCTTCCCAGGGCGACAGCTCCTACCACGTGTACGACGCGACGACCTTCGAGCACCTGTCCCGGTTCACCGTCGAGCTCCCGGGTGGCAGCCCGGTCACCAGCACCGACGGTCTGGACTGGCACCTGGGCAACCTCGGGCCGGACTTCCCCGACGGCCTCGTCGTGGTCCACAACGGCGGACGCACGCCGGTCTCCAACTTCGCCTTCGTGGACGCCGCCCTGGTCTACGAGCAGCCCGTGGCCGAGCACTACGAGGGCAGCCTGTCCATCACGGCGTCCGGGACGCTGGGACGCACCCAGACCGGGATGAGTGCCTCGCGCTCCCTGGGCATCACCGGGGGCGGCACTGTGGGCCGTGCACAGGCTGGCATGACCACTGGGGGCGCACTGGGCATCACAGCGGGCGGCACCGTAGCGCGCCAGCAGACGGCGATGACCACCGGAGGCGGGCTCTCCTTCACCGGAGGCGGCACGCAGACGACCTCGCCCACCCCGCACCTGGTGGGTGAGCTGGCCCGCGCTGCCACCGGAGAGCTGAACTTCGTGGCCGTGCCCAACCTCCAGGGCGCGCTGGACATCATCGGCACCGGCACGCTGTCCATGGGTGCGTCGGCCTTCACCGGGATGCTCACGGTGTCCGGCGACGGCACGCTCACCCTGTCCGGGCACATCGCGGTCGCCGGGGCGCTGTCCATGGGCGGGGAGGGCACGCTGTCCTTCACCGGGACGCCTGCGGTCTCTGGTGGCCTCAACATCACGGGCGTGGGCTCGCTGGGCGCTGCTGGCACCCCGGCGCTGTCCGGCGTGCTGTCCATGGGCGGCGCGGGCGTGCTGTCCCTGACCTCCCCGGTGGCAGGTGATGCCGCGGCCAAGGGCTACGTGGGCGACGTGGAGCGTGACATCAATGTCACGCTGCTGTTCAACGGCGTGGAGTACCCCGTGACGCTGACGGCCTACGTGGACGGTGAGGAGTACCCGCTGAACTTCGGGATCGTCCCGCCGCCCGAGGGCCTGGCCGCTCTGTGGACATTCGATGGCCCGAACCCCGAGGTGGACATGATCGCGGGGCGCTCGCTGGAGATCAGCTCCGCGACCTTCGCCCTGCTGGGCGGCAAGCAGGCGCTGACATCCTCGACCACGGGGCAGGCCACCGCGCCCAACGGCTTCCTCAACCTGAACGAGTTCAGTGTCGGGTTCTGGGTCTACACCCCGCAGGCGAACACCACACCGTCGGTGGCGTTCCTCGCCGGGACGACGCGCGTGGCCGAGGTGTACAGCGGCTGGCGCACGCTGGGCTCCACGACGTACTCACTCAGCCGCGTGATGGTGGAGACCGACACCGGCTCCTACAACCGGCTGTCGCAGGTGAGCACGGGCGGTGGCGTGATCCCCGCGCCGTACTGGCGGCACGTGGTGGGCGTCTACGACGGCACTGCGCTGACCCTGTACGTGGACGGGGCGCAGGTGAACACCGGTCCCAAGACGGGGACGGTCACCACGCCGGACAGCTTCCTCATCGAGCCGATGACCAACGCAGGCTTCCGCAAGGTCAGCATCTGGGACAAGGCGCTCACGGGTGCCGAGGTCGCAGCTATGTACGAGGAAGGGCCGTAGCATGCAGTTCCCGAACGAGATCCCCGCCAAGGTCAGCAACGTGGACGCTCAGCCCAAAGAGCAGTTCAAGAAGATGTCACCGGACTCTGCTGATCTCAACTCGCACGCCTGCCCTCCAGGCACCAAGCTGAGGAGGAAGAAGGGCAAGTCGGGCAAGAAGACCGAAGGGATGTAGCCATGACCCTGTAGACAGCGCCGAGAACATGGTGGTGACTCTCTAGGAGGACCCCATGGCCATCTACAGCGGCGCGGTCTACAAGCCCCTCAGCCGTAACCACGGCGGAGTGCGCCCTCGTACCACGTGCGCCATCCTGCACGTGGACGCTGGTGGCGCGAACTCGCTGTACGGCTGGTTCAACAACCCGGCCTCCTCGGCGTCCTCGCACTTCTACGTGAAGTACGACGGGACGGTCGAGCAGTACCTCGACACGAACCTCATCGCCTGGACCCAGCGTCAGGGCAACCTCTACGGCATCGGTATCGAGACCCAGGGCCTGGGCTCGGGTACGTGGACCGACGCGCAGATGGCGTCCCTGGCCGCGCTGCTCAAGTGGCTGAACAAGGTCCACGGGGTGCTGCTCACCGACATGGGCAACTCCAAGAAGAGCTCGCGCGGCGTGGGCTACCACCGCATGGGCTGCGACCCGTGGCGGCTCTCGGGCGGCGACACCTGGGGGCCGCGCGGCAAGGTCTGCCCCGGCGACAACCGTGTGGCGCAGTTCGACGCTGTGGTGCGTGCCGCGGGTGGCGCGTCCATCCCGGTGTCCAACCCGGTCAACCCCGGCAAGACCGTCGACCAGCTCAACGCGGGCTTCTCGCGCGCACACATCACCTGGGTGCAGCAGGAGCTCAAGAAGCTGGGCCTGTACAAGGGTGCCATCGACGGCGTTCGTGGCCCGCAGACCCAGGCAGCCATCAAGGCGTACCAGAAGTCCAAGGGGCTCGTGCAGGACGGCCTGCCGGGGCCGCTGACCACGAGCGCGCTGAAGAACGTCAAGCCGCTGAGCAACCAGCTCAAGCTCGACGGGAACTTCGGCCCGGCCTCGGTCAAGCGTCTCCAGGCTCGCCTGGGCACCAAGCAGGACGGGGTGATCTCCGGTCAGGGCAACGCGGACCGGAAGTACCACACCAACCTGTTCTCGGTGAACTACGGCTCGGGCGGCTCGGACGTCGTGCGTGCCCTCCAGCGCAAGCTCAAGGTCACCGCCGACGGCTACCTCGGCCCGAACACGATCAAGGCCCTCCAGCGCTACCTGGGCATCAAGCAGGACGGCTACTTCGGCCCCACCACCGCCAAGACGCTTCAGGCCCGCCTGAACGCGGGAACCTTCTGAGGAGAGGGACATGCTGTACAACGCACTGATCAGCGGCATCCGTACGGGTGTCGCCCTGGTCGTGGGCCTGGCAGTGACCTGGCTCGTGAACCAGGGTGTGACCCTGCCTGATGGCGCGGAGGCGCAGCTCAACGCGATCCTCTTCGTCGTCCTGTCGGCCGCGTACAACGCGCTCGTGAACTGGCTGACCGTGAAGGTCCACCCGGCGTTCGGGTACCTCCTGGGCGTCCCCAAGACCCCGGAGTACAACGCCGTGGCCGTCCAGGAGAAGGACGGACAGACCGTGGCCTCCGCGAACTCGCCGCTTCCCACTGGCGAGATCGTCGTCGTCCAGCCCGCTGAGCAGCACGACCCGGGCAAGGTCGACAACTTCGAGCCGCACCCCTACGAGATCGAGGAGTGACAGATGCCTCTGCTCGACTCTGAGCGGAACGCCATCGCGGACCACCAGGCGTCGCGCCTGGCGTACGTGTCGCTGCACACCGCCAACCCCGGCACCACGGGAGCCAACGAGGCGAGCGGTGGCAGCCCTGCGTACGCGCGCAAGGCGCTGAGCTTCAGCGCTGCCTCGGGTGGTACCGCAACGGCCGCCGAGGTGACGTTCGACGTTCCCGCGGGCACCTACACGCACTTCGGTGTGTGGACGGCTGCGACGGGCGGCACGTTCCGTGGTGGCAACCCGCTGTCCGCGTCCACGACGATCAACCCGCAGGGGCAGATCAAGGTCACGGTCTCCATCCCCGTCACCGCTGCGTAGGCCGCCATGCCGTACAACAACGGCAGCGGCAGCACTGCGGGGACAGCCATCACCACCGCTAACTCTGGCGGTGCCTCCGGCGACGCCTTCAACGCGGTGTCGTCGGTGGCACCGCTGTGGGCTACCAGCATGACCGGCCCCTACCCGGGGATCGGCCGTCCCATGCAGTTCAACGCATCGGACCAGGCACAGTACGTCCAGATCACCTCCGGCATCACCGGGCTGATCAAGACGATGTACCTGTCGTTCTACTTCAGGTACTCGGCGGTCACCTCCACCACGACCATCGCCAACCTGCGCTCGGGGTCGTCCGGTAGCCAGATGCTGCGCATCGCCCTGGACACTGCCCGTCACATCCGGCTCTTCGGCTACAACAACGCCTCGCTCTACACGGGCGTGGCGGGGTCTGAGCTGCCCACGGACCAGTGGCTGTTCTTCACCCTGGTGGCCGAGGCTGGTGGCTCGGTGCGGGTGAAGCTCCGAGTCACCACGATGTCCGGCACCATCGTGGAGGACATCTCCCTGACGGGTGTGGCGACGGCGCACTCCGGCACGGTCGACCCGACCTTCAACGCCATCCGGATCGGCACGGACGTCATCTCCGGCAGCTACAGCCAGTTCTTCGTCTACGAGCCCCGCGCGTACGAGACCAACGCCTACGGCGACTTCCTGACGATGCCGCCGCGGGTGAACGCCGAGCTGCGGCTGTTCGCCGTGTCGGACGGGGCTACCGACGACCCGCTGTCCGTAGTGCCAGCCTTCCTGCCCGGCGCGTGGACACCGAGCAGCCAGATGATCAGCCCCAGCAACCAGATCGTCCAGGGGGTGTGGGCCGAAGAGGACCTGTGGTTCCCGACCCTCACCACCGACGAGATGGTGATGGTCACGATCATCACGGGCGAGAACCTGTTCATCGACGAGTACGGCATCGCCAACGCCGTCTACGAGCGCTTCGACGAGACCGGCACCACTCCGCGCTCGGTGGGGCAGGCGTTCACCTCCTACGACGCCGCCACGAAGTCGGCCATCTTCGTCACGCCCATCTCCAAGGACGAGGGCGGGCAGATGGTCCGCCTCACCGGGTCCAGCGGCTACTCCTCAGGAGACGGTGAGGGCGTGCGCATGGCGGTGATGTACATCGTCAGCGTCAACCCCGGCAACGACCCGCTGCGCATCTACCTCTCGCACGGAACGAACACCACGGGCTTCGTCTCCCCGAACCAGCGCGAGAACATCAACGGGATGCCGTTCCCCGCAGACGCCGAGCGGATGCTGTACAACAACACGACGCTCATGATCACCAAGACCCCGGACACGGCAGTGGCGTTCTACTACGACGTGCTGCGCCCGTCGAACACGCTGTCCACGGGGGACACCCACAACACTGCTACCGAGCACTACAGCATCCAGACGAGTGCGAACCTGCACAGCTGGCTGCCCGGGGGCAACGAGTCCTGGTACTCCAGCCAACCGCGTGAGTCCTGGGTCATGTGGGAGTTCATGGTCCCGATCCAGGGCGTGCTGGAAGCTGACGTCGGCTACGTCGTCGGACTGGTCGCAGATGCGGTCACCGTGCTGGGGAGGCAGAACGCCGCGGTGACCGTGGGGCTCCAGGCTCAGGTGAAGCAGGAGTTCGCCGTCGTGGGCACCACGCCCGCTGCTGTGGGGCTGCTGGGCGCGTCCAGGCCGTCCGGGGCTGCCACGGCCTCCACGGGCGTCACCGTGGGCCTGGTGGGCACGGCCAGCGCCGTGTCGAGCCTGGGCATCATCGTGGGGCTCGTGGGCACCGTGCGGATCACCGGGGAGCTCCCGATCACCGTCCCTCTGCTCGGCAGCAACGGACCGGCTCAGGTGGATGCTGTCCTGGAAGTCGTGGTCGGTCTGCGGGGTCGACTGACTCCCCCACCGTTCGCTGACCCGCTCGAAGACGTCACGTTGACTCCTCTTGACTACGACGTGACCCTGACGCCGATCCAGGACTTCGAGGTGGTCTGATGGCCGACGAACTGGAGATCGAGGTCGAGATCCGCGGAATCACCGCGCCGCAACCGATCCCGACCCTTCCCGTCGTGCGTACACTCGAACCGATCATGGACGTGGCCACGCTGGAGCCTGTCCCCTACTGGCGCTAGGAGAACAGATGGCCGTGCTGAAGCAGAAGCATGGGGACACGCGTACCGTCGCGTGGCGGACGAACGTGAGCCTGCTCAACGCCACCGTGCGCCTGCTGGCTCGCAACAGCACCGGCGACCTGATCGAGAACGCGGACGACGTGGAGATCGCTGACTACCACGGCGGGATCGTCACGTGGAAGCTCGACGGGACGCTGCCGGTGGGGGTCTACGAGATCGAGCTGGAGATCGACCGGCAGGGCGAGATCATCACTGCGCCCACCGTCGGGGTGGAGTACCTGGAGATCCTTCCGGACCTGGGCTGAGGCGACAGCCACGAGATGATGAGTCCGGAGGTACACATGGACCAGCACTTCAACCGCGAGGCAGCAGCGCGGGCCTACGACGTCGTGATGAAGATGGACGACGCCACTGCTGAGATGTTCGTGCGCTGTGTCGCTCACGACCTCCTGGTGGAGGACCTGACGAACAACGCGCGCGTGGTGTCGTCGCTGAGCACCCGCATCCACAAGTCCATCGTGGACGACCTGGACCGGATGGTCTCCAAGTCCGCTGTCGACGAGCGCCTGGTGGTCGACGTCGTGAGCAAGGCGCTGGGCGATGACAAGTACAACCGCGACAAGAGTGGCCGGTTCGCCACCGTCGAGTCGCGCGTGCGCACCGACCGCACCAAGCGCAAGATGCCCAAGAGCCGTGAGCGTGCCCAGGGCATCCCCTCGGCCAAGGGCCTGGCGCGCGAGTCGCGCTCGTACAACCGCAAGGACAAGCTCTCCTCGACGGACCGCAGCGCCTACCAGCAGCAGTACCTCCAGCTGGCCGAGGCGATGGACGCCATGACGCGCCGGGACGGGTCGAACCTGCGCGCCATCCTGGAGAACAAGTCCACGGGCCGTCAGTCGGAGATCAAGGTCTCCTCGCTCGACCACATCACCGGGTGGAACCCCGCGACGCACAACCTCGTGGCCACGCGCTTCGACGAGCCGCGTGACGCCACTCGCACCGAGCGTGCGGCAGCGTCCTTCGACACGGTGTCCGCGCTGGGCTCCAAGGGGTCGGCGTTCGAGCAGCGCTGGAACGACGCGTCCAAGGACCCGGTGGGCACCAACGCGCGCACGTACCGCCGCATCGAGGCGGGCTCCAAGCTCGTGGCCGACGTGACCCCCGCGGGCTCCAAGGCCAACACCGCTGCGCGCTTCGGGGAGTTCGTGGGTCAGTACGGCCCGGAGGCGGAGAAGGTCGTCGGCCCGCAGATGCGCAAGACGGCCTACCGCTACCGGGGCACCGAGCGTGCACCGGACGCCGCTCTCCTGGACATGCGCAAGCAGTTCATCCGCCAGACCGAGGACATGCGCATCCGCGAAGGCGGGGTCAGCGAGGAAGAGCTGAACACCTTCCGGTCCGGGCGGTCGATCTCCAGCCCCGAGGTCAAGCAGATGCGCTCGGCCGACGCGGCGACGAGCTACCTGTTCAACCGGCTGCCGAACCTGCGCCTGAGCGAGATCCAGCGCAAGTCCGGGCGCATCCCTCCGTCCGAGGGCGTCATCATCGACCGCGACGGCAACATCGCCACGCAGGCCGTGGGCTTCGCGGACGACCACTACCTGCCGTTCAACCTCAAGAACCTCAAGGGGCTCCAGGGCGGTCAGTACGTGCGCACCCGCTCCAAGGGCGGACTCACGAGCGAGGACATCTACACCGGCCTGGTGAGCGGGGCTCGCCGGGTCACCGTGGTGTCCAACTCCGGGGTGTTCACCATCAACTTCGAGGACGACTTCCGTGGCGGGCGTCGGATGAACGACAAGGCCGCCTCGATGGTCGACCGCTACGAGAAGACCCTGGACGCGCTCAAGGGCGGGCAGATCGAGCGCCAGCCCCTGGACCCGGCGATCCGTGGCCAGCTCCTGGAGGAGACCGAGCGGGACTTCCCGCCGAGCGTGTACAGCCAGGCGGAGATCCGCGCGGAGTACGACCGGCGCGTGAAGGACTACAAGGAGAACCCCCAGCTGACCGGCACCGAGCTGGCCAACCTGGAGAGCGAGGCGCGTGACGCCGCGCAGGGCGACGAGCGCAAGTACCGCCAGTACCGTGCCGAGCTGATGGACGCTGCCCTGGAGGACAAGCGCTCGCGGTTCTACCAGCTCGACGGTGAGGGCTACGCCGCTGCGCTGGAGGCGCTCAAGGAGCAGTACCCCTACTACATCGCCTCGGTCTCCTTCGCCCACCGCGACGACGCCATGAACGCCGCAGGCGAGCGCGCCGACGAGGCTGCCAAGCCGGAGCTGCGTCGCCGCTTCAAGGGCGGCTCGGACCAGGGCTACGTCAAGCCGCGGTACAACCGCCCCGAGGAGGCGCTGGAGGGGTACTACGACTCGTCCATCACCGGCTCGGGCAAGATCGCCGCGTCCAACACCAACTTCCAGAACTGGGAGAATAACCCCACCCGTGGGCGCACCGCGGGCGGGCCACGTGAGACCGCGACGGAGACGGCCACGGCTACCCCGGCTGCTGCCCCGCGGGGGGATGCAGCAGCACGGGCAGCCGTGCGCCAGAAGGTGGCGCTGGAGGAGCAGCAGCGCGGTGCGCTCCAGGGTCTGGTGAGCCAGGCGTCGCGCGTGGAGTTCGCGGACGGCTCCTACCCGGCACTGTCCGAGGCGGCCAAGGACTTCGACGCTGCGTGGTCGGACCCGGCCAAGCGCATCGCCATCGAGACCGAGCTGGGGCAGCTGGGCGACGAGCTGGCTGGTGGCGACCCTGCGGCAGCTCAGCTGGGCCAGCGCATCAAGGACGGGATGCGTGGCTACTCCGGTCTGTCCGGCTCCCTGGGCGGCACGGGCTGGAACGCCGAGCAGCACCTGGGCCGTCGCTCCACCGCGCCCTACCAGTTCTCCGAGCCTGCCTACCAGGCGGGGGCGGACAAGGACATGGTGCAGCGCGAGCTGACCAAGCAGTACAACCGGGTGCGTCCGGTCCTCCAGGAGGTGCAGGGCGTCACCGACTCCGAGCGTGCAGCCACCGCTGCCGCTTCGCTGGGCCTGGTGGCGCAGAACCTGCGCTCGAACTCGCTGGTGGACGCGCAGACGAACATCGCCCAGGCGGGCCGTGCGCTCGGCTGGAACGACTCCTACACCGACGCCAAGCAGCGCCAGCTCACCAACGCCTACTCCGACGACGGCCTGCGCGACTCCCTGGTCCGTCAGTACTCCGAGGCAGCCGAGGGGCTGGAGCGCATCCGCGCGCTCCAGAGCAACCAGATCCAGCGGCAGGACGCGCCCACCGCAGGGAAGATGCTGCGTGACCCTGACCCGGTGGCGGCCCGCCAGGCACAGGCTCCGCAGCTTCCGCAGCAGGCGCAGACCAAGCCCGCGCGTGCGCTGCTGGAGAGCGGGGAGCAGAGCGACATCGAGATGGCCTCGACGATGCTCCACTCCATCGAGCAGAAGATGCGCCGGGACGAGGGGTACACCGTGGGCGAGGACCTCAAGCAGGTCCGCAACCTGGTGAAGCAGGGCAAGTTCGCTGAGGCCAAGCAGCTGGCCGAGGACGTGGGCTCTGACGACCCGATGGACCGCGCCTCGCTGAAGGCGATCTTCGGGTCGAGCCCGGCCTGGGACTAGGGTGTGATCCGTGAGCGAGACGACAGAGGTCATCTCCGCTGACGAGTTCACTCCCTACGAGCAGCAGCTCGCGGAGCGCATCTCGGCAGCTGGTCGGCGCAGCAGCAACCTGGACGAGGTGGCCCTCGCTCTGGGTGGCGCGTTCCTGCTGTACCGGACGTTCGTGCGCCGTCGGCTCAAGGAGGAGACCCGCGAGAACCTCCCCGCCCCGGAGGCGCTCCAGGAGCTGGCCACCCGCATCTTCCGGCTGTACGTGCCGAAGTTCGTCGCGGTGGCCGCTCCTGCGCTGATGGCCGGGTACTACATCGGGCTGCGCGAGGCGGGCACCACTCGCCCCAGCGACGCATGGGTGGCGGACAGCGCGAACTCCTACGCCAACTCCCTGGGCACCAGCATCCACAACGTCAGCACCCAGGCGCTCATCCAGGGCGTCCAGGCGCAGATCAACCGGCGCGTGGCTACGCGTGTCGCCATCGACCGCACCATCGATGCGTTCGGGGTGACCCCGCGCACGATGAAGTCGCTGGTGAACATCTGGCTGGCCCCGCCCCCGGAGAAGGCCGGGCTCACCTCCCAGAAGCGCCCGAACGTGATCGCGGATCGCGTCGACTACCTGCTCGCGCGAGCGATCCAGGAGCGTGCGGCCACTATCGGTGACACCGAGGCGCACCTGTCCTCCAACGCCGCCAAGGCGCTGTACTGGAGCTACCAGGCCCACCGCGGGGAGATCAGCCCGCTCCAGGAGAAGGAGTGGATCACCGCCGACGACGAGCGGGTGTGCCCGACCTGCGGGCCGATGCACCACCGCCGTGTCCTGGTGAACGAGCTCTTCACCCTGCCGGACGGGAGCAAGATCCTGGCTCCGTCCTCGCACCCGCGCTGCCGCTGCCGGGTGGTGCTGGTGATGTCCGAGCAGGCTCGCCTGGACTCGTACAACACCAAGGACCGCTTCGCCCTGGCCAAGTCCGCCTTCGGGGTCGTGCACAAGGCCGTGGGCGGGGACCCGTTCGACCGGGACCGCAACGGGCGCTTCGCCACCAGCGAGTCCCGCAACTCCAAGCCTCGGCTCAAGCCGGTGGCCCGCGCGCGGTACAAGGAGCCCGAGGTCGACTTCTCCGACCCCCGGGTGTCCGCCATCCTCAACCAGGCGGCCGACATGCTCAAGACGCCGGAGCCCATCCGCGCGGGCGAAGCAAGGATCAAGGCTGGAGAGCCGAGAATCAAGGCTGGGGGCCGGATCAAGGCCGGGGAGAAGATCTCCGCGGGCGGCAAGATCACGGCCGGTGGCGTGGCCCAGGAGAAGATCGAGCTCGCGCCGATCAAGCTCTCGAACAAGCTCGCGCTGGAGAAGGTGCGCGCCAAGGCGGCAGACATCCGAGTCAGCGGTCCGGCCGAGGACTTCGACGAGGACAACTTCGCCTCCGAGTCCGACGTCTGGATCAACAGCCCGAACGGCGAGCCGATCTACGCCGTCCTCGGCCCGGACGACTGGGGCGACGGGGATACCGTCATGACGGACGAGTTCACGCCGTTCTACACCGTGGCCAAGGGCATGGCTCACCAGGCGCTCCAGCAGGCGGTCATCGACCACTGGGACGCATTCCTGCACCCGGATAACATCCACGACGAGTTCCAGTCCATGTCTCATCACGAGGAGAGCATCGGGGAGAATGTCGTCTCCTACATCCAGGGCGACATGCGGCTGCATGTGACTGTCGATGCTTTCGAGGTCGCTCTGGTGGAGTCGGCGCACGGTCTGACCCGTCGTGAGTCCGAGGACGTGCTGATCCACGCTGAGCAGGAGGGGCCGGACGGGTGGACCTTCGCGGAGATCTCCGTGCCTGCGTACGACGTGGCGCAGAACCTCGGTCTGCACCTGCTGGTCAGCGATAACACCCCGGTCATCGCGCGTGCCAACAAGATCAACGCGACGCACTACGACGAGCACGCCTGGGGACGGATGCTCACCAACCCGGGCAAGTGGAAGGTGCTCTCCTCGGACATCGGCTCTGTCTCGGAGTGGGCCAGCAGAGACCAGAGGATCCCGCTGCCGTACCACATGTACGACATCGACCCCCTGGACCTCTACCCGGACTAGGGGGTCACCGGCTGGCAGATAGCCGCTGGCTGACGGGAGAAGACACCGAACTGCTCGTTGGCGACGGAGAGCCAGACGAAGCGAACCTCGTAGCCTTCGGGGCAGGTCGGACCAGCCGGACCGACAGGGCCAGCCGGACCCGCAGCGCCAGTGTCGCCCTTCGGACCAGCAGGCCCAGCGGGACCAGCAGGTCCCTGCGGACCTTGCTCCCCTTGAGGTCCCTGCGGGCCAGTAGAACCAGGCTCACCATCAGCACCGTCGGCCCCAGCAGGACCTGCACTACCTGTAGCGCCTGTTGCACCGGTCTCTCCCTTCGCTCCGGGAGTTCCCGGAGCCCCTGGGTCGCCTTGCGGTCCGCGCTCGCCTCGTGGCCCCTGCGCACCAGTCGCACCCTGGGGTCCGGCCTGTGCCTCTACTTCATCCTGCACCTCATCCGGGGACGGCGCATCTACGTCACCGTCACCCGATGCCTCGCGGTACAGGGCTTCGTACTTGGCGAGCAGGTCTGCCACGACCTGTTCGTTGGACTCGATGTCCGCTCGTTGCTGGTCCAGGCGGTGCTGTTGTGTGGTGGCCAGCTGGAGGAGCCAGACGAAGATCCCCAGCATGGAGGCGATGAGCAGGATGAGGATGGCATGCCAGATGGTGAAGCGGCGGGGCGTGTACGTCGTCACGCCATCGGGATCCTCTTCCAGAACCCCTGCCTTGCGACCGAACATCTCAGACCAGCTCCAGGATCTTGGGGATGATCACCCCAGCTGCTACGAGGAGGATGCCCACCCAGATTCGCAGCCGTGTGTCGCGCTGCTGGTCTTCGAGCTTCTCCCGCTTGGCCGCCTCTGCCTTGATCTTGGTGTCGGCGTCCGTCTCCACCTTCTCGATCTCCGTGATGAGGCGCTTCTCCATCGCGTCCATCTTGGCTGCCTGCTTCGCCATCTCTCCAGCGGCCGTCGTGCGAGCGTCGGAGATCTGTCGCTCTTGCTCTGTGAAGCGTCGGTCGGTTCCCTGCTGCCAAGCCTGGAACTCGTCCTTGGTCACCATCCGAGCCTCGACGCGTTCCTGACTCTGACGGATCTGATCCATCGTGCGCAGGAGTTCCCACGCAGTCGGAGTCCTTCCGGCTTCGTCAGTCACAACTTCTCCGCCCTGCTTGATGCCCTGACCAGTGGGACCGTTTCATGATCCCGACTTGAGTGTATGGAGACCCGGAAGAGGGTCTGGCGCGCATCTGCATGATGTAGCCATGGGACAGCTGCGACGCATCGAGCACGATGAGTTCATGGCGGTCGCCAAGGCCCTGTACGGGGAAGGGGCCTGGGAGATCGTCAAGTCTCGCGAGCCCAAGAAGAAGAAGGAGTCCGGCCTGTCCAACACGGACAAGGGCCTGGTCGCCGCCAACGCTGCCTCTGCCGGGCTGGGTGCAATGACGCTCCCGGCCCTCGCCCGTGACGTCCGATCCAAGGCTGGTCGGACCCGTAGACCCGGCACCAGCCTGGTCAGGCCCAAGCCCCAGGGGCGCGTTCTGCGCGCGCTGAAGAGCCCGAAGGCCGCAGTGCCCCTGGCTGGTGCCGCGCTCGCCGGACAGGTGTTCAACGTCTCCGCTGACGCCGCGTCCACGAAGTCCATCGCGGACAAGCGCAAGAAGCCCGTCGCCAAGAAGGACGAGCTCGACCCTCGCCGCAAGGTGCAGCTCAAGGCGCTCTCCCACGCAGAGACCGCTGCTCGCAAGCTGCCGAAGCCGATGATCACGGCCTCGCGAGGGTCGGGCTCGTTCAAGGTCGAGGCCCGCGTGTCCAAGGCACTGGAGGACAAGCGCCAGGTCTACGGCTGGGCCTCCATCACCGAGGTGGACGGCAAGCCCGTGGTCGACCTCCAGGGTGACTACGTGACCATCGAGGAGATCGAGAAGGCGGCGCACGCCTACATCTCCAAGTCCCGCAAGGGTGGCGACATGCACCTGCGCGATGGCGAAGGCCCCAAGCACGTCGCGGATCTCATCGAGTCCGTGGTGATCACGCCGGAGAAGAAGGAGGCCCTCGGCCTCCCGGCGAACTCTCCCACCGGGTGGTGGGTCGGCTTCCAGGTCCACGACGACGCGACCTGGGACCTCGTGAAGAAGGGCGACCGCCCGATGTTCTCGATCCACGGATCGGGTCGACGACAGGAAGTGGAGATCGAGGCATGATCAGCGCATTCGGTGTGGACCACGGCGAGACCGTGAGCAAGGCCGACAACAAGAAGTTCAACCGCACCGAGAAGATCGGCGGCGCGCTCAACGCGGGCCTAGCTCCGGTCGGCTCCATCTACGCGGGCTCCAAGGCCAAGGACGGCAAGAAGGCCAAGGTCGGCCTGAAGGCCCTGGGACGCGGCGTCGCGGAGGGCGCAGGTGGCTCGCTCATCGGCGGAACTGCCGCAGCGCTCGCCACGCGTGGGCGCAGCGCCGGAGCGCAGATGGCCGGTAGCTCCATCGGTGCCGGGGTTGGTACCGCCCACGGAACGATGGCCTCGATGCGCAACTCTCGCAAGCTCGGGTACATGAAGAAGGGCAACCGCTGACCCATGGCCACCTGGAGCGACAAGCAGCTCGCCCAGCACAAGCGTGCTCAGGGCTACCTCAGCACCGCTGGGGCCACCCTGGGTGTCGCTGCGCTCGGAGCCGCTGGTCTGAAGTCCAAGGGTGCGCAGAAGCTCGGCACCAAGCTCGTGCGGGTCGCGCACAACCGCGGTGCATCCCTGCGCACCACGGGCAAGGCCAAGCGCATCGCCGGGAAGGCTGCTGGGTCGGCCGGTGGCCTCACGACCGCATCCGCTGGCGTCGGTGGCGTCGGCGGGTTCAACTTCGCCGCGATCCAGTCGCAGGAGTCCAGGAAGGCACGCGTGAAGAAGATGGACACCAACCCCTTCGCTGAGGAAGTCTCCAAGCTGAGCGACCGCGCCAAGGACAACCTCATCGGCGCGAAGGTGAAGCGCGGCGAGCGGATCGCGGCGACGAAGACCAACGCCAAGCACACCCTGGCAGGTGCGTACGGTGGCGCTGCTGCTGGCGCTCTCGGTGGCGCAGCTCTCCTGGGTGGTGCCGTCGCAGCCTCGCGCGGCAAGACGCACCTCAGCGCGTTCCGCGCTGCGAGCAAGGGTGCCAAGGCTCGTCAGATCACCACAGGCGGCAAGGGTCGCGGGGCTGGCCTGCCGGGCGGCGGTCGCTACGCGCTGCGCGCCACCAAGGATGCACTGGGCAGCCGGAACACGCGACGTGCGGCTGGCGCTGGCGCGCTCGCTGGTGGCTACACGGGTGGTCTCGCTGGACATGCAGTGGGTGTCGACCGTGCCAACCGGGAGAACCGCGCCGCTGGTCGCTACGAGCCCCGCAAGGTCAAGAAGTCGGTGGAGGTCTCCAAGGTCGTGCGCGTGAGTGCGTTCGGCCGGGCGGCCCAGGGCGTGAAGCCTCCGAAGACCCCGGGCAAGCCGCTGACGCGCTTCGGCACGCGCGGCACCAACCCGATCCCGACGTTCCAGCGTCCGCCGAGCACCAAGTTCACGATGCGCCCTTCCGGCCCTGCCACGCGGGGCTCGCAGTCGCGTCTGGCCAACCGTGGCCGCAACCAGATCGGTGGTGGCGCTGCGAGCGGCGGCGGGCTCACGCTTCGGCCTGCGAGCGGCAACCGGACCATGACCGCGACGGCTGGCACTGCTGCTGGCAGGGACAACCGTCGTCGCAACATGGCGCTGGCGGGTGGCGCGGCTGGTCTGGCTGCGGGCGCTGCTGGCGGTGCGACGTACAACAGCCGCAAGAAGAAGCAGGCGGTGGGCAAGAACTTCGAGGCGTTCGCCAAGGCCAAGGACTGGCGCAACATCGAGGAGCACAAGGCCGAGATCAAGCGCGCCAACCGCACCAAGCGAAAGGCGAACGCGACCATCGCGGCGGGCATCGGTGGCATCGCGGCAGGCACGGCCCTGTCGAAGCCTGGTGACTTCTCCTCGGCTGCCAGCGCGGTACGGGCGACTTCGCGTGGCAACCGCGCTGTGGGCAACGGTCTCAAGCAGTCGGCCAAGAACCACGCTCGTGTCGGTGGAGCCATCCTGCGCCGCAAGCCTGGTGTCGCCCTGGCGGGTGCTGGTGTCGCTGCGGTGGGTACTGGCGCTGGCGTGCAGTCCTACGCCAACCACAAGCGCAACACCCACGAGCGCGCGATCTCTCGCCAGCGCAAGCAGCGTGCTGGTGTCACGAAGTCCTTCGAGGCGTTCGCCAAGGCGTACGACCCCGAGCGCTCGCGACAGAAGCGCCTGGAGGGCTACTCCGCTGGCGCGTACATCGCAGGCGGTGCCGCGGGTGCGGCTGGGGCCACCAGGCTCAAGCGCGCTGGCAGCAACCTCCGCACCGGGCTGAAGTCCGGAGCGGTGACGACGAAGCAGCTCAAGGCCATCGGTGCCCACGGCGGTAAGGGCGCTGCCCTGGTCGCTGGTGGCGTCGGGGCAGTCGTGGGAGGCAAGAAGATCGCTGACCACAAGAAGACCCGGGGCCGCTCTTACAAGGCTCTTCCGCTTTCGTGACCAAGAGGGTGTTGCGCCCCTCATGACACTAGTAGCGAGGTAGTGAGATGGCCCGCAAGGTCAAGGAACTGCGCGACCTGGAGATCGATGAGATCTCTCTGGTCGACAAGGGTGCCAACCAGCACGCACGGACTGTCATCGCCAAGCGGCATGACGAGGAGGACATGATGGACGAGTACTTCGACGCGGAGGGCAACCCCGTCGACGTCGCCTCGCTGGAGCTGGGCGATGTGGTCTACGACGCGGACGGCGAGGCGTTCGAGCTCGCCGCCGAGGACGAGGAGGTGCAGGAGCAGGAGCTCGCGACGGTCGGCAAGCGTGCTGACGACGAGAACCCGTTCCGCACCCAGGTCGCCAAGAACCACGAGACGACCTCGGTCGCGTCCCTTCGCGAGGAGCTCTCCAAGGCCCTCACGGACAAGGAGCGCGACGAGGTGATCTCGAAGGCGTTCGACAAGGTGGCCGAGTACGAGCGGGTCGCCAAGAGCGCCGCGGAGACCGCGGAGGCCGAGCGTCAGCTCCGCCTGGACCGCGAGTACACCGAGGTCGCGAAGAACTTCAACGTGGGCATCGACCCGGAGGTTCTCGGCCCGGTCCTCAAGCGCTGCGCCGAGACGCTCAGCCACGAGGACTGCGAGGTCATCGCCAAGGCGCTCGCTGTGGGCTCCGAGGCGACCGGCCAGCTCTTCGAGGAGATCGGCAAGCGTGGCGGTGGCGCGAACAGCGACATCTTCGCCGCGGTCGAGGACCACATCGAGGGTCTGGTCTCCAAGGGTGACGGCTCGCGCGAGGAGCTGATCTCCAAGACCTTCGAGGACAACCCCGCCGCGTACGACGAGTACCTGGCCGAGCAGACCGCTCGCTGAGAGACAGAGGAGGAAGAAGATGGCCTACGAGGAGAGCCTCCGGTCTGTCTCGCTCGACGCGGACAGCTCGCTGGCGACCTACACCGGGGTCCCGAGCGTCCCCGGCTCCGCCAACCCGAACTACGGCAAGCAGTACCGCTTCGTGAAGATCACTGGCCGTCACCAGGTCGGGCAGGTCACGGCGAACACGGACCTCGCGGTCGGTGTTCTCCAGAACAAGCCCCAGACCACCGGTCAGGCTGCGACGGTCGCGATCCGTGGCATCTCGAACGTGATGGCTGGTGCGGCCATCACGCCGGGGCAGGAGGTCTCGGCCGACACGAACGGTCGGGCCGTTCCCAAGCCTGGCACCGGTACGCCGGTCGTCCTGGGTATCGCCATCACCGCAGCATCGGGGGCCGACGAGCTCGTCAGCGTCCTCCTGCGGGTCAACTGAGAGAGGATCTGAGCAATGCCGAACCCCACTCAGGCTGATCTGCACGTCAACGTTCCGCTGACGAACGTGAGCGTCGCCTACATCCAGAAGGCCGACGCGTTCATCGCCACCAAGGTCTTCCCCAAGGTGGCCGTGCAGAAGCAGTCGGATCTGTACTGGAAGTACTCCAAGAGCGACTGGCGTCGTACTGACGTCGAGCGTCGCGCGCCTGCCACCGAGTCCCCCGGTGTCGGCTGGAACATGGACACGGACAGCTACTTCGCTCACGTGTACGCGGTCCACAAGGACATCGACGACCAGGTGCGGGCGAACGCCGACTCGACGTTCAAGCTCGACTCCGAGGCGACGCAGTTCATCACGAACCAGCTCCTGCTGAAGCGTGACATCGACTGGGTGGCGCGCTACTTCAAGACCGGCGTGTGGGGCACGGACCTCACGGGTGTCGCGTCTGGCCCGACGTCCAACCAGTTCGTCCAGTGGAACAACGCGAGCTCTGACCCGATCAAGCTCTTCGCGGACCTCCAGACGACGTTCATCCAGCAGACCGGCTTCAAGGCCAACACGCTGGTGCTCGGCGCGCACGTGATCAACGCGCTCAAGAACCACCCGGCCATCATCGACCGCATCAAGTACACCCAGCGCGGCATCGTCACCGAGGACCTCATCGCGACGCTCCTCGACGTCGAGCGCGTGCTGGTGTCGTACGCGACGCGTGCGACCGGCCCGCAGATCCCGGACGCCAAGGCGCAGGACGCCGCGGCCTCGTTCGGCTTCATCGCGGACTCGAAGTCGGCGCTCCTGTGCTACACGCCGAGCAGCCCCGGCCTCATGCAGCCCGCCGCGGGCTACACCTTCACCTGGAACGGCTACCTCGGTGGCAACGGCCAGGGCCTGCGTGTGAAGCGCTTCCGCATGGAGCACATCGCCGCGGACCGCGTGGAGGCGGAGATGACCTACGACATGAAGGTCGTCGGGTCGGACCTCGGGGTGTTCCTGAGCAACGCTGTGGCCTGATCGCAGCAAGCCCACGCAGAGGGGTCGGGGTCAACTGGCCTCGACCCCTCTCGGCTTGAAGGAGAGAGATGAGCATCAAGTACCTCGCAGGCCGCACGTTCGACGTGGGCGAGGACACCGTGGAGCCCGGCGACGAGCTGACCAAGGCGCAGGTGGAGTCGATCCCCTGGCTGGAGTCGTTCATCAGCGCGGGCTACATCTACGCCGTGACGCCGGACAAGGGGTACGACACGCTGCCCCCGCACGTGTTCAACGCCGTGCAGACCAAGGCTGAGGCCATCGCCGCCATCGAGGCGGGCAAGGACGGAACCACCATCACCGAGGTGTCCGCTGCTTCCCAGGAGGCAGTGAACAGCGACGAGCAGTCGAAGCTCGCCGCGCGGCAGCGTGAGGCCGACGAGGAGTTCGCTCGTCGTCGTAACCGCGTCGCCGCACCCACCAAGCAGGAGAAGGAGGATGCCGTGAACGTGGACGAGCCCGCGGGTGAGAACCCGGAGGTCGTGACGGGAGAGCCCACCTCGCCCTCGAACACCGAGGAGATCGACAGCTTCGACCCCGGCGACCACACGGTCGATGAGGTCAAGGCGTACATCGAGGAGCACCCGGACCGCAAGGATGACGTGCTGGCCGCCGAGAAGGACGGCAAGGCGCGCAAGGGCATCCTGGAGCTCTGATGGTCTTCACGTACGACGGTGCCCCCGGCGCGACGCCGGTCGACACGATCCGCTTCCTCACGGGGGACACGGACGAGTCGGAGTACTTCCTGGAGGACGCTGAGATCAACTGGCTGTACCAGGAGTGGATCGCCAAGGGCACGCCGTACTACGTCGCTGCGATGGCGTGCGATGCCATCTCCGCCAAGCTGGCTCGCGAGGTGACCATCAACTCTGACGGTCAGACGCTCTCCCTGGACCAGCTCCAGGAGAAGTACTCGCGCCTGTCGCAGCAGCTGCGTGAGCAGCATGAGGACGCGCTTGTCGGCGGCTCTTCACTCTATGCGGGCGGCATGGAAGCCGACAAGCGTCTGTATCCGGACGTGGCTCCGCTGGCGTTCGGCACCCGGATGCACGACAACCCGGAGGCCGGTCGACAGGACTACGGAGACACCTCCGATCTGCTGGACTCCTGGCAGAGCGGGCAGTGGGGTGAGGCGGTCCCGTGACGCGCATCTCGCCCTTCGCTCGTGCGTACCTGCGTGGCCGGGCCACGGAGCTGATGACGGACTCCTGTGTCATCACGCGCCCTGGCCCGGTCCACGTGGAGTACGACCCCGTGACCCGCAAGACCACCACCGTCAACGGCACCGAGGTCTACAACGGCCGCTGTCGTCTGTGGGAGGTTCGTGGCGGAGGTCGCACGGAGATCAACGGTCAGACGTTCTCCGTCGCCCAGACCTACCTGTCGATCCCCTACGACGCGGAGATGACCGAGCCCAACGACGTCGTGACGATCACCGGCTCGGACGACCCCAAGCTCGTGGGCCGCTCGCTGCTCGTGCTGAGCACCACTCGGGGTGGCGGACTGCGTGGCTCGCGCGTCATGTCCGTGCGCTTCACCGACTTCGAGGGAGAGGACAAGTGACCCAGGACGCAGCGGTCCTCGACCTGGTGAACCTGGAGAAGGATCTGCGCGCTGCCGCGAACAACGCCCAGACCACGGTCAACGATCTGCTGATGGAGATCGCCACCAAGATCGAGACCGAGATGAAG
>Ga0164243_10002396_pt1 | contig 30993 bp, 21 predicted proteins | sample OricompcompostOP_FD_108781 | JGI IMG/M metagenome (GOLD analysis project Ga0164243, IMG submission 108781) | Organic Plus compost microbial communities from Emeryville, California, USA - Original compost - Organic plus compost (OP) | ecosystem: Engineered > Solid waste > Mixed feedstock >... | reverse complement strand
TTCCTCACTGTGCTTTTTTCTGGTACTTTCCCATCAATTCCCCCATGGCCAGCACATGGTTTTCCATGGCTTCAAGCACCTGATTTTTCCGTGCACCTGCAGGAAGGTCGAGCGTGGTGTCCAGGGCATACACACGGAAAAAATACCGGTGGGCGCCGCTGGGCGGACAAGGCCCGCCATATCCTGTTTTACCAAAACCATTGGTGCCGGAAATACCGGGATTGCTGTTTTCCGCAATAGTTTTCATTATCGGGATATTCCAGGAGATCCAGTGATCAAAGGTGCCATTCGGTGCATCCGGGTCTTCCACAATCAATACCAGGCTGCGCGCCTCAGCAGGTACATCGTCCAGCTCCAGTGGGGGACTGATGTCTTCTCCTTCGCACGTATAGCGTGCAGGTATAAAGTCCTCATGCTTGAAAGCAGGACTATTCACGCGTATCAGTGTGGTGGATATTTCTGTAGCCATAACAGCTTTTTACTATAAAGGCAAAAAAAGTATGCCATCCGTTGGAGGCATTGGGCCGCAGTAAAGCAGTGAGGAATTATGAGGACAGTTTTTTCAACGATATAAAAAGAGCAAAAAACAATTCCTGACCGGAATTTTTTATCGAGAAAAACAAAAACTGCGTAGAACTACTTAACCACACTGCGGAACCTACTTGCACCATTACACGAAAATGGTATGGCGGCCTCAAAAGCAAAGACCAAAATACTACCATAGTAGTATTCCCCCACAGGTTAAAAGCCTGTAATTTCACTGCTCAATTATTTTAACCTCCTGAACTCAATTCCATATTGACCCTGATTGGTATCACTGCGAAAAATTCCAATTATCCTTTTTACTGATTACATCACCGGTGCGTACCGGCATATAGATCATTGTACCTGCATATCGCGGGCAAGGAAACCTTTGCACTCATTTTAATTTCCGGCGAATGATTGGAAACGCTTTGATATTACTAAGGGAAGAACTATCTGCCTACATGACCAACCAGGGCGACCCGGCCAACGTGGCGATAGAGAATATTGGTTTGTTTGAAACTGAGAACGGTCAGAACCTGGAAGACAGCATTGTGATTTCCCTGGTGAATATTGAAGAAGAAAGCACATTGAAGAATGGTACAACATTTACCAAATGGCCCGATGGCGTAGCACGCTATGAAAACCGTCCGGTTTTTCTGAACCTGTACGTATTGTTCACGGCCAATTTTGCCGGCGGCGTGCCGCCCAATAACGCTTATGTACAAGCGCTGAAACGGCTTTCGTTGGTGATAGAGTTTTTCCAGGGAAAAAGCACGTTTACACCGGCCACTTCTACGGTAACCCTGCCGCCGGAGTTGAGTGATTTGTCCAATCCCGCGGTTGCCGGTTTAAAACTAAACCTCGAGCTATACACACTTACGTTTGAACAGATCAATCATTTGTGGGGCTCGCTGGGGGGCAGGCAAATTCCCTTTGCAATGTATAAAGTGAGAGTGGTAACCATTACGGAAAGATCAGTTCGCCGTGAAGTGCCGCTGATAGAAGAAATAGTAACCAACGTACTTCCCAATCAAGCAGACCACTGATGGCAATTGTGTACAAAATAATATGTGAAGTGAAACTGCTGCATGAGTACTATCTCACGGGCAGCCAGGGACAATCGGTGTTTGACGAGACCTCCCAGGATGATCGTCTGCAGTGGCTGTACAACCATTTTTCACAGGGGGCCCCATCCATTAATAACTACATAGATTTTGTAGCGCCTGCTTCGCAGCAACAGCTCTTTGAAAACTACCACCTGCGCATTGTTCCTTCCTATAGTGGCTTCAAACTGGCAGTGCGCTGCCGGCCACAGCAGTTGGGCGATGGCACCACAGTGTACACACCTTTTGTGCCGTTGCCTGACAACCTGGAGATACCGGTGATGCTGGAAGCGAAAACCAATGTGCATGCCTTCTCTTCCGTGTTGATAGGCAGTCCGGTCCGTGCGGGATATTTTTTTACCAATGAAAATTTTCCCGGTACCAAAACATTTCCATTCCTGGCCGGTGCCGTGCCAGCCTTTGATGCGGCAAAAACTTATCAGCAAGGAGAACTCGCTGCTTTCGGTTCCGGTATACGCATGTTCTTAAACAACGGTGCTGCGGATCCCTGGCGTACGCTGCATGGAGCCGGCTACATCACCGAAGCGGACCGTTTGCTGGTGCCGCTGCGCCTGCAATACACTTTCCCTGCCGGCACTCCCGTCACCGCGGCCAGTTTTGTACTGCAGGATAACAATGGCAATGCGGTAAAGGAAATAACGGTAGCGAATTCAAAAGCTATACAATCTGTGTGGCTGGATTTTCATACGCCTGATGAAAGCATACGCACCATTTCCGGCAAAGCCCTTTCCGATCAGCACAACTACAAACTGGTAGTAACCGCCAATAACGGGTATACAAATACGGTAGCACTGGTCTTTGCTGCCGATACCCTGGATATTGCAAACTATACAGGCATGATATGCCTGAAGCCCAAAGTAGCTTCACCGGCATTTAACCTGCTGGACGCTGCAGGCTTTTTGCATACACGCATCCTCAGCGATGGTACCCGGGTACCACCACCCGTATGGGAAATATGGTGGAAGAGTCGCCTGGTATTCTGGCATTACCGCAACAATGAGCGCAGGAAATTGAAATTAATGGTTGACACACAAGACCTGCTTATTAACGACAATGGCGTGCTGCTCTCAAAAGACCCGGTACCGCTTTCATACAGTGCCGTGATGCTGCAAAAACCCGACAACAGTTTTCAGTTTTTGCCCAATCCCGCCCGGGGCATCCCGGTGCAGGCAGGCAACAACAGGCAGTACGTAGATATCATGGTGCCGAACTCAAAATTTTTTCCATTGGATGAGTAGTGAACAGCGCCACTTGCTTCGCTACTTTCTGTTCACCCATAAAAACCAAACTATATGGCAGAATACAAAACCCCGGGAGTGTATATAGAAGAAATACCAAAACTCCCGCCTTCCATCGCCTCGGTAGAAACCGCTATTCCCGCTTTCATAGGCTACACAGAAAAAGCGCAGCTGAAAGAACCCGGCGACCTGCTGAACGTGCCACGCCGCATCAGCTCGATGCTGCAGTATGAACAATACTTCGGAGGTCCGCAACTGGAAACCAGCATCCAGGTTACGATTGATGAAACCACGTCGAGGCCCGACATACAGGGAAAAGTGCTGGATCCCTCCAAATACCTTATGTATTACCAGCTGCAAATGTTTTTCATCAATGGCGGTGGCGACTGCTATATTGTATCCGTAGGCGATTACAGTGGCGGCGGTGTAATTGATATGAGTGCCCTGCAGAATGGGCTGGCGCAGGTGGAAAAAGTGAATGAAGTAACGCTCATCCTGTTTCCCGATGCCATGAACATGGACGACCCGGGCAACTATTACGCGCTGCACAAAGAAGCAATGGACCAGGCCAGCGAACTGAAAGACCGCTTTGTTGTAATGGACGTATGGGTGAACCCTGCCGACCCGGCCTTTGATCCTGTTGCCACCTTTCGCAATGCCGACTTCGGCGACATTGAGACAAAAAAATACGCGGCCATTTATTATCCCCGCATTTATACCCGCCTGGATTATGCCTATGACCAGAGCGGCAACACAGTGACCATTATAGGTAAAGGAAACGCCACGCTCGATGGCACGCTGGCCGAATTAAAAAGCAAGAACAACGCGTATTTCAACCAGGCAAAAAATGCCATTAACAATATCGAAATGCTGTTGCCTGCATCGGTGGCCGTAGTGGGCAGGTATGCCGATACCGATAACACCCGCGGTGTATGGAAAGCGCCTGCCAATATCGGTATTGACTATGCGATAAGACCCGAGGTAATTGTAAGCCATAAGGAACAGGCCAACCTGAATGTAGACACACAAGACGGCAAATCCATCAACGTAATCCGTTCATTTCCCGGTCGCGGGCCTGCCATCATATGGGGCGCACGCACGCTGGCCGGCAACGACAATGAATGGAGATATATTTCTGTAAGGCGCTTCTTCAATATGGTAGAAGAATCTACCAAAAATGCTACCGAACAATTTGTATTTGAACCGAACGATCGCAATACGTGGATACGCGTAAAATCCATGATCGAAAATTACCTCACGCTGCAATGGAAAGCCGGCGCCCTGATGGGCACAACCACCCGTGAAGCCTTTTTTGTAAAAGTGGGTTTGGGCGAAACAATGACCGAACAGGACATATGGGAAGGACGCATGATAGTGGAAATCGGTATGGCCGTAGTGCGACCGGCTGAATTCATCATCCTGCGCTTTATGCACAAAATGCTGCAGGAATCATAATGAACTGCTTCTTTAACCATTAAATCAACCTATATGTCTATGCAATATGCCCGGCACGGAAAAAATCATAACCGCGATAAAGACTGCGGTTGCAAAGAGCCGGAAAATGCCACACAAAACACTATTCGTACCGAACGCACACGGGTTTGCAACCTGCTGTACGAAGCAGAAGGATCGCTCACGCGCCTCGAAGAAAAATATGTGGGAGAAGAAAAACTCTTTGGCGACAAGAAATGCCTGATGAAATACACCGAAGAGAATTACCGCAAATACCGCAACCTCGATATCTGCGCCGGCACCGAATTGCTGCAAACCAATGAAGCCATCAAAACCAATGTGGCTACCTACAACAAATGGAACAAAGACCTGAATGGCCTGTTGAAAAACATTGCTGCCGCTATCAAAAATGCAAAAGGCAAGCTTACAGAACTGAGCGACGCTACCCTCAAACTGGAACGTTGCTACAATGATCCCTGCAATGCCGCACAACGGCGCGCCCTCACCGGTAAGGGTTCCGAAGATTGCAGCGACGACAAGGAAATTCCCGAAGCCTGCAAAGACGCGGAAAAGATCTTTGATGAACTGCTCTGCATGCCCAAAGCGCTCACCACCGACATGAATGCGCTTTTCTCGTCCTCTTCTGATGTAGTGGGCATTCAGTTGTTCTCCAACATTGAAACCCTGGAGCCGCTGCAGAAATCGCTTGATCAGTATTCAAAAGACTTTCAGAAGCACCTGAGTGAAGTGGTGAAAACAAGACAGGAGGAACTGAAAAAAGTACAGGAAGAACTGGTAAAGTCGGTACAGGAAATTACCAAAACGGCGATGGAGCGAAATAACGCCCGCAGCAATTTTGAAGGGTACTACGATGCGGCCGGCTTCCTCTGCTGTCCTTCCTGCGGCTGCCTTGGCGGCGATGACAAGCGCAAATATTCCAATGGCAATAACTGCTGCGAACCGCGCCTCAAAGAATGCCAGGACGAAATCTGCGAACTATGCGAAGAAGTGAAAGAAACCTTCTGCTGCGAACCCGAAGATAAAAAGGAACGCTGCGCCGATTGATAAGCGCTGTTGAGTTGCGGAGCAACCTGCCTTGGTCGCAGCGGACCCACCGCAGTACCCATTGTTTCATTTCCTTAAAACAACCACGTCATGTTAACCAAACATCAATACATAAGCATAAAAGACAGCGATGTCAATATTGGTGAAGGCTCTGATATTTTCAAATGCTGTGGCAGCAACACACCCGACGACTCCGGCTGCAGCGATTGCTGTTACGATACCTGGAAGGATGAACTGAAAAAAGTAAACCAATCCTACAGCGAAGCGGCCGAACAGGCTGACCAGTTAAAGAAGAGCCTGACCTTCTTAACCGAGCGCCGCGACAAGTTCAAAAAATGGCTTGATGAATTATTAAAAGCGGAAGACCTGGCGCGCGCCATCTGCAACCAGCTGGAAATAATGGCGGTGCAGTCGGACAAGATATGGGTCAATGCCGGCAAGGCCACCAGCGCTATAGAGATCCTGTTTTGCATGATCAAAGATTTCTACAGCCGTCTTGATCATATCAAAAAACGCTACGAAGAACTGCAGCGCTGTATTACCGCTAACAATGATCCGTCGCTGGTGAAAGGACAGGGATTGCTGAAATGCCTGGAAGATTATTATACCAAAGTAGAAGGCGTTATCAAAACACGCGATGAGCTGATCAAAATGATGGTAGACGCCATTAAGCTCGCCAATCTCATCCAGAATAATATTTCCACAAAGGAAAACGATGCCAACTACAAACCTTGCCAGCCGGGCAAACCCTGTGAATGCAAGGAAGGAGAAACGGCATACGGATTCAAAACCGTGATCTGCGAATGGTATGGCGCCTTTAAATGTGATGAGGAATGTGTACCCTGCAATGAATCCGGCACACCACAACAGGTGCAAAAACAGATGGGTGGGGGTACAACAGAACCTTGTGCGCCGGAAACCTGCGAGCTGGAACCGCTATTCGACTTCCCCATTTGCAACGACGAATACAAATGCCGCATAGAAAAGCTGTTCAAAGAAGATGAAAAACTGGTAAAGCAGCTGTCCGCACAATTGAAGGAAGCCAACAAACAGAAGGAAGCCTTACAGGCCTGCAAAACAAGCCTGGAAAAAGCAATTGCGGAAGTAGACCCGAAGAATAAGTGCAAGTGACCCGAAACCACCAACTCCAATTTTTAAACTCATAATCTTACAAACATGGCTGCAAAAGGCGAATACCCGATTCCCAAATTCCATTTCCAGGTAGAATGGGGCAATGATTTCCGCATTGGTTTTACCGAAGTAAGCGGACTGGATTTTGAAACCGAAGTGATCGAATACCGCGAGGGCAACAGCAAGAAGTACAACAAAACCAAACAGCCCGGTCTTACCAAATTCACCAACGTAACCCTCAAGCGCGGCACTTTTGAAGGTGACTACGATTACTATAAAGAATGGCGCAAGACCTACTACTTCCAGGAAGGCAACAAAACCGGCTCCATGTACCGGAGGACCGTTACCATCAAGTTGCTGAATGAAAATCATGAGGCCATCATCACCTGGAAGCTGCTGAACGCATGGCCCTCCAAAATTCAATCAACCGATCTCAAGGCCGACGCCAACGAAGTGGCTATCGAAACCATGGAGTTGGTGCATGAAGGCCTGGAGATCATGAATGTGGATTAGTTATGGCAGTGGACACCCGAAAGGCAGACAGTTTTTACCAGACCGTAAACTTCTACTTCCGCGTGCAGTTCAACGCACCGGCAGGTCAGCGGCGTAAGGTATCGGACACGCTGAAGCAACTGCCTTCCAATGCTTTCGACATCCGTTTCCAGTCGGTATCGGGACTTGATTCTTCGCTGGAAACAGAAACAATCAGGGAAGGAGGTGAAAACCGCTTTGAGCACGTGGTGCCTGTGCGCCGGAAATACGGGCCACTGATATTGAAACGCGGACTGCTGTCGCCTTCAGAATCGAAACTCACCGAGTGGATCAAAAATGCACTGGACAACGAATATGTGGAACCGGTAGATACCATGAATATTTTCCTGCTCAATGAAGAAGGGCAGGTGCTGATGGGATGGATGGCCAACAATGTATGGCCCCGGAGCTGGAAGATCGGGGAACTGAATGCGGAAAGAGGAGAAGTATTGATTGAAACACTCGAACTGAATTACAACCGGCTCATTTTCCGGGAAGACTTTTAACCAAGCGATATGCCTATAGAAGTACGCGAACTGGTATTCAAAGCATTGGTGCAGCAGGACCGTGCTGCCGTGGCAGGCAGCGCCGCCGCTGGCGCCGCTAAGGGCGACAATGATGTGAAGCCCGATGAAGCAATGTTGCACAAATGCATTGAAACCATTACCGAAATTCTTAAAGAACGTCATGAGCGCTGAAAGAACCTTACAGAAGCTGAACATCCGCTCTTTTGCCAACCGCGATTTTACCGGCGAAGACCCGGAGCGGAAATTCATTGCGCCTATCAACCCCGAATCGTTTACCAAAAATTATAAGATCGAACACGATGTGCGGCGGGGTCATGGCAGCCAGGGCACCGAGGTTACTTTCAAATCTACGGCGCCCGAAGAACTGCGCCTGGAATTTGTGCTGGACGGCACCGGCACCATGGAAGGCTATGTGGAAGAATACCGGCAATTGAATGTGCATGATCAGCTGCAGAAATTCCTGAAATGCGCGTATGATCTTGACGGTGATATTCACCGTCCGCGCTTTCTGATTGTGTTCTGGGGTTCGGAAATTGATTTTCGTTGTGTACTGAGCAACCTGGATATTAGCTACACGCTGTTCAATCCCGACGGCACGCCCTTACGCGCCAAACTCACAGCCACTTTTCTGAACTACGTAGCCAGGGAAGAGCGGCTGGCACGCGAACGGCGCAACTCGCCCGACCTTACGCACTATCGTACCGTAAAGCAGAGCGATCGCCTCGACCTCATGAGTTTCGCTATTTACAACGATCCGAAATACCTGCTGCAGGTAGGCAAGGTAAACGCATTGAGCAGCATCCGCAATGTGCGGCCGGGTGCAGCACTCTATTTTCCACCCTTCGATAAAACTGAAAACTGATGGAAGAGATCCTTATTCCCAATACATCGCGGCATGGCGTGGCTACCTATGGCATTCTGTTAGACAATGTAGCCATCAATCCTGCTTACCAGGTGATGGGTATTGTAGTGAATAAGGAAATCAATCGTATTCCTACGGCAAAAATTGTTCTTCGTGATGGCGAAGCGGCAGACCGCACGTTTGCCATCAGCAATACCAATGACCTGGTGCCCGGAAAAAAAATAACCATTCAACTGGGCCGCGACGGACAAAATACGCAGGTGTTTAAAGGCATTATCACCAAACATGCCGTAAAGGTGAAAGAGAACGGCAACACCGAACTGCACATCGAGTGTAAAGACGAAGTGGTAAGAATGGCCATCGGGCGAAAAAGCCGGTATTATGAAAACATAAAAGACAGCGAGCTCTTTGATGAATTGATCGGTCGTTATCCGGGCCTGCAGGCCGATGTGCAATCCACCTCCACCACTCATAAAGAACTGGTGCAACACCATATCAGCGACTGGGATTTTATGTTGCTGCGTGCCGAAGCCAACAGTATGCTGGTGCAGGTGAACGACGGCAGCATAACCATTGCAAAGCCCGATACGTCGCCGGCGCCGGTATTGCAGGTGAGCTATGGTTCCTCCGTACTGGAATTTGAAGCAGAAATGGACGCACGCACCCAATGGAAAAATGTAGAAGCCGTAGCCTGGGACTATACCAACCAGCAATTGTTCAAAGCCGATGCAGCTGCAGTGCCTTTTGCTGAACACGGTAATATTGCAGGAGAACAATTAGCCGATACCATCAACCTCGAAAAATATTTACTGCATCATTCCGGGCATCTGCCCGAACAGGAACTGCAGGATTGGGCATCGGGCGTGTTGCTGCGCAGCCGGCTGGCCAAAATCCGGGGCCGCGCCAGGTTCAATGGCTATGCGGAAATCAAACCCGGTGATATGGTGCAGCTGGAAGGCGTAGGTGATCGCTTTAAAGGAAAAACATTTGTTACAGCCATTCGCCAGGAAATGGGCAATGGCATGTGGGATACACATATCCGCTTCGGCCTCGACCCGCAGCCTTATGCTTTTTTGCATGAAGACATGAACGATGCGCCCGCAGCCGGTCTGGCCGGCGGTATCCGCGGTTTGCAGATAGGGAAAGTGGTGCAATTGCAAAACGATCCGGAAGGCGAAGACCGCATACTGGTACGCATACCCGTCATTGATAACACGGCGCAGGGCATCTGGACGCGTGTAGCCAGTCTGGATGCAGGCGCCAATCGCGGTGCATTTTTTCGTCCTGAAATAGATGATGAAGTCATTGTGGGTTTCATCAATGATGACCCGCGCGATGCAGTAGTGCTGGGCATGTTGCACAGCAGCGCGCGGCCGGCGCCCATCACCGCGCAGGACAGCAACCACGAAAAAGGATTTACCACCCGCAGTGGTATGCACCTGCAGTTTAACGACAACACCAAAACAATCACCATTGATACACCTGCCGGCAATAAACTAAAGCTCGATGAAAGCGGCAGCACTATCGAAATAACCGATCAGAACAACAACAAACTAACCATGGACCCATCCGGTATGAAACTGGAAAGTCCGCTCAACATAGAGCTCAAAGCCGGCGCCAATTTAACGCTCAGTGCGGCTGCCATGCTTTCCATTGGTGGCGCTACCCTGGGAGTAAAAGCTGATGGTAATGTGAGTGTGGAAGGCGCCATGGCAAAACTGGCCGCCCAGGGCATTACAGAGATCAGCGGCTCACTGGTAAAAATCAATTAGTGTTCGATTAATGATTGCTGTTGCACACAAACCAAAACTGAAAACACCATGCCTTCTGCAGCACGACAAACCGATCTCCATACCTGCCCCCTGTTTAACGGGCCGGTGCCCCACGTGGGCGGACCTGTAACCGGTCCCTGCGTGACCACGGTATTGATCGGCAATATGCCTGCCGCCGTAGTGGGCGATCTGCTCACCTGTGTAGGTCCGCCCGACACCATTGTAAAGGGAAGCACCACGGTTTACATCGGTGGCAGACCTGCAGCCCGGCAGGGCGATCTTACCGCCCATGGCGGCGTAATCGTAAGCGGATGGCCTACCGTTCAGATCGGCGGATAAAACAAATACTATGGACAACAACACTACCATACAATCTTTCTTAGGTACAGGATGGGCATTCCCTCCTGCATTTGATCGTGAAACCGGTTCAGTGGAAATGGTAAGCGATTATAATGACATTAAAGAAAGTCTCAACATCCTGCTTTCTACCAGCCTGGGTGAAAGGGTGATGCAGCCACGGTATGGTTGCGAACTGCAGGACTACCTGTTTGAACCACTGAGCAGTACGGTGATCGGGTATATCAAAGACCGCGTGAAGACTTCCATCCTGTTGTTTGAACCAAGAATTGTGGCAGAAAAGATTGAGGTAACTGCTGCTGATTCTTTTGACCTGATTGAAGGGCGGTTTACCATTACCGTTGAATATACCATTCCCGGCACCAACAGCCGGTTCAATTATGTGTATGATTATTACATGAACGAAGCGCTGAAACCTATATAACACGGCGATGAAATTACATCCATTTCAAACCGATCCTGGTACCAGTCAGCGGCAGCGTGTAGCTGATGCGTTGTTGGCAGAAGCGCCGGCCATTGATGCCCGGCGGCTGGCCGACCTGCTCGATTATTTTGTGCAACTGTCGCGACATGTGAACTACTATGATAACAACCTGCAGGTAAGCGACTGGCAACCCTTTTTTCAGAAGAGTCTTCCCTTTATCCTGTCTTCCATTATCAGGTATAACGATGCTGCAATAACTGACAAATTCAACCTGTACAATAAGCTATTCGACAAGAACCCCTCCTCACAAAGCCTGCAACTGTTGCTGCATTTCATGTATTACAATGCCGTACGCAGAATCAATACCTGGCATCAGCAGCTGCAGCAAAGCGATCTCCCTTTGGGACCGCTTACCGGCAAACTGATCGCAGATAAACTATCGCAACCGGTAAAACAATTCATACGCTGCGCCAACAGCGGGGCCGCTTATTTTGGTTTGAAGAAAATGGATTTTTCCCTGCTGCAGCAGCAACCTGCATGGAACCTAACACAACAGGACCTGGTGCAGCTGGAAGAAGACATTCCCTTATCCGGCGCCACCCCACGTAAGCGGCTGATTGCCCAGCGTAATAAGCTGCGCGATTTGTTCCCTTCATTTGTGCATGTCATCAAAAACCTGTCAGACACAGCGGGTTTGTATATAGAACAAAGCCTGTTTCCGCTGAAAGAGGAATGGAAGCAGCAACACACGCCGCATCTTGGTTTGCTGTTTGCTTTTCTGAAATTGTTCCAACATCTGCAGGCAGACCTCAACCAATTTACCCGCCGGCATCTCGACTTCTTTTACCGGGAAGTACTGAAAATACAACCGCGCGATGCAACACCGGATAAAGCCCATATTGTATTTGAAATACAAAATCAGCTGGATCAATACCTGCTGTCGAAAGGCCTGCAGGTAAAAGATGGTAAGGACCGCAATAAAGCAGAAGTATTTTTTTCACTGGATGAAGAAATTGTGGTGAACAAAGCACAGGTCAGCGATGTGCGCACCTTGTTCATCAATAATCAAACCGTTTACAACAGCAATTTTATACAGGGCGTATACATGGCGCCTGATGCACGCAAGGCAGATGGTGTAGCACAGGAATTTACAGGGAGTGCACCACACAGTTTTCCTACCGTAGGCGCCCGTTTAAGTAAATACACCAACCCCGAGTTAAACTCCGTACCACCCTACCCTGCCGCACGCATTGGCTTTTTGCTGGCATCGCCTGTGCGGCTGCTCAGCGAAGGCCAACGTACCATTGAAATCAACCTGGCGTGCAGGATGAAAGATGTTTGCGGCGCTCTTGCATCCAACCAGCAGGCAGATGCAGAAAAAGATTGTTGCAGCGAACCAACCGTGCGTATTCCTGACCGTACACCTGACTCCTGCAGCAAACAACCCACACAACCACTTCCCCACGCCTTGCTGTTTGACCGCGTAAACAAAGCACTGAAAAAAACTTTTTACCACATTACCGAGGCTACTATACAGGCTGCTATCAAAAAAGGATTAGCTGCTGAAACAGCTGAAAAGATCAGGCGCCGGTTCCTGACCGATCAATGCAATCGCCGGGTATGTTGCGGACACGGAATAAAATATGTGCAGGAAGCCATTGTGCTGTCAAAACATTGGCACCGCTTTACACGGCGATCTGTAACCGAAAATGAAAAATCATTCCTCACCGCTTTTTTCAAACCCCAGCGTGCTTTCCGGTTTTTCTTCAGCGGTGAAAAGTCCTGGCTGGAACCAGACCGCATCAAATACTTCGAAATGGAGCCGGTGCCCGGCGACCCGGAAAGATTTTTGTTGAAAATGAAACTGGTGGTGAATGATGCGCAGCCTGCCATTACATTTTACAATAAAGACAACCTGCTGGAAGACTTCAAAACAGAACAGCCGCTATTCAAAGCCGAATTGAATGAAGCGGTAAAGCTGGTGGTCAACAAAAAATTCAGAAAGCAGCTTCGCAATAAAAAGCGCGAAACCTGTGCACTGGATAGAGCACAATCATATTGTGCGGAATACCTTTCGCTCTACCAGTTTTTCCGCAATGTAGTTTTGTCAGAAACAGACAAGCTGAAAACAACCATCAGGGTAAAAGTTTGCGGACTGAAAAATTTTGTGGTGCAGAACGACGAAAGCCTGATGGATGTAAATGCACCGGTATATCCTTTTGGTACAAGACCTGAGATCAAGGATTTTGATATCAAAAAATTGCCTGAGTACCCACCGGCTGTACCTCCCTTTACAACTGATCTGAACCTTATAGGTCCCAATTTTTATATAGGCAGCCAGGAAGTATTTGGGAAGAAATGGGACCAGGTATACATCAATTTTCACTGGAAAGACAAACCTACTGACTTTGGTGCTTATTATGCAGGATACCTGCGGGATAATACAGGTTATTTTGGATTGAAAGAATCAAACTTTTTGATCAACCTGTCGGTACTGGAAAACAGTGAATGGAAAAAAGAACAATCGCACGCGGTACCGCACACGGAGCATGTTGTTATCAAAGACGTTTCTTACCACAACCGCTTATTGTTTCAAAACAACAATAAGGCGCCTTTCTGCAATCATGCAGGTAACCAGGCGCAAACACTGTACATCAGCAAAGATTTTTTCGACCTGCACCAGGAATTCAGGATCAGTAAGGAAAAGCTTACGCGCTACAACACAGATACGCCGCATGGATTTCTGCGCATCAACCTGCAGATGCAGGACTTTTGTCACAAGGTATACGCTTATGTGCTGGCACGGCAGATGATGGCGTTGGGCAAATTGCCGGACGATAAGATTGAAGATGCTATTTATTACGACAGCACCTCCGGCAACCTCATTGTTTTCAGAACAGATCTGATTAAAGACCAGCTCGACAATGCAGCAACAGTTGCCGACCGCATCAATACCGGCGTCAACGGTCCGGGTGGGCTGGTGGAAAATGTTGGAGCGCCCGGTTCAGGAACCATCTCTTCCACCGATGCACAGGATATGCGCCGCATCATTTATCCCGGCCCCACATCACCGGAACCCATAACCATGCCGGGCGGAAGAAATTTAAAAGGCGATGCGGCTGTGATCAGTGGTTCCATTGCAGGGATCAATTCCATCATCAACGATACCAAGAACTTCCAGGCCATCATACCCAACGAGCCCTGGACGCCCATCATACAGGGTATGTCGCTTGACTATACGGCTACTGCCACCATACAAGACATCAGCCTCATCCATCTCTATCCTTATACAGGTACTTATAAACACGAAGAAATTACGCTGGAGCCCGCGCTCCTGCCTTCGTTTTGCGATGAAGGCACCTTGTATATCGGCCTGCAGCAACTCACACCCGGATCAAATGTGAACATACTCTTTCAGCTGGCAGAAGCTACTGCCGATGCGGAATCGGAACGCGAAAGGATCGAATGGTATTACCTGCATCACAACGCCTGGCAACCTCTCCGCAATGGCTTCAACATACTGCACGATGCCACTAATGGACTTACTGCTTCGGGCATTGTGCAAATTGCCATGCCGGAGAAAATGAGTATGGATAATACCATTCTCCCGGCAGGCCTGCATTGGATAAAAGCGTGTATAGCGCAAAACAGCCGCTCCGTAAGTGAAGCCATCGGCATCCATACACAGGCGGTGTGCACCACCTTTACCAATGATGCTGCCAATGATAAACTGCGATTATCACAACCGCTGCCGGCACAGTCTATAGCCAAATTGCGCGAAGCCGACACGGCAGTGAAAAAAGTAGTGCAGCCCTATGAATCATTCGACGGCCGCATACCCGAAATAGAAGGTCAGTATTATGTGCGCGTGAGTGAATTGCTGCGGCATAAAGACCGGGCCATCCAAAAATTCGATTATGAAAGGATCGTGCTGGAAGCCTTTCCGCAATTGTTAAAAGTGAAATGTATCAACCATAGCTATGGGCTCAATGCGCATCAGTATAAAAATGATTTTCCCATAGCACCCGGTTATGTATTGCTGGCGGTGCTGCCTGATCTCTCCAAACTAAAAGCAGCTGAATCTTTTGAACCCCGTGTGCCGGTAAGCCTGCTGGAAAAAGTGCACGAATACGTTATTCAACGCACATCGCCTTTTGTTCGCCTGCGCGTAATGAATGCGCGCTACGAAAAAGTGCATATCTGCCTCAAAGTAAAACTGTATCCGGGGAAGGATGCCCGCTATTACAAAGAAAAACTGCAGCAAGACCTGCGTGGGCTGCTGGCGCCCTGGATAACCGGTGCATACGAACAGCTCACCTTCGGACAGTGCATCAACCGCAGCGATCTCATTCGTTTCCTCGAAACCCGCGATTACCTCGATTATGTGCTTGAACTGAAAATGCAGCATGAGGAAGACGGACCACCGCTCTCCACATTAATGCAGGTATGTGGCAAAACACCACGCTCCATACTTATAGCAGGACAGGTGGAAGTATGCATTGCAGCAAAAGATTGCGAGGCCTGGGACAAGCGGAATCCCTGCCAGCATCCTCCGCATACCATCATGGATTATTGTAAAAACGACCAACCGGTCATAAACTAATACCCTATGGCCCTTGCATTGAATCAACATAAAACGATCAGTAAGAACAATGCCGGTTTTCCGGAGTATCTCGACTTTGACCGGCTGCGTCGCGAAGGCATTGACTATCTCGGGCGCCTGTCTGGCAAACTGTGGACCGACCACAACGTGCACGACCCCGGCATTACCATACTGGAAATGCTCTGCTATGCCCTGCTCGATCTTGGCTACCGCACCAATCTGCCCGTAGCAGATATTCTTGCATCAGACCCCGGCAGTACCGGTCCTGATGATAACTTCTTTACCCCTGCACAAATCCTTACCAATAACCCGCTCACCATTACCGATTACAGAAAGCTGTTGACAGATATTCCCGGTGTGAAGAATGCCTGGCTGGAAGTGGTGAGAGATTTTAATGCGGAATCATTTTGCAGGAACAACGATACGCCCACAGACCCCAACGGTATACCGGTAGTGGACCGGCCTGATCCCTGCTGCGATGATTTTGTAAACGGGTTGTATCGCGTATACCTTGATCTGGAAAACAGCGTATATACAGACCCGTCAAACAATATACCGGATGAACAAAAAAAGAATGAAGTACTGCAACAGGTGAAGCATACCTTATTGCAGCACAGAAATCTATGCGAAGATTTTTATGATATCCGCATTCTCTGCAAGCTGGAAACAGGCGTATGTGCGGACATTGAACTGGAAGACCATGCAGATCCTGAAGCGGTATACCTGCAACTGGCTGAAGCGCTCTATCAATTCTTTTCACCTGCCCCCCGCTTTTATACGCTGCCGCAAATGCTGGACAAGGGTAAGAGCATGGAAGAAATTTTTGCCGGTCGTGCGCCGGATTTGTTCCGCAGTCATGGTTTTATTGATACGGAAGAACTACAACAGATCAGGTTGCGAAAAGAAATTCATTTGTCCGATGTATACAATTTGCTGTTAGGGGTAAAAGGGATCAGCAGGGTACAACATCTCCGCCTGCGCAAATGCAGCGAAGCCGGTTTTATGGAACCGGATAAATGGAAGTTCGTGCTGCCCGAAAATCATGTGCCTGAATTTTCCATAAAATGCTCCGGCTTCCGCTTCCTGCGTCGCGGGGCGCCGGTGCCTTTCAATTTCAAACAATATGAAGCACTGATTGAATTGAACAGTGTGCAGCAGGGCAAGGTGCTGTACACCGGGCGGTTTCCTTACCTGGACAGCGAAGTGCCAAAAGGCATGTACCGCCGCGACCTGGATGCCTATTACTCTATACAAAATGAATTTCCCCGCGTGTATGGTATTGGTGAAGGCGGCCTGCCCGACAGTGCGCCCATCCATCGCCAGGCGCAGGCCCTGCAGCTCAAAGGGTATTTATTGTTTTTTGATCAGTTGCTGGCCAATTACCTGTCGCAGTTAAAAAATATACGGTCGCTGTTTGCGATGAAGCATGCATCGGAAACAACCAGGCACACCTATTTTATACATCAGCTGAACACCGTGCCCGACCTGGACAAATTATTACGGTTTACTGCGCATGGGGCTACTACCCCGGGCGCCATGCTGGCTTTTCCGGTAAGCAAAGAGTGGTTGCTGCAACAATTAGCCAACAATGATCCTTGTGGCGCAGACATTGAACAGGCGCAACCCTGGCAGTTCAGTTCACTGGACAAAGCGTGGATTGCCATGCACCAGTTGCAGGAAGATTTTTATCATGGACAATATCAAACGCATATTATTACCAAAGGTGATGACTGCATTTTTTATTACATCAACACTTCTTCGGACTGCTTTGTATTGATGGGCAAGAAATATTTCAGCACCGCGGAGGAAGCGCGGCTGGCCGCAGAATCGCTCACCTATGTAGCCGGTTTTGAAGAGAACTATCATACCTATATTGCCGGCAATGGCAACCATGCTTCATTTGAAATTGCATTCAACCTTGCAGACTACCGGAAGTACCTGCAATATATAGCCGAAGATGATGCGCTGTTTTACAACCGTCGCCGCCAGTTCCTCGATCATTTACTGGCGCGGTTTGCTGCACAGTTCAGCGATTTTGCCACCGTGGCTTACAGCACCCTGAATCAGCAGCAGCAACAGGAGAAAAGCATCGAAGCCAGGGAAAACTTTTTGCATCAATATCCCGCGCTCAGCGCCAACCGCGGCAAAGCATACGATTACGCAGAGAATGGCTGGAATACGGATAATATATCCGGCTTTGAAAAAAGAGTAAAAGTGCTCAGCGGCATGCAGCATACCAACCGCCGCAGCCTGTGCAATTATGAAGTAGTGCGTTACCGGGAACGCTATACATTCCAAATGCCGCTGGACAATGCGCTATGGCTGAACAGCGATGCCTTGTTCCGGTCGCCGGAAGCAGCCCGCGCAGCATTGCGCAGCCTGATGCAGGCAGCAACACAGGAGTCATCCTACCACGTGGAGCCGCAGGAACAGGGCCACTCGTATCATATAGCGGTGGAATTTGAACCGTGCAACTTTGCACGTTTTACCAATAAATACCCAACGCCGGAACTGGCCTGGCAGGCAGTGAATAACCTGCGTAGCATATTCAGTCCGGCTGTCGGCGCCAATGATATTATTCCTGATACTTTTCAATATACGGCGCAGCTTACCGATGCAGCAGGCAATGTATTGTTGCGGCATCTGCATCCTGCGCCAGAAGAAGCAGTAGCCCTGCAGCAGGCATTGAAGCATGTTGCACGGACCACGAATGCAAAATGGTGGCGTACAGTGGACGACGGACCACTTCCCGCGCTTCGCCTGAGCCGCGCCCCGGAATCGGAAGTACCACAGTTTATCAATACAGATGGATTCAGGGTAGATATAGACAACAATATTGTAGGCAAACCAGATAAGTATGCCTATGAAATGCTGGATAAGAATAACCAGATCAAGTTCCGTTCAACAGATGAATTCGAGAGTGAAAAAGTAGCGCAGGAACATTATATGCGGTTGTTGTGGGCAATGATGGCGGAACACAATTTTCATATTGCCTACCACAGCAAGTCGGCAAAATATATGGTGCAGGTGCGTAATGGAGATCAGCTGTTGGCCGAATCATTCAACGATTATGAATCAGAGCAGGCCGCCTATGATGCGTTGGAAGCCGTGTTGCGGGTAATACGTACACATCTCTACCATATACACATACTGAAAGAACCGGCCAGTTATCAGTTTCTTTTCCGGATGGGTTATGAACCGGGAGAGGCGTATGTATTCAACAGCACTCAATCTTTTAAAACAAAAGACGAAGCCACGCAGGCAGCTGTAGAATTCACGCAAAACCTTCGTGAATTGGAAATGGAAGCACGCGAATCCACTGTGATACTAAGGGCAGGAAAAGCGGAAATGCAATGGCAGGCATCAGCAGATACTGATGAAACGGCACAGCAACAACAACGTCTGCTTGCCCTGGCATCCATGCAAAAAAATATTGCCACGTATGTTACAGCGCCGGACGATTTGCTGAACCAGTTCATTGATACAGATGAAGTAACCAAAACAGGTTTATATGTTTACCGGCTGGTAGATAAAGACAACCTGTATGCCTTCTCAACAATTGACAGTTCGGACAAAACGGCCATAGAAAATTTCCGCGAACAAAATATTCAGGCAGGCGCAGGCAGGTATAACTGGTTAGACCTGCAGGTGAAGGGCAACATCACCTGCATAAGAAAAGATGCACACAATACCGACTGGTATCATTTTCAGCTTCGCTCCGTAAATGCCATCACAAAACCCAACAGCTCAGCAGCACAGCCACTGGTATTGTTTGAAAGCACAAAGGGTTATACCAGCCGTGAAGCTGCTGAACAGGCTTTTGCAGAAAGTTATTGGCATATCCTGCGCCTGGCTATGGAGCCGGACAGTTATCGTGCAGGACGCATCAGCACTACGGAAGTGCTGTATCATAACTTATCGCCGCTAAGCGCCAACCAGCCACTGGTATTTGTGCCAAAGGAAACACTCGATTTTTTGGGTGATTATGAAGAAAGATCCGTTGAAGCACTCATCAAAGTGGTAAAAAGTTATCCGCTGCGCACTATTTATCCAAAAAAAGAATGCCGTGAATTCCGCAGGCGCTTCGATCCATGTAATGAATCACCGTGCCATGACGAAACAGATGCCTGTGCAAAACCAATGGAAGCACCTGTTTGGTATTTTGTCTTGTTCAATAAAGAAGCTGACCGGGAAGAATGGCAAAGTGTGCAACATTTTTCTTCAGCAGCAGAAGCGCGGCGGCAGTTTGAAATGTTTTTGCTGTTACTGAAATATCCGGGCAATTATCATATTGAATGTACGTGCCGTAATGAGTATGATGAAAAATCCGGCAGGCATATCGCTTCTCCTGCCTATAAAATATTCATCAGGGAAGTGCTGGCGGAAAGTGCGCGGCGCTTTGCCACCGAAGAAGAGGCCTGGGGCGCCAAAGGCGTACAGCATTTTATAGATGTGTCGCAAACCAGCGGCGCTTTCCACAAATTTTCCTCCGGCTGTTGTTATTCCTTCTATGTGGCCTGCGCCAATAAACTGGTGTTCCATCCCTGTAGCTATGACACACCGGAAAAAAGAGACCAGGCCATAACCTTGCTCTACCGCGGCATGGAAGAGCTGCGCAGCAGCTGGAAATGGTTTCCCGGTTGCGGTGAGATTCGTTCTTTACTGATAAGAGACTATACCGGCAATGAAATCGCCACCCTTCGATATGAAAATAAGGAGGTGCCTTCCGAACTCGCCAACACGCCCACAGAATTTGCGTGGTATACGGCCGTAATGCACCTGATTGCTACCCGTGGTTTATGCATAGACAATGAAACGGTTTTCCTCAAAGGAAAATCCATCGCGTTTATTCCTGCAAACGCCGATATGCATCCTGGCCGTTTAAAAGAAATTTTATTGTGGCTGTCGCAATGGTATCCGTTTGCATTACGTACCGGCCAGGGCGGGCGGCTTCAATATTGTTTTGAATTAAAATTACCCGGCTTTAACGGAAGCAATATCAATGACTGTACACCAGCAGCCGGTCATTACTGCCATGTTGCCTGGAAGAGCAACTGTTGTTATGATAATTGCCAGCAGGCGCTCAGTGTTTTGCAAACTGCTTTGCGGTTACTATCGCGCTATGAAAATTATAAAGCCATATTTGATTGCGATTGTCATTCATACGGCATAGCGCTTCATTTTGAAAACAGGTTACCCGGCGATCAGTGCGGTTATTCCGGCCCTGACAAGCGCCCGGAATTGTTGCCCTGCGAACATGCCATCGCTGCTTACAATCCTCAATGTTATACCAATGCGCAAATGGCCTGCGAAGCCGCCGCAAGAGCGGCCGCGTTGATTAACAGCGAAGGATTGCATGTGGTAGAACATATTTTACTTCGTCCCCGTTGTCCTGAACACTGCCGGTGCAGGCTGCTGCCTTGTCGCAATGAATTTGCTTCTTGTGATTTTCCCTGGTATCAGTCACCTTCAACAGATCCCTGCAATACGGAGCGGCCCATATGCTTCCATCCCGGCACGGATCCTTATTCCTTTATAGCTACGGTGGTATTGCCGGCATGGCCACAACGCTTCCGCCATGCAGAAAATCGGCAGCAACTGGAAAACCTGATTTACCAGGAAGCGCCCGCACACGTATTACTTCGCATTTTATGGCTGGCGCCACACGACTATTGCTGTTTTGAAAAATATCACCGGCAATGGATAAAATGGCTGGCAGGGCAAAAAAGCTGTGCGCCTTTTGACTGGTGTGGATTCCTGGACTTTCTCTTCCGGCGGCAATACGCCTGTTTACCTGAACCTGCCGCCTGTATGGATTGCAACGAACAACCGGGTAAAGATCCCTGTACTACCATCAAGGAACAAACGCAATATGAGGACATATCAAAAGCATTGCTGTCGCAAATCAATACCACCTTCTGCTGGCGTGATCAGCATTGCCGGGAATATCGTTTCATTCCCTGCGAAGGTTTCCGCGATGTGCCTGGTACGCCGGATCCCATTGTAATAAGGTCAGCAGCCAGTGAAATCTCACCCACTGCTCAGGAAGAAAACGAACCTGCTGCGGAAATAAAGGAGGAACAGCGTCCGGCTTCACCGGCTGCCGCCCCTAAGAAGAAAACAAAAAAGACTGCCGCAGCAGGACTGGATAAAGCGTCACGATCCAAATTCTTCGAGAGCCGCATGGCGCGTTATCGCAAGGAAGCAGCTGAAATGGTAGCAGTCACCAAAGGCGCTGAGCCTGCTACGGCATTGCAGGAATTGCTCAATAACCACGCGCCGGACAAAGCAGCACTGGAAACAGTTATAGCGGCCATACTTGCTGCCCGTTCCGGCAAAAAGAACAGGCTGTTTACCAAAAAACGCACAACCGCCATGCTATCGGTTGCCGTGCGGTATTACCTGGACCATTGGGCATTTAACCGAAAAGAAACAGAACTGCTGCAACAAACCAGCGATGTGTTTGAACGCTTACGTAATGCGAAAACAGCTATGGCAGACATCTTTCGCCTATGGGAATCAGACGCATTGAAAAAACACCATCCGGCCATAGATATGAACGCAGTAAAACACTTGCTAACCGGAAACAAATAGTGCATGACCCACAAGATCAGGAAACAGGTAATGGACCTTGCTATCAGCAGCCGGCTGGATGCTTTTAAAACACAGCATCTGGCCGGCCATTACTATTATCGCTGCCTGCTCCCTGCATTGGAAAAAGTGTTTGATAGCCTGTCCGTACCCGGAGAATATATACAAATTGAGCAACTCGAAATTGACCTGGGCGTGCTTTCTCCCGGACTTTTACAACTAACGGCGCCAACGCCGGAGCTGGAAACACACCTCCGGCAACAAATCCAGGAAGCCCTCCGGTTAAACAGCAAACAATCAGCAATCCATCGTGTCACGCAACAGGAGCATGCCTGTATGCAATGGCTCTTTTATATGGAGCACGGTGCGCTGAACTGGAATAGCATACCATCTGATGAAGATACCTATACATTCATCCTGCAATCATTGGCTACCAATTATGCATTGGCACAACAACTACGACGTTTATTGCTACGCAACCGGCACGCCCTGCGCAGAATTGTACACGAACATCCCGAATCTTTTTTGCTGCGTCTCATAGAAATTATCTCGGCAATGGCGCATACCACATTGCCGGGGATAATAAACGAATTGGCAGCATGGTTACACACACCGGGTACGGCAGTTTTCAAATCAATGACCGCTATCCGCCATGAACTCTGGCAGCAATTGTTATTTGAAGCAGCACGCCAACAGCATCAACCTGCTACCCTGCAACTGGCCACATCGGTCGTACGGCATTACCTTTCAGCGGGTATTTTGCATATACAGCAAAAGGATTTATCCGGCGATAGCATGCTGCAAAATATCTGCAAAGCCATACTACAGGAAAACCACCACGCTATTTCTCAACCCATCACTCATCAAAACGAAAAAGAAACAAAAAGCGTGGAAACCTTTTACCACAACCAGGAGGAAAACCCAAACAGCAACCTCCACGAAATCTGGCTGGTGCACGCCGGACTGGTGCTGGTACATCCCTTCCTTGGCACATTATTCAACCGCCTTGAACTGGTGGCCGGCAATAGGTTCAAAGATGGGAATGCACTGCACAGGGCGCTGCACCTGCTGCATTATATCGCCACCGGCCGCGAAGCGCCAAAGGAATATGAATTGACAACTCCCAAGGTGTTATGCGGTATGCCCGTGCAGGAAAGCATAGCAGCGGAAATAGTATTAACAATAGAAGAAAAACAGGAAGCCGATACCCTGCTGTCTGTAGTGATTGAAAAATGGGAAAAACTGAAAAATGTTTCCATTGCGGCTTTACAGGAGAATTTTCTGCAACGCAGCGGGAAACTATACACGCAGAACAATACAACTACTATACAGGTAGAAAACGGAAGTCTCGATGTGCTCCTTGATTTTCTGCCGTGGACACTAAGTATGATCAAATTGCCCTGGATGAAAGAATTGTTGCGGATAACATGGCGCTGAACATTTTTGTCGCCATCATAATTCGTCAAAAAAACTGATGCATGAAAACCGCCGAAACAAAAATTGCTTCGCCGGCCTCACAGCGGCAATACGGTAAACCTTTTTTCGGAAAAGGCGGGAATGCTTTTTTTGAAACGCCGGTGCAGGCAAAACTGGTGGTTGGACAACCCAACGACCCCTATGAAAAGGAAGCCGATGCCATGGCCGGTAAAGTGGTACAACGCTTACAGGCGGGCGAAGTAAAGAAAGAAGCAGCGCCTCCTGTTCAACTCAAAAAATCGCCGTTAAGCAAAACCCGTACACCTTTGGTGCAACACAAATGTGCACATTGTGAAGCGGAAGAAAAGCAGCGCAGGGAAAATAAAGAACAAACGGATGATGATGAACAACCCGTTCGCCGCAAGCCGGTATTTGAGAGTGAAAGGAACGAAGCAAATGCACCGGTACCTGTACAACGCAAATGTGAAGCGTGTGCACGGGAAGATGATCAGCTGATTTCCCGCAAAAAGATTGCGTCACCTGTATTGTTGAACCAGGCTCCTATAGCGCAGCGAAGCGCTTGCCGCGAATGCGATGAAGGCCATCAAGTGCTGAGAAAACCCGTGCCTGCCATCCAGCCAAAACGATATGACCGTACACCCGATGCCGATGGTTCAAGAGAGTCCATTGTAGCAGCTGCAAAAGGAGAAATTGGCAAGGTAGAAGCAAGGTTAAATGACGGTACCGGCAAAAGGATTGGCGCCGACAGACTGCTGGAATATTTTCACACAGCAGCACCCGGTGTATGGGACGATAGCACTATTGAAACCGCCGGCGCAGATATGCCTTCCTGGTGCGGCATTTTTTCCGTATGGGCGCACAAAAAAGCCGGTAAGAATATTGGCGAATGGCAAATGGGCAGAGGCGTTTCCGCCTTCAACACCCTGGAGACGACCACCACGCCGCAACCGGGCGATATTGGATATATACACTTACCCTACCAGCATCATGCCATTATAAAGGAAGTGGAAGGTGATACCATTCATTCCATTGACGGCAATAGTGGTAATAACAGCGAAGTGAAAGAAAATGCCAAACCACGTTCTGCCTATACGGGTTTCTTTACAGCATTTGGAAGCGGCAGCAGTGCAGGTACCGTAAGGCCGAAAAAATCGCCGGGTGAATCAATGGAAGAAGAATCTACCGCTGCCGGCGATATAGAGCAACGCATTGTGGAATCGAAAGGGCAGGGCAATCTGCTGCCAGACAGTACGCGCGTGGAAATGGAACAATCGTTTGGCGCCGACTTCAGCCAGGTGCGCATCCACACCGACCAGAAAGCGGCCGACCTCAGCAGTGATCTGCGCGCACTGGCCTTCACGCACGGGCACGACATCTACTTCGGCAACGGCAATTACGATACCAGCAGTACGGAGGGAAAAACCTTACTGGCGCACGAACTCACCCACACCCTGCAGCAGGAAGGAACCACTGCACCGGAAGAACCGGTAAGAAAATGGGGCGAGGAAGAAGCAGAGGAAGAACCATTTGAAGGCGCCTTCCTGTTGCGTGACCGCTACCGGGAGTTACGGGAACTACGGTATGAGGCAATATTCGATTATGCGGACATAGCGTCGAATGAAGATGCAGCATGGGATGATCTGATTGACATGAAACTGGAGATCAGTCGCATTTCCCGTGAAATGCTGATCATTGATACCGTTATCTGGAATGCCCTGGCGCAGGGCGGCCTTAACGGCCAAAGCCCCGAAGCGATTATTGATCAGGCATACGAAGCCTCCTTCGATGAGCAGCAAACCATAAACATGGTGGTGGGCGAAGGAAGAACGCCTGAAGAAACGCTGGAAATCATACAGGGATTAATGACGGATATGCCGGAATTGTTCCCGGACTATATCATCAGCCTCTATGAACTGGCCGTACAGGACCTGGAAGAAAAAGCAGATGAGCATTATGATGAATACCTGGAAGGGGTAAATGCATTGAACGACCGTCCGGTGGAAGAAATTATTGCAGACTTTGTATGGATGATGGACAACCGGCAGGCACTCAGGAGTTCAGCAGGACAGGTGCATTTCTTTACCTGGCTCGACGCTCAAGCTCCGTTCTTTCTTGAGCGTAAAGATGAAAACTCCACTTCTACTGAACTCAGCAATTTGCGTGTACGGGTAAACGATACCAATATCAATTTTACCTCGCAGCTTACGATGGAGTCGCTGGATTTTCTTTACCCTGTACTGGTTTCATGGCATCACTATAAATTCTATACCGGCGTAGCGGACCAGCTGGATTTTTTCAGGATCATGGTGCAAGCTACTTACGAGCGCCTGAATGAATATGGCAGCTATCCCGACCTGGTGGCCGACATGAACCGGGCCTATCATAGCAGCGCCCCGCAGGTAACACACGATTCGATGCGTGCGGGCTTTGATGACATTTACCAACGCATAGAACAAAAGCTCGACAAATGGGTAGTGTCGTTAGGCTGGACCGGACGCATCAGTGAAGGATTTGGAATGTATGATCTCTATGGCGAAATCGGTACACAACTGCGCCAGATGGCTACACCAACGGCTATAGCCGCTATGGTAGGTTTTATAGCGTTCCTGATCGCCATTCAGTATGTGCCTTATGCTAATTTGGTAGTAGATGCCATCTTAATAACACTGGGCGGCATTGATATTCTGAAGGGACTGACAATATTCGGAAGCTATTTTGATGCTGCATCGGATGCAACAACCTTCCGCCAGCTGTACCGTGCAGCGCAAAATCTGCGGGGAGGCGGCGAGGCCATACTAAACCTGTTGATGGAACTCATCGGGTTGGGCGTATCGAGGGCCTTACGCGCCTACACGCGTTACCGGGGCACGCGGCGGTTTCAAAACATTGAAGAGATTGCCGGGCATGAAGTGATCCGCGAGGGCGCCCCGCGCGTTAAGCAGGCATATGGTGAAGCAAGTACATCAAGCCGCTCTTTTCAACAGTATGAAAGAACGCTGAATGAGGAATCATTGGATATATTTCGCAGGGATCCCGAAGTACGCCAGATCTATTCCGAAATGCGTACGGACGTACGAAGATTATTGACACATTGCGCCAGTCCATGCATTATACCGGGCATTACAAGGCGCCAGGTAGAAGTAGTAACGCGCATGGTTGACCGTTTAGGCGGACTGAACCCTGCCAATTTTAACCAGCTGAAAATATTGCTGCACATTGGCCAGAACGATATGGACTGGCTCATGCGCATTCTCGCCCGTGTAGATGACCAGGCACAGCTGGAGCGCGTACTATTGCAACAATTCCGGCGCAGGGCGATGGAACCTCCCGGCAGTTCACCGGGAATTAACCGGGACGTTGCGATCACCACGCCCGGCACTTGTACCGGCGGCAGAAACTTGCCCGAAGTAACCACGCCCGGGTCATGGCTGTCGCATACGGGAGGAGCAGTAGCGCTTATACCCCGTCAGATTGCCCGGCAATTGCGCGACAGGACATTTGCCAATTGGGATGAATTCCGCCAGGCCTTCTGGCAGGCTGTAAGCAGAGACCCTGTACTGCGCCAGGGCTTTAGCCCCCAGAATATCGGCAATATGAGAAATGGTTATGCGCCGGCGGTAGAAACAGCCCAGCGGCACGGAGGTGAATTCAAATATTACCTGCACCATATTACCCCCATTGAACATGGCGGCGGCGTATATGATCTTGACAACATCGCTGTTGTAAGTCCACGGTATCATCACGGGATTCACGATGGAGGATACCCGGGAGGTGGTGATCCGTTCCTGGTGAACCCGAAAGCTGATACGGAGGCAAATGCATCGCCCGGAGAAGCCGGTAAATTGGAAGAAGAAATAGTTGATAGCCACCAGTCCACGGTGCCTGTTCAACGGAAGGCGGCATTACAGACAGCGGCACCTTTTTTCGGACCGGAAAGACAAGAACGTACGCCGTTCTTTATGTAGCACTCATAACGTAAGGTTGCCGGTTATTCATGTACGTTATATAAAATGAATAATATGTCTTATCAGTCACGCTTGTACAACCATCGTAATGCGCATACGCATGAGCAGGACAACAACAAGGAATCTGCTGCTTTTTTCAATAAAGCAGCCAATCAAACTGCTGCCGGTAAAGGCAAACCGGCTTTTTTCCAGGCAAAGCTGGCAGTAAATGAACCGGGCGACAGCTATGAAAAGGAAGCTGATGCAGTGGCACACAAGGTGGTAAACAATGCCGGCCATTCGCCCGTAGTGCAACAAAAGGAAATCAGCAGCATACAACGGCTGGCCACTTCGGATGCAGAAGAATCCCTGGGCACAGATGAAGAAAGAATGAAAAGAGATAAGGAGATACAAACCAAACCCGATGCAAAACCTTGTATTGCCTGTTGACAAATAAAGGAGCCACTAAGATTATGCTTACCATTTCAACGAATGTAAACGCGCATAGCAGCAACGTATCGCCGGAATTCCAGTTTCTGCGCAAACTTATACTATACCGGTTGACCGCGGATGGAGACAGGGAAGAACCACAGCTGGAGGAATCATCTTTCTTACACCCTCCGCTTGCAAAGTTTGTTGCCAGGCACGGGCTGGGTTATGAAGAAATTGTTACGCTGATTGTTGCCCTTGCACCGCATCTGTATCCTGATCTTTTTGACAGCGCCATAGAAAGCGCATTGAAAGGGTCCGGCGATTTCCCCGCCATTGGTGGTGTAAGAGGAAAGAATTTCCGGGGATTTCTGCCTACCGGCGAAACCCTGCTATTGTTGCTTGGAGGGAACAATATGGAAAAGCGATTGCGCCTGCAGCAGCTGTTTGGCGCCGATCATTATTTTGCCAGGAACAAAGTACTGTGGCTCGAAGAGGTGCCTCCCGGCGACCCCGTGATGAGCGGCAAGATCATTTTATCTCCCGATTACCTCGAACTGCTTACTACCGGCAAATCCGTGCGACCACATTTCAATGCGGGCTTTCCGGCAAAATTCATTCAAACGCAGCTCAACTGGGAAGACCTGGTGTTGAACAACGATGCGAAACAACAGATACGCGAACTGGAAGGATGGCTGCAATACAATGATACGTTGATGAATGGCTGGGGAATGCAATCAAGGTTAAAGAAGGGCTATCGTGTGTTGTTTCATGGTCCGCCGGGTACGGGTAAAACATTAACGGCAACGCTGTTGGGCAAATACACCGGTAGGGATGTTTACCGGATTGATCTCTCCATGGTGGTATCGAAATATATCGGTGAAACAGAAAAGAATCTCGAAAATCTTTTTGCCAAAGCGGAAGCTAAAAACTGGATTTTGTTTTTTGACGAAGCGGACGCGCTGTTTGGCAAACGCACCAGTGTGCGCGATGCGCATGATAAATATGCCAACCAGGAAGTATCCTACCTCCTGCAGCGCGTGGAAGATTTTGACGGGCTTGTAATACTGGCCACCAACATGAAGAACAATATTGATGACGCGTTTATCCGTCGCTTCAACGCCATTATCAAATTTTCCATGCCCGATGAAAATGAGCGACTGGAAATCTGGCGCAAATGTTTTCCCGCACATATCCAATTCGAAAATGATCGCGATATACCGGAGCTGGTGAAGAAATATGAATTGTCAGGCGGCAACATCACTAACATTGTGCAATATGCCTGCCTGAAAGCGATAGAAAAAAACGGCACAGTCATTTACCTGCAGGACGTGCTGAATGGTATCAAACGGGAAATGCATAAGGAAGGGAAGCCGTTTAGTTGAATGGCTACATGGCGCATGTGAAGCGATATGCCCACCATGAACAATGTAGCCATTCGCTGCTTTATACTTCTGCTTTTGTGGCAGGTACTACCACCACCGGCTTATTGGCTGATTGACGGCTGATGGCTTTTTTGTCCTTACGGTATTTGGCGAGATTGATCAGCAGTACACTGAGCAGGATGATGGCCAGTCCGGCAATTTGGAGAAAAGTCATATGCTCGCCGGCAAAGAACACACCGAGCAATACCGCTACCACAGGATTCACATATGCGTAAGTACTTACCTGTGCTACCGGCCGCACACTTAACAGCCATACATAAGCGCTATACCCGATCAATGAGCCAAAGATGATCAGGTAGGAGACCGACAGCCACGAACCCAGCGTTACAGAACTCCATTCAAAACCGTTCCATTCATTACTCAGCAAGCTGCCTGGTATAAAGGCAAATCCTGCAGCCAGCATTTGCCATGTAGTGTTTACCATGGCCGAACCGGAAACTTTGTATTTTGAAAACAGCGAACCTCCCGCCCAACTGATGGAGCCGATAATGAGAATGACCAATCCAGCCACCTGCACCGTATTTTTATCGCCTAACGTACGGCTGGTTTGTTCGCTGAAGAGGAGAATTACACCGATAAATCCTATGATCAGTCCGGTGATGGTAGAACGGTTGTTGAAATTAATGCCCCACTGTGGTTTATCCAGCAACACAAACCAAATGGGCGTTGCACTTACCAGCACGGCCGCCAGCGAACTGGGAATTGATTTTTCAGCCCATATCAGGGCGCCGTTTCCTACAAACAGCATCAGCAATCCGCTCACAATGGCCGGTTTGATTTGTTTGGCATCCCATACCTTTTCGCCTTTAATGATGCACCAGGTTAACAACATAGCACCTGCTGCTATAAAACGAATAGCGCCCATGAGGAGCGCGGGCATGTGTTCAATAGCTTTCTGAATAAAAAAATACGTAGAACCCCATACAATATAAACCGTAGCAAACGCGAGTATCACCATGCCTGGTGATGCTGTTCTGGTTGGGTTGGTCGGCATACACTCATTTTTTCGGAATCACTAAATGTTGTTGTTCTTTCACGGTTTCCAACACAATGGTTGTCTTGGTAGAGGCTATATTGGGAATCTTTTGCAGGGTATTGCGCATCAGGTCCATCAGTGCGGCCGAATCGGCGGTGCGCACCTTTACCAGGAAGCAATCTTCACCGGCTATATGATGCACCTCCTGGATTTCGGGAACTTTGGCCAGGGCTTGTGCGGTGTTGCTGCTACAGGTAAATCCTTCGGAAGAGCGGATAAAAATAAAAGCCAGCAATTTTTGCTCAACAGCCAGCGGATTGATACGGGCGCAATACTGCTGAATCACATTCTTCTGCTCCAGCTTCTTTACCCGTTCCAATACCGCACTGGGGGCCATATTCAGCTCCCTGGCCAGATCGGCATTGGAAATGCGGGCGTTAGCCTGCATCAGCTCAATGATCTGGAGGTCGGTATTGTCGAGGTCGAAGGCCATGCAGAATAAATTTCTACAAATGTAGGAATTTGCCGAATATTATTCTGAAATCCTTGTACTAACTAGA
>Ga0164243_10002393_pt1 | contig 31002 bp, 21 predicted proteins | sample OricompcompostOP_FD_108781 | JGI IMG/M metagenome (GOLD analysis project Ga0164243, IMG submission 108781) | Organic Plus compost microbial communities from Emeryville, California, USA - Original compost - Organic plus compost (OP) | ecosystem: Engineered > Solid waste > Mixed feedstock >... | reverse complement strand
GATCGGCGTGTACGAGGCCGGCGGCTTCCCGCTCGAATTCCCCGTCATGTCGCTGGGCGAGACCATGCTGCGGCCCACCGCAATGCTCTATCGCAACCTGGCATCGATGGACGTGGAGGAATCGATCCGCGGCAATCCGATCGACGGGGTGGTGCTGCTGATGGGCTGCGACAAGACCACGCCCGCGCTCACCATGGGCGCAGCCTCCGTCGACCTGCCGACCATCGGCGTCTCCGGCGGACCGATGCTCAGCGGCAAGTGGCGCGGGCAGGAACTCGGCTCGGGCACCGGCCTGTTCCAGATGAGCGAGCAAGTGCGGGCGGGCACGCTGAAGCTCTCCGAGTTTCACGAAGCCGAGAGCTGCATGCACCGCAGCCACGGCCACTGCATGACCATGGGAACCGCCTCCACGATGGCGTGCATGGTGGAGGCGCTGGGGCTCGGCCTGCCGGGCAACGCAGCCTACCCCGCGGTCGACGGCCGGCGCAACGTCCTGGCGCGCCAGGCCGGGCGACGCATCGTGGACATGGTGCGCGAGGACATGAGGCTGTCGCGCATCCTGACGCGGCAGGCCTTCGAGAATGCCATCCGCGTGCTGGCGGCGATCGGGGGCTCCACGAACGCAGTGATTCACCTGATCGCGATCGCGCGGCGCATCGGCGTCGAACTCGGCCTCGACGACTTCGACCGGCTCGCCGGCGATCTGCCCTGCCTGGTGAACCTGCAGCCCTCCGGCAAGCACCTGATGGAGGACTTCTGCTATGCCGGGGGCCTTCCGGCGGTGATGAAGGAGATGGCTCCCCTGCTGCATCTCGACGCACCGACGGTGACCGGCAGCACGCTCGGCGAGAACATCGCCCAGGCCCGGAACTGGAACAGCGAGGTCATCCTGCCGCTGGCGGAGCCTTTCAAGCCCCACGCCGGCATCGCGGTGCTGCGCGGCAATCTGGCGCCCCGCGGCGCCGTCATCAAGCCCAGCGCCGCCAGCCCCGCGCTGATGCGGCACCGCGGCCGTGCCGTCGTTTTCGAGGACATCGAGGACTTCCATCGACGCATCGGCGACGATGACCTGGACGTCGACGAGACCTGCGTGCTGGTCCTGAAGAACTGCGGGCCGAAGGGCTACCCGGGCATGGCCGAGGTCGGCAACATGCCGCTGCCGCCCAAGCTGCTGCGCAAGGGCGTCACCGACATGGTGCGGATCAGCGACGCGCGCATGAGCGGCACCGCCTATGGAACGGTGGTGCTGCATACGGCGCCGGAGGCGGCCGCCGGCGGGCCGCTGGCGCTGGTGCGCAACGGCGACATGATCGAACTGGACGTGGCGGCGCGCCGCCTGCACCTGGAAGTCGACGATGCCGAACTGGCGCAGCGCCGCGCTGCATGGCGGCCGCCCGACCCACCGCTGTCCTCGGGCTACTGGAAGCTGTACGTGGACCATGTTCTCCAGGCCGACGAGGGCGTGGACCTGGATTTCCTGGTCGGCAAGCGCGGCGCCCCGGTGCTGAGGGACAGCCACTAGGAGTGGCCGGCGGGCTACGCCGTCAGCCTTGCCGCATCCCGCGCCGCCACCCACTCCTCGTTCGTCGGCTCCACCGCCACATCGACCCGGCTTTCCGACGTGCCGATGCGCGCCGCATGGGCCCGGTTCGCCGCCTCGTCCACCTCCACGCCCAGCCACGCCAGCGCGTCGCACACGCGCGCCCGGATGGCCGGCTGGTGCTCGCCGACGCCGGCCGTGAACACCAGCCGGTCCAGCCCGCCCAGCACCGCAGCCAGCGCGCCGATCTCGCGCACGATGCGGCGCACGTAGAGTTGCAGCGCCGCGCGGCAGCGCTCGCCCGCCTCGCTGTCCTCGTCCTCCCGCGCCAGCAGCACGCGCACGTCGCTCGACAGGCCGGAGATGCCCAGCAGGCCGGACTCGTGGTACAGCGCGCGGCCCACCTGCGCCAGGCTCAGCTTCTCGATCTCCATCAGGTACAGCACGGCGCCGGGGTCCAGCGCGCCGGTGCGGGTGCCCATCATCAGGCCGTCGAGGGCCGAGAAGCCCATCGTCGTTGCCACGCTCTCCAGGCCCTGCATCGCGCACAGGCTGGCGCCGCTGCCCAGGTGGGCGACGACGGTGCGGGCGCGCCCGGCCTCCTCGCGGCCGTGGCGCTCGGCCAGCGCGGCGGCGATGTACTCGTAGGAGAGGCCGTGGAAGCCGTAGCGCCGCAGGCCGCGCTGCCATGCGTCCCACGACAGGGGCAGCATCTGCTCCACCCGCGGCAGCGTGTGGTGGAAGCCGGTGTCGAAGCAGGCGACCTGCGGCAGGTCGGGCCGCTCGGCCAGCAGGATCTCGATGGCCTCCAGCGCGAAGGGCTGGTGCAGCGGCGCGAGCGGGACGTAGCTTCGCAGGTCGGCCAGCACCTGCGCATCGACGCGCACCGGCGCGAAGTACTTGCTGCCGCCATGCACCACGCGGTGCGCCACGGCGGCCAGCGGGCGGCCGGCGAGCCAGCGCAGCGTGTGTTCGCGGATGAGCTGCAGCGCGGCGCGGTAGGGGTGCGCCGGGTCCAGCGGCACGGGCACCACCGGCACGTCGCGTGCGCCGAAGTCGGGGTCCGGGCCGCCGATGCCCTGCACCTTGCCGTTCCACGCCGGGCGGCGCGCGGGCTCGCCGGCGCCGGCCTCGAAGAGCGCGAACTTGATGCTGGACGAGCCGCAGTTGAGGACGAGGATGAAGGGAGGGTCGTTGGTTGCCATGAGGTTGATCCACAAGAACCGTCCGGGCTGAGCCTGGCCTGTCCTGAGCCCGTCGAAGGATCGAAGCCCCGTGCGGCGCTTCGACAGGCTCAGCGTGAACGGGTGTTGAGTGCTGTTGCCATACCTTCACGGCGGCGTCGTGCGCCAGCGGTGCGCCAGCAGCACGGCGATGGCGCAGGAGGCCATGCGCGTGTCGCGCGCGTCGGCGCGGCTGGTCAGCACGATGGGCACCTTCGCACCGAGCACGATGCCGGCGGTGGCGGCGTCGCCCATGTATTCGAGCTGCTTGGCGAGCATGTTGCCGCTCTCCAGGTCGGGCACGACCAGCACGTCGGCCTGCCCCGCCACCGGCGAGGCGATGCCCTTGACGCGCGCGGCGGCCGCCGAGACGGCGTTGTCGAAGGCCAGCGGGCCGTCGAGCACGCCGCCGGCGATCTGGCCGCGGTCGGCCATCTTGCACAGCGCGGCGGCGTCGAGCGTGGCGGCCATGCGCGGGTTGACCGTCTCCACCGCCGCCAGGATGGCGACGCGCGGCTCGGCCACGCCGATGGCGTGCGCCAGGTCGATGGCGTTGCGGATGATGTCGGCCTTGTCTTCCAGCGTCGGCGCGATGTTGATGGCGGCGTCGGTGAGGATGAAGGGGCGCGGGTAGGCCGGCGTCTGCATCAGGAAGCAGTGCGACAGGCGCCGCTTGGTGCGCAGGCCGGCGCGGGCGTCGAGCACCGCGCTCATCAGTTCGTCGGTGTGCAGGCTGCCCTTCATCAGCGCCTCCACCGCACCCTGGCCGGCCAGTTCGGCGGCGCGGGCGGCGGCGGCGTGGCTGTGGGGCACGTCCTCGATGGCGATACCCGCGAGATCGACGCCGGCGGCGAGCGCGGCGGCCTCCACCTTGGCGCGCGGGCCGACCAGCACGGGCTCGATCAGCCCGGCACGGCACGCGTCCATGGCGCCGCCCAGGCTCAACGCATCGCAGGGATGCACCACCGCGACGCGGATGGCGCCCAGCGGCTTCACGTGCGCCAGCAGGCGCGGCAGGCCGTCGCCGGCGGCGTTGATGCGCACCTCGGGCAGCGTGGCGGCGGCGCGCTCGATCTTCTCGGTGGGCGCGAGCACGCTGGCCTCGCCCTCGATCACCGCCTCGCCGGCCTGGTTGGTGCAGGCGCAGGCCAGGGTCAGGCGCTTCCTCGCCTCGTCGCGCGCCGCCACGGTGGCGGTGATGGTGAGCGTGTCGCCCACGCGCACCGGGCGCAGGAACTTCAGCGTCTGCCCCAGGTACACGGTGCCCGGCCCGGGCAGCCGCGTGCCCAGCACGGCCGAGATGAGCGCCCCGCCCCACATGCCGTGCGCGATCACGCCGTGGAAGCGGGTGGAGGCGGCGAACTCCGCGTCGAGGTGCTGCGGGTTCACGTCGCCCGAGAGCACGGCGAAGAGCTGGATGTCCTGCGCGGTGAGCGTGCGCTGGATGCTCGCGCTGTCGCCGACGGCGATCTCGTCGAAGGTGCGGTTGCGGATCAGGCCGAGGTCGGCGGTGGTGTCGTTCATGTCAGCCGAGGATGTGAAAACCGGCATCGACGTACAGCGTGCTGCCGGTGATGTTGCGCGCCGCGTCGCTGGCCAGGAAGGCGCACAACGCGCCGACGTCGTCGATGTCCACCAGCCGCCGCAGCGGCGCGCGGCGGCGTGCGTCGTCCAGCAGCGCATCGAAGTTCGGGATGCCCGAGGCCGCCCGCGTCGCCAGCGGGCCGGGCGAGACGGCGTTGACGCGGATGCCCTTCGGGCCCAGTTCCGCCGCCAGGTAGCGCGTGCCGGCCTCCAGCGCGGCCTTCACCGGGCCCATCACGCCGTAGTCGGGGATGACCTCCTCGGCGCCGACGTAGCTCATGGTCATCAGGCTGCCGCCGTCCTTCATCAGCGGCTCGGCCAGGCGCGCCATGCGCGCGAAGGAGTGGCACGAGATGTCCATCGCCCGCGCGAAGCCCTCGCGCGAGGTGTCGACCACGCGGCCGTGCAGGTCGCCCTTCGGCGCGAAGGCGATGGAATGCAGCACGAAGTCGAGCTTTCCCCATTGCTGCGCGATCGCGTCGAACAGCGCCGCCATCTGCGCCGGCTGCTCCACGTCCAGCGGCAGCGCGACGGCGGCCTGCACCTGCCGCGCCAGCGGCTCGACGTGGGGGCGCGCCTTGTCGTTGAACCAGGTCACGGCCAGCTCGGCGCCGGCGTCGTGGAAGGCCCTGGCGCAGCCCCAGGCGATGCTGTGCTCGTTGGCGATGCCGACCACCAGGCCCCTGCGGCCCTGCAGCGAAAGGCGGCCCACCTAGCGTTCCTTCACGTACTGGCCCGGCGCATCGGCCAGCGCCTCGCCCATGCGCGGCGGCTTCACCCGCGCGCCGGAATGCGCGGCCAGCCACTGCTGCCACGCCGGCCACCACGAGCCGGCGTGCTCCGGCGCCTGCGCCAGCCACTCGTCGGGCGCGAGGCCGTGTTCGCCGGCCGGGCGCGTCAGCAGGCGATGGCTGCGCCGCGAGTCGGGCACGGGCGGATTGACGATGCCGGCGTTGTGCCCGCCGGTGGTCAGGGCGAAGGTGATCTCGGCCGGGCTGAGGAAGTGCAGCTTGTGCACCGAGCGCCAGGGCGCCACGTGGTCGGTGAGCGTGCCCACCATGAAGGTCGGCAGGCGCAGGCTGCCCAGCGAGACGGGCCGGCCGTCGACCGGGAAGCGGCCCTCGCTCAGGTCGTCGTCGAGGAACAGGTGGCGCAAGTATTCCGAATGCATGCGCGCCGGCATGCGGGTGGCGTCGGCGTTCCAGGCCATCAGGTCGTTCATCGGCGCGCGCACGCCCAGCAGGTATTCGTTGACCATGCGCGACCACAGCAGGTCGTAGCTGCGCAGCATGCTGAAGGCGCCGGCCATCTGCTGCGCGGTGAGGTAGCCGGTCTGCTGCATCTGCGCCTCCAGCAGGCTGAGCTGGCTCTCATCGATGAACAGGCCCAGCTCGCCGGGCTCGGAGAAGTCGGTCTGCGCGGCGAAGTAGGTGGTGGTCGCCAGCCGATCGTCGCCGTCGCGCGCCATCGCCGCGGCGCCGATGGCCAGCAGCGTGCCGCCCAGGCAGTAGCCGGTGGCGTGCACCTTGCGCTTCGGGCAGATGGCGTTGACCGCGTCGAGCGCGGCGCGCAGGCCGAGGTCGAGGTAGTCCTGCATCCCCAGGTCGCGCTCGGCCTCGTGCGGGTTCTTCCACGAGATGCAGAACACCGTGTGGCCCTGCTCGACCAGGTACTTCACCAGCGAGTTGTGCGGCGAGAGGTCGAGGATGTAGTACTTCATGATCCAGGCCGGCACGATCAGCACCGGCTCGGCGTGCACGGTGGGGGTGGCCGGGGCGTACTGGATCAGCTCGATCAGCCGGTTGCGCAGCACGACCCTGCCCGGCGTGACGGCCACCTCGTGCCCGACGCGGAAGCGCTCGGTGCCGGCCGGCGGCGCGCCGTCGGCCTGGCGCTGCAGGTCTTCCGCCCAATGGGCGAAGCCGCGCACCAGGTTGGCGCCGCCCTCGCGCAGCGTGCGCTCGATCACCACCGGGTTGGCCCAGGGCAGGTTGCCGGGCGAGAGCATGTCCAGCCACTGCCGCGCGCCGAAGGCCACCAGGTCCTCGTGGTGGCGCTCCACGCCGGGCACGCCGCGGGTGGCGGCCTCCCACCAGCGCTGCGCGGCCAGGAAGGATTCGCGCCACAGGCTGAACGGCCACTGCTGCCACTCGGGTGCGGCGAAGCGGCGGTCGGACGCGACCTCGGCCGGCTCGGCGTCGAACAGGCTGCGGCGCGCGAAGGCCGCCAGGTCCTGCATCTGCTGCAGGCCCTGCTGCGCCAGCAGGGCCCGCTTGCCGGGCGCCGACATGAGGTGGGTGCTCCAGTCCAGCGTGGCCAGCATGCCGGCCGCCGGCGAGAGCGCGCCGGTCGCGCGGGCCAGCGCGGCACGGGCCTGGGTGTCGAGGTCCGAAGCGGGAGAGGCGTTGGAAGACGTGGTGCGGTGCATGCGGCAGGAAGGCGGAGGTCGGCAGGCGTGCAGTGCGGAGCGGGAGCGGCCGCACGGCGGGTCGACCGCAGGGTAGCGGCAACCGGCCGGCCGCCGCTACCCTTCGCCTGCGTCGGACGCCGGGTATTGGGCTTCGATTGATCCATGTCAATCAGAGCCGCGAATCCCGCCCATTGCCCGCACGCGGCGCTGCCGTATTGCCCCCATCGCGGCGCCGGCTGTGGTTCCATCGGCGCATGACGATGCCCGCCGCTTCCCTTGCCGCCGGATCCGCAGACACCGCCCCCTCTTCCGACACTCCCGCCGCCGCGCACGCCTGGCATGCGCTGGCGGCCGACGCCGCGCTCCAGCGCCTGGGCGCCTCGGGCGACGGGCTGTCCGCCGACGAAGCGCGCCGGCGCCTGGCGCGCCACGGCCCCAACGAACTGCCCGCCGCGGCGCGCGTCTCGCCGCTGCGCCGCTTCCTGTCGCAGTTCCAGAACGCGCTGATCCTGTTCCTGCTGGCCGCCGCGGTGCTCGCGGGCGCGCTCGGCCACCTGGTGGACGCGGCGGTGATCGTCGGCGTCGTGCTGGTCAACGCCGTCGTCGGCTTCGTGCAGGAAGGCAAGGCCGAGGAGGCGATGGACGCGCTGCGCGCCATGCTGGCCCCGCATGCCCGCGTGCTGCGCGACGGCCACCGCGCCCAGGTGCCGGTGGCCGAGCTGGTGCCGGGCGACGTGGTGCTGCTGGAGGCCGGCGACCGCGTGCCGGCCGACCTGCGCCTGCTGCGCGCCCGCGGCCTGCTGGTGGACGAGGCCGTGCTCACCGGCGAATCCGTCGCCAGCGTGAAGCACGAGGGCCCCGTCGCCGCCGACGCGGCGCTGGGCGACCGCGCCTCGATGGCCTATTCCGGCACGCTGGTGGCGGCCGGGCAGGCGCAGGGCGTGGTGGTGGCCACCGGCCGCCACACCGAGATCGGCCACATCAGCAGCCTGCTGGGCTCGGTGCAGTCGCTGGTCACGCCGCTGCTGCGGCAGATCGATGCCTTCGGCCGGCGCTTCACGCTGTTCTGCATCGCGGGCGCGGCGCTGCTGTTCGCCTTCGCGGTCGGCGTGCAGGGCGCGGCCTGGCTCGATGCGCTGATGGTCGTGGTCGCCATCGCGGTGAGCCTGGTGCCCGAGGGGCTGCCGGCCGTCATCACCATCACGCTGGCCATCGGCGTGCGGCGCATGGCGGCGCGGCGCGCCATCGTGCGCCGGCTGCCGGCGGTGGAGACGCTGGGCGCCACCACCGTCATCTGCTCCGACAAGACGGGCACGCTCACGCGCAACGAGATGACGGCCAGCCGCGTGGTGGCCGAGGGCGCCGTCATCGCTGTCAGCGGCTCGGGCTACGCGCCGGTGGGCGCGCTCGAACTGCCGCCCGGCTGCGGTGCCCTGCCCGCCCACGCGCGCCGGCTGATCGAATGCGGCCTGCTGTGCAACGACGCGCAGCTCGCGCAACAGGGCCGCGAATGGAAGGTCGACGGCGACCCGATGGAAGGCGCCCTGGTGGCGCTGGCGACGAAGGCCGGCCTGGACGCCGCCGCGCTGCGCGCCGGCCATCCGCGCAGCGACGAGATCCCCTTCGACGCGCAGCACCGCTTCATGGCCACGCTGCATGCGCGCGCCGACGGCAGTGCCGAGCTGCTGGTCAAGGGCGCGCCCGAGCGCGTGCTGGCGATGAGCACCGGCCAGCTCGACGCGCACGGCCAGGTCCGGCCGCTGCAGCCCGCGCAGTGGGAGGCCGCCATCGCCGAGGCCGCTGCCGCCGGCGAGCGCGTGCTCGGCTTCGCCGCCCGCCGGCTGCCTGCCCTGCCCGACGGCGCCGACGCGCTGGATTTCGGCGACGTGCGCGAGCTGGTGTTCCTCGGCGTCATCGGCTTCATCGACCCGCCGCGCGCCGAGGCCACCGCCGCCGTGGCCGACTGCCGCAGCGCCGGCATCGCCGTGAAGATGATCACCGGCGACCATGCCGCCACCGCCGCCGCCATCGCCGCGCAGCTCGGCCTGGCCGAGCGGCCGGTGGTCGCCACCGGCGCCGACGTGGACGCCGCCAGCGACGAGGAACTGCGCGGCCTGGCGCGGCGCGCCAGCGTCTTCGCCCGCACCAACCCCGAGCACAAGCTGCGCGTGGTGCGCGCCCTGCAGGCCGAGGGCCAGGTGGTGGCGATGACCGGCGACGGCGTGAACGACGCGCCCTCGCTCAAGCAGGCCGACGTGGGCGTGGCGATGGGCCACAAGGGCACCGACGCCGCCAAGGAGGCGGCGCAGATCGTGCTGGCCGACGACAACTTCGCCAGCATCGTCGCCGCCGTGAGCGAGGGCCGCACCGTCTACGACAACATCCGCAAGGTGATCGCCTGGACGCTGCCGAGCAACGGCGGCGAGGTGCTGGCCATCGTCGCCGCCATGCTTCTGGGCCTGACGCTGCCCATGACCACGCCGCAGATCCTGTGGATCAACATGATCCTCACCATCTCGCTGGGGCTGGTGCTGGCTTTCGAGCCGCCCGAGCCGGGCGTGATGCAGCGCCCGCCGCGCAGGCCCAAGGCGCCGCTGCTCTCGCCCTTCATGCTGTGGCGGGTGGCGGTGGTGTCGCTGCTGTTCATGGCCGGCAGCTTCGGCATCTTCTTCTGGGCCATGCACCGCGGCCACTCGGTGGAGCTGGCGCGCACCATGGTCGTCAACACGCTGTGCGTGCTGGAGATCTTCTACCTCTTCAACGTACGCTACCTGCACGTGCGCTCCTTCACCTGGCGCGGCGCCAGGGGCACGCCGGCGGTGCTGGCGGCGATGGCGCTGGTGGTGGCGGCGCAGCTCGCCTTCACCTACGCGCCGTGGATGCAGCGCCTGTTCGACTCGCGCGCCGTGCCGCTGGTGGACGGCGCGGCGATCCTCGCCATCGGCCTGGCCTGCATGGTGCTGCTGGAGATCGAGAAGGCGCTGCTGCGCCGCTGGGGCGTGTTCGAGGAACTGGCCGCGCCCCGCCCTTCGTCGTCGCCCACCCGGGAGTTCTTCACATGAACGCATCCGCTTCCTCCTCCCCGCCGCCGGCCCTGCTGCTGGCCACCGACCTCGGCCCGCGCTGCGACCGCGCGCTCGACCGCTGCGTGCAGCTCGCGCGGCAGTGGCACGCGCCGGCCGTCGCGCTGACCGTGGTGGACCCGTCGCTGCAGCCGCCGCTGCGCCCCTTCGACCGCCAGCCGCAGCCCTCGCCGCTGTCGGTGGCCGAGCGGCGGCTGCGCTGCGACCTGGCCGGCTCGCCGGTGGCGATGCGCGTGCGCGTCGAGCAGGGCGACGTGGCGGACAAGGTGATCGCCGCCGCGCAGGCCGAAGGCAGCGGCCTCGTGGTCACCGGCGTGGCGCGGCACGAGGCGCTCAGCCGCATCGTGCTGGGCTCCACCGTGGACGCGCTGGCGCGCCGCCTGCCGGTGCCGCTGCTGGTGGTGCGCTGCCGCGTGCGCGGCCCCTACCTGCAGGTGCGCGTGGCGACCGACTTCTCCGACGCCGCACGGCATGCGCTGGAGCAGGCGGCACGCCTGTTCCCGCAGGCGCGCTTCACCGTCTTCCACGCCTTCGGCAACCCCTACCCGGTGCTGGCCGGCATGGACGCCGGCGAGGCCCGGCGCGCCGGCCACGACGCCGCCCAGCGCGAGATGCTGGCCTGGCTGGCCGAGGCCGACCTGCCGCAGGACACGCGCGACCGCATCGAATTGGCGCTGGCGTACGGCGACGCCGCGCACCTGCTGTCGCAGCACGGCGAGCGCTGCCCGGAGGAACTGATCGTGATGGGCACCCGCGGCCGCGGCGCCCTGGCCACGCTGCTCTTGGGCAGCACCGCGCAGCGCGCGCTGGAGATGGCCGAGGGGGACATGCTGGTCGTCCCGCCTGCGCGGGACGCATGAGCGCCGCCCGGCCGCCCGAAGGCGCTCGCACCGCAGCCGGAGGCGAAGGTACCCCAATGAGCGCCCCCAGGGCCGGGCTGTGCCCGGCCCCCCCCGCGGGGGGCAAGAAAACTTGGGGCGGCCCGGCGTTTTCTTGAAAGGCGGGTGGTCAGGCCGTCGGGCGCTGCTCGAAGGCGGGAGGCAGCTCGCCGTCGTCCGCCGCGTCGCCCACCTCGACGCGCGTGACCTGCGCGGCCGGCGGTCCCTGCCGCGCCCAGCCGGCCAGCGCCTGCACGGCGGCCGCATCGCCTGCGGCCACCGCCTCCACGGTGCCGTCGCGCCGGTTGCGCACCCAGCCGCGCAGTCCCAGCGGTAGCCCACGCTCTGCACGTGGCCGTTGTAAGGATGCGCCGGCGAATGTGCGGCATGCCAAGGACTCCTGTCCGTGGTTTGGCTCAAATTGTTGCTACGGGCGTCACGGGCGACCCCACCGCGCCCGGCAACCGCAATGGCGGCGCGGTCAGTAGGAACGCCGACCGCCGTTCACGTCGGAGGGCCTCGGCGAGCGGACCTAGATGCCACAACTCCCCCAGGGGGATGCCCTGCTTGAACAGGCACAGCTCATGCAGCGGCAGTCGGGCACCACACGTGTGCGGGCCGCCTGCGGGGATATCCTCAACGCCGTAGTTGTCGGCGCACAGCGCAGCAATGCCGCTGTCGACGATCCATCGCAGCAGCCGCTCGTCCCGCCCGTCGAGCACGGCGCACAGCGCGTCGCGCAGCGCCGGCTCGGGCGCACCGGCCATCTCCAGCACTTGGTCGGCAAAGCCCGTGTAGAGGCACAGGATGTCGCCAGCCTGCAGGTCCACGTCGGCCGCCTCCAGCGCCCTCATGAACGGCTCATAGCCGATGCGCATGCGCTGCAGCCCGGCCAGCGCCTTGAGGTCGAGCAGCACGCCGCGGCTCTGTATGGCCTTGGCCGCGAACGCGTCGATGCCCAGGCGACGCGCGCCCCCCGGTCTGCCCTGCGCGTCGTCGGGGCCGATCAGATCCTCCCCGGCCCGGAAACCGTTGTAGTAGACGGCTTGCGGCGTACCGCTGCCGCTGGCGTCGAACAGGTGCCCCACGTGGGAGAAGCCGTCCCACTGCGTCGAATACTGGGTGTGCAGCAGTACGGCGTCGTCGCACAGCACGTCGGTCTGCCCCAGCGCGGCGTCGCCGATCGGCAGGTTGAACACCGGCTTTTCGTCCCGCAGCGTGGGCTGCAGCCGTGGCGGAAAACGGCGCGGATTCAGCAGGTTGCCACCCGGCAGGTCCAGCGGCAGGCTCAGGCAGAAGCTCTGCCCCGTGCGCACTTCGCTCATCGCGCGCAGCACGCAGTCCGGCGTGATCAGATTCAGGCGCCCGAGTTGGTCGTCGTCGCCGAAGTCGCCCCAGTTCGACTGCGGCGGCCGATGGCGCCAGCGCCGCGCATCGGGTTCGCGCGTCATGGCTCGCCGCGCTCGGACGCAGCCACCGCCATGTTCCACAGGTCCTGCCCGATCGGACGGCTGCGCTCTTCGAACGCATGGGCCACCAGCCCCGCCACGCGCCCGATGAGGGTCAGCGCCTTGCCGAACTCGGGGCTCAGGCCGAGGTCCAGCAGGACGGCCGCCTTGGCCCCCGTCGCGTTGAGCGGCATCGGGCGGCCGACTTGCGCCGACAGCGCCTGCGCCAGTTGCAGGGCGAAGCGGAAGTGCCGACCGAAGTAACCCTCCTCCTGGGCGATGCGCTGGGCCCGCAATGCGCGCGGATCGCCCTGCGTATGGATCGGGTGGCCGAAGCCGGGGATCTTGCCGCGCGCCGCGCGGCTGCGGGCCACCGCCGCATCCGCAGCCTGGCGCAGTTGCGCGTCGCTGGGATCGTCCTGGGTTTGCAGCCCGCTGAGCGCTTCCTGCATGAAACGGGCACTGACCTCAACCGTGCCGAGAAAGCGGCTGCCCGCGCCAAGGAGCCCGGCCGCGACCGCGCCCTGCAGCGATTCGGGAGCGCCATGCAGCGTCAGCCGCGTGGCCAAGGCGCTGGGCGTCAGCCCGTGGTCGATCGACGTCACGAGAGAGTTGTTGACCATCCGTCGCATCCGCTCGTCTGGAAACTCGCCCAGGATCGCCAGGCACAGCACATCGACGAAATCATGCTTGTCCAGCAGATCGTCGACGAGATCGTGGCCGCGGACGCGGATGTGGTCGGCGTCCCCATCCCCGATGTAGCTCTTGAACATGGTGCCTCCTCAGCGCGCCTCGGCGCCCGCACCCTTCACGATCTCGCGCCAGCGCGGCACCTCCGATTCGACGAAGGACTGGAACGCGGCATCGGACAGCCCCATCGGGTAGCTTCCAATCTTGGCCATGGCCGCCTTCACATCGGCCGATTCCGTCGCGCGGGCGATCTCGCGCGCCAGGCGCGCCACGATGGCGTCCGGCGTGCCGCGCGGAACGAACACGCCCGACCATCCCTCCAGCGCCGCATCCGGATGACCCGCCTCGCCGACCGTGGGCACGTCGGGCAGGACGTCCATCCGCGACTTGCCATTGATGGCCAGCGCCCGCAGGCGCCCGCCGGCCACGTGCTGCAGTACGCTTTCCGCGTAGCTGAACGACAGGTCCACATTGCCGGCGAGAAGGTCGGTCATGGACGACTGGTTGTTGTAAGGCACGTGGGTGAAGCCGACCTGGGTGGCATTCTGGAACTTCGCGGCCGCCAGGTGCGTCTGCGTTCCGATCCCCGACGAGGCGTAGGTCAGGCGTCCCGGGGAACGGCGCGCAGCCTCCAGCAATTCCTTCAGGCTGCGCCAGGGCCGCTCGGCAGGCACCACGAGCACCGTCGATTGGCGGAACAGCGAATGAACGCCGCGCAGATCCTGGGCCGGGTTGACTCGCCCATTGGGATACAGCGCGGCATTCGCGGCCTGGGTGCCGTGCGTCCCGTACATCAGCGTGTAGCCGTCGGCCGACGCGCGCGCCACGTATTCCGTTCCGATGGAGCCGCCCGCGCCAGGCTTGTTCTCCACCACCACCGGCTGGCCCAGCGCCGTCGCGAGATGACGCGCGATCATGCGGCCCTGGTTGTCGGCGATATTGCCCGTGCCAAAGGGCACCACCAGCGTGATAGGCCGCGCCGGATAGTCCTGCGCCATGGCCGCACCTGCATGCATGCCGGCTGCGGCAAGCCAGGCCAGGGCCAGGCCGCCGCCGAGAAGTTGTCTGCGCTTCAAATCTTTCATTGCGTTCTCCCAGAATTTCAATAGGAATGGCGGCCCGCCGTCGCGCCGGCATCCACCGGCAGGATGGTTCCGGTCACCCAGCCCGCCTCGTCGCTGGCGAGGTAGCGGATCGCGTGACCCACGTCCCAGCCGCTGCCCTCGGTCTGCAGAAACGAGCGCTTGCGCCGGATCTCCCGAACTTCCTCGCTCATGCCGCGGGCAAACACCATGGGTGTGTGCACCATGCCCGGCGCCACGCAGTTGACCCGGATGCCCTGCGCGCCATGGTGCGCCGCCATGGCGCGGGTCATGTTCACGACAGCCCCCTTGGAGGTGGGGTACAGCAGGCTCGGATGTCCGCCGATCAGGCCGGCGACCGAGGCCACGTTAACGATCGACCCCTTGCCCTGCGCGAGCATGTGCGGGATGGCATGACGCGCCATCAACATCATGGCGGTGACGTTGATGCGCAATGCCTGATCCCAGGCCTGCAGGTCCAGGTCGACGGCGGTGCCCTGCGGTCCGCCGACGCCGACGTTGTTCACGAGGACGTCGACGCGGCCCCAGCGCCCGACGGCCTGCCCGACGGCGCCTCGGCACGCCTCGTCGCTGCCGACATCGCACACGCAGACCTCGGCTTCGCCGCCCTCCTGCGCGATCATCTCCTGGGTTCTGCGGGCCCACGCCTCCACCGCGTCGATCAGCAGCACCCGGGCGCCGTCGCGCGCCAGCAGGATGGCCGCGGCGCGGCCGTTGCCGATGCCCTCGGCACGCGAGCCGGCGCCGGTGACGATGGCCACCCGCTCCTTCAGCGAACGGTCGAAACTGCGTTGATTGGATTCCATGGGAACGTATCCGCCTGTCTGTCTGGTTTCAATGAATGGCGCGGGCATGGCCGCTCCAGTAGCGCTCGCGAAGCGCCTTCTTGTCCGGCTTGCCCAGCGTGGTCAGCGGCAGGGCCTGCTCGAAATCGACCGTCTTGGGCGTGCACACGGCCCCCTTGGCACGGCGCACGAGTTCACGGACCTCCTCGGCCTCCACATGGGCCTGGGGCCGCCGCACGACCACCGCTTTCACGGCCTCGCCCCAGCGCTCGTCCGGCACGCCGATGACCGCCACGGCGGCCACCGCCGGATGCTGTGCGATGACATCCTCCACTTCCTTGGGATAGACATTGAAGCCCCCGGAGATGACCATGTCCTTGCGCCGGTCGACCAGGTGGTAGTAGCCGTGCTCGTCCCGCCGGGCCATGTCCCCCGTGTGCAGCCAGCCGCTGCGCAGGACTTGCGCTGTCAGTTCCGGCTGTCTCCAGTAGCCGTCCATGACCAGCGGGCTGCGCACGCACAGTTCGCCCACCTCTCCCGGCGCGACCGGCTGATCCTTGTCGTCCAGCAGCGCCACCGTCACGCCCGGATACGGCATGCCCGCGCAAGAGAGGGTGTCCACGTCCGTGCGTGCATGGTCCTGCGCCGTCAGATGCAGGATGTTGCTGGGGCACTCCGTCTGACCGTAGCTTTGCGACAGCACCGGACCGATGCGCTGCATGGCCTCACGGATGCGGGCCGGGGCCATCGGCGAGGCGCCGTAGGACAGCAGCTTCAGCGACGAAAAATCCGCCGTCGCACAACGCGGATGATCCAGCAGCTTGTAGATCATGGTCGGCACCAGGAACACCGACTCGATCCGGTGCTGCTCCACGGCATCGATGAAACGCTCCGGGTCGAAGCCGCGCTGGAGCACGAAGGTGCCGCCCATCACCAGCGTCGGCACGATCATCGCGCCGGCTCCGTGGGAAATGGGCGTGGGGCACAGCACGCGCGCACCCGGCGGCATCCCGCGCGCCGCCATCAGCAGGACCGCCTGCATCCACACCGAGCGGTTGGCCAGCATCACGCCCTTGGGCTTTCCCGTGGTGCCGCCGGTGTAAGCCAGCCGGATGATGTCAGTGCTGGCAGCATGCGAAATCAGCGGCTCCGGCGCCAGGGCGCCGGCGAGTGTCCAGAAGTCGTCCAGTCCGTCGCACCGGCCGTGCGAAAACCAGTGCGGCACGCCGGCGCAGCCCGCGCGCAATTCGATCGCGCGCTGCCGATGCGCCTCCTCGGAAATGAACACCGAGGGCTGCGCGTCATGGACGATGTAGGCGTGGTCGTCGTATCCGCCCATGGCGTGCAGCGTCACGGATCGCAGCCCGAGCAGATAGGCTGCGGCCATCACGACGAAGACCTCCGTCCGGTTCCCGGAAAGCTGCATCACGCCGTCGCCGCGCCCCAAGCCCAGCGACCGGAAGGCCGCCATGGCCTGCCCGATGCGCCGGCCCAGTTCACGGTAGGTGATGGAACCGTCATCGTCGACGAACGCCACCCGGTCCGGATGGCGGCCGATGGCGCAGGCGATCATCTCGCCGATGGAGCCGCCCGCGTGCACGCTCGCCGGCGCGCACACCGGCCCTGCTGCGGCCGTCATTGCTTGGGCACCCCGGCGGCCGCGACGGCCGCCTTCCAGGTCGCCAGTTCCTGACGGATGAACTCACCGAAGGCTTCGGGCGCTCCGCCCTTGAGTTCGCTGCCCGTGTCCATTGCGCGAGCCACGACTTCCGCAGACCTGATCGCCTTGTTGCCCGCGTCGTTGAGCGTGCGGATGATGCCTTCGGGCGTGCCCTTGGGCACCAGGAAGCCGCCCCAGGCGGCCACGCTGTAACCGGGCACGCCGTCGGCATCGACGGTGGGCAGTTCCGGCAGAACGGGCGAACGCTCCAGTCCCGATGTCGCGAGCCCGCGCAGCTTGCCTCCCTTGACGAACGGCAATGAAGCCGAGAGGGTGTCGACCATGAAATCGACCTGGCCGGACATCAGGTCCGTCAGCGCCGGCGAACTGCCCTTGTAGGGCACGTGCAGCGCGTCGATGCCCGCCTTGCTGCAGAGCAAGGCGCCCGCCAGATGCTGGGTGCTGCCCAGCCCAGCCGACGCATAGGTGAGCTTGCCCGGCTTCGACTTCGCCAACTGGATCAACTCGCGGGTCGACGCGACGCCCAGGTCGTTGCGCACCAGCAGCACCATCAAGGTGCGGCTGACGTTGAGCACCGGGGCAAAGTCCCCCACCGGGTCATAGGGCAGCTTGGCAAACACATTCGGATTGATGCCGTGAATGGTGCTGGTCGTATAGAACAGCGTGTACCCATCGGGCGCGCTGCGCGCGACGGCCTCCGCCGCGATGTTCCCGGAGGCGCCCGGCCGGTTCTCCACCACGATGGGCTGACCCAGAATTTCGGCCATCTTCTGAGCCACCAGGCGTGCCGAGTTGTCAGTGGCGCCGCCGGGCGGAAAACCCAGCACCAGGCGCACCGGCCTCTGCGGAAAGCCGCCGGCTTGCGCCAACGCAAGTGCCGGCAGAGTGCCCAGCGATGCCATCAGGAGCGAGCGGCGCGACAAGACAGGCGCCCCTTCGCGGCCCTGCGCCGCGTCGCCGGAACATTGAGGGATATCAGATGTGGTGAATCGATTCATGATGAAGGCGATCCTAGAATATGAATCGATTCATTTCATAGGTATTTGTACGGATGTGCTGCTGTCCTGTGCTGAAATACGCCCCAGCCGGCAGGAGGCCGCGGTTTCCCGATGAATGACAGAAAGATTCGAATCCAGGACGTGGCCGCGATGGCAGGCGTGTCCGTGGGCAGCGCTTCGCGCGTGCTCAACAGGGCCGCCAACGTCTCGCTGGACGTGCGAGAGAAGGTCGAGCGCGCCATGGTGGCGCTGCAGTATCAGCCCAGCCACACGGCAAGAGCTCTTCGGTCACGCAGCAGCCGCACCATCGGATGCATGTTCTCCGACGTCACCAATCCGCTCTACGCGCGGGCATTCCGCGCCCTCGAAGAAAGCTTTCGCGCCGACGGCTACATGCTGCTGCTGGCGCACGGGCTGAACGACGTACAGCGCGAACTGGAAAGCCTGCGCACCTTCCAGGCACGCGGCATGGACGGCGTGATCTGCGCGCCCGGACACGAGCAGGCGCCCGAACTGGTCGCGATGATCAATGCGATGTCGATGCCCGTGGTGCTCTACGACCGCAAGATGCCCGGCACGCGGGCGGACACGCTGCTGTTTGACCATGTGGACGGGATGAAGCGTGCCTGCGCGCACCTTTTCGGCCTCGGGCACGAGCGCATTGCGCTGGCGCTCTGGAACGCAGGCAGCCGCCCGGTCCGCAAGCGGATCGAGGGCTATCGCGCCGCCTATCGCGGCGCAGGGATGGCAGCGCCCGATCTCATCCTGCGGCAGCCCACGCCCACCAGTTCCGTCTACGACGAACTGCTGCGGCTGCTGGACGGCCCCGACCCGCCCACCGCCCTGATCGCGCAGGGCACCCACATCCTGGTGAGCGCCTTGCGCGCAGTGGCGCGCACCGGCCGGCGGATTCCCGCCGATTTTTCTGTCGTGAGCATCGGCGACAGCGATTTCACGCAGACGCATGATCCGGCGATCTCGGCGTTGCGCACCGACGCAGAGCTGGTGGCAGCGCACGCGAAGGCCCTGCTGCTGGAGCGCCTGGCTCCAGGCGCCGACCCCATGGCTCCTCCTCGCAGCATCACCGTGCCCTACGACCTCATCGAGCGAGAGTCCTGGGCAGCGCGCGGCGCGGCCGTGTAAAGACCGTCAGCCGCGCCCGAAGCGCCGCGGATCGAAGGGCGCCAGCTCGGGCCAGGCGCGGCGCTCGGCCAGCAGCCGCGCCACCCACCGGCCGGTGCGCGCCGAACCGCCCAGGCCCACGTGGCCGTGGCCGAAGGCGAGCACCACGTCGTCGCTGCCACGCGCCAGGCCGATGCAGGGCAGCCCGTCGGGCAGGCTGGGGCGGTGGCCCAGCCACGTCGTCATCTGCGCGGGCGGGACATCGAGCGCCGGGAACATCGAGGCCAGGTGCCGGCGCAGGATCTCGGCGCGCCGCCAGTCGGGCGCCGCCGCCAGGCCGGCGATCTCGACCTGGCCGGCGGCGCGCAGGCCGTCGCGCATCGCGTGCACGATCAGCTTGCCGTCGGCGGCCATCATGGGCGTGCGCGGGCCGGGCGCCGTCACGCCCGGCAGCACGACGTGGTAGCCGCGCTCCGATTCGAGCGGCACCGGCGTGCCCGCCTGCGCCGCCAGTTCCCCCGAGCGCGCGCCGGCGCTGACGACGGCGGCGTCGGCCGGCAGCTCGCCCGCGTCCGTCAGCACGGCGCGCAGACGGCCGCCCTCGATGCGCAGGCCGGTCGCGCGGGCCGCGCGGCGCCGTGCGCCCAAGTGCTCGGCATGGCGCGCCAGCGCGGCCACGTAGGCGCCCGGCTGCCGGCAGTGGCCGGCCTCGGGCACGAAGATGCCGAGCGTGTAGCGCGCGTCGAGGTCGGGTTCGCGCACACGCAGTTCGGGCCCGTCCCATTCCTCCCACTGCACGCCGCAGCGGGCCCGCACGCGCCAGGCCAGCGCATCGCCCTCGAATTCGGCGCGCGAGCGGTACACGTGAAGCAGGCCGTGCTGCTCGACCAGTTCGGGCACGCCGGCCTCCCGCGCCAGCTCGCGGTGCAGCGCAGGCGCGTCCGCGAGCAGGGTGCGCAGCGCCTCGGCGATGCGCTGCACGCGCGCCTCGGTCCAGCCCGAGGCGAGGTAGCGCAGCAGCCACGGCAGCGCGCGCGGCAGGTAGCCCCAGCGCACCGCCAGCGGGCCGAGCGGATCGGCCAGCCAGCCGGGCACCTTGCGCCAGGCGCCGGGCAGCGCTGGCGGCACCACCGAATGCGAGGAGAACCAGCCGGCGTTGCCGAAGCTGCTCGCCTGCTCGCCGCCCGGCTCGCCGGGCTCCAGCAGCGTGACCTGCAGCCCGCGCCGCAGCGCCTCGATGGCGCTGGCGCAGCCCACCGCGCCGGCGCCGATCACCACCACGTGGCGCTGTCCGCCGCCCGATGCCGTCGTGCTCATGCAGGGATGGTAGGCACGGCCGCGCCGGGCTTCATCGGCGGTGCCTGAAAGTCCACAGCAGCACGATGAGCGCAGCCACCGTGAGCGCCAGGCCGAGCAGCCCGAAGACGGGAATGCCGCCCCACGTCGGCCCCCAGCCCAGCACCCGCGGCGCCAGGCCGAGCACGAAGGCGGCGGCCACGATGGCGATGGCCAGCCGGGTGGCCGCACGTTCCAGTGCATCGGCGATGCGGTCGAAGTGCCGCACCTCCACCTCGGCATGCACCCGGCCCTGCTTGAGGTGATGCAGCACGAGCCGCAGCACCTGCGGCAGGTCGCCGGCCATGTCGTAGAGCTGCGCGGCCGCGGCCCTGCCGCGCGCGCCGACGGCACCCGCCGAATAGCGCGCTGCCATGGCGCTGCGCACCATCGGCGCCACGGTGGCGACGAGATCGAGCGCCGGATCGAGCCGCCTGAGCATGCCGTCGGCCGTCGCCAGCGCCTTGAACAGCAGCGCCAGATCGGCCGGCAGGTACAGGCTCGCGCCGCGCACGATGGCCATGAAGTCGTCGATCGCCTGCACCAGGTCGTGCACGCCGCCGCCGTGCCGGGCGACGAAGCGCTCGGCGCCGGCCGCGAGCGCGGCGACGTCCGGCGCGCCGCCCTCGGAAAGATCGAGCATCACGCCGACCAGCGCATCCGCGTCGCCGCCGACGATGGCGGCCAGCACCGACAGCAGCTGCTCGCGCCGCCGCGGCGACAGGCGCCCGACCATGCCGAAGTCGATGAAGGCCACGCGATCGCCCCGCAGCGCGAAGAGGTTGCCCGGATGCGGGTCGGCATGGAAGACGCCGCCGTCCAGCACCATCTGCAGGAAGGCCTGCGCACCGCGCCGGGCCACGCGCGGGCCGTCCAGCCCCTGCGCCGCGAGTTGCGCGGAATCGCCCGGCGTCACGCCCTCGACGAAATCCATCGCCAGCACGCGCTCGGTCGTGTAGGCCCAATGGATGCGGGGGATGCACACGTCCCCGCGCCCGGCCAGCTCGGCAGCCACGGCCTCGGTGTTGCGCGCCTCCTGCGTCAGGTCCATCTCCTCGCGCAGCGCCGCGTGCAGTTCGGCCAGCACCTCGCGCGGGCGGTAGCGCGTGAGCGCCGGCCAGTGCTCCGCCGCCAGCGCGACGAGCTGGCCCAGCAACCGCAGGTCGGCATCGATGCGGCGGCGCAGGCCGGGCCGGCGCACCTTCAGCGCGATGGCGCGGCCGTCCGGCAGTTGTGCGCGGTACACCTGGGCCATCGACGCGGCCGCGATCGGCTCGTGCGCGAAGCCGGGGAAGATGCCGTCCACCGGCCCACCCAGGTCCGCCTCCAGGCGCGGGCCGATCTCCTCCCAGGGGACAGGCGCGGCGGCGGCATGCAGGCGTTCCAGCTCGCGCGTCCACTCCGGTGGCAGCAGGTCGGCACGGGTGGCCAGCATCTGGCCCAGCTTGACGAAGGTCGGCCCCAGTTGCTCCAGCGCCATGCGCAGGCGCTGCGCGGTGCTCGCCTCGCGCACCTCGGCGCTGAGGGCATCGCCGCCGCCGCCGGCCGGCAGCCAGCCGGCCAGGCGCAGGCGCCGGGCCACGTCGCCCAACCCGTGCCGCAGCAGCACGCCGACGATTTCCTGCAGGCGCTGGCGGTCGCGCACGGCGACCATGGCGGTCTGGAACATGGGGATTCCGGAGGAAGGCAGAGGTAACGAACGGACAAGGATAGCGGCGCAGGCGGGGCCTATCATGCCGGCCGATGCCCCGATCGCCACTCGCTCCCCTGCCCTTCGAGGGCGCCATCACCGACGTCGCCGGCCTGGAGGTCGGCCATTTCACCGACACCCGCCGGCCCACCGGCTGCACTGTCGTCATCGCCCGCGAGGGCGCGGTGGCCGGCGTGGACGTGCGCGGCGCCGCGCCCGGCACGCGCGAGACCGACCTGCTCGCGCCCGGCAACCTGGTGCAGCAGGTGCACGCCATCGTGCTGGCCGGCGGTAGCGCCTGGGGCCTGGCCGCGGCCGACGGCGCCGTGCGCTGGCTGGAGGAGCACGGCGTGGGCCTGGACGTGCGCTTCGGCACGCTGCCCATCGTGCCCGCCGCCGTGCTGTTCGATCTGCCGGTGGGTGACGCGCGCATCCGCCCCGACGCCGCGGCCGGCCACGCCGCCTGCGCCGCCGCCGGCACGCAGGCGCCGGCCGAGGGCAACGTGGGCGCCGGCGCCGGCGCGCTGGTGGGCAAGCTCTTCGGCGCGCAGCACGCGATGAAGGGCGGCATCGGCACCGCCTCGGTGAAGGTCGGCGGCCTCACGGTCGGCGCGCTGATCGCCGTCAACGCGCTGGGCGACGTGATCGACCCCGACACCGGCGCCGTGCTGGCGGGCGCGCGCACCGACGACGGCCGCGCCCTGCGCGACACGCGCCGCAGCCTGCTGCGCGGCGAGCTGCCTCGGCCCTTGCTGGCCGGCACCAACACCACCATCGGCGTGGTCGCCACCGACGCGCGGATCACCAAGGTGCAGGCCAATCGCCTGGCCAGCGTGGCGCACGACGGCCTGGCGCGCGCCATCAACCCGGTGCACACCATGAGCGACGGCGACACGCTGTTCGCGCTGGCCACCGGCCGCGTGCTGCTGGCCGACGACGGGCCGGGCATGACGGTGCTGTCGGTGATGGCGGCCGAGGCGGTCGCCCGCGCCACCGTGCGCGCGGTGCGCGCGGCGCAGGGCGTGCGCGTGGGTGGGATGCACTTCCCCGCCATGGCGGACCTGGACGCGAGGGGCTGAGCATGCGCGTGCCCCGCTTCGTCAAGCTCGCGGTGCTGGCGGTGCGCGACCTGATCGCGTCCGCCGGGCCGGTGGTCTTCATCGTCATCGGTGTGCTGATCGCCGCCTACATCTACCTGGAGCCGCAGCCGCCGAAGACGGTGCGGCTGGCCACCGGCCCGGCCGGCAGCGCCTATGCCGAGTTCGGCCGGCGCTACGCCACCGCCCTGCGCGCCAACGGCATCACGGTGGTCGAGCAAGCCACCAGCGGCTCGCTGGACAACCTGCGCCTGCTGCGCGAGGGGCAGGCCGACGTGGGCTTCGTGCGCGGCGGCGCGGCCGACCCGGTGGCCGACGAGGAGGCGGGGCTGACCTCGCTGGGCGCCCTGTTCTACGAGCCGCTGTGGATCTTCTACCGGCAGGAGGCGCTGCCCGAGCCGGCCCCCGCGCGGTCCGCACGGCCGGCGCGGCGCAGCGCGCCCGCCATCACCTCGCTGGCGCAGTTGAAGGACCTGCGGGTGAACGTGGGCACCCCCGGCAGCGGCGTGCCGGAGGTGTTCGAGCGGATGCTGCGCGCCAACCGGCTCGACCCGGCGCAGATGCGGTTGTCGCAACTGGAGCAGGCGCCCGCCACCGAGGCGCTGGAGGCCGGCCTGCTCGACGCGGTGGTGCTCGCCTCGGCGCCGCAGTCGCCGCTGGTGCAGCGGCTGCTGCGCACGCCGGGCATCGCGCTGGCCGACCTGGGCCAGGCCGAGGCGTACACGCGCATCTTCCCCTTCTTCTCCGCGGTGGACCTGCCGCGCGGCGTGGTCGACCTGGCGGCCGACGTGCCGCCGCACGACGTGGCCATGCTGGCCGCCACCACCTCGCTGCTCACGCGCGAGGACACGCACCCCGCCCTGCGCCAGCTCTTCGCGCAGGCGGCGCAGGGCATCCACAGCGGCGCCGGCTGGTTCAACGGCGCGCGGGACTTCCCCAACACCCGCACCAGCGAGCTGCCCGTCAGCCCCGAGGGCGACCGCGCCATCAACGGCACGCCGCCCTTCTGGCAGCGCTTCCTGCCCTTCTGGGCCAGCAACCTGGTCGAGCGCATGTGGCTGGTGCTCGGCGGCCTGGTCGTGCTGCTGCTGCCGCTGTCGCGCATCGTGCCGCCGCTGTACACCTTCCGCGTGCGGCGGCGCGTGTTCCGCTGGTACGCGCGGCTGCGCGAGATCGAGGCCAAGGTGGACGCCGGCACCGGCGAGCGCAACGAACTGCTGGACGAACTGGACGAGCTGGACCGCGTCGCCAACAAGGTGACGGTGCCGCTCTCGTACGCGCAGGAGCTCTACATGCTGCGCAACAACATCCACGCGGTGCGCAAGCGGCTGCTGGCGAAGCGCCCGGCAGCGGCGGGCGCGGGGCCCGCGCCATCGCCGTCACCGTGAACGGGTGCCGGGCGCACCGGCAAGCACCACGCCCAGCAGCGCGCCCACGGCGATCTGCACGCCGACGGCGGGCCAGCCCACGGCCGACAGCAGCAGGCCGGCGAGCGCGGGCGCCAGCACCTGCCCGAGGTAGTTACCCTGCATCAGCAGGCCCAGGCTCATCGGCGCGAGTTCCGGCGCGGGCGCCGCGCCCGGCGCGCTCGCCAGCAGGACGGCCGGCAGCACCCCGGCCAGCGCGGAGAACAGCGTGCACAGCGGAATCACCGCCGGCGCCGGCATGGCGGGCAGGAAGACGGCCAGGCCCAGCGCGCCGGTGAGAGCACAGGCCGCGGCCATCAGCCGCCCGGCAGGCACGCCGCGCTGCAGCAGCGCGCCCGCCGCCACGTTGCCGAGGATGTTGGCCACCACGACGAAGGCGCTCGCCAGCCCGGCCTGCCCTTCCGACAGGCCGACGCGCTGCGCCAGGAAGGCCGGCAGGAAGGCCATCAGCGCGAAGAACTGCAGGTTGTAGGCGGCGAAGGCCAGCGCCAGCCGCAACGGCGGCCAGCAGCGCAGCACGGCGCGCGCGCCCTGCCACGCGTCCGGCCGCGCAGCCGCCGCCGCGGGCGGTGCGGGCAGCCGCCATGCGAGCCACAGCGCCATCAGCAGCGCGAGCGCCGCGTCGAGCCGCCACAGCAGGCGCCAGCCGCCGAGCATCGGCCCCAGCAGCATCGACAGCGCGATGCCGATGCCCATGAAGGTGCTCCAGAAGCCGAAGACCACGCTTCGGCGCGCCGGTGGCGTCAGGCGGTTCAGCGCCGCCGGCGCCGCGACCATCACCAGCACGAAGCCCAGGCCCTCCACCACCCGGCTCGCCAGGAGCCAGCCATAGGCGGGCGCCGCGCTGCCCGCCAGGCTGGCCAGCCCCAGGATGCACAGGCCCGCGACCAGCGCGCGCCGGTCGCCGCAGCGCATCGCCAGCAGGCCCGCCGCCATGCTGCCCAGCAGGCCGACCACGGCGAAGACGGACAGCATGCCGCCCAGGTCCGCCGGGCCCAGGCCGAAGTCGCGCGCCACGCCGTTCATGGCGATCGGCGCCTTGCCCACGTGCAGCGCCGACACCACGCCCGCCAGGATCACCAGCACGACGACGACGCGGTCGAAACGGGCTTCGGCCTGCGGCGCGGCGGGCGCCGCCGATGCGCGCAGGGTGGAGGTTCGCGTGTTCATCGCGTCTGCGCGCCGACGGGCGCCTTCGCCTGGGCCGGCGCATCCGGCCACCCGCCGGCCAGCGCCTGGTGCAGCGCCACGGCCGCTTGCGCGGCGCGCGTGCGGCTGTCGGCCCAGGCGTCCTGCGCGGCGAGCTGCGCGCGCTGGGCGTCCAGCACTTCCAGCAGGTCGATGCTGCCGGCATCCAGCCGCACGCGCGCCAGCCGCAGCGCGGCCTCGCTGTCCAGCGCCGCGCGGGCCAGGAAGGCGTCCTCCTCGCGCGTGCGGTCGTAGCGCGCCAGCGCGTTCTCCGCGGACTCCAGCGCCGCCAGCACCGCGCGCTGGTAGCCGGCCAGCGCCGCGGCGGCATCGGCCTGGCTGGCCTCGATGCGCGCGCGCACCCGGCCCACGTCGAGGAAGGACCAGTCGATGCCCAGCACGGCGCTGTTCGACTCGCTGGCGCTGCGCCACAGGCCGCTGCCGCCGCCGGCGACGCTGCCCAGCACGGCCCCGAGCGTGACGCGGGGGAAGAGATCGGCGCTGGCCACGCCCACGCGCGCGGTGGCGGCGTGCAGACGCGCCTCGGCCGCGCGCACGTCGGGACGCCGGCGCAGCAGCGCGGCGGGCGTGCCCGCGTCCGGGCGCGGCGGCAGCGCGAACAGCGGGCCGGGCGCATCCAGTTCGTCGATCAGCGCGCCCGGCGGCAGGCCGGTCAGCACCGCCAGGCGGTGCTGGGCCACGGCGATCTGCGCGGCCAGCGCCGGCACGCGCGAGGACGTACCTTCGAGCAGCATGCGCGCCCGGGCTTCGTCGAAGGCGGTGCCGCGCCCGCCCGCCAGCCGCGCCTGCACCAGCCGCAGCGTCTCCTGCTGGGCCTGCGCGTTCTCGCGCGCCACGCGCAGGCGCGCCTGCAGGCCGCGCAACTGCGCGTAGGTACCCGCCACCTCGCCGACGATCGCCATGCGCAGGGCCTGCGCATCGGCGCCGGCCGCCTCGGCATCGGCGCGGCTGGCCTCGATGTGCCGGCGCACCCGGCCGGCCAGGTCGATCTCCCAGCCGGCCTGGATCGCCACGCCGACGCTCCCGACGGAGCGCGGCCGGCCCTGGGCCTCGGCCTCGGACAGCCGGGCATGCCGCGCACTGCCCTGCGCGGTGACGGTAGGCAGCCGGTCGAAGCCGGCCTCGCGGCCCATGGCCAGCGCACGCTCGTAGCGTGCCAGCGCCAGCCGCAGGTCCTGGTTGGCGTCCAGCGCGCGGGCCACCAGGGCATCGAGCCGGTCGTCGCGGAAGGCGCGCCAGAACGCGGCGTCGGCGGGCGCGTCGTTCGCGGACGGCAGCGCGTCCCGCGCGAAACGATCCGGCAGCGCGGCGGGCGGCGGCGGCGTCCGGTGGTCCGGGCCGACCGCGCAACCGGCCAGCGCGGCGGCGGCCGCCATCGCGCACAGGCGGCGGCACAGGCTTGCAACGGCTTCACGCATGCGTCGCCTCCTCTCCCGCCGCACCGGCGCCGGGCGCGGCCAGCCGCGTGCCCGCGAGCCGGCGCAGCGCCACGTAGAACACGGGCGTGAGGAACAGGCCGAACACCGTGACGCCGAGCATGCCGCCGACCACGGTCACGCCCGTCGCCAGCCGGATCTCGCTGCCGGCGCCGGAGCCCAGCAGCAGCGGCACCGCGCCGGCGATGAAGGCCACCGAGGTCATGACGATGGGCCGCAGGCGCAGGCGGCAGGCCTGCAGCGCGGCCTGCACCGTGTCCATGCCACGCATCTCCATCTCGCGCGCGAACTCGATGATCAGGATCGCGTTCTTGCAGGCCAGCCCCATCAGCACCACCAGGCCTACTTGCACGAAGACGTTGTTGTCGCCGCCGCTGAGCCACACGCCCAGCAGGCCCGCGCACATGCACACGGGCACGATCAGCACCACCGCCAGCGGCAGGGTCCAGCTCTCGTACAGCGCGGCCAGCACCAGGAAGGCCAGGATCACCGCCACCGGGAACACGACCAGCGCCGCGCGGCTCTGCGTGACCTGCTGGTAGCTCAGGTCGGTCCATTCGAGCGCGATGCCGCGCGGCAGCACCCGCTCGGCGATCTCCTGCAGCCGGGCGATCACCTGGCCGGAGGACAGCACGCGGGGATCGGCGTCGCCGATCACGTCGGCGGCCGGGTAGCCGTTGTAGCGCACCACCGGGTCCGGCCCGAAGGTCGGCACGACGGTGGCCAGCGCGCCCAGCGGCACCATCTCGCCCGCCGCGTTGCGCACCTGCAGCCGGCCGATGTCTGCCACCTGCTGGCGGTGCGCGCTGTCGGCCTGCACCATCACGCGGTAGACGCGGCCGAACAGGTTGAAGTCGTTCGCGTACACCGAGCCCAGGTTGGCCTGCAGCGCCTCGAACACGTCGGTCAGCGCCACGCCCTGGGCCTTGGCCTTCGCCCGGTCGAGCCGGACCTCCAGTTGCGGGATGTTGGACTGGTAGGCGCTGACCGGATAGCCCATGCCCGGCGTCTTCGCCACCTCGGCCTGGAAGGCGGCCAGCGCGTTCTGCAGCGCGCCGAAGCCCAGCCCCGCGCGGTCCTGCAGGTACAGCGAGTAGCCCGAGCCGTTGCCCAGGCCCTCGATGGGCGGCGGCATCAGCGCGTAGGCGAAGCCGCCCTGCACGGCGGCGAAGCGATCACTCAACTCCGCGACGATCTGCTGCGCGCTGCGCGTGCGCTCGCCGAAGGGCTTGAGGCCGATGTACGAGTTGGTGACGTTGGGCGTGTTCACCTGCTGCAGCGCATTGAGCCCGGCGAAGGCCGTCACGCTCTCGACGCCCTCCACCTGGTGCGCGATGTCGTTGAGCTGGCGCGTCACGGCCTCGGTGCGGGCGAGCGACGCGCCCTCCGGCAGCTTGGCGCCGGCGAAGAGGTACAGCTTGTCCTGCGTGGGGATGAAGCCCTCGGGCACCGCCCGGAACAGCACGGCCGTGGCGGCCAGCAGCAGCGCGTAGACCAGGAACACCAGCCCGCGCCGGCCCAGCGTGCGCGACACGGCGCCTTCGTAGCGGTGAGAGCCGCGCAGGAAGAAGCGGTTGAAGGCGCCGAACAGGCGGCCGAAGCAGCGGTCGATGCCGCGCGTGAGCGTGTCCTTCGGCGCGCCGTGCGGGCGCAGCAGCCGCGCCGCGAGCGCCGGCGACAGCGTCAGCGAGTTGACCGCCGAGATCACCGTGGAGATGGCGATGGTGACCGCGAACTGCTTGTAGAACTGCCCCGTGACCCCGCTCAGGAAGGCCATCGGCACGAACACGGCGCACAGCACCAGGGCGATGGCGACGATGGGCCCCGAGACCTCGCGCATGGCCCGGTGCGCCGCCTCGCGCGGCGCGAAGCCCTGCTCGATGTAGCGCTCCACGTTCTCGACCACCACGATCGCGTCGTCCACCACGATGCCGATGGCCAGCACCAGGCCGAACAGCGTCAGGGTGTTGATCGAGTAGCCCAGCAGGTACAGCCCCGCGAAGGTGCCGACGATGGACACCGGCACGGCCACCAGCGGAATGACCGAGGCGCGCCAGGTCTGCAGGAACAGCACCACCACCAGCACCACGAGCACCACCGCCTCCAGCAGCGTCTTCTGCACCGCCTGGATGGATGCGCGCACGAACACGGTCGGATCCCACACGGCGCGGTAGGCCATGCCTTCCGGGAAGGCCTGCGACAGCGCCTCCAGCCGGCCGTACACCGCCTCGGCCACGGCGAGCGCGTTGGCGCCGGGCGACAGGAAGATGCCGATGGTGGCCTGCGGCATGCCGTCGTACAGCGCGCGCAGCGAGTAGTCGCCCGAGCCGAGCTCGACACGCGCCACGTCGGCCAGCCGCACCAGCTGGCCCGCCTCGCCGTGCTTGACCACGATGTCGCCGAACTCCGCCTCGCTGTGCAGGCGGCCCTGCACGTTGATGGACAGCAGCATCGGGTTGTCGCGCGGCGCGGGTTCCGCGCCCAGCTGGCCGGCGGACACCTGCACGTTCTGCTCGCGCACCGCCCGCACCACGTCGGCCGCGGTGAGGCCGCGCGCGGCCAGCCGGCCCGGGTCGAGCCAGACGCGCATGGCGTACTCGCCCGCGCCGTAGACGCCCACGTCGCCCACGCCGTCCAGGCGCGACAGCTCGTCCTTGACGCGCAGGCTGAGGTGGTTGCGCAGGTACAGCGCGTCGTAGCGCTGGTCCGGCGAATAGAAGCTCACGTACATCAGCGGCGTGGGCGACTGCTTCTGCGTGGTGATGCCGTACTGGCGCACTTCCGCCGGCAGGCGCGCCTGCGCCTGGCTCACCCGGTTCTGCACGCGCACCGCGGCGGTGTCGGGATCGATGCCGGGCTTGAAGGTGACGGTGAGCGCGAGGCTGCCGTCCGAGCCGGCCACCGACTTCATGTACATGATGCCCTCCACCCCGTTGACCGCCTCCTCCAGCGGGATGGCGACCGACTCGGCGATCTCCTTGGGGTTGGCGCCCGGATAGGTGGTGCGCACCACCACGCTGGGCGGCACGACCTCGGGGTATTCGCCCGAGGGCAGCGCGGGAATGACGATCAGGCCCAGCGCGAAGATGACGACGGACAGCACGACCGCGAAGATCGGCCGGTCGATGAAGAACTTGGAGAGGTCCACGGCGCCTCCTTCAACGCGCCGGGGCCCGGGCCACGCGTGCGTCTTCTTCCTGCGGCGGCCGCTCCCGCACCTGCACCGGCATGCCGGGATAGAAGATCTTCTGCATGCCGTCGACCACCACGCGCTCCCGCCCGTCCAGGCCGGACTGCACCACGCGCAGGGCACCCACCCTGCGGCCCAGCGTCACGTCCTTGCGCACGGCCTTCCCGTCGTCGCCCACGACGTAGACGTACTTGCGGTCCTGGTCGGTCAGCACCGCCTGCTCGTCGACCAGCAGCGCCTCGGCCTCGCCGCCGCCTTCCAGCCGGACCCGTGCGAACAGGCCCGGCGTGAAGCGATGCGCCGGGTTGGCGAGCACGGCCCGCGCCCGGATGGTGCCGGTGGCCGGGTCCACGCGGTTGTCCATGAAATCCAGCCGGCCGGTGTGCGGGAAGCCGGCCTCGTCCGCCAGCCCCACCTGCACGGCGCGTTCGCCCCGGCGCGGCGCGCCGAGGTAGCGCAGGTAGCTCTGCTCGTCGGCATCGAAGTGCACCTGCACCGGGTCCTGCGACACCACGGTCGCGAGCAGGCTCTGGTCGGCCTGCGCGAGGTTGCCCGCCGTCAGCAGCGCCCGCCCGGCGCGGCCCGCGATCGGCGAGCGCACCTCGGTGAACTCCAGCGCCAGCCGGGCCTGCGCCACCGCCGCCTCCGCAGCGCGCACGTCCGCCCGGCTCTGCGCCAGGCCGGCGCTGCGCGTGTCGTGCTCTTCCTGCGAGATGGCCTGGCCGGCGGCCAGCGTCTGCGCGCGCTGCGCCTGCAGCTGCGCCAGCGAGGCGGCGGCGCGCGCGCGTTCCAGCCCGGCCTGCGCGCTGGCCAGCGCCGCGCGGTACGGCCGCGGGTCGATCACGAACAGCAGGTCGCCGCGGCGCACCTCCTGCCCGTCCACGAAGGCGACCCGCTCGATCGCGCCGCTCACGCGGGGCCGCACCTCCACGCTGTGCACCGCCGCGATGCGGCCGTTGAACTCGTCCCAGGGCCTGACGCTGCGCGCCAGCACCGGCGACACGGTGACCTCGGGCGGCGACGCGGCGGGCGCGGTGCCGGCGGCGGGCTGGCAGCCCGCCAGCAGCGCCGCG